>Ga0105107_10002200_pt1 | contig 12813 bp, 14 predicted proteins | sample PPLLaktember2015_6_FD_79335 | JGI IMG/M metagenome (GOLD analysis project Ga0105107, IMG submission 79335) | Freshwater sediment microbial communities from Prairie Pothole Lake near Jamestown, North Dakota, USA - PPLs Lake P8 Core (1) Depth... | ecosystem: Environmental > Aquatic > Freshwater >... | reverse complement strand
ATGCAGCAGGCGGCCAGGGTTTCGGACAACACGGCCTTTCTCTATTTGGGAAGGCTCATTGAATATGGGGAGACCAACGCGATCTTTACCCGGCCGAGGCTCAAGCAAACAGAAGACTACATAACGGGTCGTTTCGGATAGGAAGGGGGGAAAGACCATGCCCAAACGCTTGCAAAAGGACATAGAGAAGATCAAGAAAATGGTGCTTTCCTTGGGTGCCATGGCGGAAGAACGCATCCGGATGGCCATCAAGGCGATCGAGACCTGGGATGCCGGTCTTGCCGAAGAGATCATTCGCAGGGACTACGAAATTGATGAGCTGGAGATCGAGGTAGAAGAGGAAGGCCTCAAGATTCTGGCGCTCCACCAGCCGGTAGCCGTGGATCTCCGGTTTCTGATCGCCACCATCAAGATCAACAGCGAGCTGGAACGAATTGGGGATGAAGCGGTGAACATCGCCCACCGGGTCACCAATATCTCAAAGCGCAGAAAACTCGACCTGTCTTTTGATTTCGGCATTATGGCGGAGAAAGCCGCGACCATGCTCCGCTTGAGTCTGGATTCTCTGGTGAACCTAGATCTGGATCTGGCCTTCAAGGTGCTGACCCTGGACGATGAAGTGGACCTGATGCACCGCGAAATTTACGACAGGATCAAGGAAGTCATGACCCAGAACCCGGATTACGTGGGTTACCTCATCAACCTCTACACCACGTCCCGGCACCTGGAGCGAGTCGGCGATCACTCGACCAATATTGCGGAAGAGGTGATTTATCTTATCGAGGGCGAGATCATCCGGCATCGCGCCAAGGAGGAGGCTCTCCTGGCCGGGGCCTCTGGCGCGCCTGATCAGAAATAGAGTCTTAGCCTGCAAATTCCCGACAATTCGCAAAGAACTTCAAAAGCGAACCGCAGAATGCCGAATGACGAATGAAGAACTTCGAAGGAGATAAAGAAGTCCATAAACTTCAGCATTCGAAATTCCTTGTTCGACATTCGATATTCTATTCGTCCCTCGGCTCCGGTTGTTTGGCAGCAGAGCTGGATGGCCTGAGAGGGATTAGGTCCCTGCGGTTTGTCGATTTTTCGCCAGCACCATCTCTGCCACCACGTTGCATTCCAATCCGAACGGGAGATAGCCCGCATACCCCAAGAGAGGCATCTCGAAGATGTGAAACCGCTGGACAAATGGAACATGGTACACCCACTTGGCCAGGCTGTAGAAATTCCACATTTCCCAGAACACACCGCAAAGAAGGGCGGCAAAGGCGGAGGCCAGGACAAAGCGCCAGTCCCCGTCCCTCAGAGGCGAGAAAATGTGGGTTTCCTTGAAAAGGGTCTGCAGAGAGACCAGGATCAGAAGAGGAGAGATCCAGAGAAGGGCATAGAGATGATCCGGATCAACTCCAAGCAAGAAAAGGCCGGTCCCTGAGGCCGTGAGGACTGCCGCGGCAAAGAGGCGGGGAGAGGAGATCCACACAGGAAAGAAGTGCTGATACGCTCTGCTCCACCACGAATAGGAGAGGAGCCATTCCCTTGTCCCTGTGATGGCCGGAAGCACGGTTGAGAAGGAAAGAGTGGCGAAGAGAAAATATTCAGCCGGGGCAAAATTGACACCCGTGTAGGACCAGTTTTGAACAAAGCGGTTCAGGTATTCAAAGAACCACCAGAACCCGGCGCTTACAGGAAAAAGGAGCAGAAAGGACAAAGGCCGCCGCAGGAGCAAGCAGGTTCCTGTTCGCCGGACCGTCAAACCGTTTACCGTCATGATGTAGGCGATCCAAAGAGGAGTGAAGGTGTGGGCCTGGTAATCGGAAAACCAGGTGCAGCGGTTCCACGCAAGAATCCAGGACACCAGACCCAGTAGAACTCCGCACCAGCCCCACCAGGGGAAAGGATTTACAGGGGGTGTCTTGATGGGAACCGGATGGCGGTTGCGAAGCGCATGCATGAGGAATGGCCCTGCTACGGCCAGGATGAACAGACTGTAGGCCATGAAAGCAATCCATGAAAAAGGAGCGTGTTCGATGTAAAGGGTGCGGGGAGGGAATTCGAAATAGCGCGATAGCGGCGCTTGAGCTACCAGGACTCCGGCCAGAGGAAGTCCCAGCAGCATGGCAGCAAGAATGACAAATTTGAAAACCCCTTTCATTCTTATTCCCTCGGAGGCGGAGCCAGTATAAGCGATATTCCGGCAAGGGGCAAAGAAGTATGCAGAACCGAACCGGATTCCTATTTTGGTGGAAATTTGAGATGGAATCAGCGAGAATCATTGCCTACCTATTTCATTAGAAAATCGACGAGAGCAGGAGAAAGGTATGCCAACGATCATGCCGGAAGGAGAAAGAGTCAGGCAGGCGGTAAAATTCATCTCCGCGGAGCGGATGGAAGATGAGAAGAAGTCCATCCGCATGCTGATTCAAAAGGCTTCCCTCAAGTTCAATCTGTCTCCGAAAGAGGAGCAGGACCTGGTCAACTTTTACAGAGAAAAATGAAGTCCTAACAGGTTGCTCAAAAATGCCCATCTACGGCGTTGCTCTCATCCCTCGTCGTTGCTATGTACTACGATATACGTCTCACTCCTCGGGATTTCGGACGCCTTGTATCTGGGCGTTTTTGAGCAACCTGCTAAAGGACGTTCAGGCTGCCGGTCTTTCTCAAAGCCTGAACAACGGAGCGGGCCGCTCTCAGGAGAAGCCAGAGCACAGCAATAATGCATAGACTCCCTGCGAGGACAGGGGCCCAGGAGCCCTCTTGTTCCGAGTGCTGAAGTCCCACTGAAATGGAGATCGCGCCAAGGAAGACAAGATAGGCGGATACCAGAGTGGAAAAAACCAGAAGAACCCAGAGAAAAGGGTTTTTCATAGAATCATTTTTTCATGTCTTTGAGTTTGGTGCTGAGGAACTCTATCTGGTTTTTGACCCGTTTGTCCACTTTCATTTTGTGTTCAATAACCTCTGAGGAGTAGAGGACCGTGGAGTGATTTCGACTTAAAGACCTGCCGATTTCTTCAACGGTCCTGTCGGTGTGTTGCCGGCAAAGGTAGACGTAGACATTACGTGGGTATGCGTGGATCTTTTTCCTGGATTTGGAAACAAGCAAGGAGGGATCGATCTTGAAATACTGACACACCATGGCCTTTACGTCTTCCATGGTCAAGAGTTTCTGGGTGGGCAGGTGGCAGAGGAGGACCTCTTTCGTCAAGTCCAGGTCTATGTTGGCCTTCATGAGATCGGCCTTTGCCTTCAAGCATCGGAGAGCGCTTTCGATCTGGCGAATATCTCCGGAGAGGTCTTTGGCCAGGAGATGAAAGATCTCGTGCGACAAAGCGAGGCCCTGCTCTGAAGATTTCCGCTCAATGATCTTGACTCGGGTCTCATAGTCCGGTGTATCCAGGGTGGTGATGATTCCGGAGGTCAGCCGCGAGGCCAGTTCCTTGGTCAAATGGGGGATGTCCTTGGGGAGAAGAGAGCTCGTGAAAATAATCCTCTTGCGATCATTGGCCAGGGCATCCAGCGTGTATCCCAATTCGAGCTGGGTTTTTTCTTTGCCGCTCAGAAAATGGATCTCTTCCAGGAGCAGCACATCGCAGGATCGGCGGTACTTGTTCTTGAATTCGTCGATCCGGTGGTTCTTGAGGGCAAAGATCATTTCGTTCACAAAGTCTTCGGCGGTGAGGTAGATCACTTTGAGTCGGGGGTTGCTTTCCAGGAGCGCGTGGGCCGTGGCCTGAGAAAGGTGACTTTTGCCGAGCCCGGTTCTTGCTACGATGAACAGGGAAGAGCAGGGGAACTGGCCTTCTAGGGCCAGAGCCTTGGAAGCAGCATGGGCAAACTCATTGCACCTTCCCACCACGAATCGATCAAAGGTGAAATCCTGGTTAAGCGCTCTGGGCCCGCCATTTCCGATACTCGGGATGTTGGGCAGAGTGAGCTGCTTGGGATCCTGAACAAGAGCAGGAGGCGGAGCGGACGAAGGACTCACCACTCTCAGAGCCAGCTTGCAATTCCTTTCTCCCATCCGGTCGAGGTTTTCCTGGAAGAGAGGAATGTAATTCTCCGTGACCCAGTTGAGGGAGAACTTGTTGGGACATCCCAGAACGAGGGCGTCCTCTCTCTGCTCCAAAAGAGTGAGAGGATTGATCCACAAAGAGAAGCTTTTCTCCGGAATGACCTCTCTGATCTGGTCCTTGATCTCTTCCCAAATATTCGTCATTGCCGCCTCAAAAAAAAGAAAGCACCCATTCACAAAATGCTTCCACGTTCGCGTGCGTTCTATCGGACCCTCCGGAGGCTGTCAAAGGTAATGAGTCGGGAGAGCAAGTTAGCTAGGTGTGTTTTATTGACAGGATATAAGGAGCTGAAATTGCTAACCGAAACTTGGTGGGACCGGGAACTTCAAGCGGAGAGCTAAGAAGAGGGGTGTCTGCAATTTGTTTTTGATATCAGAAGCTTTGACCCTGATAGCTTGCGGTGTATAATCTTATCCACAAATCTTGATCTACAGATTTCTATTTCTTGCGTTGTTTTTCGCTCAATTTTGGTTCTTCTCATTTGATTTTTTCTCCTATTCCCACCGCGCGTTTCATGAAGCCTTATGGAGCGAGGGTCTCCGGGTCGCTAAGCTCTGAACCCACAGGAAAAAGAAAAAATCTCCTTGTTCCGGTCCAGCAACGCAGCTATGATTCACGCCGAAGTAGATAGAGCGAGGGTACTTGGCAAGTAGCCTTTTGATGAAGCAGACAGACTGCATTTGAGGAAACTGATTCGAGAAGGACGGACGTGGACTTGAAGCGGTTAAAGGTCGCACTGATTGCAGGGGGCATCTCCGGGGAACGGGAAGTTTCCATGAAAAGCGGAGATGCGGTGGAGAAAGCGCTTGATCCGAAGAAGTATGAGGTCAAGCGCTACGATCCACGTGATGATCTAGGATTGCTTCTGAGGAACAGTGCAAAGACTGATCTGGCTTTGATTTTGCTTCATGGAAGGTATGGAGAGGACGGGTCCATGCAAGGACTACTCGACCTGCTGGGCATCTCTTACGTCGGCTCCGGAATTCTAGGCAGTGCGATGGCCATGAACAAGAGAATTGCCAAGAGTGTATTCAGGATGGAAGGGCTTCTCGTGGCCGACGATGTTCTCCTTTACAAGGGTGAGCCCTATTCATTGGATGAGATTCTAGAGCGCCTCGACGCTTCCACGGTGGTGAAACCTGCCTCAGAGGGATCAAGCATCGGAGTTACGATTTGTCGCTCCAAGGAGAAGTTGCTCAAAGGAATCGAGGCCGCCTTTCACCATGATCAGGAAATCCTGGTAGAGAAATTTCTCAACGGCAAGGAGTTGACCTGCTGTGTCCTGGGAAACAAATCTCTTGAGGCCCTCCCTGTTATCGAAATCATCCCGAATTCAGAATTCGCTTTTTTTGATTACCAGGCAAAGTACACTCCTGGCGCTACGAGTGAAATCTGCCCTGCAAGGATTTCTCAGGCTCAAACCCAAGAGGTCCAGTCTTGCGCCATGCGAGCTCACAAAGCGCTTCAGTGCAGGGACTGGAGCCGAACAGACATGATTCTCTGTGAGGAAAAAGTGTATGTACTGGAAACGAACACCATCCCGGGAATGACAGAGACGAGCCTTGTGCCCCTTGCCGCCAGAACAGCGGGAATGACCTTTCCCCAGCTCGTGAATCGGTTGATCGCGCTTTGCATGGAGCGCAAAGGACTCCTCCCGTCATCTGCGGCCTGTAATGAGAAAAGCAGGGGCGATAGCAAATAAGATGTTGATATTATTTAAAAATATAATAACCCCCGTTCAAAACCCATCATGTGTGGGATGTTTGGTCTGGCCAAAACAACCCCTTCCCGAAAAGGCCAAAGAAAACAAGGCAACCAGCTGATAATATTAGTTAAAATGCTGGTTGTTTCACGTGAAACATGAATTTGCTTTTCAAGTTTCCTCTGTATGTGATATCAGCATTCGCAGCTGGACATCGTATGGGGATCGCTGCCTTTGAGTGAGGGGCTCTCGCATCCCATGGAGTTGAAGGGTATTCCACAAGAATAATGGGATCCATTGTTTCCATTGCGAATCAGAAAGGGGGAGTGGGTAAGACTACCACTGCCGTGAATCTTTCTGCGTCCCTTGCCGTGGCAGAGAAAACCTGTCTCCTGGTGGATTGCGACCCTCAGGGCAATGCGACCACGGGCCTGGGTATCGAGAGGAAATCACTTGTAAGAGGACTCTACGAGTTCATTCTCGGTTCAGCGACGGATGCCGATGTGATTCTCCCCACAGGGATCTCAGGGTTGCATCTCATTGGAGCCAATGGGAATCTCGTCGGTGCGGAGGTCGAGATGGCGTCAGCCGAGGAACGGGAGTTTCTACTGAAAAAACGGCTGAATCCCCTTCGGGAACGTTATGACTTCATTTTCCTAGACTGTCCGCCGTCTCTCGGTTTTCTCACCGTCAATGCATTGACCGCTTCTGACACGGTGCTGGTCCCGCTTCAGTGCGAATACTATGCTCTTGAAGGGTTGACCCAATTGCTAACGACCGTAAGTGCCGTGAGAAGCAGTCTCAACGGAGACCTGGAGTTGGCTGGAATCCTTCTCACCATGTTTGATTCCAGGAACAATCTCTCCCTTCAGGTGGCTGAAGAGATAAGACAGCATTTCAAGGAGGCGGTCTTTCACACTATGATTCCACGAAATGTTAGGCTCAGCGAAGCTCCAAGCTATGGAAAACCGGCCCTCCTTTATGACATCAAGTCGAGCGGAGCGCAAAGCTACTTGGCCCTGGCCAAAGAACTGATCGATAGAGGAGTAAGAAATCATGGCCATGCATAAAGCCCTGGGCAAAGGGCTGTCCGCCCTGATCCCAGAAACAGATGACTTCGGTGCAGGAGCGGTGAGGTTTTTTCAGTGCCCCATTGAAATGATTGAACCGAATCCCTATCAGCCAAGGCAGACTTTTGATGGAGAGGAACTGGAAGAGCTTGCTGGCTCTGTCAAAGAGCAGGGAATCCTGACCCCCCTCCTTGTGAGCAAAACAGAAAGGGGCTACCGTCTCATTGCTGGCGAGCGCCGCTGGAGGGCCGCCCAAAAGGCCGGGCTCGCAAGGGTGCCTGTGGTGGTCCGGGAAACGACGCCAGCTCAGTCGCTGGAACTGGCTTTGATTGAGAACATTCATCGGAAGGATCTCAATGCCATCGAAGAGGCTATGGCCTATAGCCGGCTTCTGGAGAATTCGGGAGTGACCCAGGAGTCGCTCGCCGCTCGTCTCGGAAAGGACAGGGCAACCATCGCAAACACGGTCAGGCTCCTGAAACTGCCGACCTCCATTCAGAAAGACCTGATGGAGGGCCGCCTTTCCATGGGTCACGCAAGGGTGCTCGCGGGACTGAAGGACGGCCTGGAACAGATGGGTATGCGGGATGAAATCATCAGGAAAGACCTTTCCGTGCGGCAGACAGAATCCCTGGTCAAGAGAAGGAGCCGCTTGGGGTCATCGAGACCGCGGGCGCGAGGCAAGGATGCTTACCTCCAATCTCTGGCGGACGGCCTAAAGAATTCTCTTGGAACAAAGGTGGAGATAAAAAAGCGAGGTAAGCAGGGGAGCATCTTGATTTACTTTTATTCGGACGAGGAGCTAGACCGGCTTCTGGAGGTCCTTGGCTAACGTTTCCAACGACTGCTTTCTTCACGGATATAAAGAGGATAAGTTATGGTGGTCATGGTTATGGATGGGCAGGGAGGAGGGATTGGATCGGTTGTGATCAAGGCCTTGCGCAGCGCTGTCCAGGAAAACGTGGAGATCCTGGCCTTGGGCACGAACTCCGCCGCCACCGCAAGAATGATGAAAGCTGGCGCGAACCGAGGGGCAACAGGTGAAAACGCGATTGTTCAAACGTCCCCAAAGGCAGATGTGATTATGGGTCCGCTGGCCGTCCTCATGGCTCATGCCATGATGGGAGAAGTGACTCCGAGGATGGCTGAAGCGATCACTATGAGCAACGCAAAGAAAATCCTGATTCCCTTGACTCAGGAAAAAGTTACACTCGTGGGCATCACTGCCGATCCTCTGCCGCACCTGGTGGAACAGGCGGTGAGAGTTGTAAAGGAGTTAGCAGGACATGTGTGAGGCCGCTGCATACTTATTGGAAAACGGGGAAGAGCGCTTAATTCTTGAGGATGTGGACGCCTTTGAACCTGAAGGTGACGAGGTAAAGCTCCGGAGCATTTTTGGAGAGCAAGTCAGGGTGAAAGGGAAGCTGAAATCTTTTTCCCTCGTCAATCACAGGATTATCCTTGTTCCGGCATAGGAGGATATCATATGACGTGGAAAGACATGGCGAAAAAAATCGTTTGGTTGGGGCACGACTGCTTCAGGGTCGATGCGGAGAAAATCGTTTATTTTGATCCGTACCAGATTTCGGGGGGTCCAAAGGCGGATCTTATTATGGTGAGCCATGATCACTTTGATCACTGCTCGCCAGAAGATGTGGGCAAAATCCAACAAGCTCAAACGGTTATTGTTGCAGAGAAAGACTCCGCCAAAAAGCTCAAAGGCGATGTGAGGGTCTTGAAGCCAGGAGATTCATTGAGTGTAGAAGGAGTCAAAGTCGAGGCAGTTCCGGCATACAATGTGGACAAGAATTTCCATCCCAAGAAAAACGGTTGGCTTGGCTTTATCGTGGAGATGGACGGAGTGAGGATCTACCACGCAGGCGATACGGATTTCATTCCAGAAATGAAGGATTTTCAGGTAGATATCGCTTTCATTCCCGTGTCCGGGACCTATGTCATGACCGCAGATCAAGCCCTTAAGGCAACCCTTGCCATGAAGCCGAAGCTGGCAATTCCCATGCACTATGGGGCTATTGTGGGCACTGAGGACGATGCACAGAAGTTCAAGAAGGGCCTGGAGGGAAAAGTGGAAGTTCTCATCCTGCCGAAAAGTTAGAAAAGCACCGCGATTAGCTTAGCAAACAAAATGAATTAAAATCATATAAAATATTGATAAATATGTTTAAATAAATTGTTTATAGGACAAGAAAAAATTTTGACCCACCGAATCGGGGAGAGCGAGATAGTATTGCCCTTCTTCACTTTTCCCTCTCCTTAGGCACCCGTTCCCGTAAACCCGGCACTTGAAGCGCAACTCTCTAAGGGCTGCCGCGGCTTGCCTTTCAGTGAGGCAACCGGTGGTTATAAGCCGACCGATCGCTCTGATCCTGTACTGATCTAGCCCCTCGACGCTGCGGGAAAGCTGATCAGGTGCCCCTCCTTCCTTGATGACGAGGGGTTCAGGAATCAGCCAAATGGGGTATTTCCTGGAAATCCTTAGCCAGAGATCATAGTCCTCGCACGCGGGAAAGTCCTCGTCAAAAAAGCCCACTTCTTCCAGAAGAGATCGTTTGACAACCACCGCGGACGGGCTCACGACGCACAGCTTTAAAGAAGGTTCAAAAATCTCCCCTGAGGGCTTGAAGTGCTTTTTCATGGGATTCACCCTTACTCCTCTTCTGATCCAGAGTTCCTCTGTCTGGCATGCTACAGCATCAGGGTGGTCGGAAAAAAAGGAAACCTGCGTGGCGATTTTGTCAGGCAACCAGTAATCATCAGAGTCGAGAAAGGCGATAAGGGGTGAATCAGAGGCCCTGATTCCCGTGTTTCTTGCCGCGGAGACTCCGCGGTTCCTGGAGTGGGTGATGCACTTGATATGGGGAAGAAATGGCGCAAGAGCCTCAGATGTTGTGTCTTCAGATCCATCATCGACAACGATGATCTCATAGTCTGCAAAGGTCTGATAAAGAACAGAAGCAACGGCTCTTGCGATCTTGTGCGCGCGGTTGAAGGTTGGAATGATGACACTTACTGTAGCCATTGCCACAAGAGGGCCAGAAAGCCGGCCAGAAAAAGGTTCCCCTCCACATAAGCTTCAGATCGGGTTCCCGGATAGAGGGCCCGTCTTTCGTACGCACGAATGCAGAGCCTCAAGGTCAGATAGCAGAGAAGGAGGAGATAAGCGAAGGGGCCGACCCACCCGATAAGAGGTGCCCCGGCAAGAGCAATCGAACCCGCCAGAATGACCCATTTCAGGAGCCACAGAGTTCTTTTCTCTCCCAAAGTGATCGGAAGGGTTTCGGCGCCGACAATCAGATCTCCCTGGACCTGGAAAATATCGAAGAAAGCGGATCTCACGTACACCACGGAAAACACGAAAAGAAAGGACATGACTTCACCGGTCCATGGTCCTTGAGGAGTTCCAAGAAGGGGCAGAAGCGCCATCACGGCGCCCCATGCAAAGGCTTGAGCGAAGGTTTTGGAACCGGGAATGTCCTTTATTTTGGAGTATCGCCACAGGTGCCGCTTCCGCAACGGCACAATAGGGAGGCTGTAAATGGTACCGAGGAGGCTCAACCCTGCTGTGGCTAGCAACGCCGGAAGCCCCAAGAAAGCGGAAAGGCTGAGCGCTCCTGCAATGGCCACAAGGCCCGAGAGTACAAGCACGCCGCGGTGTCTTCTATAGAAGGAGGCTCTCTCCGGATCGTTATAGGTGCTGGCGCCCTTGTCCAGAAGGCGATTGAGCACGTGCATGGCATAAATGTAAAGAAAGGCCAGTGAGGGAAGAATGAGATCAGGTGTTCTTCCTGAGAGAATATTCATGGCGTGAGCGAGAGAGAACGCTCCGAAGGCCGCGGCCATATTGCTCTGGAACATGAACCTGACAGCGTACCTGAGAAATCGATCCAGCGCGGTTTCTTTTCGACTCCGGACGGATTCGATTTTTCGAACCACTTTGTTGATCATCCAGTTGGGGGTTGATGCCCCTGCGGTCACCCCGATGGTTTCCATGGCCGAAAGCTTTTCCCGGTCTAGCTGCTGATCGGTTTCAACGTGGAAAACGGGCAGCCCCGTGCAGGAAGCCACCTGTGCGAGACGCCGCGTGTTTCCACTGTGGAAGCCCCCGACCACCACGATTCCGTCCACATGGGCCGCAAGAGCGCGGACCTCCTCCTGACGGCTTTCAGTGGCGCCGCAAATGGTGTTGAAGACAAGAGCCTCGGGGAAGCGTTTCTTGATGGTCTCCACAATTCGCTCGTAAGTCTGTTTTTCCTGCGTGGTTTGCGCCACCACAAGGACCTTTTCACTCTCGGGCAGAAGAGACACCTCTTCCGAGGTGCTGATCACAACGGCCTTTCCATTGCCATGACCTTTCAAACCGATCACTTCAGGATGGTCCGGTTCTCCTACGATGACGGCGAGATACCCTTTGTGCGTGTGGTACCGGATGAGAGCTTGGACCCTGGCAACCCTGGGGCAGGTGGCATCTATGATTTTCAGCCCCGAACTCTTGAGAAGCTTTCGCTCTTGCGGCGGGATTCCGTGCGCACGGATGATCAGGGTTCCCTCCTTGAGCTTGGAAATGTCCTTGGTCACTTGAACCCCTTTGGACTCAAGAAGCTTCATGACCTGTTCGTTGTGGATGAGAGGGCCGTAAGTGTAAATGGGCCCGGGCTCTTTGTAAGCTTCTCCCAACACCCTTTCCAGGGCGCGGCGTACTCCCATGCAAAAGCCCGCGGTCTTGGCTTGTTTGACCTTCACAAGATCTCAGCCTCAAGTTCGGAAAAATACTCGTTCGTAATCGCAAAAAGGGTGTCTTTGTTGACGATCCGGCTGATGCCTGCCCGCAACCGGTTGCTGTTGGGAAGCCCTTTGGTAAAAGAGATCAACAGGCCTCGCATCGTGAAAGCAGCGTTTTTCTCGCTCATGGATTCGCAGAGAAAGCGGTAGTGATCCATAAGGAAGGATTTCCTGTCCTCTAACCTAGGCTGGGTGAAAGGGAGGCCCCGGTCCAAAGTTTCGATCTGCCGGAACAACCACGGATTTCTGACAGCCCCTCGGCCGATCATCACTCCGTCGCATCCAGTCTCCGCTTTCATTCGAAAAACAGCAGGCGCATCGAACACGTCCCCATTGCCGATGACGGGAATCTTGACGGTCTCTTTGACCTTTCTAATCCACGACCAATCCGCAGGAGTGGAAAAACTCTGAGTCGCGAACCTCGGGTGGACCGTGATCCCGTCCGCTCCGCAGTCCTCCGCGATATGGGCCACATCGCGAGCCACCGGATCTAGAGGCGACCACCCGGCGCGGATCTTAACCGTAAGAGGGAGGGGACAGGACTTGCGAACCGCCTGAAGCGTCGCTGCGATCTTGGTTACGTCTCTGAGCAGAGCGGCGCCGGCCCCGGTCTTCACCACCTTCTTGACAGGGCAACCCATGTTGATGTCGATGAGGTCAGCCCCCTTGCTTGCAGCGATTTCAGACGCTCTGGCCATGACCGCCGGTTCCGAACCGAAGATCTGCACGGAAAGGGGTTTTTCATTCCCATGGCTCTTGAGGTAGTCAAGGGTTTTGCCGTGGTTCAAGGTGAGACCCATGGCACTAACCATTTCCGTTGTCACAAGCCCGGCCCCCAGCTTCTTGATTGAGAGCCTGAATGCGAGGTTTGTGTACCCGGCCATAGGCGCCAGAACCAGGTCATTTTCTACCCTTAGAGAGCCGATCTTCAGCATGTCAAGATTCTAGATGAGTTGAAGGACAAATACAACAGGCTCGAGCAGCAAAAGGCCGACGAGAGGCGATTGAAGGGGCGCACCCACATCACCAGGTCAGGAAACCGGAGCACTTTAGAGTCTTAAACTGAAACTTCTTTGCATGATGCGTAGATGTTTTGAGCCCGGACCGGGGGGTGTGGTCTCTGGCGAGCTCGCAACCGGAAATGGACCCCTCCCGTTAATCGCCCCCT
>Ga0105107_10002194_pt1 | contig 12823 bp, 5 predicted proteins | sample PPLLaktember2015_6_FD_79335 | JGI IMG/M metagenome (GOLD analysis project Ga0105107, IMG submission 79335) | Freshwater sediment microbial communities from Prairie Pothole Lake near Jamestown, North Dakota, USA - PPLs Lake P8 Core (1) Depth... | ecosystem: Environmental > Aquatic > Freshwater >... | reverse complement strand
CCGCCGCCGCCGGAACCTTCCTCCTCGTAATCGACCTTGACGAATTCGCCGCCCAGCGAAACGACCTGGTCGGCCACTTCACCGCGGGTGTCGTTGGCGCGCACGATGGCGCCCAGACCGGCTGCCGTGCCGATCGCCGCGAGACCCGCGACGCCGGCGCCGGCGATGAAGACCTTGGCCGGCGGAACCTTGCCCGCAGCGGTGATCTGGCCGTTGAAGAAGCGGCCGAAGACGTTGGCGGCCTCAATGACGGCGCGGTAGCCGGCGACGCCGGCCTGGGAAGTCAGCGCGTCCATCTTCTGGGCGCGGGAGAGCGTGCGCGGCAGCGAGTCGATGGCCAGCACGGTAGCGTTCTTCGCCGCCAGTTGCTGCATCAATTCCGGGTTTTGCGCCGGCCAGATGAAGCCGATCAGGGTGCCGCCTTCACGCAGCAGGCCGACCTCCTCCGTCGTCGGAACGCCGACCTTGAATACGATGTCGGAGCCGGACCACAACTGGGCCGCAGTAGCCGCAATCTCCGCGCCCGCATCACGGTAAGTGTCGTCGCTGCAATTCGCCGCATCGCCGGCGCCGGACTGCACCACGACCTTGAAACCGAGCTTGATCAGCTTTTCGACGACTTCCGGCACGGTGGCGACGCGTTTTTCACCCGCCGCCGTCTCTTTTGGCACTCCGATGGTCTGAGGCATGACTTCCCCTTCGTTGTTATTGGGACTGATTATTGACGGTCGATTAAACGCGGGCTGGCGCGATGCAACACCCGTAGTGACTGCTCGCGCCGGTGCCGGATTTAACCAGGACAGTGTGATGGCCTGCCGGGGCAAGTGCTCCTGCCGTCCGCAACACGGCTGCATCGCGCATTTGGTGCGGACGCGTTTCAGCCGGAATGCCGAACTTCATAGGGTTCTCCCTGCTGGCGCATGGCTTTCTACTGGAAGTGCATCGGGTGCAGCGCACAAATTTATGCGGAGGATTATAAGACAAAAACCATGCCGCACTGCGGCGCAGCGCGCTTGTACTTTGATGTAGATCAATCCCGATACGCAGCGCTTATAATCTGCGCATGTCGGCAATCCGCGTGCTGCCCGAATTACTGATCAACCAGATCGCCGCGGGCGAAGTCATCGAACGCCCGGCATCCGCGCTGAAGGAATTGCTGGAAAACAGCCTCGACGCCGGCGCCCAGGCGATCAGCGTCGATCTCGTTGCCGGCGGCATCAAGCAGGTGTCGGTTACCGATGACGGCAGCGGCATCGCCCGCGACGAACTCAAGCTCGCGCTGGCCCGCCACGCCACCAGCAAAATTGCCTCCCTCGACGACCTCGAGCATGTCGCCAGCCTCGGTTTTCGCGGCGAAGCGCTGGCCAGCATCGCGTCGGTATCGCGCCTGGAACTGACCAGCCGCCGCGCCGCCGACCGTCATGCGTTCCGGGTCGCCGCCGAAGGGCCCGCACTGGGTGCGCCCGAACCGGCGACGCTGGCACGCGGCACCCGCATCGACGTGCGCGAGCTGTATTTCAACACGCCGGCGCGCCGCAAGTTTCTCAAGTCGGAACAGACCGAATTCGCGCATTGCGAAGAAACCCTGCGCCGCATCGCGCTGTCGCGCCCCGATGTCGCATTTGCGCTGAGCCACAATGGCCGCGTGCGGCTGCAGGTCAAACCGCAACCGCTGGCTGCGCGTATCGCCGCCGTGCTCGGCGAAGAATTTGCAGCCGGCGCACTGCCGGTCGAGGAATCCGGCGGCCAGATCGCCATCCGCGGCGCAATCAGCTCGCCGGCGCATGCCACGGGCACCCGCGACACCCAGTATTTTTTCGTCAATGGCCGCTGCATCCGTGACAAGCTGGTGGCGCATGCGATCCGCCAGGCCTATGCCGACGTGCTGCACCACGACCGCCATCCGGCTTTCGTGCTGTTCCTCGATATCGCCCCGCAACTGGTCGATGTCAATGTCCATCCGGCGAAAGCCGAAGTACGTTTTCGCGATGCGCGTGCGGTGCACCAGTTCATCTTTCATGCGCTGCACAAGACACTGTCGCGTACTGCGGGCGCTGCCTCGCCCGCAATTGCCGCGGCGCCGGCGAACCTGCCGCCCGCGCCGTTCTATCGCAGCCAGGGCGCGATGCCGTTCGGCATTGCGCAACCCGCAGGGGCTTATGCCGCGCTGTTCTCGCCGCGGCCTGCGACAGATACCGCGACGCTGCCGCAACCGGCGCCAGCCCCCGCATTGCCGCCGTCCGGCGATGAACATCCACTGGGTTTTGCACTGGCACAACTCGCCGGCATATACATCCTCGCCGAAAACCGCAGCGGACTGATCATCATCGACATGCATGCCGCGCATGAACGCATCATGTACGAGAAACTCAAAACCGCACTCGATGGCCGCGCGATCCCGATGCAGCCGCTGCTGGTACCGGTCAACTTCGTCGCCGAGGCCCTGGATGTCGCGACCGTCGAGGACGAACGTGAGGCGCTGCAGGCCCTCGGCTTCGACATCGCGCCCGCCGGACCTGCCGCATTGATCGTGCGCGGCGTGCCGGCACTGCTCGCCGATGCCGATGTGCGGGCGCTGACGCTGGACGTGCTGCACGAGGTGCGCGAATACGGCGCCAGCCGCATCGCCACCGAACGCCGCAACGAACTGCTGGGCACCATGGCCTGCCATGCCGCAGTGCGCGCCAATCGCAAACTGACCGTTCCGGAGATGAATGCGCTGCTGCGCGACATGGAAGCCACTGAGCGTTCGGGCCAGTGCAATCACGGCCGGCCGACCTGGTATCAGTTTTCGGTGGCCGAACTCGACCGGCTGTTCCGCCGCGGCGAATGACAATGACTTATTGTTTTTATTGATATTTGTATGGCGCCGCCGGCACACCCACCCGCCATCCTGCTGATGGGCCCCACGGCCAGCGGCAAGACTGCAGTCGCGACGCGACTGGCGACGACGCTACCCTGCGAAATCATCAGCGTCGATTCGGCACTGGTCTACAAGGACATGGACATCGGCACCGCAAAGCCCGATGCGGGCACGCTGCAGCGCGCGCCGCATCACCTGATCAACCTCATCGAACCGCATGAAAGCTATTCGGCGGCGCGGTTCCGCGACGACGCGCTGACCGCGATGCGCGAGATCACCGAACGCGGCAACATCCCGCTGCTGGTCGGCGGCACGATGCTGTACTTCAAGGCGCTGGTCGAGGGTCTCAACGACTTGCCGGAAGCGGACTCGACCATCCGCCTGATCATTGAAACCATGGCCGAAGAAGACGGCTGGCCGGCCGTGCACGAAAAGCTGCGCAAGGTCGATCCGGAAACGGCGGCCCGGCTTGAACCCGGCGACGCGCAGCGCATCCAGCGTGCGCTGGAGATCTATTACATCACCGGCAAGTCGATGACCGACCTGCTGAAAAAGCCCAAGTACGTCTATTTCCCCTACACGCCGATCCGCATCGCGCTGCTGCCCGGTGACCGCGCCGCACTGCATGAACGCATCGCCCGGCGTTTCGGTGCGATGCTCGACGCGGGCCTGGTGGCCGAACTGCGCAGGCTGCGCGAGGACTATGCACTGGAACCCGACATGCCGGCGATGCGCTGCGTCGGTTACCGCCAGGCATGGGATCACCTCATCGGCAAAATCAGCCTCGACGAACTGCGCGAGCAGGGGATCGCCGCCACACGCCAGCTCGCGAAGCGTCAGTTGACCTGGCTGCGTGCGACGGAAGGGCTGACTGAATTCGACTGCCTCGCCGACAATGTCGGCGATCTGGTGCTTGAATACATTCGCCAGGAACTCGAGGCTATGATGATTGCCGGCGAATCATGAACTGCCGCTGCATGTGCCGCCACTCGTGGTCGGTGCCGCGCAATGCAACCGCACCACAAGCGCGACACGCCGCTCGCAACGGCCGTCAATAAACCGACATCAACGTAACGGATCCGTCGACGCCATGCCCTACGCCATCGCCCGCGACCAGACCCGACTTCATTACGAGGAAGCCGGCAAGGGCACGCCGATCATTTTTGTGCATGAATTCTCCGGCGACTCCCGCAGCTGGGAGGCACAATTGCGGTTTTTCGCGCGGCGTTATCACTGCATCGCATTCAACGCGCGCGGTTATCCGCCGTCGGATGTGCCGCGGGCGCGCACGAAATATTCCTGGCGTATCGCGGTCGACGACATTGCCGACGTGCTGCGCCACCGCCGGATCGGGAGTGCACATGTCGTGGGCTGCTCGATGGGGGCGTATTCGGCGTTGCAGTTCGGCCTGCGCTACCCGACGCGCGCGCTGTCCGTCACCGCACTCGGCGCCGGCGCCGGTTCCGATCCCGCAACGCGCAGGGCCTTCCTGAATGCGACCGAGGCCCAGGCGCGGCTGTTCGAGAAGCTCGGCACGCCGGCGGCGCTCGGCCAGCGCGGCATTTCGGCCGGGCGCATTCCGCAGATGCTGAAAGACCCGCGGGGGTTTGCCGAATTCCAGCGCATCCAGCAGAGCCATTCCGGCACCGGCCTCGCCCGGGTCCTGCGTGGCGTACAGGCAAAGCGTCCGCCCATCTACGCCCTGGAGCGGGGTTTGCGCGGTTATCGCCCGCCGCTGCTCGTGATGTGCGGCGACGAGGACGATGGCAGCATAGCCCCCGCACTGTTCGTCAAGCGGGTCTGCCGCAACGCCCGGCTGTGGATGTGCCCCGCGTCCGGACATACTGTCAACACCGAGGAACCGGACCTCTTCAACCGCAGCCTGCTGGATTTCCTGACGCTGGTGGACAGCGGACGCTGGCAGCCGCGCGATCCGCGGTCGGTGGTTAAACGGGCCTAGGGCCGCGATGGCCACCCGCTATTTCCGCCCGCTATTGCGCAGCCGGCTGGCCAGGGATCGCAACAGCGAACTGCCGAACGCGGGACTGGTCTTGATCAGCTTCAGGAAGTCATTGCGGTTGATCGACAGCAGGTTCGAATCCATCGCCGCCGACGCGGTCGCCGCGCGCGGGGACTGATCGACCAGCGCCATCTCGCCAAACACGCCACCGGGCCTCACCACCTCGACGACCGTGTCCTTGACCGTGACGCGCACGGCCCCGTCGAGCACGACATACATGAAAATGCCGGCCTCGCCCTCGCGCATGATCACGGCATTCTTGGGCTGGAAAACCGGGGGACGTCCGGGAAAACTCGACGCCAATTGCCGCAGCAGGGCCGCATCGAACACCGCCCCCGAAGTCGGCACATGGTCTATGGTCCTGGCCGACTGGTCCTTGCCGAGCATCTGCATCGCCAGTGCCAGGCGCAGCCGCCTGATCAGGATGGCCAGCAGCATCAGCGCGAATTCCGGTATTTTCTGGATCGCCCCGGAGAAAGCCCTGGCGTCGAGTTCAATGACCTCGCCAGCGGTACGCGCAGTCGCGGTCGCACTGCGCGGCTCCCCGGTGAGCACCGACATCTCGCCGAACACCTCGCCGGTCTTGATCACGTCGAGCGGCTTCCCGCTGCGTGTCAACGCCACTTCACCGTTGGCAAGAAAGTACATCACTTTGCCGGCGCTGTTTTCGGCAAACAGCGTGGCACCGGCGGCGACACTGCGCGGCTTGCCGTTGGCATGAAAAAACAGGCGGGCAACGTTCGCGTTATAAACGTCGCTTTGCGCGGGACGGGTGAAATCGAGATCGCTCATCACATGGCACCTGCTTGTTGCCGATGAATTATTGTTGTGGCACCTGAAACCCCGCCGGATGCACTGCCCGCGGAGAATGACGGCCCCCCCAAACGTTATAAGCATCTGCCCGGCCAGCGTCAAGCCGCGCCGGCTCAACCCTTGCGCTTGACCCGCACCCCGGCCCATCCTCTGGCCAGCGTCACTTTCAATTCCTGCTCCGCCACCAATTGCGCGCTGTCGCGGATGATTACCCCGTCTGCGTTCTCGGCAATGCTGTAGCCGCGCTCGAGCACACGTTGCGGATTCAGGTGCAACAGGTGCGAATGTATCCCCGTCACCCGCTCGGCGGCAGCCGTCATGCGCTCACGCATCGCGCCGCGCAGCCGGCGCGACAGTTCCAGTTGCTGCTGGAGCAAAGCGCCGGCATCGGGCACCGCCGCGCGCAGCCGCTGTGCGGTGTCGCGCAACTGCCACGACTGCTCATCCGTGCCGCGCCCCCACGCACCGCGCAACCGGGTCACCAGATGCTGCAAATGGATCATCTGATTGCGGATGCGCTCTCCCGGATGGGTCAATCGCCGCGACAGGTAATCCAGCCGCTGCATGCGGTCCTCGATGCCGCGCGCGAACACCCGCACCAGCTGCTGACCGAGCAGGCCGACATCGCGCCTGAGTTTCGCACCGTCCGGGCTGACCAGTTCGGCGGCCGCGGTCGGTGTCGGCGCCCGCGCGTCGGCGGCAAAGTCGGCAATCGTGAAGTCCGTTTCGTGGCCAACCCCCGACACCACCGGCAGCGGACAGGCGCGGATCGCCCGCGCGACGACTTCCTCGTTGTACGCCCACAGGTCCTCGATGCTGCCGCCGCCGCGGCAGACGATCAGCACGTCGCATTCGGCGCGCGTCCCGGCCAGCGCAATGGCATCGGCGATTCTCGCGCCCGCGCCCTCGCCCTGCACGGGCGTCGGATAAATGATCACGTTGATGACCGGCATCCGTCGACGCAAGGTGGTAATCACGTCGCGCAGCGCTGCCGCCTGCGGCGAGGTCACCACGCCGACCGTATGCGGAAACGGCGGCAGGTCGCGCTTCAGTGCCGGATCGAACAGACCCTCCTTTTCGAGTTTCGCCTTGAGCTTCTCGAACGCCGCATACAGCGCGCCCAGCCCGGCCCGGCGCATCGCGTCGACGACCAGCTGGAACTTGCCGCGCGCCTCGTACACCGTCGCCGTCGCCCGCACCTCGACCTGCATGCCGTTCTCCGGCTGCCAGTCGAGGTACTGCGCCTTGTGGCGGAACATCACCGCGTCGACCTGCGCCGCCTCGTCCTTCAGCGTGAAATAACAATGGCCGCTGTCGTAGCGCTTGAAATTGGAAATCTCGCCGGCCACCCACACCAGCGGCACATTGCGCTCGATGGCGGTGCGCGCGAGCCGGTTCAGCTCGGCGACGGAGATGACGGTCTGTTGCGTGGCTTGTTGGATCAGGTCTGGCATTTGCAGATTGTACGTGGGACGGGAAATTGGCGCTAACATGGCTTGGTCGGAGATGACCACACCGGAAACGCCGGGCACCACCGTGCTTCCGGGAACGAAACCGATCAATCAGCGCCTGTTACAGAATCATGATGTTGTTGCAGATCCCGGATTTCCCCGAGAGACACTTCATTTCAATAATCTGTTGCGGAATCATGGATACTACTGGGAACGAAAAGCAGAAAAAGAGGCTCGACAGGTGAAGACAATCGGCAAAACCGTACTTCGCATTTTGTTCCAGTTGCTGGCGTTGTTTCGGCACAACGACCGGATGCTCGAATACGCGAACGAAGAACTGCCGCTGCGATCTGAGCTGCTCAGTGCAGACCAGATGGAGCAGCATGGCAAGACCCTTGCGGGTGCGCATCAGTTGAGCACCGAAAGCACCCCGGATCTGCTGCTGGCACGGCTGGCCGAAAACGAGGTTGTCCTGATTGAGGTCAGCGATCTTCTGACCGCTGTGGTCCGGGCAAGCCGCCGGATTGCGCCGGCAGGCGAATGGCTGCTCGACAACTTCTATCTGATCGAAGAACAGATTCGCACCGCCAAGCGGCACCTGCCCAGGGGTTACAGCCGGGAACTGCCGCGCCTGGCTCACGGCCCTTCCGCCGGACTGCCACGCGTATATGACATCGCGCTCGAGGCGATCTCGCACGGCGACGGATGGGTAGACCCGGAAAGTCTCAACCGTTTCGTGGCGGCCTACCAGAAGGTCACCGCGCTCAAGTTAGGCGAGTTGTGGGCAATTCCCATCATGCTGCGCCTGGCGCTGATCGAGAATCTCCGACGCGTTGCAGCCCGGATCGCCGTCGGCACCATGGACCGGGATCTGGCCGACTCGTGGGCGGAGCAGATGATGGAGGTCACCGAAAAGGATCCGAAGAGCCTGATTCTGGTGATTGCGGACATGGCGCGGTCCAACCCGCCCATCAGCAGCTCGTTCGTGGCAGAACTTGCGCGCCGGTTGCAGGGACAGAGCCCCGCCCTGGCAATGCCGCTCAATTGGATCGAGCAACGACTCGCTGAATCCGGCTTGACGATCGAGCAGCTGGTGCAGTCGGAGACCCAGATACAGGCAGCCGACCAGGTTTCCATCAGCAACAGTATTGGCAGCCTTCGCTTTCTGGGCGCAATGGACTGGCGCGAGTTCGTCGAAACGATGAGTGTCGTCGATCAGAAACTGCGTGAAGATCCTGAGGGGGTCTACCCCAAAATGGATTTTGCCACCCGCGATCGCTACCGCCACGCGGTGGAGCGGATAGCAAAAGCGAGCCCCCTGTCCGAAATCGAAGTGGCGCGCAAAGCGATCCAGCTGGCGCACGAGGGTTCGGCAAGGAATGACGATGACAGTCGGTCAGCACATGTCGGGTTCTACCTGATCGACAAGGGACTGCCGCAGCTCGAACGGGCAGCGGAGATGCGCCTTGCCACCGCCGGTGCGATGCAGAGAATCGGCCGCCGGTTTCCGTTGCCTCTCTATCTGGGCGCGATCGTGCTGCTGACGGCGGTCTTCACCGTGGGCGTGCTGGCAAATGCGCATCCTGGCAATCTGCATGTTTGGATACGCACACTGATAGCGATCCTCGTGGTTTTGTGCGCCAGTCATCTGGCGGTTGCGCTGGTCAACTGGTTGGCAACCTTGCTGGCGACGCCGCATCTCCTGCCGCGCATGGATTTCTCCGGAGGCATTCCATCGCAATGCGGTACCCTGGTGGCGGTACCGACCATGCTCACCAGCGCTCAAAACATCGAGGGACTCGTCGAGGCCCTTGAAGTCCGCTACCTGGCGAATCGGGACACCAACCTGCACTTCGGCCTGCTGACTGATTTTCGGGACGCGCATGAAGAGACGCTGCCGGAGGATGAGCCGCTGTTGCGGCTCGCGCAGCAGAGAATCGAAGACCTGAATCAAAAGTACCGGAGTGCAAACAGCGGCACTTTCTTCCTTTTCCATCGCCCCCGCCGCTGGAATCCAGCGGAGCGGGCGTGGATGGGTTATGAACGCAAGCGCGGAAAGCTCGCGGAATTGAATTCGCTGCTGCGTGGCGGTTCGGAAGCTCGATTTTCGCTGGTCATCGGCAAGACTGCGGTCTTATCGAACGTGAAGTATGTGATCAGTCTGGACACGGATACGCAATTGCCGCGTGATTCGGCGCGGCAGCTGGTGGGCAGTATGGCGCACCCGCTGAATCGCGCACGCTATGACGAAGGCAAGCAACGCGTCTGTGAGGGGTACGGCATCCTGCAGCCACGCATGGCAGTGAGCCTTCCGGGCACGAACCGGTCGCGATACGCGCGACTGTGCGCGAGCGAATCCGGCATCGACCCGTATACGCGCGCCGTCTCCGATGTTTACCAGGATCTCTTCGGCGAAGGCTCGTTCATTGGCAAGGGGATCTACGAAGTTGATGCCTTTGAGCGGGCGATCAAGGGACGCTTTCCCGAGAACCGGATCCTCAGCCACGATTTGCTGGAAGGATGTTATGCGCGGGCGGGATTGGTGAGCGATGTGCAGTTGTACGAGGAATACCCTCCCCGCTACAGCGCGGACGTGAGCCGTCGTCACCGCTGGATCCGCGGCGACTGGCAGATTGCGTCGTGGTTGCTGCCGCACGTACCCGACGACGGTGCAGATTCCACAAGGGGCCGCCAGCCGAACCCGCTCTCGGCACTGTCCCAATGGAAAATCTGCGATAACCTGCGGCGCAGCCTGGTCCCCGCGGCATTGACGCTGCTATTGCTGGCAGGCTGGACCATCCTGTCACCAGCCTGGTTCTGGACACTGGTGGTGATCGGCATCAGCCTGATTCCGCCCTTGATTGCCTCCATTCTTGAACTGTTCCGCAAGCCCGAAGACGTGCTGTTCGGTCAGCATCTCGCCGCGGCATCGCGCTCAGCCGGCGGACACTTCGCACAGGCCGTATTCATGCTGGCCTGCCTGCCCTACGAAGCCTACTTCACCCTGGACGCGGTCATCCGCACCAATTGGCGGATACTGGTCACCAAAAAACGGCTGCTGGAATGGTCCCCCTCGGACAGCCCGGATCGCGATGATCGCAGCAGCCTCGTCGCCTGCTGCCAATCGATGTGGATCGCGCCCGTAATCGCGATCGCCACGGCAGGTTACCTGGCGGCAACAACGCCGGCCACGCTGGGAATCGCGGGAGCGATCCTAATGTTGTGGATGGCCTCGCCCGCCATCGCCTGGTGGATCAGCCGACCGCTTGTTCCCCACGCAGCCAAGCTGACGGCTGACCAGATCATTTTTCTGCAGAAGATTGCGCGCAAGACCTGGGCATTCTTCGAGACCTACGTCGGACCGGAAGATCATTGGCTGCCACCGGACAACAGTCAGGAGCATCCCGTTGCCGTGGTCGCGCATCGCACGTCCCCGACCAACATGGGCCTTTCACTGCTCGCGAATCTGTCTGCGTACGACTTCGGCTACATTCAGGCCGGGCAACTCATCGCGCGCACGGCGAATGCGCTCCACACGATGGCAGCCCTGGAACGGCACCGCGGTCACTTCTACAACTGGTACGACACCCAGACCCTGCAGCCGCTGCCGCCGCTCTATATTTCGTCGGTAGACAGCGGGAACCTCGCGGGCCATCTGCTGACCTTGCGGCCAGGGCTGCTCGCCCTTCCCGATCGCCAGATCCTGGGGGCGCGATTGTTTGACGGACTTTGTGACACGCTGAGGATCCTGCTGGACGCTGCGGGAAATGCCGCTCCACCCCGGCTTGCTCAACTGCAGAAGGAGTTGGAAACTGCCTACGACTCCCGGCCCACCACGCTGGCAGCAGCGCGGCAGTGGCTGGATCAGTTGGCGACTTACGCTGCGGAGGTAGCCGACAGCTTCGACGCCAAGTCCAGTGGAGTCGCCGCATCCGACGCCGAGAGAGTGGCCAAGTGGTGGGCACACGCGTTGGCCCAGCAATGCCGGGGCGCCCTTGACGAACTGACGTTACTCGCCCCGTGGCTGATGCTGCCGGCCGCACCGGGCGGGCTCGACGGCCTCCCCGGCACTGGCGAGATCCCGACGCTGCGCGAGCTGGCAAACCTCGAGACGGAAATGCTGCAGGCACTCGTGCGTCGGCACGATGCGGACGCGATGCCCGCGCACAGCGGGTGGCTTGATGAGCAGCGGCGGCTGGTCACGGAAGGAAGCCGCCGCGCCAAAGAGAGGATCGCGGAAATCGAACGCCTTGCGCTGCAATCAAGTGAATTCGCGCACATGGAGTATGACTTCCTCTACGACGGGGCGCGCCATCAGCTGGCCATCGGCTATCACGTTGGCGAGCACCGGCGCGACACGGGCTACTACGATCTGCTGGCATCAGAGGCGCGACTCTGCAGTTTCGTGGCGATTGCACAGGGGCAACTGCCGCAAGAGAGCTGGTTTGCCCTGGGGCGCCTGCTCACGACCGCCGGTGGAGAACCGATTCTGCTGTCGTGGAGCGGCTCGATGTTCGAGTATCTGATGCCACTGCTGGTGATGCCGACGTATGAAAATACGCTGCTCGACCAGACCTATCGGGCGGCGGTGGAACGACAGATCGCCTATGGCAAACAGCGCGGCGTAGCCTGGGGCATGTCGGAATCCGGCTACAACACGGTCGACGTTCGTCTCAACTACCAGTACCGCGCATTTGGCGTGCCTGGCCTGGGCTTGAAACGCGGACTGGCAGAGGATTTGGTGATTGCGCCTTATGCCTCGGCGCTCGCACTGATGGTAGCGCCCGAGGCGGCATGCCTGAATCTGCAGCGGCTCGCCGCTGAAGGGCTGGAAGGACAATACGGCCTCTATGAAGCCGTCGACCACACCACATCACGTCTGCCACGTGGTCAATCCAGCGCCGTGGTGCGGTCGTTCATGGCGCATCACCAGGGCATGATCCTTTTATCCCTCGCCTATCTGATGCTGGATCGTCCGATGCAGAAGCGATTTGAGTCGGATCCGCTGTTTCAGGCAACCACGCTGTTGCTCCAAGAGCGGATTCCAAGGGCCATGGCCTTCTACTTGCACAATGCCGAACGGGCCGACATTCGCGCGATTCCATCCGGCCCGGAGATGCCGGTGCGCGTACTTACGGGTCCTGAAACTCCGACGCCGGAGGTGCACTTAATGTCGAACGGCACATACCATGTGATGATCACGAACGCCGGGGGCGGCTACAGTCGCCGCAAAGACCTCGCCGTCACACGCTGGCGCGAAGACACTACCTGCGATAACTGGGGCACTTACTGTTACATTCGCGACGTGGCGAGCGCGGAGTTCTGGTCGACCACCTATCAGCCGACGCTCAAACGACCGGACACGTACGAGGTGATGTTCTCGGAGGCACGTGCGGAGTTTCGCCGTCGCGACCATGATCTTGATACGCATACCGAAATCGTGATTTCGCCGGAGGACGACATCGAACTGCGCCGGCTGCATATCACCAACCGCGCGCGGCACCAGCTCACGATTGATGTCACGAGTTATGCTGAAGTGGTCCTTGCGGCACCTGCCGCGGACGCATTGCATCCGGCGTTCGGCAAGCTCCTTGTGCAGACCGAGATCATCCACCAGCGGCAGGCGATCCTCTGCACCCGCCGGCCCCGCTCTCTCGAGGAGCACGCGCCATGGCT
>Ga0105107_10002193_pt1 | contig 12829 bp, 13 predicted proteins | sample PPLLaktember2015_6_FD_79335 | JGI IMG/M metagenome (GOLD analysis project Ga0105107, IMG submission 79335) | Freshwater sediment microbial communities from Prairie Pothole Lake near Jamestown, North Dakota, USA - PPLs Lake P8 Core (1) Depth... | ecosystem: Environmental > Aquatic > Freshwater >... | reverse complement strand
TGGTGGCGCTGGGCACCCTGGCGGCGGGCGCGGCGCATGAGCTGTCCACGCCGCTCACCACCATGCGCGTGCTCGCCACGGAATTGGAACGCGAGTACGGCGACAATCAAGAATTGGCGCAAGACTTGCAGCTGCTGCGCGCCCAGGCCGATCATTGCAAGCGCATCCTCACGCGCCTTACGGCCGACGCCGGCGCGGCGCGTGCCGAACAAGTGAGCGAAATTGACTGCCGGGAATATTTGCAACAGTTGCTGGAGCAATGGCAATTGCTGCGGCAGCAAGTGGCGCCCAAGGTCGATTGCAGCGGCGTGGAACCCGCGCCCCGGATTGCCACCGAGCGCACCCTGGATCAAGCACTGATCAACCTGATCAACAACGCCGCCGACGCCTCGCCGGAGCAAGTCGAAATCAGCGCGCACTGGGACGCAGCACAACTGTTGATAGAAATCCGCGATCGCGGCCCCGGCATCAGCGACGCCGTCGCGGCGCGCGCCGGCGAAGCATTTTTTACCACCAAAGGCCCGGAACACGGCTTGGGCATCGGCCTGTTCCTGGCCAACGCCAGCATCGAGCGCGCCGGCGGCACGGTCAGCCTGTTCAATCGCGAAGGTGGCGGCGCTTGCGTACGCGTCACGCTGCCGCTGCGGGCAGTTCTTGAACCGCAGAGGCGCTGAGGCGCAGAGAATAAGAATCTTAAGGCACAACTTCATGCATCTAAAGTCAAGCGCGCGAAACCCAAGCGCTGTTTTTCCTCAGCGCCTCCGCGTCTCTGCGGTTCGGGCATTTTTTAGGGGCGGAGCATAATGGAGCAGGAACGCCCCAGCCTGCTGTTGGTGGACGACGATGACGCCCTGCGCCAAGTGTTGGCGCGTGCTTTGGAAAAGCGCGGCTTCGCCGTCAGCACGGCGCCGGATGTGGAGTCGGCGCTGTTGCTGGCGCAGGACAGCCCGCCCGAATATGCGGTGGTAGATCTCAAAATGTCCGGCCCCTCGGGCTTGGTGCTGGTGCAGCGCCTGAAGGAACTGGATGCGGAAACGCGCATCGTGATGTTGACCGGCTACGCCAGCATCGCCACCGCGGTAGAGGCGATCAAGCTCGGCGCGACGCATTACCTGGCCAAACCGGCCGATACCGACGAGATCGTCGCCGCGCTGATGCAGACCGCAGGCAACCCGGATGTGGCGGTGAGCAGCGATCCGCTCTCGGTGGAGCGCCTGGAGTGGGAACATATTCAACGCGTGCTGGGGGAACACGAAGGCAATATCTCCGCTACCGCCCGTGCGCTGAAAATGCATCGGCGTACGCTGCAACGCAAGCTCGGCAAAAAACCGGTACGCGAATGATGCTGCAAAGACTTGCACCACGGAGTACACAGAGTACACGGAGGAAAAACATTGCAAGTTCGCTTGCATCGAGTTGCCGACTGCATGCGCCGCTTGGACTCAATATCGATTTGCTTTCCTCTGTGTCCTCCGTGTACTCCGTGGTGAATGATTTTTTTCAGGTAAACAAAATCCCACTTTGGTTTTTGCTGGTCTGGTTGACCGCGCTCGCGGCCTGCGCCGAGGGCGGCGCGCCGGTACTCGTGCCGCCAATCAGCGCCAGCTATCCGCACGATGCCGACAGCTATACCCAGGGCCTGTTGTGGCACGATGGCTTGTTATATGAAAGCGCCGGACGCTACGGCCATTCCGCGCTCAGCGTGCGCGAACTGAAAACCGGGCGCATCTTGCGCAGCCGCGCGTTGGCGTCGGAGTTTTTCGCAGAAGGTCTGGTGTTGGTCGGCGATGAACTGGTGCAACTCACCTGGAAAGAACATCGCGTATTCGTCTACGACAGGGACACGCTGCACCTCAAGCGCAGCCTGCCCTACGAATGGGAAGGCTGGGGCATCGCCTACGATGGCCGGCATCTCATCGTCAGCGACGGTTCCGATTTGCTGCGCTTTCTCGACCCGGCGAGCTTCAAGGAAGTGCGGCGCATTGCCGTGCAGGACAGGGCTGAGTCCGTCGATGCGTTGAATGAACTGGAATACGTACAGGGAGAAATCCTCGCCAATGTCTATGGCTCCGACCGCATTGCGCGGATCTCGCCGGCTGACGGCACGGTGCTGGGTTGGCTGGATTTGGCGCACTTGTATCCGGAGGAGCAGCGACCGGTGAGCGATGCCGTGTTGAATGGAATTGCCTATGATGCGGAACGGCGGGTGTTGATGGTGACGGGGAAGTACTGGCCGAAGCTGTTTTTGATTCCGGCTCCATAAAGCGTCGTGGAACTAACAGTTGGGCTGCGTTCCACGTCTGTTTCAAACCGGGCGCTCTGTAGCGCCGGCTTCCAGCCGGCAACAACCAATATCAAGAGAATGAATTTAAGATTCACGCCGTTTCTGGCGCGCCACACTGGAACGAGCGCTGAGCTTGGACGCCGGCTCTACAAGCCGCCCCGACACAAACTTGTGCAGGACGCTGGCAATCAGTGTCTGATACGGCATGCCTTCTTCGAGTGCGCGCGCCTGGATATCCATCAAGTCGGGTGTGGACAGGCGAATATTGATGCGCTTTTCCTTGAGAAAAGTCGCTGTGGCAGCAGCCTTGAATTTCGTCAGCCTTGCCTTTGATGGGACGGTAGATTTCAGTTCGCCTTTTTCATAAGCGTCCAAGACATCTTTTTCATAGGTACTAAGTTTTTTCATCTGGTTCACTCCGCAGTAAATAATCCCTGGTGGCCTTCCTGCTTGGAATCACCGTCTTCAAGAAGTAATAATCCGGCTCTTCAACATAGGGCACCAAGTACGCATAGGCATCCAACGCCACGACCAAAATAGCCTGGTTTGGGTACTTTTCCGGGTTTGGGTGGCGCAACTCATCCAGCAAGCCATCCGCTTCAATAGCCAGCACAATTTCCTCGAACGAGATGCCGCGCTCAATTTTCAGAGTCTCGTTTTTTTCGTGGTTCCAGCGAAATGGCTTCATCAAGTGAGTTTAGCCTGATGTGTGCCTAATGTCACCTTCCAATGTGCGGCTTTGAAACGGGAGATTTGGCGCGATGACTGGACTTGAGCGTTCTGTCCAAGGGCGGTATCGGCGGTATAATTTCGGCTCCAAAAATTAAACAACCGTGCATGCCCCCATGCACCGCATGATGGACCAATCCCTCCCAACGCCTTCCCTGGAACAGCACACGCCGATGATGCAGCAATACCTGCGCATCAAGGCGCAGTATCCGGACATGCTGTTGCTGTACCGCATGGGGGATTTTTACGAGTTGTTTTTCGAGGATGCGGAAGAAGCGGCGCGGCTGTTGGACATTACCCTGACCACGCGCGGGGCGACGGCTGGGCAGCCGATCAAGATGGCGGGGGTGCCGTATCACTCGGTGGAGCAGTATCTCGCTAAGCTGATTAAGCTCGGTTTGTCGGTGGCGATTTGCGAGCAGATCGGTGATCCGGCCACAAGCAAGGGCCCGGTGGAGCGCCAGGTGGCGCGCATCGTCACGCCCGGCACCGTCACCGATAGCGCGCTTTTGGACGAGCGGCGCGAAGCGTATGTGATGGCGGCCTTGCCGCAACAAGAGCGCATCGGCGTGGCGTGGTTGAGCCTGGCCGGCGGGCGGTTTTGCGTGGCGGAGATTTTGCCGCAGGAGTTTGCTTCGTTTATCGAGCGCATCCAGCCCGCCGAATTGTTGTTGCCGGAAGATGCCGTGCTGGAGACCGGCAAGCTGGTGGCGAAACGGCTGCCGCAATGGCAGTTCGATTTCGATGCGGCGCAACGCTTGCTCACACAGCAATTGGCGACGCACGATCTGGCCGGCTTCGGCGTGGCGGAGATGCCGCTGGCGCTGACCGCCGCCGGGGCGCTGTTGGCTTATGTGAAGCAAACGCAACGCGCGGCGCTGCCGCATATCGTCAGCATCCAGCCTGAACGGCAAAGCGAATATGTGTTGATGGACGCCGCCACGCGGCGCAATCTGGAACTGACGGAAACCATCCGTGGCGAGGCCGCACCGACGCTGTTGTCCTTGCTCGATGCCACGGCCGGCGCGATGGGCAGCCGCTTGCTGCGGCATTGGCTGCATCATCCCTTGCGCGACCGGACGGCGATCATGGCGCGGCTGGATGCGGTGGCGGCTTTGCAGCAAGGCACGCCGGCGCCGCGTTATGCGGCGCTGCTGCAATTGCTGCGTGGTGTGGCGGATATCGAGCGCATCGTGGCGCGGGTGGCGCTGCGCACGGCGCGGCCGCGCGACTTGGCGTCCTTGCGCGCCAGCCTGGCGCAGTTGCCGCAGTTGCATGCCGTGTTGCAAGGCCTGCCGAGTGCGCGCATCGCCGCATTGTTGCAGGCCGCGCCGCCGCAGCAAATGGTGGAGCAAGACCTGGCGCGCGCCATCAAGGCCGAGCCGGCGGCGGTGTTGCGCGAAGGCGGCGTGATTGCCGATGGCTTCGATGCCGAGCTGGATGAACTGCGCGCGATCCAGAACAACTGCGGCGAATTTCTATTGCAACTTGAAGCGCGCGAGCGCGAACGCAGCGGCATTGCCACGCTCAAGGTCGAATACAACAAAGTGCACGGCTTTTATATCGAAGTCGGCCGGGTGCAGGCGGACAAAGTGCCGGATGATTATCGGAGGCGCCAGACCTTGAAAAATGCCGAGCGCTACATCACGCCGGAGCTGAAGGCCTTCGAGGATAAGGCGCTGTCGGCGTCGGAGCGTGCCCTGGCGCGCGAGAAGTGGTTGTACGAACAAGTGCTGGATGGCCTGCAAGCGCACATCGCCACGCTGCATACGGTGGCCGCCGCGATTGCCGAGCTGGATGTGCTGGCGGCCTTCGCAGAGCGCGCCCAAGCCTTGAATTACGTGCAGCCGGAATTCACAACAAGCCCCAAGCTGGAAATCATCGGCGGCCGTCATCCGGTAGTGGAAGGGCAAGTCGATGCCTTCATCGCCAACGACACGCTGCTGACGCGCACACGGCAGATGCTGCTCATCACCGGGCCGAACATGGGCGGCAAATCCACTTACATGCGCCAGACCGCGCTGATCGTTCTGCTGGCGCATTGCGGCTGTTTCGTGCCGGCCAGCCGCGCGCTGCTGGGGCCGGTGAACCAGATCTTCACGCGCATCGGCGCCTCCGACGACCTGGCCTCCGGTCGTTCCACCTTCATGGTGGAGATGACCGAGACCGCGAATATTTTGCACAATGCCAGCGCCGAAAGCCTGGTGCTGCTGGACGAAATCGGGCGCGGCACCTCGACCTTCGACGGCCTGGCGCTGGCCTATGCCGTGGCGCGCCAACTGGCGGAAAAGACCGGCAGCTATACCTTGTTCGCCACACACTACTTCGAACTCACGCGCCTGACCCAAGAGCTGAAACAAATTGCCAACGTGCATCTCTCGGCGGTGAAGCACAAGGACAGCATCGTGTTCCTGCACGCGGTGCAGGACGGCCCCGCCAGCCAGAGCTATGGCCTGGAAGTTGCGGCGCTGGCGGGCGTGCCGGCTTCCGTCATTCAACAAGCGCGGCGCTATCTGATGAGCCTGGAAAATCAAAGCGTGGCGAGCGCGGGACAGGGCGATTTGTTCGCGCAATCACCGGAACCGCAGCCGCATCCGGCGCTGGACATGTTGGAGAGCATCAAGCCGGACGAGCTGACGCCGAAGCAGGCGCTGGATTTGCTCTATACCTTGAAGAAATTGCACCAATAGCATTCTTATAAATTGCACCGCCCAGCAGATGTTATGTGAAAGAAAATCTTTTTTATTGGAAAGGAGAATTTCATGGCATCCAGCAAGTCACCCTCGGTAAAAAAGAACAGCTCGTCCAAGCCTGCGTCTCGCGTGCTGGTCATGGTAGCGACCCGCAAGGGCGCCTGGCTGTTTCACAGCGATGCCGCGCGTAAAACATGGCGGGTCGACGGGCCGCATTTTCTCGGGCACATCGTCCATCACATGGTGCTTGATCCGCGCGATGGCAAAACGCTGTTGGCGGCGGCCAAGACCGGCCATCTTGGGCCGACCGTTTTTCGCTCCACCAACTTGGGTCGCAGCTGGCAGGAAGCCACGCGACCGCCGGCGTTCTCCGCCACCAAGGACGGCAACGGCGGCCGATCGGTCGATCATACGTTCTGGCTCACGCCGGGCCATGCCGACGAGACGAATGTCTGGTATGCCGGGACTTCGCCGCAGGGACTGTTCCGCACCGAGGATGGCGGCAAAACCTGGGCGCCGTTTTCCTGCCTGAACGACGATGCGCAATATCGCCAGTGGATGGGCACGGTGCAGGACGGCACGCCGGACGGCCCCAAGCTGCACTCGATCATCGTCGATCCGCGGGATGCATCGCATCTGTATATCGCGATGTCCGGAGGCGGCGTGCACGAGTCCACGGATGGCGGAAAAACCTTCGCGCCGTTGCTGCAAGGGCTCGATGTGGTAGAGGGTTTCAACCCGGCCGAGCCGACCTTTCACGACCCGCATTGCGTGCGGATGTGCCCCGGCAATCCGGACATCCTGTATCAGCAAAACCACTGCGGCATCTACCGCCTGGAACGGCCATCGCGGCAATGGCTGCGGATCGGCAAGCGCATGCCGAAACGCGTGGGCGATATCGGCTTCCCGATGGTGGTGCATCCGCGCGATCCGGAGACCGCCTGGGTTTTCCCCATGGACGGCACATCGGTCTGGCCGCGCACCAGCCCGGCCGGCAAGCCCGCCGTCTATGCCACGCGCAACGGCGGCAAGACTTGGCAGCGACTCGATGCCGGCCTGCCCGAAAGCCAGGCCTGGTGGACGGTCAAACGCCAGGCCATGACGGCCGACGCGATGGACCCGGTGGGATTGTATTTTGGCACCACCAGCGGCGAACTCTGGCACAGCCGAAAGGCCGGCGCGCAGTGGACCTGCATCGCGCGCCATCTGCCGGAAATCTATGCGGTGGAAGCCATTGCCTTGCCGGGGGCCAGCGCGTCGCGATGAAGGTATTGATCCCCAGCGCGTTGCGCTCCTATACCGAGCGCGAACAGGCGCAGGCCAGCGGCGCCACTCTCGCGGCAGTGCTCTCCGACCTCGACCGGCAGTACGCCGGCATCCGCTTTCGCATGATCGACGAGCAAGACCGGATACGGCCGCACATCCGCTTCTTCATCAATGGCGAACAGGTACGCGATCTAAAGCAACATGTCCGAAAGTCCGACGAGCTGATCATCGTACAGGCGCTGAGCGGCGGTTGATCCTGGCGCAAAACACATCACAATATTCTTGAAAGCCGGCATGCAAGGAAATCTATCGCGCGGATTGCTCTCTGTGTTTTTCATCATCGCCGGTTGCCTGCATTTTATTTTCCCCGCGAACTATATGCAGGTGATGCCGCCGTGGTTGCCGGCGCACTATTTGTTGGTGCTGGTCAGCGGCGGGTTCGAGATCGCGGGCGGGGTCGGCGTGCTGCTGCCCATCGTGCGCCGCATGGCGGGCATCGGCTTGATTCTGTTGTCGCTGGCGGTGTTGCCGGCGAATGTGCAGATGTTGCTGAATGCGCTGGCGGACGGCACGGCAAGCATTTGGTTGGTGCTGTTGGGTTTGCGCCTGCCCTTGCAACTGTTGTTGATCTATTGGATCTGGCGCGCCACCCAGCCGGTTAGGGACAGGATGTTTCGCGGATGAAGCGCGCGCTGTCTTGCAAGGTCGGCGCCAGCCCACTCAAGGCCGGAGCCAGGGCCAGCATGATATCGATGTGCGCGACTTTCGGATAAGAAAGCACCGCAGCCTTGCCACCCGCCGCTTTGACCGCCGCCGCCATGCGTTCGGTGTTGCCGGGCTTGACCGTGGTGTCGTCGCTGCCGGTCAGCAAGAGCATGGGCGGCATGTGGCTGTTGACGTAGTGGATCGGCTGCGACTCGATCAGCGGGTTGGCGCTTTTGAAGACCTCCCGGATATCGGCATCGCTGATCGGTAAAAAATCATACGGCCCGGCCAGCCCGATCAGGCCGCAGGGCAGGCGTTTCACGCCGGCATGCCGTTGCAGCTTGGGGTCCAGGGCCACCATCGCTGCCATGTGCGCGCCGGCGGAATGGCCCATCACAAAAATCCGCTGCGGATTGCCGCCGAAACCGGCGATATACGCTTCCACCCAGTGATACGCGGCCGCGCTGTCGGCCAGGAAATCGCGCCAATCCACTTGCGGATACAAACGGTAATCGGGGATCACGGTGATGAAGCCGCTTTGCGCCAAGCCATCGGCGACGAAGCGGTATTCGTCCTTGCTGCCGAACTGCCAGCGTCCGCCATAGATGAACAGCACCACATCGGCGTTGGGCTTGGGGTCTTGCGGCAAGTGCACATCCAGCGTCTGGCGCGGCGCATCGCCGTAGGCGTGGGTGGCGGATTGCTGGATGTGGGAGCCGGAAATACTGCTGAGCGCGGCGAGCGGCGAGCAGGCGCTAAGCCATAAAACGCTGGTTGCAAGCAGCAGGCAGCGCATCTCAAAAATCTGTCCACGAAAAACACCAAAGGCACGAAAGCAAATGCTTTTTTCGTGTGTTTTGCGAGCTTTCGCCGGATGGCGAAATGCCTGCTTACCCCACCGCGTGTTTTTCGTGGACAAGGGTTTCAAGGAAATTTAATGCTGATGCCCATGCTCGCCATGCACATGGCCATGGGAAATCTCTTCCTCGGACGCGGGACGCACCTCGGTGATGGTGCAGGTGAATTTGAGGGTCTGTCCGGCCAGCGGATGGTTGCCGTCGACCACGATGGTATCGTCGGTCACCTCGGTCACGGTGTACAGCAGCATGTCCTCGCCATCGTCGGACTCGCCTTCGAATTGCATGCCGACTTCCACGTCCGGCACCGGGAAACGATCTTTCGGCTCGACGCGCACCAGTTCGGCATCGTATTCGCCGAAAGCGAATTCCGGTTCCAGGATCACGGTCAGCGATTCGCCGACATTCTTGCCATGCAATTGCTCTTCCACCGTGGGGAAAATGTTGTCGTAGCCGCCGTGCAGGTAGCTGATCGGTTGCTCGGTCTGTTCCAAGACCTCGCCTTCGCTGTTTGCCAGTTGATAAGTGATGGAAACAACGCTGTCTTTGATGATTTGCATTTCGGGGGCCTCGGAAAAGATTCGCCAAGATCGCGAACCGGGGTTTTTAGGGAGTGCCCTGGGCTGGACGCACCAGGAAGGCGCTATTCTACAATGCCTGGACGAGTTTCAACACTTCCGCGGCATGGCCCTTGGGCGTCACGTTGTACAGGGCATGGCGCAGAACGCCGTTTTTGTCGATGATGAAGGTGGAGCGCACGATGCCCATTTTCTTCACGCCGTCTTTTTCCTTCTCTTGCCAAACGCCGTATTTGTTGCAAACCGTGCCTTCGGTATCGGCCAATAGCCGCACCGCCAGGCCGTGCTTGTCGCGGAACGCCGCATGGCTCAGGTAATCGTCCTTTGAAACGCCGAGTACCACGCTGCCGAGCTTGGCAAAATCGTCTTCCATATCGCTGAATTCGATCGCTTGCAGGGTGCAGCCCGGGGTGTCGTCGCGCGGATAGAAATACAGGATGACATGCTGCTTGCCCTTGTAATCGGCGAGCTTGACGCTCTCCATTTCGGCATCGGGCAGGGTGAAATTGGGTGCGACATGGTCGATTTGCAACATCGGGCGTCTCCTCGAAAGCGGGCTTGATTCTAACGTATTTGCGCATTCCCACAACAATCGTGTGATCGCCCATGAGATCGCCAAGTGACAAGCGATTAGCGTGCCATCCCAGCTATAATCCTAGAATGAAAATCGAAATCCTGAATGGCCTGACGGCCAAGCAATTCCTGACGCAGTATTGGCAGAAAAAACCGCTGTTGGTGCGCGGTGCATTTCCCGGCTTCCGCGATTTTGTCAGCAGTGAGATGCTGCAAGACCTAGCGCAACAAGAAGACGTGCAGGCGCGGCTGGTGACCGAGAGCGATGGCGTGTGGGACGTGCGGCAGGGGCCGCTGAAGCCGAGCGACTTTAGACGCTTGCAGCATGCGCACTGGTCGCTTTTGGTGCAAGGCATCGATCACTTGCTGCCGGCGGGGCGCGCGCTGCTGTCGCAATTCGATTTCATCCCGCATGCCCGGCTCGACGATTTGATGGTGAGCTATGCGCCGGCCGGCGGCGGGGTTGGGCCGCATTTCGATTCCTACGATGTTTTTCTCTTGCAGGGGCAGGGCCACAAGCTGTGGCAAATCAGCGCGCAAGCCGATACCGAACTGATCCCCGATGCGCCGCTACGCATCCTGCGCCGCTTTCAGCCGGAGCAGGAGTGGATCCTCGGCCCGGGCGACATGCTGTATCTGCCGCCGCGCTATGCGCACCATGGCGTCGCGCTCAATCCCTGCCTGACCTATTCCATCGGCTTTCGCGCCGCCACCCATCAAGAGCTGGCCACGCAGTTCCTGGTGTACCTGCAAGATCGCATCGACGTGCCGGGCCTGTACGCCGACCCCGACCTCAAGCCGCAGCGGCACCCGGCACAGATTTCCGCCGACATGGTGGACAAGGTGGCGACCGTGATCGAACAGGTCAAGGTGGGGCGCGACGACATCGCGCAATTTCTGGGCAGCTATCTCAGCGAACCGAAGCCGCATATCTTTTTCGATGCGCCGCAGCGGCCTTTGACGCGCGCCAAGTTTGAGATGGCTGCGGCCAAGCGCGGCGTGCGCCTGGCTTTACAATCGCAGATGCTGTTTTCCGGCGCGCATGTGTTTTTGAACGGCGAGCAGGTGCGCATGCCCAAGACCGCGCGCAGCGCCTTGATCGCGCTGGCGGATCAGCGCGTATTGGCAGGCCCTTTAACCCTGCCGCAGACCGCGTGGGAATTATTGTATGACTGGTACCAAGCCGGCTATCTCGAATTGGGCTCTCTTGCAAAATGACGGAAGAAGCACCCCTGTCACGGCCGCTCGCCGGCTTGTCGGAATATCAAGCAGCGCTGGATGCGGTGATCGAGCAAGCGCGCCATGCCTTATGCCTATTCGACTACGACATGCATGAAGGCGGCTGGAACAGCCCGCAGCGTTATGAGCATTTAAAGCGCTTCGTGCTCGGCAATCCGCGCAACCAGTTGCGCATCGTGTTGCACAGCACCGATCATGTGCGCCGCCACTGCCCGCGGCTGCTGAATTTTCAGCGCCAATACAGTTACGCAGTGGCGATTCACGAGACCAATCCGGAAGCGCGCAGCATCCACGACCCGATGCTGATCGCCGACGGCCGGCATTACGTGCATCGCTTTCACTTTGAGCAGCCGCGCGGCGAACAAGTGCTGCACGACCCGGAGCGCACGCATCGGCTGATGCTGCGCTTCGAGGAAATCTGGCATGCGTCAACGCTCGCCGTCACGGCGACGACCTTGGGGCTGTAATCTTGAAAATCTCTTTCACCACAGAGGCACAGAGTTGAAAAGCAAGGGAAATGCCTCAAGAAGCTTTCTATACTATGTCATTCCCAATGAGGAACAAATTGTTACCCGGCTTAAGCATCGCTTTTCTCTGTGCCTCTGTGTCTCTGTGGTGAACATCTTTTGATAGTTGATGCATGGTCTTCATAACCCAAACCCTTTCCGACTCCGGCCCGTCCTTCGACCCGGCCGCCTGGCTTGCCGACTTGCGCGAGGCCTACGATGCGCCGGCCTTGGCGGTGATCGCCAAGGCGCTCGATTTGGCGGCGTCCGAGCCGGGCTTTACCCAGGCCTTGGGCGTGGCCAATGTGCTGGTCGGCTTGCGCATGGACTATCAAACCGTGGCGGCGGCCTTGGTCGCGCATGTGCCGCTACAGAAGCCGGAACAGCGCAGCGCGCTGGAATCGCAATTGGGCGCGGAAGTGCTGCGCCTGGTGGACGGCGTGAAGCGCATGGATCTGCTGCAGCGCGCCGGCATCGACCTCACGCTGGATGAAGGCAAGAAGGAGCCGTTCAATCAGGCCGAGACCCTGCGCAAAATGCTGTTGGCGATGGCCGAGGATGTGCGCGTGGTGTTGCTGCTGCTGGCGGATCAAGTGCAATTGTTGCGCGGCCTGGTCAAGGCCGAGGACAGCCCGCTGCGCACGCGTGCGGCGCAGGAGGCGCAGGAAATTTTCGCGCCCCTGGCCAACCGCCTCGGCATCTGGCAAATCAAGTGGGAGCTGGAAGACCTGGCGCTGCGCATGCGCGAACCGGCGCTATACAAAAAAATGGCCAAGCTGCTGGATGAGCGCCGCGTCGATCGCGAGAGCTACCTGGATCAAGTCACCGCGCAATTGCGCGCCGAGCTGGTCAAGGCCGGGGTGCGGGGCGAAGTGACGGGCCGCCCCAAGCACATCTATAGCATCTGGCGCAAAATGCAGTTGAAGCACCTGGACTTCGATCAGGTCTACGACGTGCGCGCGGTGCGCGTCCTGGTGCAGGACGTGAAGGATTGCTACAGCGTGCTCGGCATGGTGCATGGCCTGTGGCAGCCGATCCCGGGCGAATTCGACGACTACATTTCCCACCCCAAGCCCAACGATTACCGTTCGCTGCATACCGCAGTGATCGGCCCCGAGGGGCGCGCCCTGGAAGTGCAAATCCGCACCTTCGATATGCACCAGCACGCCGAATTCGGCGTGGCGGCGCACTGGCGTTATAAAGAAGGCGCGCAAGCTTCGCAAGGCTTCGACGAAAAAATCGCCTGGCTGCGGCAATTGCTGGCGTGGAAGGATGAAGTAGCGCAAGCCGGCGGCCACGAAACGGAATGGGTCGAACAGTTCAAGACCGAGCTGTTTCAGGACCGGGTGTACGTCCTGACCCCGCAAGGCAAGGTGATCGACCTGCCGCAGGGCGCAAC
>Ga0105107_10002190_pt1 | contig 12833 bp, 13 predicted proteins | sample PPLLaktember2015_6_FD_79335 | JGI IMG/M metagenome (GOLD analysis project Ga0105107, IMG submission 79335) | Freshwater sediment microbial communities from Prairie Pothole Lake near Jamestown, North Dakota, USA - PPLs Lake P8 Core (1) Depth... | ecosystem: Environmental > Aquatic > Freshwater >... | reverse complement strand
TTCCGAACACGGAAGTTAAGCCCCGCTTCGGCGATGGTACTGCCGGGCATCCTCGGTGGGAGAGTAGCGCGAGAGTGGGACCCTCTTTGGACGGCGCCGGATCTTCGGATCCGGCGCCGCTTTCGTTTCCAGATCAGCGCGGGGGGGCCGCGCGGATCGTCGGATCGTCACCCCGCGCGCGAGCCGCGCGGCCCGTTCGACGTCCGTCCGTCCCGCACAGAATGCTTCCGCATCGGCGGCCGCGAGTCCGATCGCATGACGAAGCGCCTCGAGCTTCGAGCGCTGCTGACTCGAGTGGAAGAGCAGGCCGGCGAGCATCGCGTCTCCGCAGCCGATCGTGTTGCGAACGCGCACCGGCGGTGGCGTCGCGCGCCAGGCGTCGCTCTGCGCCGTCCCGCTGCGGACCTCGTTCGGGCCATCCGACAGCACCCACCACGAGCTCGCGTTCGCGAGGGACGCTCCCGCTTGGCCGGCCGATACCCCGAGTGCTCCCGTCACTTCTGCGATCGTGACTCGTACGAGGTCGGGATTCATGGTCAGCCCCTTGCTCAGCGGCGTTCCGCTCGCGTCCAGCGCGCTCGGCACGCCGAGCTGCCGCGCTCGGGCGATCGCACTGGCGTAGAACCCATCCGAAAGGCCCGTCGGGAGGCTGCCGCACAGCGCGAGCCAGCTGGCGCCCTCGAGCTCCTCGACGACCGTGGCTAGCAGCTCGCGTTCGGTCTCCGGCGTGCAATGCACTCCCACGCCGTGCAGTTGTGTGATGCTCGAGTCGCCGTCGACGAGGATCTCCGTACAGGTGCGGGATTCACCTTCGGCTCGTACGACCCGCGAGGCGAGGCCGGAGGTCCGTAGATCCGCGGCGATCGCCTCGCCGGTGGCGCCGCCTAGCACCACGATCGTCCGCACCGAGGCGCCCAGGAGCTCGAGCACGCGGGAGACGTTCACCCCCTTGCCTCCCGCCTGGCAGAACTCCTCGCGAACGATCTGGCGGGAGCCGGGGCTCAGGGGCTCCGCGATCCACAACGTCCGGTCGAGCGCGGCGTTCGGCGTGACGGTAACGATTCGCCCCACGCGGTCGTTCCTACCGCGCCGAGAAGCGGGGGCGGCGCTTTTCGAGGAACGCACGCAGGTTCTCCTGCGCGTCCGGTGTCTGCGAGGCGGCGGCCATCACCTCCGTCGCGTACGCGTACGCGCCCGGCACGTCCAGGTCCACCTGGCGATGGAAGGCCTGCTTGCCCAACGCCTTGGATCGCACGCTTCCGCGCGTGGCGCGAACCAGGAGCGCGCGCGTCTCGCGCGGCACGTCCCCATCGGGCACGACGCGGTTCACGAGCCCCCATTCTCTCGCCGTGCGCGCGTCGATCGGATCTCCCGTCAGGAGCATCTCGAGGGCGCGCTTGCGGCCGACCGCACGCGCGAGCGCGACGCCGGGTGTGGTGCAGAACCAGCCGCCCATTCCGCCCGGCACTTGGAAACGGGCGGACTCGCCCGCCACGGCGAGGTCGCAGGAGGCGACCAGCTGGCAGCCGGCCGCAGTGGCCAGGCCCTCGATTTGCGCGATGACGGGCTGTGGAAGCGCTTGCAGCGCCTGCATCACGTCGGCGCAAGAGAAGAGCAGCGAGCGCATCGCTTCGAGGTCGCGCCCGTCCATGTCGGCGAAATCGTGGCCGGCGCAGAAGACCGGCCCTTCGGCGGCCAGCACGAGGCCGCGAGCCGAGCTCTTCGCCACCGTTCGGAGTGCGTCCCGCAGCTCGCGCAGATGCCCCTCGGACAACGCATTTCGCCGCTCCGGCCGCCGCATGGTCAAGACGGCGAGTTCGTTCTCGTCGCATAGCGAGATGTATTCGTAGGCCATGCCCAAGCCTATCACTGCTCCCTCACCCCCGGCCGCTAGACTGCCGAGCGCATGCCTTTTCCCGCCTCGATCCTGAACCGCGCTCCGGCTCCGGACCTGCCGCGCCTGCATCAGATCGTGCTGCCGACGCCGTGGGAAGTCGGGCCCGTGCAGATCTACGTCGTCGAAGGCGATCCGCTCACCTTGATCGACACGGGCGTTGCGCGCCCGGAATCCAGACGGGCGCTCGAAGCGGCGTTCGAACAGCTCGGCATCGGCCTCGACGAGGTCCGAAGAGTCATCCTCACGCATCACCACACGGATCACATGGGACAGGTCCAGAGCCTGCGCGACGCGGGCGCCGATCTCGAACTCTGGGTCCACGAAGACGATGCCGAGGACGTCGAGCTGTACTCGCTGGAGCGCGACGAGCGGATCGAGGTCGGGAACGAGCTGTTTCGGCAGTATGGGGTTCCCGACGATCTCCTGGCTCGGCAGGCGACCCAGATCCGAGCGTGGATCGAACGGGAGCCGCCTCTCTGTGCTGCGACGCGAGTCGAACGGAGGCTCCGCTCGGGCGAGCGCGTGCCGTTCAAGGACTTCGAGCTCGAGGTGATCCACGCTCCCGGCCACACCGCCGGACACGTCCTGCTCCACGAGCCGCGCTCCGGCACGCTGCTGACCGGCGATCATCTGATGGGGAAGGCGGTTCCGTTCACGGAGAGCTACTTCCTGCCGGGCGCTGCCGACCCCTCCGATCCGCTGCGGCGCAGGCCTCGCTTCCGCGGACTTCCCGCCTATCTGGAGAGCCTGCGCCGGCTTCGCGGGCAGACCTTCCGCCGCATCCTCCCGGCCCATGGCGGCATCATCGACCGTCCTGCGCGCGCCATCGAGGAGGCGATGCTCTTCTACGAAGTCCGGATCCAGCGGATCGAGCGCGCACTGACGCGCGCCGTCGAGACCGCAGGTCGCGCCAGTGCCTGGGAGATCTGGCAGATCCTCTTTCCTCGTCTCGACCCGATCACGCAGATGCGCACCCGCATGATGATGGTGATCGGAGGACTCGACGAGCTGGAGGCCGAGCGGCGCGTGCGGGTCGAGCGGGGCTCCGACGGGACGCTGCTCTTCGTTCCGGTCTCGCGCTAGTCGCCGTCTCCCGCGAGGAGGAAGCCCGCCAGATCCCGGCGTTCGGACTCGGCGAGTGGGAAGGCAGGCATCGGGGGCGTGGGCGCGAGCAGGTAGTCGGCGAGTGAGCTGAGGTCGTAGCGCGTGCGAAGCTGCTCGGGAGCGAGGAGCACCGCCACGACGCCTGGCTCGGCGCGCTCCGGCTCATGGCAGCGCGCGCAGCGATGCATTTCGTAGAGCGCCGCGCCACGCTTCCGTGTCATCGAGCGCTCGGCCGCGGAGAACCCGGCGAGCGGGTCCGCTGCAGCAGGGGCCTGCGAGGGCAGCGCCGTGGTGGCCGCCGCGGCGCTCCTCGTCTCCTTCTCAGCGAGAGGCCGGACCCTGTAGATCGCTCCTGCGTAGTCGTCGGACACGTAGATCGCCCCATCGGGGCCTTCCGCGACGTCCACCGGCCGGCCGATGACCTCGTCGTCGCGCAGGAAGCCCGTCAGGAACGGACGCTCCTCGATCCGTCCATCGGGCCTCCAATGCAGGGAGACGACCTGGTAGCCGTCCTTTCGCGTGCGGTTCCAGGATCCGTGCAGCGCCACGAATGCGGCGTTTCGATAGGAAGTGGGCCACAGGTTGCCGCGTAGGAAGGTGATGCCGAGCGGGGCATTGTGGGCCCGAAAGCCGTGGGCCGGCGGAATCGACGCAGCGATGGCGTCCTCGCGGCCTGCGCCCAGGTCCGGATCCGGCACGCGTTGCCCGTTCGCGAACGGCCAGCCGTAGAAGCCGCCGGGCACGATGCGGTTGAGCTCGCAGGGCGGGAAGTCGTCGCCCAGCAGGTCCCGGCCGTTGTCCGTGGCGTAGAGCTCGTCGCTGCCGGGCCGCCAGTCGAAGCCGACGGAGTTGCGCAGACCGCTCGCGAACACCTCACCGCCACTTCCGTCCGGGCGAAAACGCAGCATTGCGGCCCGTCGCGGGTCCGTCTCGAGGCAGACATTGCAGCTCGAGCCGATCGACACGTACATCCAGCCGTCCGGACCGAAGCGCAGCGTGCGAGTCCAGTGGTTGCCGCCGGCGGGCAGGCCGCTCACCACGCGCTCCACCGCGCCCTCGGTCCTCCGCGTCCCCGGATCGAAGCGCACGCGGGCGATCGCGCCCGTCTCGCCGACGTACAGCCAGCCGTCGTGCAGGTCGATGCCATGCGGTCGGTCGAGTCCCTGGAGAACCACGCGGACGCCATCCGCCTGGCCATCCCCGTTGGCGTCGGGTTCGACCAGGACGATGCGGCCGGAGCGGGGCGTCGAGACCAGCAGGTCGCCGGCGGGGGTGAAGCGCAGGAAGCGGGCGTTCGGCAATCCCCTCGTCCAGAGCTCGACGACGAAGCCGGCTGGGACCGAAAGGAGCCCGCCCACGGCGTCCGGCGGTGGCGCGTCGCCCCCGCGTCCGAACAGAAGCTGGCCGAGCGGCGCATTCACGGCGTAGCGCTCGGGGAGGAGCAGCCGACAAGCTCCGAACACCAGTGCAGCCAGGAGCAGCGCGCCGAGGGCGACGCGCACGAAGGTACGAGCCATGACGCGCGAGGATATCGTGCGAGAGGGCGGCTTCGGGTTGCGGGAGGCGATTTCCCCGCGGGGCTCCTTGACTTCATGCGCGTCGTCGTTCATCAATCTGCGCCTCATCCGTCCAGGAGGTTCCATGGCCCTCGGCATCCGGAAGGGCGACGTCGTGCGCGTCGTCAAGGGATCGGACCGCGGCAAGCAGGGGAAGGTGATCGCGATCGATGCCGAGCGCGGCCGCGTGCGTGTCGAGAAGGTGCGCGTGCACAAGCGCCACCTGAAGCCGGGCCGTCGGGGCTCCCGCACCGGCGGCATCCTCGAGGAGGAGGGCTTCGTCGACGCGTCCAACGTCATGCTGGTAGACGGCAAGGGCGCGGCGACCCGCGCCCGCACGGAGCTGCGCGACGGACGTCGCGTGCGCGTGTTCGTGAGCACCGGCGAGCCGGTGCCGGCGCCGGCCACAGGCTGACCGAGGGAGGCATAGGACATGGCGAAGAAGGGAAAGCGCGAGCAGATCAAGCTCGAGTCGAGCGCGGGGACCGGCCACTTCTACACCACGGTGAAGAACCGCCAGAACACCCCCAACAAGCTAGAGCTCAAGAAGTACGACCCGGTGGCGCGCAAGCACGTCGTCTACAAGGAGACGAAGCTGCGCTGAGCCGGCGAGGAACCGCGCGACGGCGCGGAGAACGTCGAACGCCGCCCGTGCGCCCGCGGGCGCCTGCGATCCAAAGGGAGACGAAAGCGAGATGGCCTGGGTGATCACGAGGCTTTGCCGGGACTGCGTCGACATGAGCTGCGTCGAAGTGTGCCCCGTGGACTGCATCTACGAGTACCAGGGCGACGATCGCGAGACGTTCCCCAACCAGCTGTTCATCGACCCCGAGGAGTGCATCAACTGCGGCGTCTGCGAGCCGGAATGCCCCTGGGAGGCGATCTTCGAGGACGAGCAGGTGCCCGAGGTGTTCCAGGCGGACATCGACCTGAACGCCCGGATCACCGAGTTCAAGGATCAGTTCGCGGTGCCGGAGGTCGGGGAGAAGCCGAAGCCGACCCCCGAGCAGGTCGAAGAGAACAAGAAGAAGTGGGGCTTCGCCGGATAGCCGCGGCCCGCGCTCAAGCGCCGGCGCGGTCGAAGGCGTCCGCCATCACGTCGATCGGCGCCTCGCGCCCCGACCAGATCCGGACCTGCTCGGCGGCCTGGTGGACCAGCATCCATTTGCCGCCGATCGTGCGCGCCCCGCGCGCCTCAGCATCCCGCAGCAAGCGGGTGCGAGGCGGATCGTAGACGGCGTCGAGCACGACGGCCCGCGCTGGAATGGCGGCTGCGGGCACCGGCGACCGTTCGCTCCTCAGGCCGACGCTGGTCGTGTTGACCAACACGTCGCACGCCAGCCGCGACAGGTCCTCGAGGCCGCCCGCCGCGGCTGCGTCCAGTTCCGCCGCCAGCTTCTCGGCTCGGGCGAGGGTCCGGTTCAGCACCGTCACCCGCGCGCCCCGCGCGCGCGCGCCCCAAACCACTGCCCGCGCCGTCCCCCCCGCACCCAACACCACGACATCGCGGCCGTCGAGCCGGGTCTCGCGCTCGAGGGCGCGCACCGCGCCGAGCCAATCGGTGTTGGTGCCGATCAGGCGCCCGTCCGCGAGCGTCACGGTGTTGACCGCCCCGATCTGCCGCGCGGTGTCGTCGACCTCGTCCAGATGGGCGATCGCCGCCTCCTTGTGCGGGAGCGACACGGCGAGCTGACGCACGCCGAGGGCCCGAGCGCCGGCCAGGGCTGCGCCCAGCGCCTCCGGCCGCACGTCGAACGCGACGTAGACCGCGTCGAGCCCGAGCGCCGCGAAGGCCGCGTTGTGCATGGCGGGCGAGCGCGTATGGCCGGCAGGGTGCAGGAGTACAGCGCAGAGCTGGGTGCGCGGACCGATCGGCACGGGCTTCCTTGCGTCCGGGGCTCGGATCGGCGAAGTATGCCATCCCGATCAGGAGGAACCATGGCTGCTCGCTCCCGATCCTCTCGCCCCGCCGCGCGCGCCTCGCAACGGCGCGCACCGCGCTCGCGCCCGCGCGTCGCGATCCTGATGGGCAGCGCCTCGGACTGGCCGACGATGAAGGCCGCCGCCGAGGTCCTCGACCAGCTCGGGATCGCGCACGAGGCGCGCGTCGCCTCCGCCCACCGCACACCCGATCGGCACCGGGACTTCGTCACGCGCGCCGAGGAGCGGGGCTTCGAAGTGATCATCGCGGGCGCCGGGGCCGCCGCGCATCTCGCCGGTGTCACAGCGGCGCTCACCCTGCTGCCGGTGCTCGGCGTTCCGCTGGAGGGCTCTCCCTTGCTCGGCCTGGACGCCCTGCTGTCGACCGTGCAGATGCCGGGCGGGATTCCCGTCGGCACGCTGGCGATCGGCAAGGCCGGGGCGAAGAATGCGGGCCTGCTGGCAGCGGCGATCATCGCCCGCAAGGACCCCCTGGTTCGCGAGGCCCTGGCCGCCTTCCGCCGCGAACAGACGGCGGCGGTGCCCGAGCGCCCCTAGCCCAGCTCGGGGATCCGTCCGCCCAGCTCGCGCGCCCGGCCGAGCGCCGACTTCAGGTCCTCCCACACCAGGCGCCGGTTCTCGGCGGTGTACTGGCGCAGCAGGAAGGCCGGATGGAACGTGGGCATCACGGGATGGCCGCGATAGTCCTGCCAGATCCCCCGCACGCGGGTGATCGACACGTCGCGTCCGAGCAGCAGGCTCGTCGCGGGCTTGCCGAGCGCGACGATCACCTTGGGCCGGACCGCGTCGATCTGGCCGTCGAGGAAGTGCCGGCAGGTCGCGACCTCGTCGGCGAGCGGGGTGCGGTTGTTGGGCGGCCGACACTTTACGATGTTGCAGATGTAGACCGCGGAGCGCGGGACCTTCAGCCCCTTTTCGATCATCTGCGTGAGCAGCTCGCCCGCCCGGCCCACGAAGGGCAGTCCCTGCCGATCCTCCTGCTCGCCCGGCCCCTCGCCGACGAAGAGCAGGTCCGCGTCCGGCGCCCCGTCGCCGAACACGATCTGGTTCCGCCCCTGGGCAAGACGGCAGCGCGTGCACTCGCCGAGCGCGGCGCGCACCTCGGCGAGGCTGGGGTGCGCGCCCCAGGGTTGGGCGGCGCCCGAAGTCCGCTGCGCGGGAGGCGAGGGCGAGGCGCGTTCGGGAGCGGCGCTCTCGGGCGCACGTAGCAACGGCGCGGACGGGGGGCTCGCCAGCCGCGAGTAGGACTCGACCCCCTCCTCGAGCGATTCGCGCAGCCACGCCCGGGCGGCGGCCAGCGCAGCGCGGAGCTCGTCGGCTACCGCCCGCTCCACTCGGGCTTCCGCTTTTCGAAGAAGGCGCGGATGCCCTCCTTCGCGTCCTCGGTCATGGCCGTGAGCACGATCATCTCGCGCAGGTAGCGGAGCGCGGCGCCGTATTCCATCTCGCTCATGGTGTAGATCGCCTCCTTGCCCAGGCGCAGAGCGGCCGGCGAGAGGGCGGCGAGCCGGCCGGCCAGCGTCGCCACCTCCTCCTCGAGCTTCGCGTCGGGCACCACCCGGGTCACCAGCCCGAGGGCGCGCGCCTCCTGCGCGTCCACGCGCCGCCCGGTGAGGACCAGGTCCAACACCGCCTTGCGGCTCCCCGTCGCGCGCAGGATCGGAGCCGACACGACCATCGGCAGCAGGCCGATGCCGATCTCCGGCAGCCCGAACACCGCGCTCTCTCCAGCGATGGTGAAGTCGGCAGCCACCGCCACGCCGCAGCCGCCGGCCAGCGCGAAGCCCTGCACGCGCGCGATCACCGGCTGCGGCGCCCGATGCAGCGCCGCGATCACGCGCGCTACGCCGTCGAAATGGCGGCGGCGGTCGTCGATGGTCTGGTGGGCGAGCAGCTCCTCGAGATCGGCCCCCGCGCTGAAGGCCTTCGCGCCGGCGCCGCGCAAGACGATCACGCGAACGGCGGGGTCGCCGGCCGCCGCATCGACGGCCGCCTCGAGCTCGTCGAGGGTGGCCCGGTCGAGGGCGTTGCGGCGCGCCTCTCGATCGATCGTGATCGTGCGCACCCCCCGCTCGTCGGTGTCGATGCGGAGGTTGGGCAAGGCGCTCAGCCCCGCGCGTCGAGCAGCGCGAAGCCGCGCTCGAGCGCACCCACCAGCGGCACGCCGGCCGGCACCTGCGCAGCAGACTTGCCGCCGCGCGTCGCGGAGGCCTCGATCGTGCCGTGCTTCTGGCGCTCGATCTTCTCCTTCACCGAGAATTCGAACTCGGGATCGTTGGCCTGGTCGTGGCAGCTCCCGCAGATCTGCAGGATCACGCAGGAGTCGCACTTGTCGCCCAACGAGACGATCGTCCCGATCCGCGGCGCCTTCTCGCCCACGTGGTTCCCGCCCGGCCCATGGCAGGACTCGCAGCCGACCCGCGCGAGATCCGGCTGTTCGGCATGCGGCGCGCCCTTCGGGAAGCCGCCCGGTTTGCCGAGCGCCGTCACGTGGCAGGTCTGGCACGTCGCGTTGCCGGCTTCGCCCTTTGCCGCGAGCGACGCGATCGCCCGGGCGTGGGGGCTCGCGGTCCAGGTGGCGAACTCCTTCTCGTGGCACGAGCGGCAAGCGTCGGAGCCCACGTAGGCGGCGTTCGTGGGCAGCAGGTCGTTGCGGGGGCGGGAGCGGGCTGCCAGCAGCTCCTGCCGCTTCTCGAGCGGCAGCGACGCCAGGTCGGCATTGGCGGCGTGCGAGACCCTGGGCAGGAAGCCCGCGTACTCGAAGCCGAGCGAGTGCTTCTGGTCGTGGCAGGTCAGGCACACCGGCTCGTAGTTGCCGGCCGTCACGAAGCCGGGGGAGAGATGCGGCCCGCCACGCCCGTGGCACGATTCGCAGCCGACGTCCTCGAAATCCGGAGTGCGCGGGGAGATCGTGTAGCCGCCGGGCTTGCCGAACCCCACCACGTGGCAACCGACGCACTCCGGGTTCGCGTCGGCGGCGTGCTTCACGAGGGTGTCGAAGGCGTGGCCGTGGCGGGTGAGCAGCCAGGTGTCCGTCTCCTTCTCGTGGCACACTGCGCAGGCGTCGCTGCCGCTGTAGCCGGTCGAGTGGAGCAGCATCGGCACCTTCTGTCCGGCGATGCGCGCGAGCCACATGCGCAGCAGCGCGGGGTCGCGCTCGTCGCGCCAGCCCTGCACGCGGCTCACGATCGCACCCGCCCCGTCGATCACGAAGATGTCGGGCACCCCCCCGAGCACGCCGTAGGTCTCGCGCAAGGCGCCGTCGAGGTCGAGCAGCACGGGGAAGAAGTCGAGTCCGTCCGCCTGCAGGCGTTCGCGCACGGTCGAGGGATCGCCGGCCACCGACACGCCGAGCAGCTGCGGGCGCTGCGCCTCGGGGATCTTCGGCAGCTCGCCCTTCAGGAACTCGAGGGCGTGGTGGCAATGCGGGCAGGTGTAGAGGAAGAACACCAGGACGACCGGCCGGCCTTGCAGGGAGGCGAGGTCGAAGCGCGGGCCGCCCTCCAGGCGCTCGGCGCTGAAGGTCGGCGCCGCCGGCCGCACGCCGAGCAGCGGAGCGAGTGCGGGCTTCTCGGTCGGCAGGCGCAGCGCCTCGCGGAGCTGGTTCTCCACCACCTGATCGGCGTGAGCCGCCTCGGGCGGCGGGACGCCCGAGGCGAACGTGACGTAGCCCTCGGGATCGACACCGATCAGCGCCAGCGGCGAGCGCAGCCCGACGCTCCGGGGAATGGCGCCGGCGGGATCGTCGAGGATCGGGAAGTCGAGTCCGTGCTCGTCGGCGAACTTGCGGGTCTCGGAGGCGCCGGCGCCCACGCCGACGCCCACGACCTCGAAATTGTGATCGGCGCGCTCGCGGGCCACGCGCGCGACGGCATCCGCAGCAGGGAGCGCCTCTCGCGCGCTGGGGTCGAAGAAGAAGAGCAGGGCGCGCCGGCCCATGAGCTGCGAGACGGTGAACGGCTTGCCGTCGAGGGTGGTGCCTTCGAACGCGGGCAGGGGGCGCTCCTGCCGCTTGACCGCCTGCGCGGCGGCCGGCTGCGCCGCGGGCTGGGAAGCCGGCTCCGCGGGCGGCGCTTCGGCAGTCGGCGCCGGCGCGGCGGCCGGCGCCGGGGTGGCGCTGCGGCGCGCATCGGATTCGCCGCAGCCCGGCAGGAATGCGAGGAGGAGCAGCAGGCAGGAGAGCACGGCGAGCGCGGGCTTCGGGCGCACGGGCGGCATCATAGCGGCACGTCCGGCCGCGCTCACCCGTGGCGCTGATTCCTGCGCGCGGGCCGATGCGAGCGTCCGGCTAGCGCGCCGCGCCGGAAGCGACCTTGCCCCGCACGCGCGCGAGAAGGTCGCGGAACACCTCGTTGTCCGGCTCGAAGGTCAACGCGGTCTTGAGGTTGCGCTCGGCCGCCGTCCGGTCGCCGCGGGCCACATCGGCCTTGGCGAGCGCGAAGTAGCGGCGCCCGTTCGGGGTCCGTCCCTCCTGCTGCTCGCGTCGCTGGCGGTCCGCCTGCGCCTCGGCCTCCGCGAGCGGCATCCGCACGCGCTCCCGGTCGCCGGCGAGCTGGCGGTCGTAGACCTGGCGCCGGCGCGGGTCGCGCAGCACCGAGTACGCTTCCGCGATCCGCTTCGCGATCCGCGCCACGTGCTGCTGGACCTCCGTCGGCGAGTCGCGGTGGGCGTCGGGATGGAAGCGCCGCGAGACCGCATGGTACGCCGTCCGGATGGCCGAGGTCGGCGCGTCGGGCGCGAGCTCGAGGACCTGGTAGTAGTCGAGCTCCTCCAGGATCCCGGCGAGGGCGCGGATCTCGGCGCTGTGGTGCTGGGACACGATCGCTCCGGCCTGTCAGGATTCTTCGTCGTCCTGGTAGCGAGAGAGGTCGCTGCCCGGATCGTCGAAGAGGCTGCCGCCTGGCCGGGCCGGCTCACCGTCCGCCGGTCGCGGCCGGGTGATCGCGCCCTCGTCTTCCTCCACCAGCGCGGTCGCTCCGTCGTCGGGAGCGCTCACCACGTCGTCCGCGATCGCGGCGAGCGAGTCGAGGTCGCTCTCGTCGAGGTCGAGCGGATCGAGATCGACGTCGCCGGCCAGCGAGCCGCCCGGGGCGGCCTCGCTTTCGAGCGCCTCGAGATCGATCTCCCCGCCGATCGCCAGGGTGCGTTCGGCGTCGGGGGAGAGCGGTCCGGCGGGGGCGCTCGCGAGCTCGACGTCGCCGCCGGCGCCGAGATCGAGGTCGTACTCCTGGTCCTCCGCCCTGCCGGCCGCCGGATCCGGCTCGCCGGCATGCGCGTCGTTCGTGCTCGTGTCGAACTCGATCTCGTCGCCGTGCAGCGGGGCGAGCGCGTCCGTGTCCGCCCCGGCGGTGGCGACGGGCTCCTCGATCGCGGCCGGCTGCGGATCGGCGGCGAGCTCCGTGTCGAGACCCGGGTCGAGATCCGTGTCGAGGTCGGTGTCGAGGCTCGTGTCCAGATCGTCGAGGCTCGCGAGCGCGGCGCTGGCGGCCGCGACCGGTGCCGGCTCCGGCAGCGTCGGAGCGCGGCGCGGCAGCGCGGCGATGGCGTCGGCGGCCGAGGGCGGCGGGGGAGGCGGCGGCGCGGCCGGCTGGTGCTTCGCGACCAGCGCCTGGATCTCCTCCTCCGACAGGCCGGACGAGAGGTGGATCTGCGTCGAGGCGACCTGCCCGGTGTCCGGGTCCCGGGCCGTCACGTTGACGATGCCGTCGGTGTCGATCTCGAACGTCACCTCGATCCGCACTTCGCCGCGGCGCGCGTGCTTGAAGCCCGAGAACTCGAACTCGCCGAGCAGCTCGTTGTCCTCCTGCACGCGGGACTCGCCCTGGTAGACGCGGATCTTCACCGACTGCTGGAAGTCCTTGAAGGTGGTGAAGACCGCGGTCTGTTCGATCGGCACCGGCGTGTTGCGGTCGATCACGGTCTCGGCGAGGCCGCCCGCCACGCCGATGCGCAGCGAGAGCGGCGTCACGTCGAGCAGGCACGAGTCGCCCTCCTCGCCCACCAGCGAGGCGGCGTGGATCGCGGCCCCCATCGCCACCACCTGGTCCGGGTCGACGTCCGCCTTCGGCTCGCGCTGGAAGTACTGCGAGACGGCCTCGCGGATCAGCGGCAGGCGGGTCGGGCCGCCCACCAGGATCACGCCGTCGAGGTCGCGCACCGTCAGGTTCGCCTGTTGCAGCGCCTCGTCGCAGACCTTGAAGGTGCGCTGGATCAGGTCCGACACGAGGCGCGCGAACTCGGCGTTGGTGAGCACGCGCTCGACGTGCAGGCCTTCGCCGGCGGCGTTGCGGGCGACGTCGGCGATGCGGATCGTGGCCTCGTCGTCGGCCGACAGG
>Ga0105107_10002189_pt1 | contig 12838 bp, 11 predicted proteins | sample PPLLaktember2015_6_FD_79335 | JGI IMG/M metagenome (GOLD analysis project Ga0105107, IMG submission 79335) | Freshwater sediment microbial communities from Prairie Pothole Lake near Jamestown, North Dakota, USA - PPLs Lake P8 Core (1) Depth... | ecosystem: Environmental > Aquatic > Freshwater >... | reverse complement strand
CTGATACTTTTCTGGATTGTCGGTTACCACGGCGCCTCCTCTTTTTACATTTTCACGTCTGGGTTAGCCAGAACGCGGTCAGGGTATCTCTGCAAACGTGTGTTCCTTAAATTTGTGAATCAGGGCTTCAGGAAGCTTGTTCATTATATACACAGGCAGGCGGTTAAACAAGCCTGACATCAATGGCTACCACCTGTTGGTGACCGGGATGGATCAGATTGGTAACTTCATGAAGTGATATATTGCCGGCAGATCGCTATTCACCAATAGATCAGAATGTGCTATAGTGGGTTTTTCTCGGGAGGGGTAGATACAGGTTGGATTTTTCTTCCCAAAACCGATTTTATGAATGGTAGCACGTACGCACCTGGTGGAGCTCTCCGCAACCGCGTGACTCCAAAAAATATTATTTGATGAGGTATTGCATGCAGAATGGGATCAGCAGGACACAACTCGATAATGGTCTTCTGGTATTGTTAAAAGAGATCCATACAGCGCCCATCATTAGCCATTGGGTATGGTATCGAGCTGGATCGCGCAATGAGCTGGCAGGGTATACAGGCGTTTCCCACTGGGTTGAGCACATGCAATTCAAGGGAACCCCCCGATTTTCTGGGGGTACTCTCGACCGAGAGATTGCCCGGCTGGGGGGTGTCTGGAATGCTTTCACCTACCTGGACTGGACAGCTTATTTTGAAACTCTGCCCGCAGATAAAATCGATCTGGCATTGCAATTAGAAGCGGATCGAATGACAAACAGTCTTTTTGAGGGGCAGGATGTAGATGCAGAGCGGACTGTGATTATTTCAGAGCGCCAGGGGAATGAAAACGAGCCTATGTTCCTTTTGAGCGAGCATATCCAGGCCACAGCCTTTCGGGTGCATGCTTACCATCACGAGGTGATCGGAGAGCAGGTTGATTTGGAAGCATTGACCCGCGAAGACTTGATGGCTTATTATCGGCGTCATTATGCCCCGAATAATGCTATCTTGACCATAGCAGGTGATTTTGACAGCCATTCCATGCTGGCACGCATTAATGAGCTGTATGGGGCAATCCCGGCCGCTGAGCCACCGTCTATGCGGGTGCGTCCAGAGCCTGCCCAGCGTGGCGAGCGACGTGTCACAGTCGAAGGACCGGGTGAGACGGTGTATGTGCAGGCTGCGTACCATGCACCAGCCGCAACACATCCCGATTTTTTTGCCATGACGGTGTTAGATAGCTTGCTTAGCGGTCCCAGTAGTTTGAATATGTTTGGCGGTGGGATTTCGAATAAAATATCGCGCCTCTATCGGGCATTGGTAGAGAAAGAGCTGGCGGTGGGTATCAGTGGGGAGATGCCAGCAACAATTGACCCTTATTTGTACAGCATTACAGCGATTGTGCATCCGGAGCGCACGGCTGAAGAGGTAATCTCGGCGCTCGATGAACAGATCAGGCTGGTGCAGGAAGCGCCTCCATCCCAGGAAGAAGTTGCCCGGGCGGTCAAACAGGCGCGTGCGCTGTTTGCTTATGGCAGCGAAAGCATCACCAATCAAGCCTTTTGGCTGGGTTTCCCGGAGATGTTTGCCAGTTATGACTGGTTCTCAGGTTACCTGGAACAATTGGCTGCGGTAACTCCCCAGGATGTGCAGCGGGTAACACAGCTATATTTACAACCTCGCAACCGTGTGCTGGGGATATACTTACCCGATGGGCTAGGTGTGGAAGATGCTGAATTTGTAGTGGAAATGGGAGAAGTATGATGGCGACTCGTATACCTACCCATTCACGAAATACAAATAAAGCATCCTCAGTTATTTCTGCCTTGCCCGGGCCGGAAAATATTACCCGTCAAACCCTGAAAAATGGGATCACCGTGATCGCGCGGCCAAATTTTAACAGCCCATCAGTGATGATCAGTGGTTATTTGCAAGCTGGCAGTCTGTCGGACCCGGACGAGAAGCTTGGACTGGCGGGTTTTACAGCCGCTTGTTTGATGCGTGGCACGCAACGCCGGAATTTTCAGCAAATTCACGAAGCTCTGGAATCGATGGGAGCCCGTCTGGGAATCGGGGGCGGCACGCATACCACCAGCTTTCATGGGCAGGCACTGGCAGAGGATCTGGACCTCTTACTTGACTCTTTAAGCGAAGCCCTGACCCAACCGATATTCCCGGAAGAGCAGGTCGAACGTCTGCGAACCCAATTTTTGACGGGATTGGCAATGCGTGCCCACGATACGGGTGAGATGGCTTCGCTGATCTGCAACCGGCTATTATACGCAGATCATCCGTACGGCCGGCCTACCGACGGCTACACAGAGACCATCCAGGCCATCACGCGTCAGGACCTGATCGACTTTCATGCCCGTACTTATGGGCCGCGCGGGATGACCATTGTTGTGGTAGGTGGGATTGATCCTGCGGCCGCGGTCGTAAAAGTAAGCGCTGCTCTGGGGGAGTGGCAGAATTTTGAGCAGCCTTTGCCGGTGGAACTGCCCGAGTTGGCTGCCTCGGATCAGACGGTCCGCCAGAGTCATCACATACCAGGTAAGTCTCAGGCGGATCTGCTGGTTGCCTGGGTGGGACCAAAGCGTCGTTCCGCAGACTACTTGCCGGCGGCCCTGGGCAATAATGTCCTGGGAGAGTTCGGGATGATGGGCAGGATAGGCGAGGTGGTGCGCGTACAAGCGGGGCTGGCTTATTATGCACAAAGCGCTCTCTCGGCCGGAGTTGGGCCAGGGTCTTGGAGCATCGGGGCGGGTGTTGAACCAGCAAATATTGAACAGGCGCTGGAATTAATTATGAAAGAAGCGCGCCGGTTTGTTTCTGAACCTGTCAGCCGCCAGGAAATGGTGGATAGCCAGGATCATTTTGTTGGCAGCCTGCCCTTGTCTATGGAGACGAATATTGGGGTAGCATCAGCCCTCACGATGCTGGAACGCTACCAACTTGGGTTGGACTATTTTCAAACTATTGCTAAGCATGTCCGCTCAGTCACCCCAGAGCAGGTGTTGGAAACTGCGCAGCGTTATTTAGATCCAGAGCGTACCGTAATTATAGCTGCGGGTACGCTGGCTTGAGTGAAAGCAGTGAGGTTGCTATGATCCATATCAGCAGTGGTGTAGATCTGATTGAGATTGAGCGGGTCACACAGGCTATTGAACGTCACGGGGAACGCTTTCTGACTCGCGTTTTCACACCGCAGGAGCTGGCTGAATTAAAAGGTAACCCCGCTTCCCTGGCTGGACGGTTTGCGGCCAAAGAAGCGGTGGCCAAAGCTCTGGGGACTGGAATCGGGCTGATTGCCTGGCAGGAAATTGAAATCCTGCGTGGCCCGGCGCGTGAACCGCTGCTCTTTCTGCACGGCGCTGCGGCTGAACTCGCTGCGCAGAAACACCTGACGCAGTGGACTGTCAGCCTGAGCCATACCGAAACTTTGGCCGTGGCAACTGTTTTTGCGATTGGAGAAAGCTGAACCTTTGAGCAGCGTTTATTTGGCGTGCATGTTATAATCCGTTCTATCCAGACAATCCCCATCCGACAACACTAGATACTTTACCTTCTAATATAGCCTAAACGTTTGCGGGAATTGTTCCTGTTCTATTTCGCCTGGGAGGGACTACGATGGCTGCTTCAAAATTGGGTCGAGGGCTGATTATTTTAATTACTATATTGCTGGTTGTCAGTGCGCTTGGGTTAGGTGCGGGTATCCTCACCGTCCGGCGCTCGTTTCCGGTGGCAGATGGCAGTCTCAAAATATCTGGGTTGACCGCTCCGGTAGACATTTACCGGGACGAATTTGGAGTGCCTCAGGTATTTGCTGCCAACCTGCACGATTTATTTTTTGCACAGGGCTATGTTCACGCCCAGGATCGTTTTTGGCAAATGGATTTCTGGCGTCATCTGGGCGCTGGACGTTTGTCTGAAATGTTTGGTGAAGACCAGGTTGATACAGATCTGTTTTTGCGCACCCTCGGGTGGGAGCGCGTGGCTCAGCAGGAATTAGAGAAAGTGGACGCCACGACAGGTGCTATTCTGGATGCTTACGCTGCCGGTGTGAATGCCTATCTGGGAGAACACCAGGGCAGTGGCCTGAGTCTGGAATATGCGGTTTTAGCGCTGTTAAATCCGGACTATAAACCCGAACCCTGGTCACCTTTAAATTCGCTGACCTGGGCAAAGGTGATGGCCTGGGATCTGGGTGGGAATATGGACAGTGAGATTGAGAAAGCGATCTTACTGCAAAGCCTGAGCCCCGAGCAATATGCTCATATTACTCCAGCTTATCCTGACGATGCGCCCACCATTGTCTCCCAGATAACATTGGCTGAACGCCAGGTCACGGACGACCCGGAGCCAGCCCTGGTTAGCGCGATACAACCTGCCTTACAGGATATTGCTTCAAGGCTGGCAGCCGTCCCGCCAATCCTGGGAGAGCGCGGCGTGGGCCTGGGATCAAACAGCTGGGTCATTGCAGGAGAGAGAAGCTCTACGGGGATGCCTGTCCTGGCGAATGATCCGCATCTGGGTGTGCAGATGCCCTCCATCTGGTATCAGATTGGTTTGCACTGTGCTCCGGTGAGCGCAGACTGCCCATACGAAGTGGCTGGTTTTTCTTTTGCTGGGGCACCAGGTGTCATTATCGGGCATAATGCCCGCATCGCCTGGGGTTTTACCAATGTGGGTCCAGATGTGCAGGATCTCTTCGTCGAAAAGATCAACCCGGAAAATCCTGATCAATATGAAGTTAATGGGAACTGGGTGGATATGACGCTGGTGGAGGAAACCATCCAGGTGGCTGGTACTGACCCAGTATCCTTGACGGTTCGCTACACTCGCAACGGGCCGATTATTTCGGAAACCTACGGACTTCTGGAGGACTTCAGCACCCAGAGCGGCATAGAGCTGCCGGCCCAGTATGCTATTTCAATGCGCTGGACAGCTCTGGAATTAGGTAATCCTTTCCCTGCGATCTGGCAGTTCAATCGGGCTAAGAATTGGGAGGAATTTCGAGAAGCGGCGCGCTTTTTCACGGCGCCCTCTCAGAATTTAATCTACGCCGATGTGGATGGAAATATTGGTTATCAGATGCCCGGGAATATTCCCTTGCGCTCCCAGGGTGACGGCACATTGCCAGTGCCCGGTTGGACAGATGATTACCAGTGGCAGGGATATATTCCTTTCGAGGAATTACCATATACATTCAATCCACCCCAGGGCTATATTGTCACCGCCAATCATGCGGTGGTTGGACCTGAATATCCATACCTGATTACCACTGGATGGGATTACGGCTACCGTGCGCGTCAGATTATTGCCATGCTGGAAAATGCCCCTCAGCCATTGAGCCTTGAGGATATCCAACGTATGCAGGGGGATAATACCGATCTAAACGCGGTTTCGCTGGTTCCGATCCTTCTGGCCATCTCACTCGAAGATAGCCGGCTTGATGAGGCGCGCGCCCTGCTGGCGGATTGGGATTACCAAAACCATATGGATTCGGCGCCAGCCGGATTATTCGCTGCCTTCTGGAAGCATCTACTCAACCTTACATTTGCCGATGACCTGCCAGTAGATTACCTGCCAACCGGTGGCAGCCGGTGGTATACGGTTGTCTATCAGCTGGTTCAACAGCCGGATTCTCCCTGGTGGGACAATCGCAACACGCCAGCGGTTGAACAGCGGGACGATATCTTTCGCGCTGCCCTCGGACAAGCCGTGGCAGAGCTTGAAGACCTATTGGGTAAGGCTTCCCAGGGATGGACGTGGGGAAAAATGCATACGGTCACTTTCCGTAATGCTTCTCTGGGTGAATCGGGGATTGCGCCGATTGAGGCTTTATTCAATCGAGGGCCGTTTGCAAGCTCGGGTGGCTCTTCTATTGTGAATGCGACAGGTTGGGACGCAAATGAGGATTATACGGTTGTGTCTTTACCATCCATGCGCATGATCGTTGACCTGGACAGCCTGGACAACTCGCTCACAGTTCATACCACCGGGCAATCGGGGCATGCCTACCATCCTAATTATATAGACATGGCGGATGCCTGGCGTCTGATCCAATATTATCCAATGGCGTGGTCACGCCCTCAGGTAGAAGCTGCAGCCAAAATGATTTTACGACTGGAACCATGATCCTCTGCTGATCAAGCAACAAAAAACGAGAGCTTTCCTGCCGCATTTTAGCGGGAAAAGCTCTCGTTTTGTCTGCAAGGAGAATCTATCCTTCTGCTTGTGCTTTCTCAGAGGAGTGCATGCGAGATTTAACCACCTCGTACACGGCAGGAAGCACCGAAATCACGATAATGGCAATTACCACCAGGCTGAAATTATTCTTTACGAAGGGTAGATTGCCGAAGAAATAACCGCCCAGAGTGAATATCGTCACCCACACTAAGCCGCCGATAACGTTATAACTGATGAAGTGTTTGTAGGTCATGGCGCCAACCCCAGCCACAAACGGGGCAAAGGTGCGGACGATGGGCACGAAACGCGCCAAGATAATGGTTTTGCCGCCGTGCTTTTCATAGAATGCATGCGTGCGGTCCAGGTATTCTTTCTTTAGAAAACGAACATCACCGCTGAAAGCACGCGGGCCAATATAGTGGCCGATCCAGTAGTTGGCAGTATCGCCCAGGATCGCTGCCGCTGATAAAAGCACCCACAAGAGTCCGATGTTTAAAGATGAACCAAGGGCTGGGGACGCAAAGGTTCCAGCGGCGAAGAGCAGTGAATCACCCGGTAAAAAAGGCGTTACCACCAGGCCAGTTTCCATAAAGATCACTGCGAAAAGCAGCACGTAGGTTAATACGCCATAATTCTGGATGATCTCACTTAAATATTTGTCGAGGTGTAAGAACAGGTCAATAAGATAGGTAATTACTTCCATTATTTTCTCCAAGGAAGAGCGGGCGGTTGTTGTGCCGCCCGCTGAGGTAGGCGAAATTATAGCATGCTTTCAGGGTATTTGATCTGTTGGTGTTGTTAGTTTTCCAGCCCGTCCACGTCGCAAGCTGAAGTTAAACCAGACCAGTATAGCGAGGCTAAAAATTGCCAGCGCACCCATGGCATAAGGAGCTAAATTGCTCAGACTTGACCACCAGTTTGCATTGTTGAGTGATTGCTGTATCTCGCCAAAGGTCATGAGCAGGCTCATGGCATTCCAGGCGCCGTGTAAGAGCACCGCCACAAGATAAACGCCAAGCAATTGCCAGTAGCGCCGGCGCTGCCAGGCTATTGCCAGGGCATAACCAACCAGGGCGGTAGTCAGGATATGGATGATGGATGTGCCAATGCGTGCGATCTGGACGGTCGCCCAGGTCTCGGAGTTGGCAGTCAGGAGCAGGTTCTCGAACAAAGCATATCCGGCCCCACTCAGCGCGCCAGCCGCAAAACCTGCCGAGGGCGATATCTGGCGGCTAGCTAACAACCAGACGCCAATCGGCTTTAGCGCTTCTTCGATCAGTGGTACCAGAAGTGCAGCAAACGCCAACGTTCCCCAAATTACCAGCGGCTGGGTCAGATATGGGCCGAATAGCTCCAGCAGAGCCTCGGGGGTGGGAGGGTTTTGAGGGGTGGTTTCCAGCAAGCGAGTTATTGAACTCAGTTCGTCCATCAACTGGGGTTGGGAGACAACCACCACCACGAACAAGACGAAAACACCCAGCAGGGCGAGCGTTTCAAGTGTCAGAATCAACATGGGACCGAGTAAAAGACCGCTGCCAAAAACCCCCCAGGCGCGTTGGGGCGAACCCACAGGCAGGCCGCGCACGGCCAGATAAATAAGCCATATTACGGGCACGCTGGTGGCGAGTATATGAAAGATGGGAAACGGTAGACTGCCAAATCCATTTTGCTGCAGCGCCCAATTGCCCAACAACATGGCGAATGGGAACAGCACGATCAGTAACCCTGCCAGGCGCAAGCCGCGCCTGGAGAGAAAATCTTCCCGTACGGGTTTATTGGTCAGCCTCAGAAAAGAAAAAACCAGTGAAGGCAACACCAAAACTCCCACCCAGACAGCAGTACCTGCCAATACCAGGATTTGCAATCCGGAGGATAAACCTTCACCCACTGAAAACACAAACAATACCAACCCAATTACACCGCTCACCAGGGCTGCCAGCAGACTGGAGAGGAACTGGATAATGGTAAATGCCAGCCCAGGGCGGGTTAACGCTGAGGTGTCTGGAGCTGACGAAGGATTGTTATTGGGTTCGACGGATGCCATAGCAGCTCTATTTTTCCAGGATGGTCACCTGGATCAATGTGTCTCCTGGTGGAAGGCCAAAATCATTTGTGGGGTTGCGCTCGCTTAATGCCATGACGACTTCCATGCCCTCTACTACACGCCCAAAGATGGTGTAACCGCCGTTTAGCTGCTCTGCTGGCGCCATGGTTATAAAGAATTGGCTGCCATTGGAGCCTGGCCCTGCATTGGCCATACCCAATATACCGGGCTCGTCATAGACCAGGTCTGGAACGATCTCGTTATCAAACGCGTAGCCGGGTGAACCATAGCCTGTTCCGCTTGGGTCGCCAGTTTGGGCGACAAAACCAGGCAGCACGCGGTGAAAAGTGATGCCGTCATACCAGCCCTGGCGCGCCAGGAACACGAAATTATTTACCGCCAGAGGCGCAGCTTCTGCATAAAGCTCTACGACAATAGTGCCTTTTTCAGTTTCCAGGTTAGCCAGGTATTGCCTGGTTGAATCGAGCTCCATGGGCGGGCAAGCCGTGAACTGGCGCTTTTCGAGCAACACCAGGTTGACGATCGCAGAAATATTTCCGTAGCTTATTTGACCATCATAAGCGCTTCCATTGATCACCAGGAAGGGTGTGCCAGGCAGCCCATTTTCGACGCCATAGTCCCAGGCTGCCTGGGATAGATCTACCAGGTCACTACTATTTAGATCGGTTTCGAACCGGGTAGTATCCAGTTCCAACGCTGCGGCATTTTCCAGCAGCCAGGTCTGGAAATCGGCGACTGCCATGCTCGACCATTCGGATTGAGTTTCAAAAAGCAAATCATGCATTTCCCAGAACTTACCCTGAAGGCCGGCGGCTTCAGCAGCCTGGGTTGACAGAGCAGCTTTGTCATGGATGGATACCAGCGGGAAATGACGATAGACGACGCGTAGATCGTCTGGAAATTCAGTGTGTAATCGCGCCAACACGGACGCGAGACCTGCACAGCCGGGTCACTGAAAATCTCCATATTCCAGGATGGTGACGTAAGCATCCTCAGGACCTTGGGTCCAGTCTTGTTCTGTAATGGGTAGAAATGGCGATTCTTCGTCAGGTGTGGTTTCCTGACTGACCACGGTGCATCCGGGAGGAGCGACAGGGCCAACCAGAGCCGTGGCGGCTGGTTGTTCTGACTCGGCAGGGGAGGCAGCTTCCTGTGTGAGCGCCGGGCTGCTTGCCTCTGTAGCCGGCGGGCTGACAGGGGTGTTCTGTGATTGGCAGGCTGCTAAGAGCATTGCCAGCACAATCAGCAGGAGGGTAAGGCGATTTTTCATCGGGTGTTTTGTATCTCCAGGGTATCAGGATCAGAGTATCTTGGTCTATTTTACCAGTGTACCAGCCACAGCGCCGGCAAGATCAGGCGCGGTTCAAGGTTGGGAGACGGCTCTGTAAAGCTGATCAACGCTCCACATCCAGGACATGCGATTAATGAACTGGGCCAGTGTCGGGCTGGTAGAGCGCAAATCCCGTACGGCTGCGCCTACCGGGTCTTCGCCGGCTGCCCCACCGCTTGGGTGGTCCGCGTATGCGCCATGAAAGGCAAAGTAAGCCTGGTTGAGCTTGCGGATACGATAACCATTTTGCCAGAATACTGCCCGGCGGTCTTCCATGTAAGTCTCCGCCTCCAGGATCTGCCCTGCTTCGAGCATGCGATCTACATTCTGGCGCGTAACACGCATTTCGGTTTGAAAATCAAACTCTGGGGGCGTTGCGGATTCTGCAGGTTGTTCATCAGTAGATGAATCGGTTTCGGTGGTTGCCGGAGGTGGGGGTACAAACTCGGGATAATAGCGTTCCAGCAATGCCAGGCCGATCTCTTTACCGGCAATACTGGCAACGGTCTCATTCATGGTGCGCAGCTCAGCGCTGGTGAAATAGTTAATCCCTAACGGACGCAGGGTCAGGTAGTTGTGCACCCATTCGTGGGCGACTACCTCCAGCAATCCATTCAGGTAACTGGTTTGGTAAACCATGGTCGGATAAAGCCCTACCCCACCGATCGATACAACCAGGGAAGAGATATCCAATGCATTGTCTACCTGCTCTTCAAGCGCTTGTTGCTGATCTACAGTCAGATCGGGGAGTAAAGAAATATCCGCTTCCTGGCGGATCACATCGCGGGGCGAGATGATCAGCGCCTGGGGCAACGGCGTGCTGTGGTAAAGCACTGGGGGGATTGGCTGCCCACCCAGGCTCAATCCCATCTCATGGATGACATCGCTAAGCTGGCTTTGCAGGATCGACTCAGCCAGTGGGCCGGATTTCAGGCGTTGCTCGTAAAGCGTTTCCAATTCGGCGCGCAGAGCCTCAGATGCCTGCTGAGGGTCGTCAATCGCCGGATCGGTAAAGACCTCGTGCAGGCGCGTCTCTGAACTCTGGATGCGGCCCACCAGATCCAGATAATCTAGCACTACCTGTTTGCGCGCCGCGCCTACCAGGTAGTCGCTAATACTGAGAGCCTCTTGCTCCAATTTTACAGATAAGGCTTTAATGGTCCAGGTAGCGTAATCAAACTCCAGGGGGCGGGTGAAAGCGCGCACTCGTCCGGGCAAGTCGGCAGGAAGCTGACCGCTGCTGCCGAGTAGCGCGGCGAGTACCATTAAATTCACTACCATACGCAAGCTGGAGAGGAGGCGTGTGAGAATGGACATTTGCGAGATTGTACCATCAGCCAGGGGGGACGTGGCGATCAGGGGTTGCTATACTGGCCGCTACTTTAGTGTTAAAATCGTGGAGATGCCAGACACTTATTTCCATATTACAGGGCAGAAATGAATTTTCTCATCACCGGCGCAGCCGGGTTTTTAGGTTCCAAATTAGCCAATTTTCTGGCACGCGAGGGTCACCAGGTGCGTGGTCTGGATGATCTGTCTGCTGGCGATCAACAGGCGCTTTCGCCCGATGTGCTCTTCACGCGCGGCGATGTAAATGACCGCCCTAAGTTGTGGACACTTTTGCAAGAAGTGGATTGTGTGTACCATCTGGCAGCGCGTGTGGCGGTGCCAGAGTCAGTGCTCTACCCGCGGGAGTACAACGCCGTGAATGTTGGCGGCGCGGTCAGCTTGATGGAGGCTATTCGCGATGTAGGCGTCAAGCGCGTAGTGTTCATCTCGTCTGGCGCGGTGTATGGCGATCAGGGTGAGCAACCGTTGAAAGAATCGGCCCATCCGAACCCGCGCTCGCCTTACGCAGTTTCCAAACTGGCGGCTGAGTATTATGTGCGCACAATCGGTGACTTGTGGAACATCGAAACGGTTTGCCTGCGGGTGTTTAACGCCTATGGTCCAGGACAGCATCTTCCGCCCTCGCATCCGCCCGTGATCCCCAACTACCTGCGCCAGGCGATGCGTGGAGGTACGTTGGTGATGCATGGTGAAGGCTTGCAGACACGCGATTACGTTTACGTGGATGATGTAGTCAGCGCCATGATTGCTGCGGCAACGGCCCCTGGCATTAACCACATGGTTATCAACGTAGGCAGCGGAGTCGAAACCAGCATCCGTGAGCTGGTACGCCTGGTTGGTGAAACGACCGGGGCTAAGCTGGAGGTGATCACCAATCCGCGCACTTCGCCCGGTGTCTCACGTATGTGCGCTGATCTGGGACTGGCGCGCGAAAAATTAGGCTACCAGCCACGTTTTTTCCTAAGCAACGGCTTGCGCCTGACCCTGGATCGGGATTCCCGCTTTCGAGTTGAGCCGCCCACCCGGCCTATCAACCGTTCATGACCTTCCTTCAGGTCTAGCATCACATCCTAGAAGCTATCTCAAAAATAGATTAAGGGGGGTGTTTTTCGGCGGCTGCGCTGCCGAAAAACACCCCACCCCACATTTTTGAGATGAGTTGTACTCAAAGCAGGTCCGCCTGCTAAATTGACTCCTCTATCAGGAGGTACTTACGATGCCTGTAACCATAGTTCTTGGCGCTCAGTGGGGCGATGAAGCGAAAGGGAAAGTTGCCGACTTGCTCTCGGGAGATGCGGCAGTGGTGGCGCGATTTAACGGGGGTGATAATGCCGGTCATACGGTGATCAATCCCTATGGCACTTTCAAATTACGCCTGCTGCCGAATGGCTTTGCCAGCCCTGAGACGCGCTGTGTGATCGGACCGGGTGTAGCGATCAACTTACAAACCCTGGTGGATGAGATCGAGATGCTGGAAGGGCGCGGGCTACCCATTCGCGAGCGTTTGTGGATCTCGCCGCGCTGCCATGTGGTTATGCCCTACCATCCCCTGGTGGAAGCTATCTATGAGAATGCCAAGGGGGACGCCCGCACAGGTACTACCCGGCGCGGCATGGGTCCGGTGTATGCCGATAAAGTGAGCTACAACGGTATCCGTCTGGCAGATCTGGCCGACCGTGATGTTTTTGCAGATAAGCTGCGCGTTCAATTAGCAGTTAAGAATCCATTACTGGAAGCCTTTGGGACACCTGCTCTGGATCTACACAAGGTGATGGGCGAAAAGCTGGCTCAGTACGAACAGGTGCAGGCAGTGGTGCGGGAGCCTTTCGGTATGCTGCAAGAGGCCTTGCAGGCCGGGAAGCTTGTGGTTATGGAAGGCGCTCAGGCGGCTTTGCTGGACACAGATTGGGGGACATATCCTTT
>Ga0105107_10002188_pt1 | contig 12842 bp, 12 predicted proteins | sample PPLLaktember2015_6_FD_79335 | JGI IMG/M metagenome (GOLD analysis project Ga0105107, IMG submission 79335) | Freshwater sediment microbial communities from Prairie Pothole Lake near Jamestown, North Dakota, USA - PPLs Lake P8 Core (1) Depth... | ecosystem: Environmental > Aquatic > Freshwater >... | reverse complement strand
CCGGCGAAGAAGAAAAAATAGGCGATGATCTCGGCACAGGCCGGCCGTCGGTACCCGGCCGCCATCGCGGCGACCGTCATGGCCGGCCTGATCTGGTTCACAGCTGGCGGAGCCGGGGGAGCCGTCGCGGCACCCGGGCAAGAGACGATCGTCGATCTCAGCGCGGTTCCCAGCGCGCCGGAATACAGGACCGACGCGCCCAAGGGCGCGGGATTCCTCGGCAGCGAGGCCGCCGTCCTGGGCCGTTCTCTGGCCCGCATCAACCAAGCCCTCGGGACGTCCCTGCAGCCGGACAAGCGCCTGGCCCAGCTGGCCCGTTGGGTCTACGACCATCTCGGCCCCGATAACACGCTTCCTCAGCAGGGCGTGTTCGATCTTCTCACGCGCCGGCTCGGCCTGGCCGAACCGCTGCCGCACCTTCTCATGACCCAATCCCGGGACGCGCCGCGGCTGGCCAATGTTGTCTCCGCGCGACTGGCCAGGATCTTCAACCTCGCGGATTACACCCATATCGGCGGCGTTGCCGAGAGAGAGGCGGGAGGGGTCGTCGTGGTCATCGCCCTGAGCCGAAGGCATATCGATATGGCGCCCGTGCCGCGCAGCCTGTCCATTCCGGGCGACATCACCCTCGGCGGCCGCCTCCTGGGCGCGTTCACTCAGCCCAAGCTCGCTCATACGCGGCCCAGCGGCGAGACCCGCATCGAACCCCTCGGCCAAGGGCCGGGATTCAGCATCAGGATCGATCTGGCGGAGGCGGGCCGGCACCGGCTGGAGATCCTGGCCCAGGGACCGGAGGGCCCGGACGTCATCGCCAATTTCCCCGTTTATGTCGGCGTACCGGTCGACGAAACAGCCGAGATCGTGGCCGCTCCGAAGCGCGCCGCGACCCCGGACGAGGCAGAGCAGCGGCTGCTCGAGCTCATCAACGCGGACCGGTCCAGGGCGGGCCTCGACGGGCTGGTATTCGATCCCGACCTCGCCGACGTCGCTCTGAAGCACAGCGAGGACATGCAGGCGAACGATTTCGTCGGCCATGTCTCGCCGGCGACGGGCGGCTCCGAAGACCGCCTGCTCAGGGCGGGGATCGCGACCGGCCTGGCCGCGGAGTGCGTCGGCAAGGGTTATGCTCCCGACGAGATCCACGATGGCTTGATGAACAGCCCCGGGCACCGCGCCGCGATCCTCCTTCAGGGCGCGACTCACGTCGGGATCGGCATCGTGTCCGAGAAGGAGAACGACCGCACGAGCTATCTCGTGACGGAGCTTTTCATCCGGCGCATCCCGCCTCTCGGGTCGGACGCGAAGGTCATCCTGCTCGCGGAGATAAACCGGCTTCGTGGAGCGACCGGCGCCGCGGCGCTCGAAGAGGATGGCGCGCTGAGCGAGCTCGCCGGCGAAACGGCCCGCGAGTTCCTGGGCGACCATGCGCTGACCCAGGACGAGGTCATGGCGCGGCTGAAGCGGCGCATCGCGAAAACGGTTCGGAACGCCCGATCGGTCATCGCCACCCTGGGTGTTGTCGGCTCGATCGAGGAGGCGGCCCAGCAGGCCGCGTCAAACCCCTCGGTCGAAAAGGCCCTGCGCGTGGGGGCCGGCATCGCCCAGGGCACGCGCCCGGGCCTCGTGCCGAACTCGATCATCGCGGTGCTTATCTACACCAAGTGACCGCCCGTCGCTCACCAATTTGGTCACCAATTCGGTGACACATAACTAAACTCACTTAATTATTTCCGATTGTGGGCAAGACTGGTTGTCCGGCACAAGCCCGGAGCAGCTGTGATCGTGCCTGGATTGCGGAAAAGAAGGAAGATTTGGGGGACAGAGTTGACTGTTACCGAATTAGAGCCAGAGACGGGCGGCCTCGGGGACATCGGCGCGGTCGGTGAGGGCGATCGCGTCGCGGACGCAGACGGTCCGGCAGATGCCGCAGCCGTAGCATTTGAGCGCGTCGATCTCGGCCTTGTCCTTCTTCTTGCGCGGCTTGAAGGCCTTGAACGAGCACAGCTTGACGCACTGTCCGCAGCCGTTGCATCTCTCGGCGTCGACGCGGGCCACGTACTCACCTCTGAAGAACACGGGCGTCTTGTGCGTCACCGTCGTCTTCAAGGCGTAGCAGGCCGGAAGGGAGCAGTTGCAGATCCCGGCCAGGAACGGCGTCACGAACGTCCAGACGGTGTGGCAGTTGCCCTCCCGCTCGGTCTCCCGGATGCGGGCCAGGGCCTCCTCTTTCGGCATCGATTCAAGTCCGGCCGTGTGAGGCCCGACGAGATAGGACGCGTCGATCTCCCGCAGGAGCTTGGCGATGCCGCCGCCGTCCGGCCCCATGCTGACGCCGAAGCAATACCGCTGCTCTTTGCCGGCCGATACGTGCCGGCAGAGGCAGGACAGGCGCACGACCGATGTCGTCAGGGCCAGGATGCGCTCGATGTCCTCGATGGGCACGACCTGCCCGAAGTGCTTGACCTGCTGTTTGGCCGTGATCTTCCTGCGCAGGCCCTTCCATAGGAAATCGGGCATCACGTCGAGCGCGGTCAGGCTCCTCTCCCCCTTCGCCAGATGGCCGGGGTTCTCGAAGAACCGGGTGATGAAGCGCTGCCTCCTCAGGTCGCTGAGCAGGTCCTCGGCATAATTATTGGCGTTGAGGTACCACTTCTTCCCCTCGCCGTGCTGATGGCAGAATTCGCACATTCTGAATGCCATGGTGCCATACCCTCCCCCGGCTGTCAAACGGCCATAGGAGCCCCGGGCACTCCCCGGCCAAAAACAAACATAAAAACCCGGGCATTTACACGGGAAATGCCCTATCTCAAGATTGGGCTCTCCCATTTTTCGGCTCTGGCTTGAGCGGCGCTGCGGCCTCCCCCAAGAGGTCCCCATCCCCATTCACCCGGATCGGTGAATTACTCCGCAATCGAGACGGAAAGATCGGGAAATCTGTCCAATTTTGGAAAGAACCCGATGAAAACTGGGAGGATTCCGAAGCGGATCGAGAAAGCGGACATAAGAAAAATGGAGCTTGACAAGCAGTGTATCATACACTATAGTATATAACACGCTATAGTGAGATACACATCATGAACGACAAAGCGCAAAACGAACCCGACATCGGCAGCCTCGTAACGGAGATGAACCGGGGGTTCCTCCACATCCTCGTCCTGGCCCTTCTCGAAAAGGATATGTACGGCTATGCCATGGTCAAGCACATCGAGACCCTGGGCTACAAGGTCGAGGAGAACACCCTCTATCCCCTTCTCCGCCGGCTCGAGAAGAACGGCTGGATCGCGTCGAAGTGGGACCTGACCGAGGACAGGCCCCGCAAATTCTACGCCATCACCCAGGCGGGCCGGACCTTGCGCGCCGGCCTTCTCGATGTCTGGAAGAACCAGAACCGCGTCCTCGACGAGATCACCAAGGAGATTCCCCATGTCTGACAAGCTCGAAGCCTATCTCGAAGAGATCAGCCACTTCCTATCCGGCCGGGCCGAACGGGAAGAGATCCTGTCCGAGATCCGCAGCCACATCACGGAGAAAGCCGCCGAGGGCCCCGGCGAGTTCACCGACGCCGCCATCGAGAAGGCCATCGCCGCCTTCGGACCGGCCCGCAAGGTCGCCGAAAGATACCTCGACGAAAGCCGGCCGATCATCGCCCCGGCCTACAAGCGTTTCCTCGTCCGCTACACCTCGCTCCTCTTCGCCCTCCACGCCGCGCTGACGGTCCTCGCGGTCATCTTGAAGAAGGAGCTCGTCCTTTTCCCCCTCCTCTACATTCCCCGCCTCAGTGTCTTCGACGCTCTGATATATCTCCCGGCAGCGTTCCTCACCGACCTCGGCGCGGTCGCTCTCATCCTCTACTTCATCACCCAGAGCGGCAAAGACATCAAGCTCCCCTGGCCCAAGTTCGGTGTCGACCTCGACGAGGTCAAGCCGCCGGCCAAGAACTTCTGGCTGAGCCGCATCGCAACGGCGGTCGGCGCGGTCATCATGCTGGCCATAACCGACTTCGCGCTCTACCTCTTCGCCAAGCACCAGACCATCTTCTTCATCAACCTGGATTGGGACAACCTGCGGCCGCTCTTCATGCCGGGCCCCGGCCGGCGCATCTCCCTCATCGTCATCGCCATGTTCGCCGCCTCGGCCATGGCGCTCCTCGTCAAGCTCGTCACCCGCTCGCGCTGGGTCGACGTCGTTTCGAACACGGTCTCGCTCGCCCTCATCGGCCTGATCCTGACCCAGCCCTTCGACAATCTCTTCGTCGCCGAGATCGCCGAGAAGCTTCAGATGCACCCGCCCAGGGTCGCATCTTGGGCGAAGAACACCGTCCTTATCACGCTCCTCTTCATCGCCCTGATGATCGCCGTCGACCTCGTCAAGAACCTCGTCGCCATCAGCCGGAAGAAGCTCCTCCATGTTGAACATATAAAATAATTTACGTCTTCGTCAGGGAGCTTGCTTGTGGCATAATTAAAGTTAGGAATTGTGTTGCCATGATCAAGAATTCAGAGAAGCTCCAGGCTTTCGAGGCCGCCCGGATCCGTGCCGAGAAGGTTGACGTCGAGAAAAATCTCCGGATACTCGATGCCCTTTACGAAGAAGCCGTCATGCTTGGAGCGCTGCCGCCAAAGGACCCCCTGGAAGGGATCGAGGTCAAGATCCGGATCGCCTATGCCGTCAATGGCATCAAAATCTCACCTCAAGAAATCGCCAACATTCTAGATCGATACCGGGGGACGGCTAAGAATCAGCGCCCGGTCCGCCGCCGGAGAAGCAGTTCCTAAAATAAGGCTCAGCCGACTCCTCGAATCCCATATGGAGCGGAGTACTGCCCTCGGTCGACGGCAGGAACTGCGTGATATGGGGACACAAACACTATCCGAATAACGCCTGAGCAGAGCGCTTGGCATGATTCCTGCTTTATCCTATATGGATCAGGGTTTAGTTTCGATATCCAAGGTGGAAGGCATGACCGAGCGCCCGAAAAAGATAAAAAAGGCCAATTCATCTCGGTTGGGAGCGCTCGCCCTCACCTTCGTCTTCTTCTGCCTCGCCGGACCGCCGTGCCGTCCGGCCTCCGCTCAGTCTTCCGCACAGACCCCCGACGCCCCCGAGCTGGTCTCAAAGATCGGCGAGCGCCTCGCCTCGTACCGCAACCTCGAATCCTGGCAGGCCCGGGCTCATTCGACGAAGTCCCGCATGAGCTCCGACTGGTTGCCGAAGAGTACGACGACTTCGGAAAAGATCGTCACGCTGGAAGGCGGCCGCTGGTCCGAGGAAGTCCTGAGCGCCACCGTGACCGAGGGCGGCGCGGCCCGCGATGTCACGAAAAAACTCCAGTCTGAAGCTCGCGCTCGCGCGGAAAAACGGCGCCGCTCGACCGGCGAGGAGCGCGAGAACGAAGAGCTGCGCCGCGACCGCCGTAGCCCGGCCAGGATCCGCGAGGAGGCCCTCCCTTTCAGCCCTGAAAAGCGCTCCGCCTACGACTTTGCCGTCAAGGGTCCGGCCGAGCTCGACGGCGCGCCCGTCATTCTTCTCCAATCCCGCTCCCGCGTTCGTTCCGGCGACAGGCTCGAGGGCCTCTACTACGTCCATCCCGACACGTTCGACGTCCTTCGCGCCGAACTGACCATGGCCAAGCGGCCCATCCCCGTCAGGCGCATAGAAATGGAGGTCGATTTCCTGGTCCTCCCCGAGGGATACCTGGTCATGAAGAAGGCCGTCATTCGCGTCCACCTCGGGTTCATCATCAAGAACGTCCGCGTCGAGGACGTCGAGACCTTCAGCGACCACGTCGTTCGCTGAATCGGGGGCCTTTACGGCAGGAACTGCGACGCGTCGGAGGCGATCGACGAATCGAGATAGAAGGACAGGGCCCGGGCGACCGTGAAGACGACAAAGCCCATGATGATGATGGCCAGCGCGACGAGTGCGATGGCCTTGGTGTTCGAGACTTTCTTGGCCAGGCCCTGAGGCGAGAGCACGTCCCAGAGCGATTTCCCGACGAACCCGATCATGATCATCAGCCCGACGAAGAGCCGGTAGCTGTTGATCCGGCCGTTGGCCTCGGTCGCTTCGGTGAGACGGAAGAAAGGCGAGACGAGCCAGACCGCGAAGATCAGAACGAGCGCCGTCAGGGCGATGGCCAGCGTCTTCTTCGGGTCAAGCTCCAGTTTCACCGAGTCTTCCTCCGCATCCTATTAGACGGGGGGAGGTTGGAAATCTTCCAACGGGGGAAAAGCCCGGATTTACAGCCCGCTGTATTTCTCGAGCTTCTCGGCATACTTGCGCTCTTCGAGCCGCAGGATCTCGGCGAAGCGGGGATCGTCCCTCAGCTTGTCATAGAAGTGATCGCGCGTATTGTTGAGGAAAACGAAAAAATAGAGGTAGTCGTAGACGTCCTCGAAGCCCCGGTCGATGCCCGATTCGATCGTAGCGATGGCCTCGTCGAACATGCCGAGCGCCGCGAAGACCCGCGACCGGTAATACGTGCCCCTCGTCGGGCGGCCCGCGTCCCGGACCGCCTCGACGGCGGCCAGGGCGGACTCCTTGTCCCCGCGCGCGGCCGCGGCCAGGGCCTTCACGAGCCCGATGAAGGGGTCACGCGGCTCGAGAGTCTCGGCCGTCGCCAGCTCGGTCGCGGCCGCATCGTATCGCTTCATCAGGATGAGCACCCGGGCCCGGTAGCAGCGCGGCCGGAAGTCGGCCGGCTCGAGCTCGATCATCTTGTCGAAGTCGTCAAGCGCCGACTCATAAAGCCCCATCTGCTCATAGGTCCAGGCCCGAAGCATGAAGACGTCCGCCGTTGTTCCCCCTGCCTGGATGACCCTCGTGAAGTACTCCGCGGCCCGCTCCAGCATCCCGATGCTCCGGAGGAAGGCCCCGGTCTCGAGCAGGACATGAAGGCTCGACGGATCGAGCGCCACGGCCCTCTTGAGGAACGCATAGGCCTGATCGTTGTCGCGCTTGATGAAGTGGACCCAGGCCAGGCCGACCTGGGTCTCGGCCCGGTCCGGGGCCATCTCGTAGGCCCGGCGATAGTTCTCCTCCATGAGCCGCAGGACTTCCGGGCCCGAATCCTCGTAGACGAACCGGTGCTGAAAAGCGTCGCCCAAGCCGATATAGGCCAGCGGGCAGCCGGGGTCGGCCTCGCGGGCCTGGTTGAAGAGGCCGATGATCTTCTCGAGGTCGGCCGGATCGAAAGACACCGTATATTTTCGCTCGATCGCCCGGGCCGTTTCGTAGAAGCGGGTGGCCTGCACCGAACAGGGCGCCACGGCCTCTGGCCCGGTCGAAGCGGGGACACCGAAAGCCCGTCGGACGCCGGCGGCGACACGGTCCTCGAGGACCGCGATCTCGGCCTCGGTCCCGGGCACGCGGTCCGTTTTGATGGGTTCGGCGGCGCCGCGCCCGCGGAGCTCGTAATCGATGCGGATCCTCGACCCGGCACGGGAGAGACCGCCGATGAGGAACCAGTCCGCCCCGATCCTGGCCGAGACGGCAGCGAGGTCCTCGGGCGTGAGGGACGCGCCCGGCTCGAGGCCGAGCTTGCGCACGGCATCGGCCACGGCATCGAAGCTGTAGACGGTCAGGAGCTCGGAGCTCCGCTGGAGATCGCGGACCAGATGGTCGGGGAGAGATTCCCGGAGATAGTTGAGGCCTTCGTCGCCCGTGCCGTTGACGAAGGGCATGACGGCGAGCGTCGGCCGGCTGCCGCTCGGCACGAAGCGGGGACGGCCGTTGGTGATCGTGCGCCAGCCGAGGACGCCGATGGCGGTGAACGCCGTGAAGGCGATCAGGGCGTACCAGCGGCGGAAGGGGGAAATGGATCGAACGACGGGGACGGGAGTCTCGGCGGCCGGGTCGCGGGCCGGAGCCCCGGGCGACGCGGCGGGGTCACGCTCATGGAGCTTCGTCTCCAGCCACCAGTCGATCTCGTCCCTGTAAGCGAGAACGCGGGCCCTGCGCGAGCCGTTGAGGCGGTGGATGGGAAGACCGAGGTGCTCCTCCCAGCGCCGGCAGGTGCGGACGTCACGGCCGAGGTAGGCGGCGATCTCCTTCCACGACTGCAGGGTCTCGCGTACGCTCATCGCCTATATCCCAGGGGGAAAAACCGCTCTTGCTAACCCTAAATTATTCATAAGAAAAGGGATTTGTCAAGTGGCGTTCTTATGGGGTCTGACCCCTTCTTGGGTTTGGCTCATAAGTCGATTACAATACCTCCAATGCGCCATCCCAAGGGATATTGGTATCTCCCAGGCCTCATTTACGATCTCGCTTTCAAGCGCATGTTCAGAGGATTGCGGCGCCGGGTGGCGCGAACGGTCGAGAAGGAACGGCTCTATCCCTGGCTCGACGTCTGCTCCGGGACCGGAAGCCAATTCAGGACGATAGCGGGGCGATCTGGCGAGCAGATGCGACGGGCGGGTGAACGGGGCGGATCAGAGCAGTCGATAGAACCCGAGAATAGCGAGTTCGTTTATGGCCTGGACATGAGCTTCGGCTTTATCCGGTACGCCGCGGCCCGGGCCCCTCTCATCCCCTTCGTCTGCGGTGACGCCGGCCGTCTCCCTTTCAAGGACCGGACCTTCCGCGCGGTCACGGTTTCCTTCGGCCTTCATGACAAGAGCCCGGACTTGCGGCACGCCATGATGACCGAGGCGCGTCGGGTGCTCGCCCCCGGCGGGAAGCTCATCGCGGTCGATTTCAAGCCTCCCTGGGACGCGCGATCGCGCATCGGGGCCCTATTCGCGCATGCTATCGAGCGCCTCGCGGGCGGCGAGCATTATCGCAACGGCCGGGAGTTCCTGCGCCGCGGCGGCCTCTCGTTTTTTCTCCGGGAGAGCGGCTTCGTCGAGGTTTCGCGCCGCGACATCGCCACCGGCGCCATCGGCATGGTCGTCGCCCGGGTCGCTTCGGTCGATGCGGGCGGCCATTGCGATTTGTCGCCCCCGGTGTAAAATCAGGTCATGCCTACGGCGGGAAGCGGGCTCGTGGAGGCTACCCATAGAATCGCGGCGGTGCAGCTCAAAGTCGCGATTCGGGGATCGATCCGAAAGCTCTTTCCCCGCTATTGGGGCGGGCCGACCCGCGGACAGCCTGAGTCATTCTGAAACAAGATAGCTGGAGGTTGAATTGAAGAGACAGATAAGAGATCGCGCCGTCCGCGTCTGCCGGTCACTCTTATTGGCTGCGCTTGTTCTGGCTTCGGCCTCCCCTGCCCGCCCCGCGGCCGACGAGATGACCGGCAAGGTCGACAAGCTCTTCGCCGCCTGGGACAAGACGACGACGCCCGGAGCGGCCTTGGCCGTGATCAAGGACGGCCAGATCATCTACGAGCGCGGCTACGGCCTGGCCAAGCTCGAGGACGGCATCGTCAATACCCCTGACAAAGTCTTCGACATCGGCTCCGTTTCGAAGCAGTTCACGGCGACGTGCGTAGCCATGCTTATCCGGGAGGGCAAAGTCGGGCTCGACGACAACATCCGCAAGTACCTGCCGGAGATGCCCGCCTATGAGAAGCCTGTCACGGTAAACCACCTTCTCCATCACACGAGCGGGCTCCGCGACTACAACGCCTTGCTCAGCCTGGCCGGATTCCGGCCGGAGTCGGATTCGCCGACCGTCGAAGAGTCGCTCGAAGTCATCCGCCGCCAGAAGAGGCTCAATTACATGCCGGGCGAGGAATATTCGTACACGAACACCGGGTTCTTCCTCCTCAGCCAGATCGTCGAGCGGGTCAGCGGCAAATCCCTCAACGCGTTCGCCCAGGATCGGATCTTCAAGCCGCTGGGGATGACGAAGACGCTCTTCCAGGACGACCACACCCAGATCATCAAGGACCGGGCGACGGGATACACCCGAGGTGACGGCGGCTTCAAGATCGCCATGAGCAATTGGGATGAGACCGGCGACGGCAACGTCTACACGACCGTGCGGGACCTCTATCTCTGGGACCAGGCGTTCTATACGGGCGCGCTCGGGAAGGACCTGATGGACATGCTCCAGACGACGGGCGTGCTCAACTCGGGCAAGGCGATCGATTACGCCTGGGGGCTCGTCGTCAGTGAATACAAAGGCCTCAAGGTCGTAGAGCACGGCGGGGCCTGGGTGGGATTCCGGGCGGCGCTGGTGCGCTTCCCCGAGCAGAAGTTCTCGGTTGTCGTGCTGGCCAACCTCGATGATATCGACCCGTCGGGACTGGCATTCCGGGTGGCGGATATCTATCTGGCCGGACAGTTGAAAGAGCCGCCGAAAGAAGAGGCTAAGAAGGAAGACCAGGCGGAAGCCGCGGGAATGACCGTCCCGAAGGCTGAACTCGAGGCCCTCGTGGGCAATTGGCAGGACGACCGCTTCGGCCTTTGGCTGACGATGACGCTAAAGGAGAGTCAGCTCATGGCGGCCATGGGCGCCCGGAATTTTGCCCTCAAGCCGGCCGTGCCGGGAAGGTTCATGGTCCCGGGAAGGGCGGACATCGAAATCGAATTCAAAGGGGCGGAGAAGGGGAAACCGGCGACTGCGCATATGACCGTCGGCAAGACACAAGAGTATCGCTTCGCCAAGGCGGCCCCGCTCAAGGCGATGAGCGCAGCCGACCTGGCGGAGTATGCGGGAGCTTACGTGAGCAAAGAGCTCCTCGACGCCCGGTATCTTATCAGCGTCGATAAGGAGAAGCTCGTGGTCAAGACGAGGGACACGCCGCGGGCCGAGCTCAAGGCCATGGCCCCGGATAAGTTCATGGTCCCGGGCTACGGGCTCAACGTCGAGTTCGTGCGCGGCAAGGGCGGACGCGTGGACGGCTTCACCGTCAGCGTCGGCCGGGCGGCAGGGATCGCCTTCAGCAAAGACGCCCGCTGAAGCCTCTAGCTTAAGTCCGCTGATTCGGTTACTTCGGCTTTGCGCTCAATAGCAGCCGGATCTGGTGCAGCTGCATCGCGATCGAGAAGAGCAGGCCGATGGCCGCGTATTCGAGGAGCCGGCCGGGTTCGGGTAGGCCCTTGTATAGCGTGTACTTCATGATATTCGCGATCTTCTCGATCACCGCTATGAAGGCGATGACAAAAGCCCCGTAGAAGAAGGCGCGACGTATGATACTCTCCATATTCTTCATCTTGATCCCCTAATCGCGTCCGATCATCCGGACTTGCTTCGAAAGGAAATTATCCTTCACGTTGTAGTGCGCCATCCTGATGATCCCCGCATCGTCCTGGAACCAGAGTTGCACCAGGTCTTCGATGCCCGGGCTGCTGCTGACGGACACGAGCTTTCCCCATGCCGCGGGAATGGAGTCTGTTCGTGTCAACGTTTGTAAAGCCAGCGTCTGCTCGCCCGATGTCGGTTCGCCCAACCGCGTACAGGATACTCCGGCCAAGAGGACCACACACACGACAAGGCACCCCAAGAAGCGATGAGACATGCGCCCTCCTTTCTGTCCCCTTATCGGGCGGACAGAATCACTTTCTATTTATGACACATTGAGTCCCCCCGGACACGAAGGAACTCTTGCGCCCCTGGTATCCTTCCTTGGATTAAGGATAAGCGACAAAGTCCATAATGTCCAGTTCTATTCCCGAGTTCTTTGGCGAACTCTCCATGCTGCTTGAGAATCGGGCACCAACAGGCTATAAATGAGAGGGGTCCGCATTGGCCCTTCCGCAGGAGTCGACAATGGCCAAGATCACGATGCTCGGAACGGGACTTATCGGGAGCTTTTATACGCAGACGCTCCATGGCCTGAGAAGCCGCGACCGGGTGGTGAACGTTTATTCGCGGTCGGCGGACCGGGCCAAGACGTTCGCGGCGGAGCGAGGGATCGAGCGTTGGACGTCGGACCTGCGGGATGCCGTGCGGAATGCCGAGTCCGACATTGTCGTCATCGGCCTACCCAACGATATGCACCGGGAAGCCGTCAAGTTAGCCGCGGAGGCCGGGAAGGCCGTCCTGTGCACGAAACCGCTCGGCCGGACGGCCGCCGAAGCGCGGGAAATGCTCGAGGCTGTCGAAAGGGCCGGAGTTTTCGCCGGCTATCTCGAGGATCTGGTCTACACGCCAAAAACACTCAAGGCCCTCGCGTCGACCCGGAATGGCGCGATGGGCCGCATCTTATGGACGAGGTCGCGCGAGACCCATCCCGGGCCGCACAGCGCCTGGTTCTGGGATGCAAAGCGATCCGGCGGGGGCGCGATCATCGATATGGGCTGTCATTGCATCGAGATCGGCCGGTCGTTCATCGGCAAGGACAAGCGGCCTCTCCGGGCTTTTTGCTGGGGCGCGACCCAGGTCCACCCGATCAAGGCCGAGGACCACGCCATCGGGCTCGTCGAGTACGAGGGCGGCGCGATCAGCCAGTTCGAAGTCAGCTGGACCTTCAGGGGCGGGATGGATCTGAGAGACGAAGTGAGCGGGACCGAAGGCACGATCCGGCTTGATCATTTTCTGCGCACGGGCTTCGAAATGTTCACGGCCGCGGGCGAGGGCGGATACGTCGCGGAAAAGGCCGAGGGTCAGATCGGCTGGCTCTTCCCGGTCGGTGACGAGGCCCATGAGCTCGGCTACGTCCACATGTTCCAGGACATGCTCGATGCGCGCGAGGCAGGAAGGGCGCCGGTGGAGACGTTCTACGACGGGTATGTCGTCAACGCCGTCATCGACTCCTGCTACAAGTCGATGAAGTCGGGCCGCTGGGAGCCCGTGGAAATCCCGGGATGGCAAACTGGCACGGGGACGCCGCTTATGACGGGGCGGCCAAAGGAGTCGGTGAGGAAAGCGGCCAAGGGCCGAAAAGGGGTTGACGTCGTCCCGGTTAAAGGGCCGGAAAAGGCCTCTGGGAGGTCCCAGGAGGCCAAATCTGG
>Ga0105107_10002186_pt1 | contig 12855 bp, 10 predicted proteins | sample PPLLaktember2015_6_FD_79335 | JGI IMG/M metagenome (GOLD analysis project Ga0105107, IMG submission 79335) | Freshwater sediment microbial communities from Prairie Pothole Lake near Jamestown, North Dakota, USA - PPLs Lake P8 Core (1) Depth... | ecosystem: Environmental > Aquatic > Freshwater >... | reverse complement strand
CGCTGGAATACCTGCACCGTGGAGGGCGGATCGGTACCGCGGCGAGGTTGTTCGGCACGGCGCTCAACCTGAAGCCGGTGCTGACGGTGTCAGACGGGGTGGTGACCCCGGTGGCCAAGATCCGGTCGCGGCGCAAGGCGCTGGAGCACGTGTATGGCCTGCTCGACGCCAACCTGGCGGAGGGCGGCGCGGAACGCTACCGGGGGAAAGTCCCGGGCCGCTGCCGGACGCTCCTCGGTCCCCGCTACGTGCTGCTGCGGGGGGAATTCACGACAAGGCGCGCCCGCGCCGCGTGCAGGCGAGGGCGCGTCCAGAGGATCTTTGTATTTCACGGCGGCGGGCTGCAGGCTGCGAGCTGCACGCGGGCCACGATCGAAGCAATCGGCAGCCTTTCGATGCGGAACCTGGCAGTGGATGTCGTGTTCGATGCGGGGCAAGGTGACAGCGACGCGATATCGGCCGCCTGTCATAGACACGGCTTTCATTTCCACCACACGACGTCTCGCATGGCGCAGCTCATGAGCGAGGCGGGGCTTGCCGTCGGTGCGGGAGGAACGACGCTCTGGGAACGCTGCTGCCTCGGCCTGCCCAGTATCGCGTTCGCGCTGGCCGAGAACCAGCGGGACCAGGTGCATCAGGCCGCCGCACAGGGAGCTGTCCTGGCGCCCGCGGTGCCGCCAGACGATGCGCAGGCTCTTGCGCGGCAGTTGACGGCCTGCCTGGAGAATCCCGAGCTGCTGGCAGCGGTTTCACGGCGCGCTATGGCGCTCGTGGATGGACGAGGCACCGAGCGCCTGCTCCGTGCGCTCGGATTGCCGCAGGTGACCGTGCGTGCAGCCGTGGAGGGTGACTGCGCGCGGGTGCTCAAGTGGAGAAACCACGAGCCAGTGCGGCTAGCTTCGCGCGACACGGCGCCCATCGACATTGTTTCCCACAACCGCTGGTTCGCCTCGGTACTCGCGGATCCCGGCCGGCTGTTGCTGATTGGTGAGGCGCAGGGCGAGCCTGTCGGCGCGGTAAGGTACGACATCGACGGCGCGGCGGCGCGGGTATCGATCTTCATGGCGCCGGGACGCGCCGGGCAAGGGCTGGGCGCCGACCTGCTGGCCGCCGCCGCCGCCCGGCTTCGCTCGACGCGGCCCGCTGTCCTGCGAGTCGTCGCCGAGGTGATGGGCGGGAACGAATCCTCGCGCCGGCTGTTTTCGTCCGCGGGCTTCTCGCTGCGCGAGTCGCGATATGAACAGGAGCTGTGCTGAATGAACGCAATGGTGAGCATTGGCGGCCGTCCAATCGGGCTCGATCACGCGCCATTCGTGATCGCCGAGATGTCCGGCAACCACAACGGATCGCTGGAGCGCGCCCTCGAGATCGTCGATGTCGCGGCCCGTGCCGGCGCCCATGCGCTGAAGCTGCAGACCTACACCGCGGACACGCTCACGCTGGACATCGCCGACGGGGACTTCTTCATCAGCGAACCAGGAAGTCCCTGGAAAGGCGTGAGCCTCCACGAGCTCTACCGGCAGGCGCATACGCCGTGGGACTGGCACGAACCGCTCATGGCCAGAGCGCGCGCCCATGGCCTCGTCTGCTTCAGCAGCCCATTCGACGAGACCGCGCTCCAATTTCTGGAGAGCTTGCAAGTGCCAGCTTACAAGGTCGCGTCGTTCGAGATCGTGCACCTGCCGCTCATTCGTGCCGTGGCGGCGACCGGCAAGCCGCTAATCCTGTCCACGGGAATGGCGACCCTCGACGAGGTGGGCGAGGCAGTCGAAGCGGCCCGTGACGCGGGATGCCGGGAACTCGTCCTGCTTAAGTGCACGAGCGCCTATCCGGCGTCGCCGCGGGAGAGCAACGTGATCGCCATTCCCGAGCTGCGCCGGCGTTTTGGCTGCGAAGTGGGGCTATCGGATCACACGCTGGGAATCGGAGCTGCGATCGCCGCAGTCGCCCATGGTGCCACGGTGATCGAGAAGCACCTGACCGTGAGGCGCGCCGACGGCGGCGTGGACAGCGCGTTCTCCATGGAAGCCGATGAGCTCGGCGCGCTGGTGGTCGAGACCGAGCGTGCCTGGCAGTCGCTCGGCGTGCCCCGAGTCGGGCCGACCGAGGCGGAACGTGGCTCGCTGGTCTTCCGCCGCTCCCTGTACGTCGCCGAGGACATGCAGCCGGGTGAAGCGCTGACGCCCGGTAACCTCAGGATCGTGCGGCCCGGTTTCGGATTGGCGCCGAAGCACTACGAATCCCTGCTGGGCCGGCGCGTTGTGAAGGCGGTCAGTCGCGGGACGCGCATGAGCTGGGATCTCGTCGGCGGGGAACCGGGCCGCTCGGCATGAGCGGGTTTCACGTCGTCACCGTCGGCTGGGTTCGCACGCTCATCGAGGGGCTCTGGGCCGGCATAGCGGCCCGCAGCCAGGCGCGCTTCTCGCACGTCGTCCACCCGGCGGTCTCGGCCGCCGACTGGACGGGAGCTAGGGACGCCGGCATCCGCTTCTTCCGCGAAGCGGCATGGCAAGGAATGCCTGCGGCCGACCCGGCACTGCTTGCGTCGCTCGAGCGTGAGGGGGTACCGACCATCCACAACATGATCCTCGGCGACCGCGTCGTATCGCGCCTGTCCTACGACGATGCCAGGCGGTACGCGGCTTTCGTCGCTGCGCGCCTCCTGGCCCTCTTCGGCGAGATGCGCCCGTCCGTCGTCGTCGGCGGGTTCGACTCCCTGCACGGCGGCCTGGCGCTCGCGGTCTCGCGCCGACTCGGCATTCCTTGGCGGGCGCTGCACTTCAGCGTATTGCCTGCGGGTCTCGCCTGCTTCTGCGACGGAATGAATCCTGCCGCACGGGTCACGATGGCGCCGCGTCCGCGCGAGGAGCTGCTAGCTTTGGCGAGGTCGACGCTGGCGGAATTCGAGCACCGGAGATTGCGCGCCGCTGCGTACATCGCCCCCGCTCGTTCACCAAGCCTGGCGCTCGCAATGCTGCCGCTGCGGGCCGGATCCCTGATGCGCATCCTGCGAAGGTCGCGGGAAAAGGATTTCGTGCGCTTCACGGACCCGGCCGCGCGTTACGACGCAATGGCCGCCCTGCACAGTTTCCGGCGGCGGAGCCGCGCCAACCGTGCGCTCAACGAGGTCGAAACGCTGGCGACGCCGCCGGCGGATCCGTTCGTCCTTTACTGCCTTCACTTGCAGCCCGAGTCGTCGATCGACGTCTGGGCGCCCTTCTTCAGCAACCAGATGTGGGTGATCGAGCTCCTGTCGCGCTCGATACCGGCATCGCACCGACTGCTGGTCAAGATCCACAAGAGCGACGTGTCGAATCACGACCGCGCTGCGCTCGAGCGGATGCGCGCGCTCCCGGGCGTCGAGCTGGTGCGGCCGTTCGCGGAATCGCGCGACTTCGTGGAAAAGGCGGACCTCGTGGTGGCAGTCCAGGGCACGATCGGGCTCGAGGCCGCGCTCCTCGGGAAGCCCGTCATCATGCTTGGGGAGTCCCCGGTCGCCGTCTTCCCCACGGCGGTGCACGCAGGCGCACTCGCGGAGCTGCCGGGCCTGGTCCGTTCGCAGATAGCGCTTGCCAGGCCTTCGCGCGAGCAGGTCGAGGAGGCGTTTGCGGATTATCTTGCACCGTTCATGCAGGCGGGAACCAATCATTGGGACACGCCAAAGACCGATGCCGAGCTCGAGGGCTTTGCCAGGATGTTTGACGTGCTGCGCGAGCACCTGCCAGGGCAAAGCCCACGACGATGACGATCGGCCGCTTCGCGTCCTTCGGCTTGTCAGCAGCCGCTTCGCTAGTGATCCTGTTGGGCGTTACCTGGGATGGATTCCACGGCGCCTGGGTCGCCGTGAGCCTCGCCGCGATCGTCGTGCTGCACCTGCTACGTGTGCCGCGCCTGGCCTTCCCCCGCGAAGCGGCGATCTACGCCTGCCTGCTCGCGTACATGGCGTTGCAACTCGCGTGGACCGACGACCGGGCACTGGCGATGAATACGCTGCTGCCGGCCGCCAACTTCCTGGTCCTGATCGCCCTGTTCGCTTCGCTTGCCGCCCTGCACGAACTGAAACCGGTCCTGCTCGGAGCGCTCGCCGGCTTCGTCACCGGTGCGTTGGCATACTCGCTGGCTACTGGATTTCCGCTCGCCTACCCGGCGGAGTTCTCCTACAACGCTGTGGCGGGCATGCACTTGTACGGAGCGCTCCTGGCCCTGCTGCTCGCTTCCGTGACGGCCTGGCGCGTGTGGTTGCTCGCCCTCGCTGCCGTTGCCTGGGCCAATGTCCTCGCTACCACGTCCATCAAGGTGAACCTGGGCATCGCCTTCGGCGGACTGGTCGCGGGCGCAGCGCATTTCGGGTTCGTCATGCGCGCTTTACGGCGCCATTCACTGGCGATTCTCGCGCTTGCCGGCATTCTGGCGTTCGCGGTCTCGTCGAGTCCGGCGGCGGTCGAAGCCCTGCGCCGCGGCAGCGAGCGCGTAACGCTTGGCCTGCGCATTCTCGCGGCCCGCGACGACCTGCCTGGTTACTCGGCATACGCGAAGCGCACCGGCTGGCTCGAGGAGGGGATGCGCGGCTGGCGCGAGAACCCCTTGTTTGGGCAAGGCGTAGAGGCGTTCCGCGCCGACCACGGCATCACGTCCCACTCGACCCTCATCGACCTCATGTACAACTCAGGGCTGGTCGGGGTAGCGCTTTTCTATAGTGTCCTGCTGTCGGTCGCCTTCCGCTTGCTGGCGTCTCGCGGGGATGTGCCGCGCGACACCCGCATCGTCGTGCTCGGTGGGATGGCCTGCTATTTCTTCGTCTCGCTTTCCGCTCCGGTGCACTATGCACCGACGCTCGGCGCCTTCATCGGCCTGTCGATCGGCATCTTGAGACGCGCTTGAGCGACGCGCAGCGCGACGGAAGCCGCCAGTGACCCGCAGCGTCCTGCTGGTCAGCGGCACGCTTGCCGTCGGAGGAGCGGAGCGGGTCATTTCGGAGATGGCCAATTACTGGGCCGCGCGGGGTTGGTCCACCACGCTCGCGACGTTGACATCTCCGCAGGTGCCGGATTTCTACCGGGTCGCGCCGACGGTCGAACGCTGCTGGCTGGACGACGGGGCAGCGCGAAAGTCGCGTTGGGCGCTTGCCGGCGCCATGCTGCGGCGCACGAGGGCATTGCGGCGCCTGATACTCGAGCGGCGGCCTGACGCCGTCCTGAGCTTCATCGATGTGCCGAACATCGTCACGATCGTCTCCGGACTGGGACTCGACTGCAGGATCGTCGTGTCAGAACGCGGCACGCTGGGCGGGAACCGTTCGCTGAGCATGTATGAGCTGGGGCTGCATTGGCGAGTACTGCGGTGGGCGCTCTATCGACGTGCCGCGGCAGTGACGGCGCTCAACGAGCAGACGGCCGCGTGGCTCGCACGGCACTGCGGCGTGTCCGTCGAGGTCGTGCCGCCGGCCCTGCGGCCCTTGCCAACCGTGAAGGCGGCCCGGGAACCGTTGATCCTGGGCGTCGGCCGCTATCACCGGGTCAAGGGATTCGACCTCCTCATTCGTGCGTTTGCCAGGGTCAGCCGCGAGTTCCCGGGCTGGCGACTCGTCCTCCTCGGCGAAGGGCCCGAAGGCGAGTGCCTGGAAGCGCTCGCCGCGGAGCTCGGAATCGCTGATCGCATCGAACTGCGCGCGCCCGCCGGGCAAATCGAAGAATGGCTGGCCCGCGCGGGTATCGTGGTGCAGCCTTCGCGCTCCGAGGCATTCGGCAACGCTCTGCTCGAAGCCATGGCGATGGCGGCGCCGGTCGTGTCCACGGCCTGCGCGGGACCTGCATCGCTCATACGCGACGGGGCGAATGGGCGCATCGTGCCCGTCGAGGATATCGGCGCGCTCGCGGCGGCGCTGCGCGAACTCCTCGCGGACCCGGCGCTGCGCGATCGGTTCGGAGGCGCAGCGAGTCAGGTGCGCGAGGCTTATCGCCAGGACCGCGTGATGGCGCGATGGGAGTCAATCCTGTTTCGCATGGGCGCGCCGGCGTGAACGCGGAACAGGACATCGCCGCCGGGCAGCGCTTCGGCTTCGGTGAGAACTGGTCGCGCTTCCTCACCGACGTCGACGAGCACCGCATCCGTGCGGCGGAAGCGTCGCTCGGCGGGATGCTCGGCGTCGAAAGGCTGGACGGCATGCGCTTCCTCGACATCGGCAGCGGCTCGGGACTTTCCAGCCTGGCAGCGCGCCGCCTGGGTGCCGGCGTGCGCTCATTTGACTTCGACCCGGAGTCGGTCGCCTGCACGGAAGAGCTCCGGCGTCGCTTTCGCGCCGAAGACGACGGCTGGCGGATCGAGCAGGGCTCGGTCCTCGATCGCGCATACATGGAGAGCCTCGGGCACTTCGACATCGTCTACAGCTGGGGCGTGCTGCACCACACCGGCGAAATGTGGGTGGCGCTTGAGCACGCAGCCGCGCGCGTGGCGCCGTCCGGCCGCATCTTCGTCGCCATCTACGCCGACCAGGGCTGGAAGTCCCACGCCTGGTGGTTCGTGAAGCTCGCCTACAACCGTCTGCCGGGATTCCTCCGGCCCGCGTTCGTCGCGCTCGCGAGCGCGCTCTCGCGGATCCTCGTGATCGTCAAGTACACGCTGAAACTGCAGCCGCTGAAGGGCATCGCGCCGATGTTCCGGGGCCGGCGCGAGCGCGGCATGAGCGCGCGGTACGATCGCGTGGACTGGTTCGGCGGATTTCCCTACGAGTTCGCGCGGCTCGAGACCCTGGTCGCCTGGCTCGAGGCGCGCGGTTTTGCGATCGAGACTACGCAGCCGGCCGGCAGCCACGGTTGCCACGAGATCGTGGCCAGGCTCCGCTGATGTGCGGCATCACCGGATTCCTGCGCCCGGGAGGCCTCGGGCCGGCGGCGCGAGACGAGCTCGGGCGCATGGCGAGTTGCCTCGCGCATCGCGGTCCGGACGCATCGGGAGACTGGATCGACGGCCCGGCCGGCATCGCACTCGGCCATCGCCGCCTGTCGATCCTCGAATTGTCGGAGGCGGGCAGCCAGCCGATGGTCTCGCACAGCGGCCGGTATGTGCTCGCGACCAACGGCGAGGTCTACAACCACGCGGACATCCGTACGGAACTCGCGCACGCCGGCGACGCCACGGCCTGGCGCGGCCACTCCGACACGGAGACTATGGTCGCGGCCTTCGACAGGTGGGGAATCGAGGCGACCCTCGCGCGTCTCGTCGGGATGTTCGCGTTCGCCCTGTGGGACCGGCAGGAACACGTCCTGACGCTTGCGCGCGACCGGCTCGGCGAGAAGCCGCTGTATTACGGCTGGCAGGGCGGCACGCTGCTGTTCGGCTCGGAGCTGAAGTCCCTGCGCGCGCACCCGGATTTCCAGGCGTCGATCGACCGCGGCCAGCTCGAGCGCTACATGCTGCGCGGCTACGTGCCGGCGCCAGGCTCGATCTACGCCGGCATCCACAAGCTTCCGCCCGGCAGTTTCCTGCAGGTTCGCGCTCAGCAAATGCCGCCGTCGAACGCGCAGCCGGCCGCCTACTGGTCGATCGGCGGGGCGGTCGAGCAGGGCTCTCGGAACCCGTTCAGGGGCAGCGATGACGAGGCACTCGCGGAGCTCGAGTGCGTGCTCGGTCGTGCCGTCGCCTCGCAGAGCGTGGCAGACGTCCCGCTCGGCGCCTTCCTGTCCGGCGGCATCGACTCCTCGTCGATCGTCGCGCTGATGCAGGCGCACGCCAGCCGGCCGGTGCGGACATTCTCGATCGGCTTCACCGAGGAGTCCTTCAACGAGGCGCCGTTCGCGCGGGCGGTCGCCGCTCACCTCGGCACCGAGCACACCGAGATGATCGTCACGCCGCGCGAAGCGATGGACGTCATCCCGCGACTGCCCGCGCTGTACGACGAGCCCTTCGGCGACAGTTCGGCGATCCCGACTTTCCTGGTCGCGGAGCTTGCGCGCCGCCACGTGACCGTCTCGCTCTCCGGCGACGGCGGGGACGAGCTGTTCGGCGGCTACACGCGCTATGCCCGCGCCGACCGGCTCTGGCGCCTGCTGCGCCACGTTCCGCGCACGCTTCGCAAGGCGCTGGCATCCGGTTCCGGCGGCTACCTGTCCCGTTTCGTAGCCGCCGGGTCGCCCCAGGACCTGTACGACCGCGTGATGCTCGACCGTCACGCGCCCGGGATCGTGCTGCGCCAGGGCCAACCCGCGGCTGACGCGACGATCCTGCTCGACGCGGCGCTCGCCGAGCGCGACATCGTCGGCGCCATGATGCGGGCGGACGCGGAGACCTACCTGCCCGACGACATCCTGGTGAAAGTGGACCGCGCCTCCATGGGCGTCAGCCTGGAGTCACGCGTGCCGCTGCTCGACCACCGGGTCGTGGAATTCGCCTGGCGCCTGCCCTTGTCCATGAAGATCCGCGGCGGCGAATCGAAGTGGCTGCTGCGCCGGCTGCTCGCTGGCCGCCTGCCCGCGGCGCTGCTCGACCGTCCGAAGAAGGGATTCGGCGTTCCCGTCGAACTGTGGGTGCGCGCTGACATGCGCGAGTGGGCGGAAACCCAGCTCGAGCCGGCGCGCCTCAGGAGCGAGGGCTTCCTCGACGACGCGCGCGTCCGGCAAATCTGGTTGGCGCACGGTGCGGGCGAGCCGCGATTTGGCGCCGTGCTCTGGCGCGTGCTGATGTTCCAGGCCTGGCTCGCCGGGCAGTCGCGCGCGTGAGCGCGCGGCGCCCGATCGCGCTCTTCCTGCCCGCGCTCGACGGTGGCGGTGCCGAGCGCGTCTTCGTGGAACTTGCAAACGAGATCGCCGCGCGCGGGCTGCCCGTCGAACTCGTGCTTGCGACCGCGCGCGGCCCCTACCTCGCGGAGGTCGCGCCCGGCGTGCGGGTGGTCGACCTGGGCGCGCGACGCGTACTGTGGGCGTTGCCGCGTCTCGTCCGTTACCTTCGCACGGGACGGCCACGCGTCCTGCTGTCCGGTCTCGACAACGCGAATGTCGTCGCGTTGCTCGCCCGGCACGCTGCGCCACGCGACATGCGCTGCCTCATCTCGATGCGCGCCGTGCCATCCGCGGTCTATCCGGCGGATGGCTCGATGGGAAGCCGTAAGCTATTCTGGGCAATGCGGCAGACGTACCGCCGGGCCGATGCGATCATCGCCAACTCGCGCGCCGTCGCCGACGATCTCGTGTCGGCGCTGCGCGTGCCGGCTCCGCTCATCCACGTGATTCACAACCCGCTCAACCTCGCGCGAATCAGGTCGCTCGGCGATGAGGCAACTGGCGACGTCGAATTCAAGAACGACGGCCCGCCGGTCATCCTGGGCGTCGGGGCGCTGATACCGGTCAAGGATTTCTCAACTCTGGTCCGCGCATTCGCCAGGGTCCGCGCGCGGCGGGATTGCCGCCTCCTGATACTTGGCGAAGGACCGGAAAGGGAACGCCTCCTCGCTCTCGCTGCGCAGTGCGGCGTCGCCCAAGACGTGCGGCTGCCGGGATTCCGCCGCAATCCGTTTCCGGCCATGCGGCGCGCGCGGATTTTCGTGAGCAGCTCGAAGTCGGAAGGATGCCCGAATGCCCTGTTGCAGGCGCTCGCGCTGGGGACGGCGGTCGTCAGCACCGACTCCGTTGGAGGGTCGGCGGAGGTTCTCGAAAACGGGCGCTGGGGACGGCTCGTGCCGGTGGGCGACGTCGAAGCCATGGCGCAGGCGATCGCCGCGGCCCTCGATGCCGAGAACACCCGCGCGGGAGTCCAGCGGGCGCGCGACTTCTCTCATGATCGAATCACCGATCGTTACCTGGAGGTTCTCTTGCCCGGAGAAAAATTCGCTTGAACGACCGAGGAACCATGAATTTCCCGCCCTACGTTTGCCCGTTCGATGGACAGGAACTGTCGGAGGATCCAGGGCGCACGTCGCTCACCTGCCCGTCCGGCCACGCGTTTCCCGTGCGCGAGGGCATTCCGCGGCTGCTCCCGGACGCCGACAACTATGCCGCCGCCTTCGGCGCGCAGTGGAAGCGCTATCGGCGCACGCAGCTCGATTCCTACACCCGGACGACCTATTCGCGCGACCGGTTGCGCCGCTGCCTGGGCGAAGCCGCGTGGCTGCGTCTCCAGCAGCCGGAGCCGCTGCAGGTCCTCGAGGCGGGCTGCGGTGCCGGGCGTTTCACCGAGGTGCTCCTCGGCACACCGGCCGCATTGGTCACTTCGACCGATCTCAGTTCCGCAGTCGAGCCCAACCAGCTCAACTTTCCGCAGTCCGGGCGCCACCGCATCGCGCAGTGCGACATCAACCGGTTTCCCTTCCGGCCGGGCCAGTTCGACATTGTCGTCTGCCTCGGGGTCGTCCAGCACACACGCGATCCGGAGCAGACCATCGCCGATCTCCACAGCCAGGTGAAGCCGGGCGGGTGGCTCGTGATCGACCACTACCGTCACACGCTGTCCACCACGACCAAGATCACGGCGATCCTGCTGCGCCCGTTCCTGAAACGGCTGCCGCCGCAGCAGGGGATCGCCGCAACCAACGCGCTGACGCGCTGGTTCTTCCCGATGCACCGTGCCGTGCGGCGGCACAAGCCGTTGCAGATGATGCTGTCGCGCGTCTCGCCGATCCTCACGTACTTCCACGCCTTGCCGGACCTCTCGGACGAGCTGCAATACGAGTGGTCCGAACTGGACACGCACGACAACCTGACCGACTGGTACAAGCGCCTGCGCACGCCGGGGTCGATCCGCCGGACGCTCACGTCGCTTGGCCTGGTGGATATCTCGGTGGAGAAGGGCGGCAACGGGATCGAAGCGCGCGGCCGCAAGCCGGGTTCCTGAGCCGTGTATTTGAAGGCCAAGGCCGTGCTTGCGGGCCTCGCGACCTGGTTGCCCGGCTACGACCATGCGCGCAGCACCGGCGGTACCGACTCCGCCCGCTACTGCTATTCGGTCTGGCTTCGCCACTTGAGTCTCGCGCAGGCAAGCGGGCGGCTCCCGACCGGCGTGCCGCGAGTCGTCGCCGAGCTCGGTCCCGGCGATTCGATCGGCATCGGCATCGCGGCGCTCCTGTCGGGCGCCGAGCGGTACGAGGCGCTCGACATCCTGCGTTACTCGGACCTGCGGCGCTCGCAGGCGATGATCGACGAGCTCGTGGAGCTATTCCGCAAACGCGCGCCGCTGCCGGGAGGCGCCGAGTTCCCCGCGCTCAAGCCTGCGCTCGAGAGCGACGCCTTCCCGCACCACATCCTCGGCGAGACGGCGCTTCGTGCCGCGCTCGCGCCCGAGCGGGTGGCCGCGATCCGCGCGGCCATCGATCGTGTCGCCGAGGCGCCGACGATGGTCGCGTATCACGCTCCCTGGAACGATCCAGCCGTCATCCGCCCGGCCTCCGTCGACTTCATTTTCTCGCAGGCAGTGCTCGAGCACGTCGATGACCTCGCGGGTGTCTACGCGGCCATGCACCGCTGGCTCGCACCGGCGGGCCTGATGTCGCACCAGGTCGACTTCCGGTGTCACCGCAAGGCCGACACCTGGAACGGCCACTGGACCTACTCGGACTTCACCTGGAAGGTGGTGGTCGGGCGCCGCGCATATCTTCTCAATCGCGTGCCGCATTCGCGTCACCTCGAGATACTGCAGCAGAGCGGCTTCGAGATCGTGGCGGACCGGCCGGTTCGATCCGAATCCGAGCTGCAACGGCGGCAGCTCGCCGCCCGGTTCCGCTCCATGTCGGATGACGACCTGGTGACGAGCGGCGCCTACATCCTGGCGGCGCCAGCCGCGGCCCGCGTCGCCACGTCGCACGGCGTTCAGGCGTGAGCATCAGGGTGCTGCTGATCGGCCCGCTGCCGCCGCCGATGGGCGGAGACACCCGCCATGTCCAGACCCTGGCGCAAGACCTCGAGGCGCGCCCTGGATTCAGCCTGCGCGTCATCAACACGTCGCGCGGCGACGAACACGGACGAAAGTCGCGCAACCTGCTGGTCGGTCTTCGGACGCTCAGCGCGACGGCCGTCAACGTGTGGCGGGCCGACGTCGTTTCGTATCACGCGAGCATCCGCGGCATGTGGAGCGCGGGACCTGCGATCGTCGCGATGTGCCGTCTTGCCGGCAGGCCCGTGATCCTGCGCGTATTCGGCGGAGGTTTCGGCGACTTCTACCTGTCCCTCGGCGCCGCGGGGCGCGCTCTCATCCGCCGGCTGATCCTTTCGGCGGATGCCGTGCTGCTGCAGACGCGGCGCGCGGTTTCCCAACTCGAAGGCATCGCGACCCGCCCGCCCGTCTGGTTCTCGACGCACGTCAGGACTCCGGCGCGCGGAGTCGCCACCGCCGACATCCAGTCGGACTCAGGGCGCTGCACGCGCTTCGTGTTCCTCGGGCACCTGTGGCGGACCAAGGGCATCGAGACGATGCTCGACGCGGCGGCGAGCCTCCCCCACGGGTGCACCATCGACATCTTCGGCCCGACCGACGAATACACGCCGTCGGACATCGGTGCGCGGGGCGGCGGCCGCGTGCGGTATCGCGGCTTCCTCTCGCACGATGAGGTCGATGCAAAACTCTGGGAATACGACTGCCTGGTGCTGCCTACATTTCATTTCAACGAGGGCTATCCGGGCGTCATCGCCGAAGCGTTTGCGCACGGTCTGCCCGTGACCGCGACGCGCTGGCTGGCCTTGCCCGAAATCGTGGACGAAACCTGCGGCCTCCTGGTCGAACCGCAGGACACGCAGGCCTTCGTCCGCGCGATCGCGACCATCAACGGCGCTCCCGCCTTATGGCGGCGGCTGTAGGCGGGTGCGCGTGAGCGAGCCACGATGTTCGACCACGAGCGCTGGTCGCGCGTCTTCGAGCAGCTATGCGAGCGGCTCG
>Ga0105107_10002185_pt1 | contig 12857 bp, 9 predicted proteins | sample PPLLaktember2015_6_FD_79335 | JGI IMG/M metagenome (GOLD analysis project Ga0105107, IMG submission 79335) | Freshwater sediment microbial communities from Prairie Pothole Lake near Jamestown, North Dakota, USA - PPLs Lake P8 Core (1) Depth... | ecosystem: Environmental > Aquatic > Freshwater >... | reverse complement strand
GGCGGCGATCCCGGTCGACGAGCAATTTGCGAACGGCACCAAGAAGTGGGACATGCCGGCCGAGTCGCTGTACCCGCGCCTGCTGGAAAAGACCCGCGGGCGCGTCCTGCGCGCCGACGGGAAAGGCCCGACGGCGACCGATCCGAAGCGCCGGCCCGGCGACGAGCGCCTGTGGAAGGCGTTCGCCGCGCGCGTCGAGGTTGACCCCGCCACGCCGTCCCTCTACGTCGATTACTTCCTCCCCTGATCGTGCTGCGCGCGGTGGGCACGCGCGTCGAACGTGCGCGCAGGACGGCGGCACCGTCAGCCATTCGGACTATTGCCATCCGGGAGGCCGCGCGCGGAAGCTAGGGCTCGCGCGGCCGCTCCGTTTCGGGAGCGCCTCGTCGCCCGGGAACAACGGTCGACACCGCGCAGACCTCGCCAACCGTCCGACCACCTCGCATTCGAAGCTGCCACCGGAGATCATCATGCGCGACCCCGAGACCCCCCGCTACGACGACGGCCCGACCGCTTGCCGTCCTTCCAGCGCCGTGCTGAAGAGCATTCAGCAAGCGATCAAGAAGAGCAAAGCGATGTCAACGGCCGATGTTCGCCTGGCCGCCTACATGGGACTGATTGCTGCCCACACGGTGGAGCGCCCGACGGGCTTCAACGACGGGGTGTTCTATCCACCCACCGGCCTCGCGCTCGATCGCGCCCCCGGCAACCGCCCCCTGCGCGCCGCGCGCATGGAGCGCGCCACGGCGGCCACCCGCAAGCTGCACGCTTTGGCGCTCATGGTGGACTTCAGCGACAACCCGGGAAGCCGTCCGGCCGCCGATTTCCAGCACATGCTGTTCGACCCGGCGAATCCGGATTCGATGACGACCCTGTACCGCGAGATGTCCTACGGCAAGCTGGTAGTGACGGGCGAGGTCATCGGCTACGTGCGGGCGCCGCGGCCGTACGCGTTCTACACCGACGGCGAGAGCGGGACCGGGATGAGCTACCCGCGCAACACGCCGGGTTTGCTGTTCGATGCGCTGACGGAGTACTGCAAGACGGACAGCCTCGCGCGCTTCGACATCGATGGGGACGGGTTCGTCGACGGGATCTTCCTCATCCACGCCGGCGGTGGCGCCGAAGCGGAACCCAACCCGCAGAAGCGCAACACCATGATCTGGTCGCACAAGTGGGTCCTGCCCCAGGCGTTCACCAATCAGGGCGTTAAGGTGTACGCCTACTCGACAGAGCCCGAGGACGGACGCGTCGGCGTGTTTGCCCACGAATTCGGTCACGTGCTGGGCCTGCCGGACCTCTACGACACGTCCTACCGCTCGGAGGGCGTCGGCCAGTGGTGCCTCATGGGCGGGGGATCCTGGGGCGGCGGCGGCCTGAAGCCCACCCGGCTGTCGTGCTGGTGCCTCTCCAAGCTCGGCTGGATCAAGCCCCGGGCGGCCAAGACGGCGCGCTACACCCTCGACCCGCTCGCGAAGGATGCGAAAGACTGCCTGTGGGTGTGGACCGGCGGCAAGTCCGGGCCGGAGTACTTCCTGCTCGAGAACCGGCAGGCGACCGGCCGCGACGTGTCGCTGCCGGGCTCCGGGCTCGCGGTGTGGCACATCGACGAAGCCCGGTCGGACAACACCAACCCGCTGGCCTACAAGGTGGGCCTCGCGCAGGCCGACGGCAAGCGCGACCTGGAGCTTGCCAAGAACAGCGGCGACGCGGGCGACCTCTTCCCAGGGTCCTTGAAGAAGACGACCTTCAACGACCGGACCACGCCCTCGTCGCGCGCCCACGACGGGAGTCTGACCCGGGTCGCGCTGAGCGCGATCACGGTCGCGAAAGGCAAGGTGAGGCTCAACGTGAAGCGGTGAGCCGCCGGGGTGGGCTACTCGGCGCGGATGCTTTGCACGACGGCACGCCCGCCGGACGGCCCGCCCAGAAACGTCAGCTCGACCCTGACCCGTCGACCCAGCGGCAGCGACGCAACCGGCGGGTCCGTCTGCGCGTAGAAAGCCCGGAGCGTCTTGCCCGCCTGCGGCTGCAGGAAGTCCGTCGCGAGATCGGGGGACTCGTTCCGGATGACCTCGAGCTCGAGCTCGCCGCCGTAGCCGTCGGCGGCCGGTTCGTACTTTCGCAGCCGCGCGGTCACGACGGTCTTGTTGGGGGCTGCTTTCATCTCTCGGATCGTAGGCGCGAGCACGGCAATGTGCAAAGCACCGCGCGCTCGGCGCCCTCTTCGCCATGCCCGGTGGCAAAGGCCGACCTGGCTAGCCTGATCCTTGGGGCGATGCGCTACTAGACGGGCCGACCGGGTCGACGCGTGAAAGCGCGCGGCCGCTTCAGCCTCGCTGCCCGGGTCGGGTAAACGCCCGCTCCGGCCCAGGGAGGGCGCTGGCATGGGCGGCTGCGCCCGCGGCAGGTTTCAAAGCGCGTCCCGTACCTCGAATTGTGTAGAAATTCGCCGCATAAGCCGCGGAACCAGTTGCTACCTAGACTGAGTCTGCCTATTCTTTAGGCACTCGACGCCGGGCATCACCGGCGCAAGGGTCGGGACCCGCCCCGACGACCATTACAACACTTACGAGGGAAGCCCATGCGTCCGTATCGCGTATCCATATTCGCGGCCGTTTCGCTTGCCGCCGCTCTCCCGGCGTTCGGCGCCGGCGTCCAGCTGAACGTCTCCGGCGAGGCGCGTCAGGAAATCAACACGCCGCAGTTCCAGGATCGCTACCAGTCGCTCGCGAGCTACCTTGGCGCGAACCTCGGCACCGATGTAAAGCTCGCGATCGGCCGTGACTTGTCGCGCGAGCTGCAGAAGATGCGTGCCGGGCTCTACGAGGTGCTGGTCGGCCCAGCGCACGTGATCGGCGCCGCGATGCGCTACGGCTACGAGCCGGTCGCGCGCTTCGCGGGCGAGGAGCGCGCGGTATTCGTCGCGAGCAAGGCGAGCGGCATCAAGAACTTCGAGGGCGCGAAGGGTGCGCGGCTCGCGCTGCCGCCGGCCGACTCGCTCGCGACCTATCTCGCACGCGGCGAGCTGAACGCGAAGGGCGTCAAGGTCAACGAGTTCTTCGCCGAAGTGAAGGAGCACCGTTACCACGAGGTGGCCCTGATGTCGGTGGAGTTCGGGCAGGCCGACGTCGCGGTGGCCGACGAGCGCCTCGCCAAGGAGTGGATCGCCAAGAATGGCGGCCAGATCATCCACGAGACGCGCCCGACGCCGGGCATCGGCGTGGCGGTCAACGCGAAGCTCGACAAGACCACCAAGGACCGCGTCCGCACCGCGTTTCTCTCGCCCAATCCCAAGATCACGGCGAGCGCGCCGCTGACGGGCCTCGACCTCGCGGCCGTGAAGCCGATCGGCGCCGAAGAGTACAAGTACGTGTCGACGCTCGGCTACTTCACGCCCCACCAGCTGCCCGGCGCGAAGGTGGTCACCGCCGACGAGGTGGCCGAGCTGCTGAAGAAGGGCGCGACGCTCTACGACACGCGCACCGCCGAGGAGTACGGCGCGAAGCACATTCAGGGCGCGAAGCTGCTGCCGTACGTCGAGAAAAGCCGCAAGGAAGTCGGCTTCGACGTGAAGCATGACCAGTTCGACCTGTCGAAGGCGGTGCCCGACAAGAAGGCGCCGGTCATCTTCGCGTGCAACGGCGCGGAGTGCTGGAAGAGCTACAAGGCCTCGGAGGCGGCGCTCAAGGCCGGCCACCAGCAGGTGTACTGGTTCCGCGGCGGCTTCCCCGAGTGGAGCCTCAAAGGGCTGCCCACGGAGTCGGCGCCGACGCTCGCCGGCAAGCAGTAAAGCGCCTCGCACTCCGGCGGAAGCCGGAGTCCACGCCGACCAGGCTGATTCCCCGCGTGCGCCGAGATGACGCGCACTACGCGCGCGTCACTTGAGGATTCTCACCAGGTCGCTGTAGTCGTCGGTCCAGAGGCGCACGCGCCGCTCGCTTTCCAGCGGCTCCGCGGCGCTCTCGAGCGGCGAGCGCTCGAAGGACTTCGGGTCGTCCGAGATCAGCACCCACGTCGAGCCGTACACCCCGCGCGCCTCGTCGGAGTCCTCGTCGAAGAGGCGCGCGTGCCGACCGAACTTCGCCGCCGCCTCGCGTAGCACCGGCTTGAGGTCGAGATAGCGATTCGAAATGTGCACCGCGAGGATGCCGCCCGGCTTGAGGTGCCGGAAGTAAGTCTCGAACGCCTCCGCGGTGAGCAGGTGCACCGGGATCGAATCGCTCGAGAAGGCGTCTACCGCCAGCACGTCGAAGCCCTGCGGGGGCTCGCGCTCGAGGGACAGGCGCGCGTCGCCGAGCGACATCTCCACCTTGGCGCGCGAGTCGGTCACGTAGCTGAACTGCTTCGTCGCGAGGTCGATCACCTGCGGGTTGATCTCGTACAGCCGGAATGTGTCGCCGTCGCGCCCGTACCCGGCGAGGGTGCCCGTGCCAAGGCCGATCACGCCGACGCGCACCGGGCCCGTCAGCCCGGCAGCGACGATCGCGCGCCCCACGCCGGAGGTCTCGCCGTAGTAGGTCGTGATCCGCTTGCGCTGGTCGGGCCTAGTGAACTGCTTGCCGTGGGTGATCGAGCCGTGGGTTAGCACGCGCTGCGCCGCCTCCCCGTCGCCCGAGTCCCATACGCGCATCGCGGCGTAGAAGTTGCGGACGCGCATGTTTGCGTCGCGCGCGTAGCCGTCGTAGATCCACCACAGCGTGCCCGCCAGGCCTCCCGCGAGCATCACTGCGCCGAACACCGCCGCGCGCCAGGTCCGCGCGCCGGGGAACCCGGACTGGTCGAGCGCCAGCACCACCGCGACGACCGCCGCCATCGCGACGATGCCCGCGGGCAGCTCGTACAGGTCGAGGAAGATGCGCGGCGCGATCAGCCCGACGAACACGCCGCCGAGCGCGCCGCCGACCGAGATCGCGAGATAGAACCCGGTCAGGTAGCGCGGCGGCGGCTTGAGGCGCACCAGCTCGCCGTGGCACACCATGCACGCGACGAACAGCGTCGCGGCGTACACCGGAAGCATCACCCAGAGCTGCGAATGCCGGAAGTCGGAGTGCAGCAGCGTGGTCACGCCCACGAGGCCGGCGGCGGCGAGCGGCAGGTAGACCTTGCGGCGGTACCAGGCGCGGCCGTCGAAGGTGAGGATGAACGAGAGCAGGTAGAGGGCGAGCGGCAACACCCAGATGAACGGGATCGGCGCCACGTTCTGCGAGAGCTGGCTGGTGAACGCGAGCAGCAGCACGGAGGCGGTGCCCGCGAGCGCCGCCCACAGCACGTAGCGCCCGGCGGTGGGCCGCGCGGCCGCTCCGGCCGGCGCGCCGGCGGTCACCTCCCAGGACGCGCCGCGGCTGCGCCAGGCGAGCACGCCGCACGCAATCGCGAACACCACGAACGCGCCCGACCACCCGAGCGCCTGCGCACGGGTCGGCAGCCACGGCTCCACGGCGATCGGATAGGTGAGGAGCGCCAGCATCGAGCCGACGTTCGAGAGCGCGTACAGCCGGTACGGCATCGCGCCGTGGTTGGCCCGCGAGTACCAGACCTGCACGAGCGGCCCGGTGGTCGAGAGCATGAAATACGGCAGCCCCACCGTCACGGCGAGCAGCCCGAGGATGTACAGGCCCGGGTCGGCGTCGCCGAGCGGTTTCCACGTCGCGTCAGGAATGATCGGCAGCGCGACCGCTGCCACCGCGAGCAGCACCCCGTGCACGATCGCCTGCGTGCGCGCGGAGAGACTGCGCGTCGTCCAGTGCGCGTAGAGATACCCGCCGACCAGCAGCAGCTGGAAGAACAGCATGCACGTCGTCCACACTGCGGCGCCGCCGCCGAACCACGGCAGGATCATCTTGGCGATGATCGGCTGCACCTGGAACAGGAGGAACGCGGAGACGAAGATGGTGAAGGCGTAGAGCATGCGAAACTGAAAGCAGGGAGCGCGAGACTCCTTCTCCTAGCCCTTCCCCGCTTACTTGATCCCCGGCATGTCGAACCCGGCCGCGAGCAGCTCGCTCACCATCTTCGCGCGCTGCTCGACGGTCAGCTCGATCAGCGGCGGGCGCACGGTCATCCAGTCGGCGTCCTGCGCGTAGTGGGCGATCGCGGCCTTGAGCGCGGGAATCATCGACATCTGGGACTGGAGAATCTGGCGGACCTGGTCGGCGTCGGCCTGGAGCTTCTCCGCCTCCGCCGACTGCCAGCCGCGGTAAACGCGGTCGATGCCGTGCGGGTTGACGTTCGCGCCCGCGGTGATGCAGCCGACGCCGCCCGCGCGCATGTTCTTGAGGAGGAAGACCTCGCTGCCGGCGAACACCTCGAAGCCCTGCATCGCGAAGGCATCGATCATCGCCTTGGTGTTGTTCCAGTCGCCCGAGCTGTCCTTCACGCCGGCGACCGACTTCGGGTAGGCCTTCAGCAGCCGCTCGATGAGCCCGAGCGTGATCCCCACCTGCGCGACCGGCGGGATGTGATAGAGGTAGAGCTGCAGCCGGTCGTCGCCGACGCGCTGGATCACTTCGCTGAAGTTGCGGAACAGCCCGTCGTCGGGTACGCCCTTGTAGTAGAACGGCGGCAACATCAGTGCGCCGGCGCAGCCGAGCTTCACCGCGTGCGCGGTGAGGCGCACGGAGTCGGTCAGCGCGCAGCAGCCGGTGCCCGGCATCAGCTGCGCCGCGGGCACGCCGCCCTCGACGAGCTGCTCGAGGAGCGTCATGCGCTCATCGGCCGAGAGCGAGTTCGCCTCGCTGTTGGTCCCGAACACCGCGAGTCCGGAGCAGCCGTGCGCCAGCAACCACTTGCAGTGGCGCACGAAGCGCGGCGCGTCAGGGGAATAGTCCTTGCGGAACGGCGTGACGACGGGCGAAAGCACGCCGCGGAGTCGCTGCTGGGCCATCTGGATTCCTTCTGCTGCGCGCGGAAAGGTGCGAATTCTACGCCGGCGCGGCGCGTCGGACCGTCGAGGCGCGTGCGCCGCCGCGTGCGAGCGTCCGGGCCCGGTCGGCGTAGAGCTCGATCAGCACCTCGCGCAGCCAGCGGTTGCCCGGGTCCTGCTCGTGGCGCTCGTGCCAGTGCACGCGGACATCGGTGCGCGGGATATCGACCGGCGGCCGGAGGGTCTTGAAGCGCCCCATGCGCTCGAACACGCTCGCCACCCGCTCCGGCACCGTGACGACGAGGTCGGTGCGCGCGAGGATCATCGGCACCACCATGAAGTGCGGCACGCGCAGCGCGATGCGCCGGTTCAGGCCGTGCGCGAGCAGCGTGTCCTCGATCACGCGGTGCCCGGCGCCGATCGAGGAGACGAGCGCGTGCGACGCCTCTAGGAACAGCCGGCGCGGGAGGGTGCGGCCGATGCGCGGGTGGTCGGCGCGCATCATGCACACGTAGGCGTCGCGGAAGAGCCGGTGGTTGCGTACCGGGGGCTGCAGCCCCGGCAGGAAGCCGACCGCGAGGTCCAGCTCGCCCGCGCCGAGCGCGTCCTCGATCTCGTCCTGGAGCGTCGAGCGCGTCTCGACGTGCAAGCCCGGCGCGGTACGCTGCAGCCGCTCAAGCAGCTGCGGCAGGAACACCATCTCGCCGATGTCGGACATGTGGAGGCGGAACGTGCGCTCCGTGGTCGCCGGGTCGAAGGCCGCCGGGCGCGCGAGCGTCGTCTCGATGAGCCCGAGCGCCTGGCGCACCGGGTCCGCGATCGACTTCGCGTACGGCGTCGGGTCCATCCCGCGCGGGGAGCGCACGAACAACGGGTCGCCGCACAGCTTGCGCAGCCGCGCGAGCGCGTTCGAGACGCCCGCCTGGGTCAGCCCGACCTCTGCGCCCGCGGCGGTGACGCCCCGGCGGCGCAGCACCGCGTCGAACACCCGCAGCAGGTTGAGATCGAGCTCGTTCGCGTTCACCGTCGGATTCCCGCCCGCAATCCTGCCCATGCGGCTCATCAATTTGACAAATGAAGTATGCCCTCCTAGGCTCGCACGTTCAATGTGGCGCGCTCGAGCGCCGGTCAAGGAGGAGGAAGTCATGAGGAAGACCATCGCCGTCGCCGCAATCGCCGCGGCTGCGCTGCCGCTCGTCGCGGCCGCGCAGTCGACCACGCTCAGGATCGTCAGCGCGTTCCCGGAGAACTCGTTCTACGTGACCCGGCTGCAGACCTGGATCCAGAACGTTAACGAGGAAGGCAAGGGCCTGCTGCAGATCAACTTCATCGGCGGCCCGAAGGCGATCCCGACCTTCGAGGTCGGCAACGCGGTGCGCACCGGCGTGGTCGACATGGCGATGTCGACCGGCGCGTTCTACACTAACGTGTTCCCCGAGTCGGACGCGCTCAAGCTCACGCAAATGCCGGTGGCCGAGCAGCGCCGCAACGGCGCGTTCGACTACATCCAGAAGGTCTGGGCCGAGAAGGGCAACATGATCTACCTCGCCCGCGTCGTCGAGTACCAGCCGTTCCACCTCTATCTCAACAAGCCGATCGACAAGCCCGACCTGAAGGGACTGAAGGTGCGGATCACGCCGGTGTACCGCGACTTCTTCAGCGCGCTCGGCGCGACGGTGATGCAGACCGCGCCGGGCGAGGTTTACACGGCGCTCGAGCGTGGCGTGGTCGACGGCTACGGCTGGCCGATCGGCGGCATCTTTGATTTCAACTGGCAGGAGAAGACCAAGTACCGCGTCGATCCGGGCTTCTACGACGCGGAGGTCTCACTGATCGTGAATCAGGACGCGTGGAAGAAGCTCGCCCCGCGGCAGCGCGACTTCCTGATCACTCAGACGCGCCTGCTCGAGAACCGCAACGACTACTGGAAGATCTACGCCCAGCAGGAGACCGAGCGCCAGGCGAAGGCGGGAATCCAGGTCATCCGGATGCAGGGCGCGCAGGCGAAAGAATACGTCGACAAGGCGTACGAGGCCGGGTGGGCGGGCATCATCAAGAACAGCCCGGTGCACGGGCCGAAGATGCGCGTGCTGTTCACCAGAAAGTAGTCGATCGCATGGTGCGCGCCTATCGCGGGCTGCTCCAGACCTGCGCGGTGATCGCTGCGCTGCTGCTCGGCGTCACTGCGCTGCTGGTGACCGGGGACGTCGTCGCGCGCAACGTCGGCCTCGGCACGCTACCCTGGATCCTCGAGGTCTCGGAGTACGTCCTGCCGCTCGCGACGTTCCTGGTCGCGCCGTGGCTGCTGGCGCGCAGCGAGCACGTGCGGCTCGACGTGCTGCTGACCTCCCTGCCGCCGCGGTTCGCGCGCGTGCTGGGGCGGGTCGGGGATTGCGTCGGGCTCGCGGTGTGTGCGGTGTTCGTGGTTTACGGAGCACGGGCGATCGCGAGCTCGGCGCAGCAGGGCTCGCTCGTCATCAAGTCGATCGTCTTCCCGGAATGGTGGCTGTACGCACCGGTGCCGGTCTGCTTCGCCCTGCTCGCGATCGAATTCGTGCGGCGGCTCCTGGGGCGTGCGGCGCTGGCGGGGTCGGGCCCGCACGCGTGAACGGCCGTCGAGCGTAGATGGTCTGGTGGCTCGCAGCGAGCATCCTCTTCGGCCTGCTGACGGTGCTCTTCGCCATCGGAGTGCCGGCGGCGTTCGCATTCTTCGGCATCAACGCGGTCGGCGCATGGGTGTGGCTCGGCGGCGATCCCGGCCTCGTGCAGATGATCCGCAACGGCGTGGCCTCGATCTCGAGCTTTTCGCTCACGCCGATCCCGTTCTTCGTCCTGATGGGCGAGGTGCTGTTCCACACCGGCGTGGCGATGAAGGCGATCGACGCGATCGACCGCCTGATCTGGCGCGTGCCGGGCCGGCTGTCGGTGGTGGCGGTGGTCGCCGGCACGGTGTTCTCGGCGATCTCGGGTTCGACGATCGCGACGACCGCGCTGCTCGGCAGCCTGATGCTGCCGGAGATGATGCGGCGCGGCTATCACCCCAAGATGGCGATGGGGCCGATCATGGCGATCGGCGGCGTGGACATGCTCATCCCGCCGTCCGCGCTCACGGTGCTGCTCGGGAGCCTCGCCGGCATCTCCATCGCCGAGCTGCTAATCGCGGGCATCGTGCCCGGGGTGCTGCTGTCCATGGCGTTCGTCGCGTACATCGTCGCGCGCGCCGCGCTCGACCCCACCCTTGCCCCGGCCTTCGAGCACGAGCGCGTGCCGGTTTGGGACCGCTGGCGCCCGCTGCTCGTGTACGTCATGCCGCTCGTCATCATCTTCGTCGTCGTGGTGCTGGCGATGGCGGCGGGCTGGGCGACGCCCACCGAGTCGGCCGCGGTCGGCGCGGTCGCGACGGTGCTCGTCGCGTGGGTCTACCGCTCGCTGACGTGGTCGGGCCTGATGAAGGCGCTGCTCGGTACCGCGGGGATCTCGGGCGTGATCCTCTTCATCATCGTGGGCGCGACGACCTTCGCGCAGATCCTGACCTTCTCCGGCGCCACCAACGGCCTGGTCGAGTCGATCCGCGGCGCCGAGCTCGCGCCGCTGGTCGTGCTCGGGACCATGATGCTCATCCTGCTGGTGCTGGGCTGCTTCATCGACCAGGTGAGCATGATGCTGATCACGCTGCCCTTCTTCATGCCGCTCGTCCAGCACTACGGGTTCGACCCGGTGTGGTTCGGCGTGCTGTTCCTGATCTGCATGCAGCTCGGCCTGCTCACGCCGCCGTTCGGAATGCTGCTTTTCACGATGAAAAGCGTGGCGCCGAAGGAGATCACGATGCAGCAGGTGTTCGGCGCGGTGATGCCGTATGTCGCCTTCGGCGTCCTCATGCTGCTCCTGGTCGTGGCGTTCCCGCCGGTGGCGACGTGGCTGCCGAAGGTACTGTTCGCGAAGTGAGGTTGAAAGGAAAATCGATGCCGAAGGCAGCGCATTTCCTGATCTTGGGGACCACGAGGGGGTGTGGCCCCTCGTGTCGTGGAGAATAGCAATGGAGCGATCGTTCAAGGAAGAGGTGGCGCTGCTCAGACTGGGGGACGGTGACACGTTCCACGGCGAAGGCATCCTGGCCGTGACCAAGGCGCTCCTGCAGTCCGGCGTCTCGTACGTCGGCGGCTACCAGGGCGCGCCCGTGTCGCACATGATGGACGTGCTGAACGACGCGCGCGATACGCTCGACGAGCTCGGCATCCACGTCGAGACCAACGCGTCCGAGGCCGGCGCGGCGGCGATGCTCGGTGCCTCGATCAACTACCCCGTGCGCGGCGCGGTCACCTGGAAGTCGACCGTCGGCACCAACGTCGCCTCCGACGCGCTCTCCAACCTCGCGTCGGCGGGCGTTCGCGGCGGCGCGCTCATCATCGTCGGCGAGGACTACGGCGAGGGCGCGTCGATCATCCAGGAGCGCACCCACGCCTTCGCGATGAAGTCGCAGATCTGGCTGCTCGACCCGCGCCCGGACCTGCCGACGATCGTGAAGATGGTCGAGAAGGGCTTCGAGCTCTCGGAGGCCTCGAGCACGCCGGTCTTCCTCGAGCTGCGCATCCGCGCCTGCCACGTCCACGGCGAGTTCGAGGCGAAGGCCAACCGCAGGCCGCTCGTCTCGAAGCGCGATCTGCTCGAGCGCCCCGACTTCGACTACGCGCGCATCTGCCTGCCGCCGGCCACCTATGCGCAGGAGAAGCACAAGATCGACGTCCGCTGGCCCGCGGCGTTGAAGTACATCCGCGCGCAGCGGCTGAACGAGGTCTTCCCCGGGCGCCGCGCCGATGTCGGCATCATCTGTCAGGGCGGCCTGTACAACGTCACCGTCCGCGCCCTGCAGCAGCTCGGGCTCGCCAACGCGTTCGGCGATGGCGAGCTCCCGATCTACTGCCTCAACGTCACCTATCCGCTCGTCCCGGACGAGATCGTCGAGTTCTGCACCGGCAAGGACGCGGTGCTGGTCGTGGAGGAAGCGCAGCCCGCCTACCTCGAGGAGGCGATCCTCGCCGTCCTGCGCCGGCACGAGGTGAACGGACCCCGGGTGTACGGCAAGGACTGTCTGCCGATGGCGGGCGAGTACACCGGCGAAACGGTGCTCGCCGGCATGGCGAAGTTCGTCGAGCTCGCCGCGCCGCCCGGCATCGACACCGCCGGCATCCGGCAGGCGTACGAAGGTCTCACCGCGCCGAAGCACAAAGCGGCCGAGCTCCTCGGCGCGCCGGTGCCCGCGCGTCCGCCGGGGTTCTGCGTCGGCTGTCCGGAGCGGCCGGTGTTCTCGGCCATGAAGCTCCTCGAGCGCGAATCGGGCGCGTTCCACATTTCGGCCGACATCGGCTGCCACACGTTCTCGACGCTGCCGCCGTTCAACATGGGCAACACCGTGCTCGGCTACGGCCTCGGCCTCGCCTCGAACTCGGGCATCAACCCGATGTTCGCCAATCGCACCGTCACGATCATGGGCGACGGCGGGTTCTGGCACAACGGCCTCACCTCGGGCATCGCGAACGCCGTGTTCAACCGCGACGACGCGATCCTGGTCATCATGGAAAACGGCTACACGTCCGCGACCGGCACCCAGAACATCCCGTCGTCCCAGCACCAGGCGGCAGAGAAGATGACCGGGATGTCGATCGAGCGCGCCCTGAAAGGCGTCGGCGTGGAGTGGGTCAAGCGCGTCACGACCTACCAGGTCGCGGAGGTAGCGAAGACGCTCAAGGAGGCAATGACGACACCCTTCGCGGGCCTCAAGGTCATCATCGCCGACAGCGAATGCCAGCTCGAGCGCCAACGGCGCGTCCGCCCGCTCATCGCGGCCGCGCTCAAGGCCGGCGAGCGCGTGGTGCGCACGCGCTTCGGCGTGGACGAGGACACGTGCTCGGGCGATCACTCGTGCATCCGGCTCTCGGGCTGCCCGTCGCTGACGGTAAAGGACTCGTCCGATCCGCTGAAAGTCGACCCGGTG
>Ga0105107_10002184_pt1 | contig 12857 bp, 3 predicted proteins | sample PPLLaktember2015_6_FD_79335 | JGI IMG/M metagenome (GOLD analysis project Ga0105107, IMG submission 79335) | Freshwater sediment microbial communities from Prairie Pothole Lake near Jamestown, North Dakota, USA - PPLs Lake P8 Core (1) Depth... | ecosystem: Environmental > Aquatic > Freshwater >... | reverse complement strand
ACTACAGGGATAAAAAAAGCAAAAGCACCTTGATTCAGGGTGCTTTCTCATGCTCAAAAAAATATATTTTTTCCGATTTTGTTGGACCTGATTGTTGACCTGCTAAAAGCAAAAAAAACCGCGAATGCAATCTGCAATCGCGGTTTCCTGAGGTCTCGAGCGGATTCGAATGGTTACCCACCATTACACAACATTCTGCAATTTTGCCCTCCAAACGTACATTTCTCTACCAGATAAGTACCCTTTCGTTGCCATTTTCGTAAATTTAAAATACGAATTTGTACCAATTTTGTACCAAAAAAGAGGATGGGCCATGGCGAAGATTGTGGCGCTTGTAAAGGCAAGCTATCTGGATAAAAAGAAAGGGCTAGAGGCTGATTTATCAGCGCCTCGGTTTGGTTAAATTTGTCAACCGCACGGATGCACCCTTTCAACTTCCAACCGGTCACGAGGGGTCTTCCAATCTGGGTCTGGGCGTAGGGGTCCTCTTCGACAATCGCCACAACATCCTGAATGTTCGCGATGGATTCTTTTCAGAGATTGCCCTGCTCCGCTTCCATGATACGTGGGGAAGCGATTTTACGTTTACTTCCGTTATTTCCGACACGCGATGGTATCATCCCGTCAATGCTCGGGATGTGCTGACCTTTCAACTGTTTGGACAATTCAACTTCGGAGATGTGCCCTTCAACCAACTCGCACTAATCGGCGGTGAAAGCATCATGCGCGGATATTACCAGGGTCGTTACCGCGACAATAACCAGATAGCTACTCAGTCGGAATGCCGGCTGTTGCCTTTGCCCTGGAGTTTCACGAGACGATGGGGAGCCGTAGTTTTTGCCGGCACCGGTACGGTCTCAACAATATCAACTCCTTGATGACACGGGATGTGGTGTGGTCTGCCGGAGCCGGCATAAGGTTTCTGCTCTTTCCGAAAAAGGATATTTTCACCCGGCTTGATCTCGCCTTTACACGCGAAGGTACGGGCGTCTACATTTTTATTGGGGAGGCGTTCTAGGAAACACCGCCGCGTCTGTCCTCGCGGCTTTTTCTATTGATGGCTCCCTAACGCACATTCTTCCAACGGAAGGTAAAACTTGTCCACTCTATGATCTTGGAGGGTTGCAAATAAAACTCCTATCGCAGATACTGTGGCAGTTGAGCCCTTAACTCGATGTCCATAACCCATAGAAGCCTTCAAACCCTTCCTTTATGAAGGTTCACGTTTGTTGTCCAATCTAATGATTTTGAAAAGTACAGAATCTGGCAAATATCCGATTTTGTCTTAGAAGGCAATACTGAAGCAGCTGTTTAAAGAATACCATAGTAGTAATTTAGCCTTGTGTGGGTGGGTCGGGGTGAAATTGGCACGTTCCCATAAGAGCAGCCACTAACAAATAGCGGAATTGACTGCTGTATCCTGCATTTAGTGGGATCCGGCTTTTCTGACGCATATACCTTGGGCTCTAGAAACGAACCAGGAGGCACAAATATTTAACTAAATAATCTCCTATGACCACTATGGGAATTAATCTATGAACGACCCAATTGAATCACTCGGTAAGCTCCTCTTATCACCATTACGAGAATTCTTTCAGCAAAAGCACCTGGACAGAGATGACCAGCAGGGGAAGTCTCCATTTCGGTCTGAAATCTTTAGCATGGATCAAATGTTAAAGCTCGCACAAACCCTGGCAAATGAACACCGCAGCACACTTAAGGATTCTAAAGAACAATTACTCCCAAGGCTAAGCGATAATGAAACCACGCTAACGCATGTGGTCACGCATTTAAAAGACTCCATCAAAAAAGAAAATCCAATAACCTCTGCCGGAGAGTGGCTGCTGGATAACTTCTATCTTATCGAAGAACAAATTCAGCTTGGTAAACGCTACCTTCCCAAAGGATACAGCAAGGGACTGCCAAAACTTCTAAAGGGTGATTTTCCTGGACTCCCCAGGGTTTATGATATCGTTATCAAGATCATTTCTCATAGCGATGGCCATGCGGATATCCACATGCTCAATAATTTTATAAGCACCTACCAAAAGACTACAGAATTAACGCTTGGTGAGTTATGGGCAATTCCAATCATGCTCAGGCTGGCCCTTTTGGAAAATCTGAGACGCGTAGCGACCCGGATCGCCATTGATTCCATGGACGCGGACCTTGCACGTCAATGGGCAGATAAGATTATTGAAACCATAGAACAGGAGCCGGCAAAACTAATTCTTACGCTTGCCGATATGGCGCGATCCAATCCTCCATTGGAAAGTGCTTTTGTTGCAGAATTTAACAGAAAGCTTCAATGGAAAGGCGCAACCCACGCCCTGCCACTATCATGGGTGGAACAAAGGTTATCTGAAAACAATCTTTCCATCAACGCGCTTGTGCTTGCTGAAAATCAGAAACAGGCAGCAGACCAGGTTTCAATAGCAAACAGTATTAATAGTCTGCGATTACTTGCCAAACTTGACTGGAGAGACTTTGTCGAAAGTATAAGTTTAGTTGAATTGACATTAAGGAAAGATCTGGACGGCATCTACTCCAGCATGGATTTCTTTACGCGTGATGACTATCGTCACCATGTAGAAACAATATCAAAGCATAGTAAGCTTTCTGAACGGGATGTAGCCAGAATTGCAATCAATTTGGCAAAAGAAAATGGCAGAAACGAAAACATTGATAAAAGATATCGCCATGTAGGATACTTTCTTGTTGGGAAAGGAAGAGCGATAACGGAGAAGCTTGCCAACGTCAAACTCACTTTCAGGGAAGCTGTAATCAAAGGCTTCTTCCAGGCGAAAGGTATGTTGTATTTCCTTGGAATGTCATTTATAACTTTAGGCCTTACTGCGTGGTTTATCTATGAAAGTCATTTAACGTGGAACCAACCCCTACTACTCATCGCAGTATCAGTGATTGCGCTATTTTCATCAAGCTATCTTGCTTCTTCCATTACAAACTGGATAACTTCCTTATGCCTGTCCCCTAAACCGCTTCCAAAACTTGACTTCTCAAAAGGAATTCCTGAAGAAGCACGAACACTTGTAATTGTTCCAACTATCATTACAGGTGAGAACCAGACCGAAAAAATAATTGAAGACCTGGAAGTCCGTTACCTGGCCAACAAGGACCCAAATATACTGTTCGGGATGCTATCTGACTTCAAAGACTCAAAGGAGCAAATTAATCAGGAAGACGCATTCCTGGAACAAGTTGCCGCAAACCGGATCAATGCGCTGAACCAAAAATACTGTACTGCGGGCCATGAGCAATTCTTTCTGTTTCACCGCCCTCGTCAGTGGAATGCAAGTGAAAACTTATGGATGGGTTACGAGCGTAAAAGAGGCAAACTCGCTGAACTAAATAGTGTGCTTCGGGGAAAAGGCAAAGATAAATTCTCAACCATCATAGGACCTGAAGAAATCTACACCAGTGTTAAGTACGTAATTACGCTCGATACCGATACACAATTACCGCGAGATTCCACATGGAAACTCGTTGGCCTGATGGAGCACCCTTTGAATCAACCTCGATATGATGAGACCAGGAAAAGGGTTACCGAGGGCTATGGTATAATCCAGCCGCGCATTGCTATAAGCTTACACGGGGCCACACGCTCCCTCTTTTCCAAACTCTATGAAAATGACATTGGAATCGATCCCTATACCCGGGTTGTCTCTGATATCTACAGTGAACTTTTTCAGGAAGGATCATTTATCGGGAAGGGAATTTACCAGATAGACGCGTTCGAGAAATGCCTGAACGAAAGATTTCCCGAAAATAGAATACTGAGTCACGATTTGCTGGAAGGCAGCTATACCCGTTGTGGTTTCGCCAGCGATGTCCAGTTGTATGAAGAATTTCCATTCAACTACTTAACCGACATAAACAGACGACACCGGTGGATACGTGGTGACTGGCAAATCGGTAACTGGTATCTACCAATGGTACCGGGTTTTGATAAAAAACTGACAAACAATCCAATCAACGCTTTATCACGCTGGAAAATATTTGACAATCTCCGCAGAAGTCTGGTTCCTGTAACACTGACGATAATGCTTCTGGCGGGCTGGACGCTGCTGAACAATCCGCTGATATGGACCATCAGTGTTGTATTGATTGTCATTCTGCCCTCGCTTCTATCATATTTATGGAACACTCTAAAAAGACCTGATGAAATAGAAAGGGCCCAGCATTTTAGAAATGTAGTTAAAGATACTTCCAAAAGTACCCTCCAGTCTCTGTTTTCACTGTTATGTCTTCCTTACGAGGCCATGGTCAGCATGGATGCGATAATCCGTTCACTTTGGAGAATGCACATCAGTAAGAAAAACCTTTTACAATGGAACCCATCCGGCGCTGACGACAAAAATAATCTAACGATACTGATGACGTTCATAAAAATGTGGTTCAGTCCGGCATTTGCGCTGGGCACAACTGCCTATTTATTGGCGTTTGCACCACCTTCTCTTCCCATCGCACTTCCCTTCCTTGGGGCGTGGTTCGCAGCTCCATATATTGTTTTCAGGCTAAGCAAACCTTTGCCACATTCTAAAATATCTATTACTGAGAATCAAAAACTATACTTGCGGGAAATCTCAAGAAAGACGTGGGGCTTCTTTGAAAACCTGATAAGCATAGAAGATAACTGGCTTCCGCCAGACAATATTCAATACTATCCCATCCCGGTAATTGCGCACCGTACTTCTCCAACCAACATAGGGATGTCACTGCTGGCAAATCTTGCTGCCTGCGATTTCGGATACATCACCCCTGCACAACTTGTCCAACGGACTTCAAATACCTTTCAGACATTAGAAAAAATGGAGCGCTTTGAAGGGCACTTCTATAATTGGTATGACACGCAGACCATTCAACCCCTACAGCCCAAATATGTTTCAACAGTTGACAGCGGAAATCTGGCGGGTCATTTACTAACGTTACGACAGGCTCTTTTAGCACAAGCAGATGAGAAAGTAATTCATCGAAAATATATAAGCGGTCTTCACGACGTGGTAAGAATCATCAGCAAAACTCTGTCTCCTGAAGATCAAAAACTGTTTAGCGGTCTGCTGAATCACTTTAAAGAAGCCAATTCTTTCACGACTATCAGGCAATACAAAACTTTCCTGGATGACAGCCTGGAGCGTTATTATGATGTTCTAAGCAAAATAACTCCCGAGCCAAAATCAGATGCTTTTCATTGGCTTACAGCCCTGGAAAGCCAGCTCAACCAGTTGATAGCGGAAGTTGATTCTATATCGCTCTGGTCAACACTAAAAGAACATACCCGGGATCCGGAAAGCGACATTCCCGAAATACCAACCCTCCGGGAACTCGTGATGCTTCCTCATTTAATAAGAGAGAAAAGAACACAATCAGTACTATTAAAAAACGATGCGGAACTAAAGTGGATAGAAGAAAATACCCCCGTCATTCAGCAACTCAGTTCATTTGCCCGCGACAGAATTTCACTGCTTGATCTATTGGCCCACCAATGTTATGATTTTGCTGACATAGAGTATGGTTTCCTATATGACAAATCACAACGTCTGCTTTCAATCGGTTATTCTGTGGATCACCATCAACGTGATTCAGGCTTTTATGATCTACTGGCTTCGGAAGCAAGGCTTAGTACATTTGTCGGAATTGCACAAGGTAAATTACCACAGGAAAGCTGGTTTGCCTTGGGAAGAAGACTTACCAATGTAGACAATACACCGACGCTCCTGTCGTGGAGTGGCTCTATGTTTGAATACCTGATGCCGCTCCTGATTATGCCAACATACGGGAACACGCTATTGGACGAAACGTATTCCGGAAATATCGCCAAGCAGATTCAGTATGGAAAACAACAACATATACCGTGGGGCATATCTGAATCGTGCTACAATATGGTGGATGTCCGCCTGACATACCAGTATAAAGCTTTTGGTGTACCCGAACTGGGATTTAAACGAGGCCTCGACAAAGACCTTGTAATCGCGCCTTATGCAACAGTAATGGCGCTGATGGTTGATCCATTGTCGTCCATTAAAAATTTAGAGCGAATGCAAAAGCTGGGTTATGAAGGGAGGTTCGGGTTCTTTGAAGCAGTGGACTATACACCTTCGCGTTTGCCCAAATCAAAACAACCGGTGTTGATCCAGACATTCATGGCACATCATGAAGGTATGAGTTTGCTATCCCTTGACTACCTGATCAACGATCGGGTTATGCAAAAAAGATTCACGGCTGACCCGCAATTTCAGACCGCCCTGCTTCTCCTTCAGGAGCGGGTTCCGAAAACGATTGGCTATCATAAAGGAAGTGGTGACAATGAAGAAATAGACCATGTTACCTCCGAAGGCGAAATACGGGTGATCACCAAATTAAACACGCCCATTCCTCAAATACAGCTACTTTCAAATGGGAAATATCACCTGATGATCACGAGCGCAGGTGGCGGATATTCGCGTTGGAAAGATATCGGCATCACGCGATGGCACGAAGATTCTACAAGAGATCATTGGGGATCATTCTGCTATATCAGAGATTTTGAGACAGGTGAATTTTGGTCAACCACATATCAGCCGACCCTGAAGAAGCCAGATCAATATGAAACAATCTTTTCCCAGGGACGCGCTGAGTTCAGAAGAAAAGATGGCGATATTGAGTGCCACACCGAAATCGCAGTATCTCCTGAAGATGATATTGAGATCAGAAGGATTAGACTAACCAATCATTCTTCAAGAAAAAAGATCATAGACGTTACCAGTTACTCAGAAGTTGTTATCGCTTTGCCTATTACAGATGCGGCCCATCCGGCCTTTAGCAACCTGTTCGTTCAAACTGAAATAAATGAACAACAGCACACCATCCTCTGCACGCGAAGGGCCAGGTCAAATGAAGAGAAACCTCCATGGATGTTTCAGTTAATGAAACTGAACCAGCATGCTGCCGATCAGGTTTCGTTTGAGACTGACCGGATGAAATTCATAGGTAGAGGAAGGAATGCCATACATCCTGCAGCGATGGATATGAAAGACGGCCTCACGGGCTCTCAGGGATCGGTGTTAGACCCTGTTGTATCCATTCAATACCGACTTAAAGTTGACCCCGGAGAAAAGATCGTTATTGATCTCATAACCGGCATATCGGAAACCAGGGCAAACGTTCAGCAGCTCATTGACAAGTATCAGGACTCCTATCTTCGCGATCGGGCATTCGACCTCTCCTCGACCCATAGCCAGGTAATATTGAGGCAGATCAATGCCACGGAGTCGCACGCACAACTTTACTCGAAACTGGCCAGTTCGATAGTGTTTAACAATCCCGCGTTAAGAGCAAAACAAGAAGTGCTATTGCAAAATCGACGGGGCCAGTCTGCTTTATGGAGTTATTCAATCTCCGGTGATCTGCCGATCATCCTCCTCATGATCTCCGAGACAGAAAACATTCATCTGGCAAAGCAACTCATCCAGGCGCGAGCCTACTGGCAACTGAAAGGACTTGCGGCAGATCTTGTAATTCTAAATGAAGACAGGGGCGTATACCGCCAGGCGCTCCTTGAACAAATCCAGGACCTGATAAGAGGGTTCCAACCGAGTTCAACTTCCGAAAAGCAAGGGGCTGTCTTTGTACGTTCAGTAGACCAAATCTCTACCGAGGACTACATATTACTGCAAACCGTAGCAAAAGTCGTAATTTCTGACCTGCAGGGTTCGCTCGAAGAACAGATCAACAGAGTATTCACCTCAAAAGCTAAAGCGACACTAAGTTCACCCTTCTTTAAAACGTCAAAACCAATTGTCCATTACTTAAGTCTACCCGAGGATACACTATTTGCAAACGGGTACGGTGGATTCTCTCCCAACGGACGTGAGTATCTAATTCTCACGGATAAACATTCGTATACACCGCTACCATGGGTAAATGTTATCGCCAATAAAGACTTTGGTACTCTTGTGTCGGAAAGCGGACCTTCCTACACATGGTATGAAAACGCACAAATGTTTCGTTTAACACCGTGGAGTAATGACCCAGTAACCGACACAAGTGGTGAAGGCTACTATATAAGAGATGAAGACAATGGACGCTTCTGGTCGCCTACGCCCTGGCCTGCACAAAGTAAATCATCCTACATCACCAGGCATGGTTTCGGCTATACCATAATTGAACACCAACATGACCAAATACATTCTCAAGCGAAAATATTTGTTGATATAGAACAATCTATCCGGTTTACCTGCATAAAACTCAAAAACGCATCATCACGCAACAGAAGACTGTCTGTCGTTGGATACATTGAATGGATTTTAGGAAGCCTCCGACAACAATCTGTCATGCACGTTGTAACCCAACGTGATCCCGAAAGTGGAGCCATTATCGCACGGAATCCATTTAATAGTGATTTCCCGAATGTCGTAGGCTTTATACAGGTAGATGAGCCGCAGTATAGTTTTACGTGCGACCGCAAAGAATTTATCGGCAGAAATGGCTCGCTGCAGTCACCGTCCGGTTTGAAGCAAATTGCGTTTTCCGGTAAAACAGGCGCAGGGCTGGATCCTTGTACGGCGTATCTAATACCCATAGACCTTCAACCCGGACAAGACGTAGAAATCATATTCCGCATAGGGGCAACAAACAATATTAATGATGCCAGAATCATATTGAATAAATTCAAAGGCAATGAAAGCGTACACCGATCCTTTGAGAACGTTCAAACGTTTTGGGAAAATACATTGGGGTCTATTCAAATCCACACGCCTGACCCCGCGCTCAATATCCTGACTAACGGATGGTTGCTTTATCAGGTCTTATCTTGCCGCCTCTGGGGAAGAAGTGGCTTTTATCAATCCGGTGGCGCGTATGGCTACAGAGATCAATTGCAAGATTCATTGGCATTGGTACATTCCGAACCAAAAATAACACGTGAGCATATTCTCCTGTTTGCATCTCGCCAGTTTATAGAGGGCGATGTTCAGCATTGGTGGCATCCCCCGATTAACAAAGGAGTGCGCACACTCTGTTCAGACGATTTTCTGTGGCTTCCGTATGTAACAAGCAAGTACGTCAAAGCGACAAACGATACCGCCATCCTGAACGAAATTGTTTCGTTCATCGAAGGACGGCCTTTGCATGCACATGAAGAGTCTTACTACGATCTTCCTATGCTTTCATCACTGACATCAAGGCTATACGATCATTGCAAACTCTCTATCCAAAGGGCATTGCAACAAATGGGCATTCATGGGTTGCCCTTGATTGGCTCAGGGGATTGGAATGACGGAATGAATATGGTCGGTATTGAAGGCAAAGGCGAAAGCATCTGGCTCGGTTTCTTCCTGTATGAGGTATTAAATCGGTTCATTCCCTTGGCGAGAGCGGAAGGCGATGAGACGTTCATTAATGAAATTGAGCTAGAAGCAGCAAAACTAAAAACCAAATTAAATAAAAACGGTTGGGGCGGAGAGTGGTACCTCCGCGCATACTTTGATAACGGGGATATCCTGGGTTCACCGAATAATGAAGAATGTAAAATCGACTCTATATCGCAAAGCTGGTCAGTACTCTCCGAGGCGGGTGAACCGGAAAGAATAGAAAGTGCGATGAAAGCGGTTGATCAATACCTGGTAAACAGGAAGAAATCGCTTATTCAACTTTTGGACCCTCCATTCGACACCTCAGACACAAATCCTGGTTACATTAAAGGATATGTTCCAGGCGTGCGTGAAAATGGAGGTCAATACACACATGCTGCTATCTGGATGGTTATGGCGTTCGCAAAAAAAGGAGATCCTGAAAAAACGTGGGAGCTTTTAAAAATGATTAACCCCTTAAATCATGGAAACTCCCCTGAAATTATTGAAACATATAAGGTTGAGCCTTATGTGTTGGCAGCAGATGTTTACGGTGTAGAGCCACACATAGGTCGAGGTGGCTGGACATGGTATACGGGCTCTGCCGGCTGGATGTACCAACTGATCATTGAATCCTTCTTAGGAATTCAGCGAGAAGGAAATCATTTGAAAATTAAGCCTTGCATTCCAAAAGAATGGAAATCATTCGAAATAACCTATAGATTTAAAAATACCTGCTATCAGATTCAAGTGACGCAAACTGACGGTTCGCGACCAGCCATTAAGCTGGATAATGAATTTATTGTAGGCAACACAATTCAATTACTCGATGACAGGGAGCAACATATTATCACTATCTCTTCTTGAGGGGTATAAGATTTGTTAGGTCATTTAAGGCCTGCATAGTCCAGGACGCGATTCTTAGGGCTGGTTAATTTATTGTAAACGATATGAAATGCAAGAAGATTTTGGTAATCGATGATGAGAAAGACTTTCAAATCCTTATGGAGAGTTTTTTCACAACATACGGTCATCAGGTTTTTGTTGCTGGAACCATTAAAGAAGGGCTCGTGATTCTTGATGAAGAGCATCCTGATTTCATATTTCTTGACAACAAACTACCGGACGGTCTTGGTTGGGAAAGCGCTGAATTTATCCTCAAACAATATCCTGAAGTTCAATTAAATCTTATCAGTGCTAATCACGTACCCAAAACCTCCACCTCCCGCTTTCGCATTCTTGAGAAGCCACTTCACTTTGAAGAAATGAATAAGTTAATTGGAATCTAAAATGGATACCTATTCTATGGATACAGCGATAAATAAGATGAGTCACTTCGTCCTCTACTGAACGCTTAATGAACTTGGCTGCTTGTATAAAGCGCTGAGATTTCGCGCAGAAAATGCTGCCACAAAAGACAAGCCTAATTTAGATTGTGAGATCGATCTTATACGATCAATCGAAGAACTGCACCCTGGAATAAAAACTTTTTAACAAACAACATACAACGAGCAATTGATTTATAATGGTTATTCTAGATGCTCTTCCAGTCGCGCAGGTTTACTACACGATCCGGTGTCCACTGAAAGCAATGAATAGGAAAGCTCAACCGCTCTCGTGAACTATATATTTTCACCGTCAGATAGATGGTCCTGGTAATGTTAGAAGTGTGGACGATAAAAGTGGAATGGTTTGTGGGTAATTTAGTAATCCTTCTGGTAGGTAAAAAAAATAACCCATTTGTTATCAATGGGTTATAAACCAAAATGAGGTCTCGAGCGGATTCGAACCGCTGTAGAAGCTTTTGCAGAGCTCTGCCTAGCCACTCGGCCACGAGACCTTTTCTGTGATCTGTGATCTGTAATCAGTGATCAGTGATCGGTGATCAGTATTCAGTATTCAGTATTCAGTAATCAGTGATCATAATCATAATCAGATGCCGCTAACGATAACCAACAACGACAAAACTAAAAAAAACCGATGGAATGACAACCATTCCAAAAAAAGAAAGGTGACTGAATAACAGCCACCTTTCTGAAATGGTTTTTATTATTCAGACTTATCCTTGTCCTTATCCTTATCCTTATCCTTGTCCTTCTCTTCTCCACCACCGGACATCTTCTCCTTCAGCGCACTCAACGCCTCCAGATCTCCTAACGTGGATTTCTCCGTCTGCTGATTGATGTTCTGAATTGATTTTCCCTTCTGAACCGGAGGCTTCTTGCGCGCAGCTGCCGCCACCTCTTCCTCAACGGACCAGGTAGCCTTGTGCGACAATGCAATCCTCCTGTCATCTTTGGAAAATTCCAGCACCTTGAAGTCAAGTGAATCACCTACCTCTACTTTGGAATTATCTTCCTTCTGCATGTTCTTCATCGACACAAAACCCTCAATACCATAAGGCAGCTCCAGCACTGCCCCCTTATCATTTCTGTTGATAATCGTAGCCTTGTGCACCGATCCTACAGTAAATACGGTCTCGAAAGTATCCCATGGATTTTCTTCCATGTGCTTGTGGCTCAGCGCCAGCCTGCGGTTCGCCGCATCCAGCTCGAGGACCTGCACTTCCATGGTATCACCAACCTTCACGAACTCGGAAGGATGCTTGATCTTCTTCGTCCAGCTCAGGTCTGATACGTGCACCAGTCCGTCGATACCTTCCTCCAGCTCGATGAAGAGTCCGAAGTTGGTGAGGTTGCGAACGATACCCTTGTGCTTCGTTCCTACGGCGTACTTCGTGAGCACATCCTGCCTTGTCCAGGGATCCTCAGTGAGTTGCTTGATACCCAGCGACATCTTGCGTTCATCGCGATCAAGGGTCAGCACAATAGCTTCCACTTCATCACCGACTTTCAGGAAATCCTGAGGGTTGCGCAGGTGCTGAGACCAGCTCATTTCACTTACGTGAATAAGACCTTCCACACCGGACTGCAGTTCGAGGAATGCCCCGTAGTCAGCGACGTTGACGATCCTGCCTTTAACCTTCGACCCCACCTGGATCTCTGCAGGCAGCGAATCCCACGGATGTGGCGTCAGCTGCTTCATACCCAGGGAGATACGCTTCTTGTCGTTGTCGAAGTCGAGCACCACAACCTTTACAGTCTGGTCGAGCTTCAACACCTCTTCGGGATGGTTGATGCGTCCCCATGAAATATCGGTGATGTGGAGAAGACCATCCACGCCGCCAAGGTCGATGAACACACCGAAGTTGGTCATGTTCTTGATCACACCTTCCAGTACCTGACCTTTCTCAAGGTTGTTGAGGATGGCTGCCTTCTGCTGCTCGAGGTCTTTCTCGATCAGGACTTTATGAGATACAACAACGTTGTCGTTGCTATAATTGATCTTGACAACTTTTACTTCAATCGATTTATTGACATATATATCGAAGTCGCGGATCGGCTTCACGTCGATCTGGGAACCGGGAAGGAATGCCTCGATGCCAAAGACATCCACGATCAGTCCACCCTTCGTTCTGCGTTTTACGAATCCTTCGATCACTTCGTCGTT
>Ga0105107_10002183_pt1 | contig 12857 bp, 8 predicted proteins | sample PPLLaktember2015_6_FD_79335 | JGI IMG/M metagenome (GOLD analysis project Ga0105107, IMG submission 79335) | Freshwater sediment microbial communities from Prairie Pothole Lake near Jamestown, North Dakota, USA - PPLs Lake P8 Core (1) Depth... | ecosystem: Environmental > Aquatic > Freshwater >... | reverse complement strand
TGCGACACGCTCCGAGTCTAGCACGCGGGCGGCGCGGTCCCTGCGGCGCGCCGTTCCGGCTCGGGTGGCGGATGATCGCGGAGCCATCGGCGGCACCGCACCGCGAGCGCGGGCAGTCTGCGGTCACCGCGTTCGCGCTTCACATCCCCAATCGAGTGTGGCTGCCCGCCGCGAAGCGGGCGGAGGTCCCGACCTTCGCTCGGCGCGGCCGTTCGCCGTCGCCTCGCTGGCAGATGTCGTCGCTTTTTTTCGACGAATGCCGTGAACCTTTCGACGCCTCGTGCAACGCACGTCGCTTCGTGGTCCAGACCACGCGCCAGCAGGCCGTAGCGCCTCACGATCCGCGGTTTGCCGGGTTCCTGGACCCCACGAAAAAATCTCGTTCGAGGTCCGGAAACCGCAGGAGCACCGACGTCTCACACCTCGGAGCTCGGGAGGGGACCGAGCACCGCGACCCCAGCGCGGTGTCTCGATCATGGTCCGCTTCTCGGCTCCGTCGGGCACTCGTGCGCCTCGCTGTCCCGCGACGCAACGAGCGAAGGGGAGACCATCATGAGACGAACGCGACCGCGATTTCCAATCGGGGTGTTCCTGGCCGTGTCCGCGGCATGCGGCGGCGACGGCAAGGGCGGGGATGACGGGGCCGAGACCGGCATGACGGCGGCGACGCAGCCGGGCGACGATGCCGGACCGGGCGACGAGGGCGAGGGCGACGAGACGGCCGGTGGCGAGACCGGTGATCCCGTCGAGATCTGCGCGGAGATGACGTTCGACAACGTCGTCGACGAGGCGGCCTGTCCCGAGATCCAGGGCGTCGGCATCGAGCCGGTCGAGGCGGACGGCATCGAGTTCTGTCGGCGGGCGTTCGTCGACCTGTTGGGCGAATCGCCCACCGCCACCGAGTACGAGCAGGAGTGCAAGTGGCGCAGCAAGGACGAGCTCGTCGACGCGTTCATGGCGCGGCCCGAGTACATCGTGACGAGCCAGCGGATGTGGGCCGACCTGTTCCAGATGAACTCGGCCGTCACGCACTGGGGCTACATCGCCGATCTGGACGCGAAGGCCGGTGAGCTCCACGCCGGCACGATGACGCTCGGGCAGTTCGCCGAGCTCGCGGGCACGCACCCGGGATTCCTCGGCCGCTGGGACGGGCTCGATCTCGTCGCGTTCAGCTTCCGCGCGTTCCTCGGCCGCGAGGCCACGCCGGGCGAGCGGCTCGCCCTCGAGCCGCTGTGGCACCTCTGGGAGGAGCGCGACGCGCCCGACCCGATGCAGGCGAACGCGAAGGCCGTCGTCGTCGACACGAACAACTGCGCCGCGCCGTACGAGTCGGCGTGCAACAGCGACTTCTGGGGCGACCAGACCGTGCTCGTCGATCCGCCGATGCCCGGGGCGACCGATCCCGAACAGAACGTCATCGATCAGGCCAACCTGAGCGATGCGCAGTGGACCACGTTGCGCACGCCCGGCCGGCTCATCTCGGAGCAGGCGAACTTCTACGAGTCGTACGTCGACCGCGCGCTCGAGCGCTTCCTCGGCTACGACGCGGGTGCCGAGCTGCCGCTCGTCCGCCAGGCGCTCGTCGACCTCATGATCGAGACGCAGGGCAACGTCCGCGCGGTCGACCGCGAGATCCTCACGAGCATCCTCTACACGTCGACGAACCGCTACGAGGAGGCCGAGGATCCCGACGCGGAGACCTGGGACCCGCCGTACTGGCACGGCCCGATCAAGCAGATGGACGCCGAGGACTGGCTGAAGAGCGCGTACAAGCTCGCGGGCCTGCCCCCGGCGAGCTGCGACCATCGCTATCCCGACGTGCAGTCGGGCAGCGGCGGATTCCATCCGCACACCTATCCGACGATGGAGGGCACGAGCACGCCGGACTACACGTTCCGCGACAAGGCCCAGCTGCTCGGCGGCTGCCCCGATCGCATCGGGCAGTTCCGCGAGGCTCGCACCGGGCTCATCGCCGCGCTCACGCAGGCGACGCTCACCGCCGAGCTCTGCGCCATGGCGAGCACGACCGCGCCGATCTATCCGCTCGGCGTCGTCGCGGATCCCACCGACAAGTCGGAGGCCGCGCTGTGGGCCGCCGTCGACCAGGTCTACTCCGCCGCGATGATCCGGCCCGTCATGGACGGCGCGGCCGATGGCGTCCAGGAGGGCATCACCCTGTGCCGCGACGATCTCGACTGCACGCCCACCGAGTTCGCGGTGCAGGCGTGTCGGCTCGTGCTCAAGTCGGCGGACTTCATCTACTACTAGGGATCACCGAGGGGAGAACGAACCATGTCACACACGAATTCTCGTCGCGGTTTCCTGAAGCTGGGTCTCGGTGGCATCGTCACCGGCGCTGTCGCTCCGCACCTGTGGATCCCGAGGATCAGCAAGGCGGCGCTCGAGATCCCGAACAGCCGGCACAACCACCTCTTGCTGTTCGACCTGGACGGCGGCGCCCGAACGGTGCCGATGTTCAACGCGGACGTCCAGCCGAAGTGGAACCCGTACGGCACGCAGCCGGGCAGCAACGGCACCGAGTGGACGATCGGCGGGGTGTTCGAGAACACGCCGTACCAGGACACCGTCGCGCTCGGGCTGCCGGCGATCCCACCGATCACCGCCATCAGCCACGAGATCTCGATCCTCGGCACGATCGACCACACGCCGGGGGCGAACTCGGGGGTCGGCGATCACCAGACCGCGCGCAACTGGATCAGCAGCGGCTTCGGCGAGGGCGGACCCGGCATCATGAGCCGCGTCTACTCGACGCACAAGAACTACACCGAGGGCGCGAGCGGCCTCGTGTTCCCGCCGGCCGTGATCGGCACCGGTGCCGCGACGACGCCGCTCGGCATCCCGCACGGATCGATCACGCCGGTGATGGTGCCGTCGCACTCGGAGTTCGTCGCACAGAACGGCGACGACGCCGGCGGCCAGCCCGACTGGGCGCGCGCGCTCGAGGCCGGGCTCGACGGCTACGCGATCCAGAGCCGCAGCAACCTGCACAAGCAGATGATCTCGCGGCTGGCCAACGGCAAGGCGAACGTCGAGGCGTTCCGCAACGTGTTCCTCGACCCGGCGCTCAAGGTCGAGGCCGAGCCGAACGGCGAGCGCAACGGGCTCACCAACGCGCAGCTCGCCGCGATCCTCGGCACGACGCAGCTCGGCCGCGACACCGCGCTCGCGCTGCGCTTCCTCGGCTACGGATCGGCAGCGGTCGTGATCGGCGACAGCGGCAACCAGGCGGCCGACGTGGGCGGCTGGGACACGCACTCCGGCGAGATGGCGGCCTACCAGGCGAGCGCTCGCAACCTCGCGCGGGTGATCTGCGGCCTCAACTTCGCGCTCAAGCAGATGCCGCACGCCGAGGGCGGCACGTACTGGGATCACACGCTCATCGCGATGGTGACGGAGTTCGGTCGCGACAACACGATGGACAGCGGCTACAACTCCGGCGGCGGATCGGATCACACCGGCGGCCCGGGCTCGCGCTACCAGGCCTGGTTCGTGACGGGCGGCCTGCTCGGCAAGCAGGGCAAGCACTTCGGCCACACCGATCCGTCGACGATGGAGGTGATGAACGGCGAGCCGGTGTTCGGCACCGCGAACTACTACGCGATGATGTTCGCGCTGCTCGACATCGACATCGAGACCATCTGGCCGGGGATCGAGCCGGTGAACGCGATCTTCTGAGCGAGGAGGAGGAGCCATGCAGCGCAGAACGCACATCGCATCCTTCGGAATCCTGCTCGGCATGGGTGCGTGCACCGTCGGCAGCGGCGGCGACGAGCGGTTCGACATCCCGGACGCCGCCGACGACGGGTCGGCCGCGACCACGGGCGCGGTCGACGAGAGCGGCACGGACGGGGGCGAGGAGTCCGGCGAGACCGGCGAGCCGGCCGATCCGTCGGACGACGCCGACGAGACCATCGAGGAGGCGAAGAAGGAATTCCCGACCTACCTCGACCTGCACGAGAAGGTCATCACGCGCACGTGCTCGCCCAACGGGGGCGTGTGCCACAACGAGAAGGAGTACCCCGACCTGCACACGCCGCAGACGATGCTCGCGATGCTCGATGCGCCGTGCAACCTGGCCGAGGCCGATCCACTGAACCTGTTCTCCGGCTGCGAGCCGGTCGGCGATCTCCTGCGGTTCACGACCGGTGGCAACATGCAGTTCACGACCGAGATCGCGTACGTGGATCTCAACACCGATCCGATGGGGGCGGTGATCAACGCGGTGATCTGGCTGCGCGATCCCATTCCGAATCCGATGGCGGTCGCCGGCCAGTTCGAGAGCATCGCGGTCGAGCGCGAGACCCAGGCCGGCATGCTCACCGTCGGCGCGATCGACAACGCGATCTCGTACGCGCCGGGCATCGACGCGCTGCAGGTCAACGACTGGGCATCGCTGCCGGCCGAGGCGAAGACGCTGCTCGAGGCCGAGGTGCGCGGCGGCGATCCGAACCGCGACGGCGAGTTCGGCGGCACCGACGATCCGTACCGGCTGCTGCTGCCGGGCGATCCGTGGAAGTCGTACCTGCTGCAGCGCTTGCAGGGCAACGTGCCCGGCAGCCCGATGCCGCTCGCGAACGAGCCGCTGAGCTCCGCCGAGATCATCGCGATCGCGTGCTGGATCGAGGGCACCGCGACCGAGGGCGGCGACAGCCCGTACGCGTCGATCGAGTACGACGGCTGTCAGTACGCCGCCGAGTTCGGCGAGACGCCGACCGGCAGCGGCTCGACGTTCTCGGGCCACGTGCAGCCGATTCTCGACGCACGGTGTGCCACGGGCGGATGCCACGGCGAGCTCGCCCCGGCCGCCGGCCTCGATCTGACGGCCGGGCACGCGCGCGACAACCTGCTGTTGCCGTCGCAGCAGAACCCGGATGTCCCGCGCGTGACGCCGGGCAATCCGACGAACAGCTATCTCATCACGAAGCTGACCGGCAACGGCATCGCGGGCAGCCAGATGCCGCTCGGCGCGACCGCGCTGTCGGCCGACGAGATCGAGGTCATCCGGACGTGGATCTCGTACGGGGCGCCGGACGACTGAAGGAGCAATCCGGGGTGGGGGTCATGGGGCGAGGCGACGACAAGAGACTGGGTGTGCTCGCACTCTTCGCGGTGCTGGGGTGCCGGGCGGGCGAGGGCGGCGGGTTCGACTTCGGCGAGGGTGGATCGACGGGCGTGATCGATCCCACCCTGGGCGGCTCGAGCTCGGGCACCGACGAGACGACCGGCGGTTCGGAGAGCAGCGACGGCGGCGAGGACGAGAGCACCGACGGGGGCAGTGAGGACGAGGGCACGACCGGAGAGCCGCCGCCCACGGTGCAGTGCACGACGCTCGACATCCTCGTCGTCGTGGACAACTCCGACACGATGGCCGAGGAGCAGGCCAAGCTCACCCAGGCGCTGCCGCAGTTCATCGCGTCGGTGCAATCGCAGCTGCCCGACGTGATGGGATCGATCCACGTCGGCGTGCTCGCGACCGACTCGCCGCTGTTCGTCACCGCGACGCCGGCGGCCACGTGCACGCCGTACGCGAGCGGTGCGAACTGGCTCGCGGCCGGCGAGACGCTCGCGACCGAGCTCGCGTGCGCGACGAGCCTGGGGGTGGCGGGCGATCCGGACGAGCGCCCGATGCAGATGACGATCGAGGCGCTCTCGCCCGAGCAGCTCGGGACCGAGGGCTTCCACGACGGCTTCCTGCGCGAGGCCGGACCCCTCGTGATCGTCCTCGTCACCGACGAGGAGGACGACCTCGAACCGGAGACGGAGTGGGGCTCCGAGGGCGATCCCGCCGACTGGGTGACGGCGATCGCGGCGAGCAAGGGCGGCTGGGTGCAGGACGTCGTCGTGCTCTCGCTCGTCGGTCACGACAAGCCCAACGCCTGTCCCGAGTACCAGTGGAACGGCGTCGACGGGGCCGAGCTCGCGCCGCGGCTGATCGAATTCACGGAGTCGTTCCCGCGCCACGCCGTGGGCGATCCGTGCGCGATGGAGTACACGACGTTCCTGAACGCCGCGGCGGCGCAGGTCGTCGAGGCGTGCGGCAATTACGTCGAGCCGTGAAGCCTACGGCGCCGCGTGCACGCGGATCTGGCCCACGTACGTGTCCTCGGCCCACAGGCGCACGTCGAACGTGCCGGGCCGATCGAAGCGGCACGTCATCGGCCCTTCGCCCTCGCAAAATCCGAAGTTGATCGGCGCGCCGGCCTCGGCGATGTCGGCCATCAGCGGCAGCCGCAGCGGGTTGTCGACGACGATCCCGAGCTCGTCGGATACGCGCACCGCGGGCGTCTCGGGGCTGCGCAGTCGCAGGCCGCGGGCGTAGAAGTCGGGTCGTAGCGTCGGCTGGCGCAGGAACTCCGCACGCGTGAGCGGCTGGCTCTTCAGCTGCCAGCGCGGCTCCTCGGGCAGGTGCGTGAGCCCGAACGCGGCCGGCGGCGCCATGAGGTACGCGGTCGAGTACTCCTTGCGGAAGTCGTCGCCGACCTTGCCGGCGTCCCACGTCGCATCGAGCAGCACCCAGTCCTCCCCGACGCGCGCGGCGTTCCACGCATGGCCTTCGCCGCTGAGGTCGTCGCTGCTGCTGCGGGCATCGCCGACCACGACGACGACCTCGAGACCCGCCGCCTCGCCGATCGCCTGCACGAGGTTCGCGTAGCCGGCACACACGCCGCGCCGGCTCGCGAGCACGGCAGCCGCGCTCTGGTCGGGATAGTCACCCGCCCGGTACGACGCGACGTCGTACGCGATGCGATCGGCGACATAGTCGTGCACCGCCTTCACGCGCAGCGTCGGATCCGGCTCGACCGCGGCGAGATGCTTGCCGACCGCCTCGGCGGAGGTCTCGACGTCGGCTGGGATCGCGAGCACAGCAGGGTGCAGCTCGGCCACGAACGGCCAGCCGTCGGTGCGCGCGACGAACCGGCCGGGTGCCTCGGTCGTCTCGACCGGCGCACGCTCGCGCATGCGGGCGAGCACGTCCTCGAGCTCCTCCTCGATCGGCCGCACCTCGCTGGTCGTCGTCGTCGCGCCGGCATCGACGAGCTCCGCGTAGTCGTTGCGGTGTGTCGCCTCGTGCAGCCACTCGAGCGTCTGCGCCGCGCGGACGAGCCCGGCCCGCATGCGATCGGCGGTCGGGCCGTCGCGACCGTCGAGCATCCAGTCGCCGCGGGTCGACAGCGCGGTGAAGACGGTGGCCGAGTCGCGCACGAGCACGATCGTCGCGAAGCCGAGGCCCACGACGAGGCTGCGCAGCACGAAGCGATCGAACCAGGTGAGCACTGCTGGACGCGGCGCGGCCGAGAAGCGCCGCCGCAGCTGCCCGACGAGCTCCCAGAGGAGCGGCACGCCGGGGAACACGAACAGGCCGACGGCGGCGGCCAGCCCCACGCGACCACCCGCGTAGGCGGTGAGGGACGAGGCGACCCAGATCACGAAGAGCGGCGTGGCGACGGCCAGCAGCGCGAACGCGACCTTGGCGGCGGCACCGACGGTCCAGACGAGCGCGCGCAGGATCCCGGCGAGACGCGAGCGGGCCACGAGCCCCCAGACTCGCACGGACATGGAGTGCATTCCCGCACCGGCGCCGAACGGGCCGCCTGGGGCCACGAGGCCTCAGCTGTCCGCCACAGGCCCCATGCGCCGCGCGGTCGATCGCGACGAGTGCCAACGGCGTTGCGGTTTCGATCGCAGCGATCGTCGCGACGATCACCAACCGATCCGATCCTCGCGCATCGCCGCGACGCGATGTCGCGCAGGCGAACCGAACACGCGCTCGGATGGACACCGCAACGGGGATCCTTGCCGTGCCGACAACGACACCGACGACCGCATGTCCGATCGCCGCGAGCGATTGCCGGGACGACACGAACTCGCCTACCGTGCAATCGATGGGGTGGCCGATGACTCACCGACGATGGGGGCGCGCGTTCGCGATCGCCTCGTGCCTGCTGCCCGGCTGCTATCGCGGCGGTGGCAGTGACGATGCCGACGGCTCGGGCGGCACCGCGGACGACGGCACTGCCGACGACGGCGCGAGTACCGGGGACGTCCCACCGGCGCCGACCGACGGCGGCGTCGGGATGATGGGCATGCGCCGGCTCACCGTCGACGAGTACGACAACACGGTGCGCGACCTGGTCGGCGACGACACGCGTCCGGGCGAGGGGTTGCTGCCCGAGGACGTCGTCGACCCGTTCGACAACCGCTTCGACACGCAGCTCGCCAGCCGCACGCTCATCGAGGGGCTCGAGGCGCTGGCGACCGACGTCACGACGCGCCTCATGGAAGAGCCGGCGCGGCGCGACATGGTCGTGGGCTGCCAGCCGGTCGCGACCGACGACGAGGACTGCCTGCGCTCGTTCACCGCGTCGTTCGGTCGCCGCGCGCTGCGACGGCCGCTCACCGACGAGGAGGTCCAGCGCTATGTCGATCTCGGCCTGCAGTACATCGGCGAGGAGGACGACTTCTACGCCGGCGTCGCGGTGATCCTGCGGGCGTTCCTGCAGGACGTCGAGTTCGTCTATCGCATCGAGATCGGCACGCCGACCGACGAGCCGGGCGTGTACCGGCTCAGCGACTTCGAGGTCGCGACGCGGCTCAGCTACTTCCTGTGGGGCACGACGCCCGACGACGAGCTGCTCGACCTCGCCGAGGCCGGCGGTCTCGCCACGTCCGACGACGTGCGGGCGGTCGCGGTCGACCTGATCACCGACGCGCGCGCCGTCGACCGCATCGATCGCTTCCACGCGATGTGGCTCGGCTACTACCGCCTGCCGCACGCGCCGGATCTCACCAACGCGATGCGCACCGAGACGCGCATGCTGCTCGAGCAGGCGATCGTGGAGGAACAGACCGACTGGCGGACGATCTTCACCTCGACCGGCACGTTCGTGAACGACCTGCTCGCCACGCACTACGGGCTGCCCGCGCCGGGCACGACCGACTTCACCTGGGTCGAGTACGGCGACTCCGGTCGCAAGGGCCTGCTCAGCCAGGGCTCGTTCCTGTCCGTCGCCGGCAAGTTCGGCGACACGAGCCCGACGCAGCGCGGCAAGCTGATCCGCAAGCGGCTCTTCTGCCAGGAGATCCCGCCGCCACCGCCCGACGTGAACGTCGACGAGCCGCCGCCCGAGGTCACGAGCCCCTGCAAGATCGATCGCTACAACATGAGTCAGATCGACGGCTGCGCCCAGTGCCACTCGCTGCTCGATCCCGTCGGCTTCGGGCTCGAGAACTACGACCAGGCCGGCCGCTACCGCACGACCGACAACGGTCTGCCCGAGTGCACCATCGAGGGCACCGGCCAGATCGACGGGCTCGAGTTCCAGGGGCCCTCGGGCCTCGCCGACCTGCTGATGGATCAGGGGCTGCTCGACACCTGCGTGGTCGAGCAGGTCTACACCTTCGCGATGGGGCACTCGGTCGCCGAGCACGACGACCGCTACGTCGAGGATCTCACCGGCGCCTTCGCCGAGGGTGGCTTCCGCTTCGACGAGCTCATGCTGGACCTGGTCACGGACGAGGCGTTCCTCTATCGCCGCGAGGAGGAGGGCTGATCATGAAGATTCGACCACTGCATCGACGCACGTTCCTGCGGGGCATCGGTGGTGTCACCGTCGGCCTGCCGCTGCTCGACATCATGCTCAACGAGCACGGGGACGCGCTCGCGTTCGGCGGCGCCGTGCCGCGCCGCTTCTTCGTCGGTTTCCACGGCCAGGCGATGGGCGGCGACGGCGATCCGCTGCGCAACATGTATGCGCCCGACGCCTTCGGTCCGGGCTACGACCTCAAGAAGGCGACGATGCCGCTGGCCGCCTACGACAACATCAAGGACGAGATCTCGATCATCTCGAACCTGCGGATCCCGTACAACAACTCGGGACCGGGCAGCTGGAACACCGAGTTCCACCTCGGCGCCCTGCCGCCGTTGCTCTGCGGCGTCAGCAACCCCGACGACAGCAGCTACTGCCGCGGCGTCACGGCCGACCAGGTCGTCGGCGATGCGATCGGCGTGGGCACGGTGTTCCCGTCGCTGCAGTACCAGGTGCAGGTGTCGTGGTACCTCACCGACAGCGCGCCGTACGGGCGCGACATCATGTCGTACAAGCTCGACGACGGCGGCAACGTGGTGCAGGTGCCGGGCCAGTCGAGCCCGCAGCAGGCGTACAACGCCCTGTTCACCGGGTTCGTGCCGCCGGATCCCACCGACGCGCTCGCGGCCCAGCGCGAGCTCGCCCGGCGGCGCAGCGTGCTCGATCTGGTGCGCGGCAACATCGAGACGATCATGCCGCGGCTCGGCAACGCCGACCAGCAACGCATGCAGCGGCACTTCGACGAGATCCGCGACCTCGAAATGCGGCTGGCCGCGATCCCGCCGGATGCGACGGGCGAGTGCATGATGTTCCGCGACCCGGGACCCGATCCGGCGATCGGTGGCGACAACTCGAGCGCCGGCGGCGACGGCTTCGACGTGAACGCCGGCTACAGCGACGAGTCCACGCGCGCGCGCGTGTTCTCCGATCTGGTCCACATGGCGTTCACCTGCGACCTGTCGCGCTCGGTCGCGATGCTCTACACGATGGCGCAGTCGCACATGAACACGTACGCGATCACGCCGTCACAGATCCCGTACGACCAGCACGAGGTCGGCCACTCGGTCGGCTCGACCGACGCGGTGAGCGAGGTGCTCGCGTGGCAGCTCGACCTGTTCGCCTACCTGGTCGCGAAGCTGCGCGACACGCCGGAAGGAGCGGGCAGCGTGCTCGACAACACGGCGATGGTGCTCCTGTACGAGGGCGGCCACGGCCTCGACCCAGCGACGGGCGATCCGAACCGCACGCACTCGACGGAGAACATGATCGTGACGACCGCCGGTCGTGCCGGCGGCATGGTCGCGGGCGAGCACATCGACGGCGGCGGCCTGCACCCGGTGAACGTGCTGAACACGGCGATGCGCGCGGTGGGGGTGGATCAGGACCTCGGCGAGGTCGTCGGCATCGTGCCGGCGCTGTTGCCGTAGCCGCGGGCTCCCACGCGCCGCTGTCTCGTGATGGTCGTCACGAGCAGCGGCGTTTTTCGTCGGCGATGCTCCGCCGCATGTCCGTGCTCCGTGACGACGTGCTCGCGCATCGAGTGGCGCTGGTGACCGGGGGCGGCTCCGGCATCGGCAAGGGCATCGCGGAGGCGCTCGTGCGCCACGGCGCCCGCGTCGTGATCGTCGGGCGTCAGCGCGAGCGGCTCGAGGCCGCCGCCGCCGAGATCGCCGAGCGCACCGGCGGCACGTGCATCGCCCACGCGGCGGACGTGCGCGATGCCGCGGCGATCGACGCCGTCGTCGAGCGCACGGTGGCGGAGCTCGGCGGGCTGCACGTGCTCGTCAACGCCGCCGCCGGCAACTTCCTCGCGCCCGCGGCCCAGCTGTCGGGCAACGGCTTCAAGACGGTGCTCGACATCGATGCGGTCGGAACCTACCACGCCTCGCGTTCCGCGTTCTTGCGAGCGATGCGGGATCACGGCGGGGCCATCGTGAACATCTCGGCGACGCTGCACTACGGCGGCACGCCGATGCAGGTGCACGCCGCCTCGGCGAAGGCGGCGGTCGATGCGATGACGCGCACGCTCGCGGTCGAGTGGGGGCCGGCGGGGGTGCGCGTGAACGCGATCGCGCCCGGGCCCATCGACGGCACCGAGGGGCTCACGCGGTTGTTGCCCACCGCACTGCGCGAGCAGGTCGAGCGCACCATCCCGCTGCGTCGGTTCGGGCGCATCGACGAGATCGCCGAGCTCACGGTGTTCCTCGCGAGCGACGGGGCCTCGCTCGTGACCGGGGCCGTGCTCGTCGCCGATGGCGGCGCGTGGCTGCCCGGCGGCGCGGCGCTGTTCATGGGTTGACCTCGTTGACCCTGGTCGGCCGCCGGCGGTAGGGTCCCGAGCGCATGCGGTTCGCGGTCGGTGTGTTGGCAGCGGTGGTGCTCGGCTGCGGCGCGAGCGGGAGCGACGGCGACGCGGACACGACGGGCGCCGCGACGAGCGGCCCGGGTACGGCCGACGACGCTCCGACGTCCGCGGACGACGACGTGCCGACGAGCGCGACCCTCGACACCTCCTCGTCGGCGGGCACCACGGGCACGACCTCGGCGGACACGACGGGCGCCGATGCGACGACCGATGCGACCGACGACGGCACGAGTACGACCGGCGGCACGCGAACGTGCGCCGGCACGTTCCCGGATCACTGGGACGACGGCCTCGACTGCGGTCAGGCCGAGATCCAGATCCACCAGTACGACGACAACACGATCATCCTGCGCCAGTCGCTGTGCACGAGCTTCGAGGGGCCGTTCCTCTACCTGCTCTTCGGCGAGGACCGCGTGCTGCTCGAGGACACCGGCGCCGGCGGCATCGCGGTCGCCGACACGGTGTACGCCATCATCGATCAGTGGCTCGCCGCGAACCAGAAGGACTCGATCGAGCTCCTGGTCGTGAACTCGCACGCCCACGGCGATCACGTCGCGGGCAACTCGATGTTCTCCGGCATGCCGAACACGACGCTCGTGCAGCCGAGCGTGTCCGGGCTGTCCGACTACTTCGGCATCGACGACTGGCCGAACCAGGTCGTGCCGATCGACCTCGGTGGCCGCATCGTCGATCTCGTCCCGATCCCCGGCCACCAGACGAGCCACATCGCGCTCTTCGACCACGGGGCCGGCCTGCTGCTCACCGGCGACACGCTGTATCCCGGCCGCCTCTACATCGACGACTTCACGGCCTACGTCGCGAGCATCCATCGGCTCGTCGACACCGTGTCGCAGGCCGACGTTTGCCAGGTGCTCGGCACGCAC
>Ga0105107_10002182_pt1 | contig 12859 bp, 8 predicted proteins | sample PPLLaktember2015_6_FD_79335 | JGI IMG/M metagenome (GOLD analysis project Ga0105107, IMG submission 79335) | Freshwater sediment microbial communities from Prairie Pothole Lake near Jamestown, North Dakota, USA - PPLs Lake P8 Core (1) Depth... | ecosystem: Environmental > Aquatic > Freshwater >... | reverse complement strand
CGGAAAGCAGCAGAGTGGGCACCAGGAGCAGCAGGAAGGCCGCGAGCATGGAGCGTGAGATCATGAAATCCTCCTGAGGAAGGAGCGTACGCAGAAGAAAGGCCGTGAATATTGTGGTATTCACGGCCTGTTTGTGTCATAGAGCAGCTTTCAATCAGATTTACACTACCGCAACAGCATCATCTTCTGGGATTTGTTGAAGTTGCCGAACTTCAGCGTGTACACATAGCTGCCGCTGGCAACGGAACGGCCGGCATTGTTCGTGCCGTCCCACCCAACCGCGTGGGTTCCCGAAGCATAGTCTTGATCCGCTATGAGGGTCTTCACCTCCTGACCGAGCATATCGTATACCGTCAGTGAGATCTTCTGGTCCACCGGCATGGAGAACCGGATCTCGGTGCTGGGGTTGAAAGGATTCGGATAGTTCTGTTCCAGCACGAAATCATCCGGCCCGACAAACCCGTAGACCTCCTCCTTGAATCCCGTGGCACCCTGATATTCGAGCACACGAATCGTGATGACGTTCGTATTGAGCGCTTTCCTTATGCTGTCGATATTCCAGATCCACGGAATACCGGTGGTGTCCCAGCGATAATATGTATAGAGGATGGAGTCGGCAACGCTCTGGTATGCAATCGCCAGTTCCTTCTTGCCGTCCCCGTCCAGGTCGCCACCCGCGTAGATGCCGGACAGGAATGGGCTCTCGGCGTATGTCGTGTCGCGGAATATGCCGAGAGAGTCGTAGTAGGTAATCTCGTGATACCGGGCCTGGTCACCAGGGTACACAATCGTATTCGTGTAGCTGTCCTGGTTCAGAATGTCGCCCGTACCCTTGTACTTCATCTCGATCACATTGTAGTCGGCCGAACCACCGACGTAGATTTCATCCTTTCCGTCGCCGTCGAAATCATACGAGGTATGACCCCAGTGCGAACCGGCGGTTTTCCCTGCGAGCTTCCATAGCCCCTGGCCGATCAACCCGAACTGCGTGGAGTCTTTCCACACATACACACCGGTGTCGCCCTTTGCGATGCTTGTGAGGCAGACATAGAACTCAATATCCGAAGCGCCGGTATAGATGATGCCGGGAAGTTCCTGTTTTCCATCACCATCGACGTCCGCCGGATGAATTCCCATATACGAACACGCATCGTCCCCTTTTGTCCGCAGATACTCATGATAGTACTGGGTCTTGGCTTTCACGTTGGTTGCGGAATCAACACCCGGAGTTGGGTAGCGATAGCTGTCGGGGCCCTTCACATCGATCGACGTAAACCCCCAGAAGTTCCAGTAGTGAGTGACGATTTCTTTCTTGCTGTCCCCGTTGATGTCGGCGAGGAACGAGTCCCACCATGATCCACCTGAAAACCCGTTTTCCGGATGTACTGCAGGATCGCCACCCTCAATACCCCAGGAGCCAAATCCACCGATATCGCCTACAACACCCAGGATATAGACTTTGTTGTTCTCGTTGGCCATGATCAACTCGTCGCGGCCGTCACCGTCGAAGTCCATGACCCCGCCCATTTCACGGTCCGTCCTCATTCTACCATTGGCGCCAAGCATCGGGACGAACTGGTCGCACGGCAGGGTGAGATCGGCCACGCCGGCCACCGCACCGTAACTGTTGTCCGTTCCGTTATACTCGAACACGTACACAGCTCCCGTATACCGCGGGCCTGCAGGATAGATGATTTCCCGATTGCCGTCGCCATCAAGATCGCCGTCACGGGGCCAGCGCGGTGTGGAGTTGGCGTTCCCGGTATAGAACTTCGGAGATGACCAAACAAGCTGGAGCTTGCCCGGCGAGGCGTACTCGAACACGTGAACTCTCCCGCCATTGGAATAGTCGGTGGCAATGAGTTCTTGTTTCCCGTCCTTGTCCATGTCCTGTGTCACCCAGACGCGCCGGACACCCTGGTCAATCGAATACGGCCGGAGTGAATCCGGACCCGTCCACTCATTCTTGGTTGTGTACGCATTGTGCTCACTGAGCAGAGTGAATTGAGCCATGCCCGTAGCACAAGCCAACACCAGGAGTAACGACACCATAGCAAAATTTCGCATAGAGCTGCTCCTTGATATGATGGGTTGATAATATGTTGAATACGATATGATTAACGCAGGGCACACCCGGCCCGTTCCGCACAACCCCTCTCCACAACGCTGGGTGGGATGCCGGAGATCGATACGCGGGAGATACCAGAAGCACCGATGAAGCTTCAGCTATTCTTAATAATACCATTCATTGCGCGAAATGTCAAGACTGTCCCGCCTTTTGTGTGGTGCTTTGCAGACTGCCAGTCTTCTTACCTGGTGCCTATTGCCCGGTCCCTTCTTTACTCTCCCTCCCCTTCCCCAGCATCGCCAACCCCATGCCAATCGTCACCGTAGCAATCACCCCTATGAGTGTAAACCAGGTCCACGCGACGACATTCAGCGAAATCACCGTCACCATCACGAGGATGCCGCCCATGAACCCCGCAATAGCGTCTTCCTGCTTCGGAGTTTTGAAGAGGAGGCCCAGCAGGAAAGTCCCCAGCAATCCCCCGTAGGTGAATGACGCGATGCTGAGCGCAAGCTCGACGACAGTTTGGGGGGTATTCATAAAGAAGAGCGCGGAGAGCACGAGCATTCCGGCCCAGAGGACGGTGACAATACGCGAAGCCCGTAATTCCTTCGCCGGCGTCAGGTCCGCTCCGGCCCGCGGTTTGTAGAGGTCGAGCACGGTGGAGGATGCCATCGAACTTATTGACCCCGCAAGCGTTGACAGCGCCGCAGCGAGCAATCCCGCAATGATGAAGCCGGAAACTCCCGGAGGCAGACCCTCGACGATGAAACGAGGAAAGACTTCGTCTGCACGTGCCAGACCGAGCGCTGAGACCGGTGCACCGGCGTAGTGGCCGTAGAGAAGCAGACCCACAACCATGAAGAGTGCCATCTGCACAATCACAATGATCCCGCTCCCGATCAAGGCCTTCTGACCGCCCGCAAGCGATTTCGTGGTGAGGACCCGTTGTACCACAAGCTGATCGGTGCCGTGCGACGCCATCGAGAGAAACCCTCCCCCCAGCAGTCCGGCAACTACTGTGTACGGTGTCGTCCAGAATCCCTCACCAAACCCCAGGTTGAAAATCTGGAACTTGCCTGCCTCGCTTGCCAGCCGGGTCGCGCCCGCCAGACCACCGGGATTCATATCAATGAGCAGCAGGGCAGCCACGATCGCGCCGCCGAAATAGACGACCATCTGTACTGCATCAACCCAGATCACGCCACGCACGCCGCCGACGTACGTGTAAATCACTGCCACCAGGGCAAGCACTGCGATGGCCGTCGGATAATCCACGCCCATCACGAACTTGAGCGGGATCGCCGTCGCGAACAGGCGCACTCCGTCGGCGGCGATCCGCGTGAACAGAAACACAACTGAGGCCAGGCTTCTGGTCTTTGCGCCAAAACGTCTTTCCAGAAATGCATATGCCGTGGAGAGCTCCCCTTTGTAGTACGAAGGGAGAAACACAAAACTGACAACGATGCGCCCGAGCAGATAACCCATCGTTACCTGCAGGAAATTCAGATTCGCGATGTACGCGAGCCCGGGAATGCTGATGAAAGTGAGCGTACTGGTTTCCGCCGCGACAATCGAAAGACAGACCACCCACCACGGAATCACGTCCCGGCCGAGGAAGTAGTCTTTCGCTGTTTGTTGCTTTCCTCCCCGCAGCATGCCGAACAGGGCAATTGCGATCAGGTAGATGACAAGGATGATGTAGTCGAGTGTGGAGAAGCCCATAGGTCAGCTCGGGGTTATGTTGAGGTAAACAATCCTGGTCGATTTGAGCTTAAAGAAAACGGCCGGATCGAGACTACGACCGGGATCAATTTCCCGGGGGTTCGAGCGGGACGCGCGCAGTAACGGGGTGCCACTCCATCAACGTTTTGTAGAACAACAAATTCGTTGCCTTTCCAGGTTGCTCCGCAAGGTACAGTTCTCCCATCGCCTCACGAAATCGTAGCAGCTCGCGCCGGCGGCTGGACCACTTGGCATCATACGTACACAGGTCCAGCAACTCCATGGCGCGTTCGTAGCATTCCCGAACCTGAGGGATCCGTGACTGGGACAGAAGGCTGTGCACGCGGCTGAACTCGCTCGCAATCATCAGTATCTGACGATCCATCGGGTAAGCCGCCCAGCGTGCGGGAGTCATGCTTTTGTGCCAGAGGGTCACCATGGCAGCTGAATCCAACGCTGGAGGATAGCGCCTAACCGTTCCCGCAGCTCTTGATTTTCCACCATCAGGCTTCTGTTACCGCTTGCGGGGCGTATATTAATGAGCGAAGTGTATTCAATGAACGGAGGGTTCGCCCATGGATACAGGTTGCCGCCCCACAGAAATTCCTGCTTCGAACCGTTTTCCAGGAGACGTAACTCATCGTCTGCATGCATTTCCCCCCCGAGCGCAACTGCTTCGCGTTCGACATCGACAACAAACTTGATCATCGAGTCAAACGGCTTTCCTCGAAATCGTTCAAGATCCGACAGACTCAAGGGGGTATCCGGCACAACGATGGGGGCATCCATGATGAACAAGATACGCCGTTCAGATCGCTGATGCAACCAGCCGGCGCACAGAACAACAGCTGCCACACAGAGAAAAACAGCGTGGCCTTCCCGAGCCACGCTGCAGGTTGCATTTTTCGCGGGAATGGCATAGGATGATGGTGATCACCGTCACCATCGCGTACTACGAGGGCTACATGCCACTACGGATATTTATTACCGGCGGCACATTCGACAAGGAATACCATGAACTGGACGGCCGCCTCTATTTCAAAGACTCACACCTCCCCGAAATGCTGGCTCTCGGCCGGTGCAAGGTGGATGTTGCTCCCCGCACTCTGATGATGGTCGACAGTCTCGAGATGAGTGAAGCGGACAGGCAATTGATCGTCGATCAGTGCCAGCGCTCGCGTGAGCACCGCATCATCATCACGCACGGCACTGATACGATGGAAGTGACGGCACAGGCGCTGGGCAGAGCGGTCACCGGTAAGACCATCGTCCTGACGGGTGCAATGGTCCCATACAAGTTCGGCAGCTCTGACGGACTCTTCAACCTGGGGAGTGCGATGGCCTTCGTGCAGGTCCTCCCCCCGGGAGTCTACATCGCAATGAACGGCCGCTGTTTTACCTGGGACAACGTGCGTAAGAACAGAAAAACCGGGGAATTCGAAGAGATCAGGAATCAATAACGCTCAACTTTTATGCTGGACACGCCTGCATCCACTTCAATATACACGTGCTCTGCCGCGCTAGAGTAGTTCTCGCTCTGAAAATGACCTTTCGCAATCCGGTTGAATCCAGGAAAACTCTTGCTTGAGAGGGGAGCATCCACGCGCACATCGCACCCGGCTTCCGACGGTACGGCAATTCTCAACGACGAAGCACCGGCATCGATCGTGACATTGCTTTCCGGGACCCCCCGACCCAGCCTGAGGTCGACATGGGTTGCCCCGCAATCCATGTTCAGGCTGCGCACCTTAAATGGACTGAGATCACAATGCATCTTCGCTGCACCGACCTCCAGAACAAGGTCCCAGACAGGTTGCTTATTCAATTGCACTGCCACCTGATTGCGCATACGGCCCGGAGGCCATCCCTTGCGCACGCCGTCGAGACTCAGAGTAAAATCCGTACCTGCAGACCCTCCTTCACGGTCAAGAGAATATCTGCCGAAACTCGTGGCCGTGCGTACTTCCACGAAATCCGCCGTCGTGTCCATGAGCTTAAACTCACCTGCCCCGGACTCCAGCGTGAAACTGGCATTGCCGCTGCCGGGGATAAACTTTTCGTGAAAGACCTGCTCCTGCGTGATTGCTCCCCCCTCCCAAGCGCCATCATCCCATGAAAAACTGAGCAGGGCGACAAGCACGAGCGCCAGCACGGCTGCGGCGACGATGACCGCAACGAGTCTGATGACTTTGCCTCCGAACAGGATCGCAGCACCCCAGGCAATCAACACCACCGGCCAGTATTGCCATGCGTGATGCCACTGAAGGCTCATGACGCCGAACCGTTCCAGAAGGAACGCGGTGCCCAGCGTCAGGAAGAATACACCCCAAAAGACGCGGCCTGTTTTCATGGCATCCTCCTACCGCTTCACGTCATTCTTCGACTTCCAGAGCAACGCCCCGCCAATAACAATCAGGATCACCGGCCAGTAGTCGCCGAAGTCAAAGTTGGGAAGAAGGTTATTACCCAGGAACAGCAGACCCATAACGACAAGAACCAATCCGCCAATCAGGGAGCCGTGGTCGCGCTTCTGTGGTTGTGGATTCGGCGTGGGAACGGAGGAGTCCATATGTGTCCTTTCGAATTGAGAACCGGACAGATCAGACCAATTCGGCGCTCTGAACCCCGGGTCCAGTTTTCAGAATTGGCCGGTGGAGTGAGGGATACAATGCACTACACTATGTACGCAGTCGACCGGCAATTGTTACCCTACCGGACGATCCGCACGCTTCCCAGCCCGCTGGTGGAAGAATAGTTGGCATCATACATCGCTTCTGCATTCACCGGCGGGAGGACAAACGTCCCCGGCGTCACCGCCCGAACGGCATAGTAAAACTGCTGCTGTCGCTTTCCTCCGCGGAAAGTGGTGTAGAGAAGCATCCTGTCGTCACGAATATCCATATAGTCCGGTGTTGCCGGAGTCTGGATGAAGGGGTATGAGGTTGTTTCCGTAATTCGCGGGTTTTCTATTTCAAAACCTGCCGGGAGGAGATCACTGATCGCGACGTACGCCAGCTTGTCCACACTCGAAGTAAGCGTCAGCCGGACCACGAGTAGGTCGTTCTGGCGGACATTCGCAATGTCCACGACTGAACCGCTGCGGTTCAGGAATTCCCGGCGGATCTGCAGATTACGGTCTTCCATCCTGACATTACCGTCCGTCCGGATCCCTTCGAGAGAGATACTATAATAGACACGACCCGTTCCCTGTAGCGAAATTGTGAGAGTTTTGCCGTACGGGGCAAGATCGATACGCTGCGTGCCACCAGCGTAGGCAAATTTCTCCCCGCCAACACTTATCGTGCCTGTAACCTTCGTCGCTGACGCCATGCGCGCCGCCTTCCCGAATGCCAGGAGTGTAAAGGCGTTGTCCTGCGTGCTGTACCAGGCATCATGCCGGTAGTTCTTGGAAAGATACTCCATCATCCGCGGGATGCCGGGGTTGCCGGGATCCGTTTCGAGAAGGGTCATGAACATCAGGGCCATTGCGCGGACCGGTGAATCAAAATCGCCGCCGGAGGTCCGTGCGGGAGACTCCACAGCAAATTGTCCCGGCAGTATGTCCGTCGCAATGCGACGATCGCCGGCAAGGGCAAATGCACCGGCCAGCAGGTGCCGCGTGTCGCCCGTTAACAATGAGCGTTCACTTCGGTAGAAGTCCATCACCGGACGTTCCGGCCGTCCTGCCAACGCAAGGGCATAGAGTGCATAGACTGAGCTTTTCGCGGCAATCCGGCGCACGGTCACGCGGTTCGCTTCATGGGAATAATAATCTTCCGTCTTTTTGTCCCGTGCAATACCGCCGATCGCAGCCAGGGCACGCTTCAAGGTCCCTTCCATCACCGTATATCCGGCCCGCTGCGCCTCGATGAGGAAATGTGTCGCATAGACAGTCGTCCAGGGGTTGGACTCGCTCCCGCCCGGCCAGTACGCAAACGAACCATCGTGAAGCTGCATTTCCGTAACCTTTGTGATCGCTTCGTTCACATAGTACGAGGGACTGCCGGAGGTCAATGCCGCGGGGGCCATGACCGAGGCGATATCGCGGAGATAGATCTGGGGAAACGCCTTCGAAACCGTTTGCTCGAGGCAACCGTGAGGGTACCCGAGCAGTGATTTCAGCTCTTTGGCAAAATTCACGACGGGGTAGGGGCTGAGCGCGACCGATGCCCGACGGTTCTGCGGCAAGTACGCATCCGCGATGGCATGGCTGATTGATTTTCCACCCTCGATGTAACCGGTGATCACATCGGTGGCAAACGGTGCGACCGGACGGACAGACAGATCGGTCGACGATTCCAGCGACTCTCCGAACGCCTTTGTTCGTATCTTCACAGTAGCCTTGCCGATGGACCTGGTGGCCTTCAGCGCAACACTGGCATGCCGTTCCTGGTTGGCGCCTACCTCCAGCGATGCTCTCTTCTCCTGCGCCATCACACCGCCGGCCGTTTCAATATCGAACGTCAGGGATGCCGGAGTGGCGGTGGTGTTGAAAGCTGTGAGCGTCATCAGCACAGAGTCGCCCGGGCTCATGAACCGCGGAAGCCCGGGTGTGACAACGATAGGATCGGCTACTTTCATGGCCCGTTGGGCCGAGCCGAAGCGGTTTCCTTTGTAGGCGAACGCCATCAATCTCACTTCGCCGCTGAATTCCGGGATGTCCAGCACGATGTCGGTCCCGCCTTTCCCCTCTGATTTCCTGATGCCTGACCAGAGTGCCAGCGGCTTGAACCGTTGGGCGCCGAGCGGATTCGTCTTCTTCCCCATCTCGGCCTCGCCGCCGCCGGTAGCACTCCGCTGCTTCCCCTTGTCGGGCTCGGGAAGGAGGTGCTTGAAGAAGTCGGCCGTTTCGGTCTCAAGCGCCTTCCGTGCATAGAAGAAGCCGTACGGATCCGGCGTCGTGTAGTTCTTCACCTGGCATATCCCTTCGTCAACGGCCGCAAGCGTCAGGTACACGTCCCCCTCATTGCCGGTCGCCACGGTGACCTTCTGCCTGGTCCTCGGACGGATTTTTTCCGGTGCCTGAATTGTCACATCGATCCGGTTGGATGGCTTCTCAACCAACAGAGGAGCGATTCCGTGTCCGGCCATCAAAGGGATGTGCATATCAGTGATCTTGCGGAACAGTACCGCCGTCACATAGACGTTCGGAAGGAATTTCTCTTCCACCGCGATGTCTGTCGAAGCCGCGTTGTTCACGACGTCAAGGTAGCGGTAGCTGAAGAGGCCATTGCGCTCGACTGTCACCAGCAGCTTGCCGCTGAACGGTGTTTGGAAGAGCACACGGGCCTTCTCCCCCGGGGCATAGGTTTTTTTGTCCAGGATGATCTCGACGCGCGCTTCCGGGTCCACTTCGAATGACGTGATATCCGACGTCCCCCAGCTGTAGGCATAGAACTGGAACTGATTGTAGCCGGTGTCCCCGGCCTTTGTTACGCGAACCACATAGTCCCCCGAACGGGGCGCGGTGTACATCACTTCGATGGGTTCCTTGCCAAGTGTAACCACATCGCTGCGGACCAGGATTTCGCGGCGCTCGGAGACATACCGGAGGCTCTTGGTATCCGGATGCTGCCTGAGCACGGAGTGCCACTCGTGCCGGATGACATCGACTTTTGCGGCAAACCCAGGAATGGCTTTGTCGTGGATATCCACTGCAACCAGGTGCATCTTCTGCGGCGCATTGGGTGCGAGATAGAAAGCGCCCAGATTCTTGATGCCGATGAAATATGGTTTGGGATAGACGGTGGTCACCGCACCCTGGTAGACCGGCCTGCCGGATTCGTCGAACACCGCAACACGCCCCCGTGCCTTCAGCAGCCCTGACGCAGTGAGATTTTCGGGGAGCGTGAACGTGCATTGTGCCTTTCCATTATCATCGGTCTTTCCATTGACAATCACAGGCTCGCCTTTGTAGGGGGCTGCGGCGTCATCCGAAAAGCGGAACTCGGAGAATGCTTTCGAGACGAACGGTACGGTCACGAAAGAACCCTCAAATTCCCATGACCGCCCGGCGGCCGGCGGCCCGAAGAAATTCAGCGCCTGTAGTTCATAGTGTATGGTCTCTCCCGGTCGCGCTTCCATGACTGACGGGGTCAGCATCACCCGCAGCCGATCCGGTACAAATTCCTCAACGCTCACCTTGTACGACGTGAGAAACAGGTTGGTCCCCGTATACAGTTCGTAACGGTATTCGCCGGTCAGCGCCGACACCTGTGTTCCCACTGATGTCTCGAACGAACCTTCCGCGTTCAGCGTATGCTGCGTCTCCTGCACGAGCGTCCCCTGCGGATTGAACGCCTTCAACCGCACGGGCATCGCCGCCGGGAGGGGATGGAGAAGATCGCGGACGACGCCGGAGATAATGATTTTCTCCCCGGGGCGGTAGATGTTGCGATCACCATAGAGAAGAGCATCGTATTGACCCGCCCCGTCGTAGCGCCCGGCGACATCGAAACGGGATGTCTCCACGCGGTAGTCATCGAGGTTGATGAAGTTGTAGTCGGCATCTGTCTCCGCGGTGATGAGTTTCAGCGTGAAGTCCTTGGTCTGCGCCCCATAATCCGGGAAACGCGCGACCCCGTCCCCGTCCGTTGTCGCCGTCCCCATCACCTGGTTGTTGGTGGAGTGCAGCGTCATACGCACCCCCTCCATTGGTTCCGTCGTCACGAGATTCGTGGCGAACACCACGAGTTCCCTCGCGCTCTGTTTCACAATCATGCCAATGTCGGACACGGCAACGAGCTTGGATGTCGACCTCCAGCCCTGTGCCGGATCCGCAAGCTCGATGACATAGTAGCCCTTGTATCCTGTCGAGAGGAACCGCGTGAGGTCGAACAATGTGCTGACCTGACGGTTCGCGGGGCTTGGGATACTGAGCGTATCGTAGCTGAGCTGCCGGCCGTAGTTGCCGACATGGTAGCGGTACTTCGGCGTGATCCGGCGGCCACCCTCGGACTCTTCGTCATAGTCGCCATAAGAGTAGTCGTAGTAGCGGCCATTGTCGATGAAGTACACCAGGTTGTTCTGAAACAGCTGACTGACGCGGACGGCGAGACGAGGCATGTTTATCGTAGTGATTTCCAGCGTGTGTTTTCCTCCCAGCAACATATACGTTCCCGTGCCTGAGGCAAAACCAAAAGACGGCGCGACATTCCCCATGACAATATCCGCTTCATACTCATGCTGAGTCTTGCCGCCCAGGACGCTTTCCATCCCCTGTGCGATACGCAGACGGATCGCCGTGCCGGGATCAAACGCACCCTGCAGGGTGAACCCGTTGCCGTCATTCCGTATAGTGAATGCACGCACCGGCTCGATTACGACATGACGGCGAACCATCGCGGAGTCGATCTCCTGCGACGTGCGCACTTTGATCCATCCGCGGGAACCGTCAGTCCCGGATTCGTGGCCGAAGATCTGCACCTCCCCGAGTGCGGGCATATGGTAGACAAAGGGCGTCGCCATGCTGATATGCGTTTGTGTTTCCGGCGATACCAGTCCCTCGCCGATCATGATCGAGATATCGCGCTCCCTGTCAAGCTGGGTGACGGTACCGACTTCAACGGCGATCACTTTGCTCTTCTCGGTCGTCATCACCCTGTCGATTCCGTGGGGTGCGCCATCAATCGTCAGTGTGACGTTAGCCGGAATATCCTGCGGCGCAACGGCATAGGTGAATTCGAGGTTTGCCCTGATGCCCACCTGGCGTTTCTCGCCTATGCGGTCATAAAAGAACTCCGCCTGCCGCAGGGTGAAACTCTCGGTGGAAAACGTGAACTCGTCCGGTCCCTCATACTTCTCCGCCCCGGACATCCGGGCTAGCAGTTCGGTGTTCAGCTTGGCCGTGAAGTGCGCATCGCCCGGCAGCTGACCGTCGGGACTGAACACGAGCCTGGTGGTGTCTTCCCAGACGAATTTCCCGGGGATGGCGGGCGTGAAAGCGATAAAGGGTGTTTCGGTCCATTGATTGATCGAATCTGCTGACACCACTGCACGGGAGAACGTCAGCGGTATCATGGCATCGCGGCCCATAACGCCCGAAGGAAACGGTGACGTAACACGCAGGACGTTGGCTCCGGGCCCGCCGCATTGCAGGGCCACCACGGAAAGGGCCAGGATGGCCGGCAGTACCACCAGGAATCGCTTCATGACTGCGCCTTTCGAAGAACGAGTGCAACCGCGTCGGTTACAGGAAGAACTTCTCTTGATATAGCACTTCAGCGCGACGATACCTCTTTCCCGATCATGTTCACCGTCACGCGTACCGATGACATCCGCCCCCGGTCATCCAGACATGCAACGGTATGATCCCCTTCCTTCATGTCGACAAACAGCTTGTCGCCCGGTTTCCGGGTGCCGAGGAACGCGTCATCCAGATACCAGCGGTGTTCGCGGACGTCGACGCTCGACCCGGCCTGCAAGGGCAAACCTCCCGCCCCCGGATCGAGATAATACGTCATCCGGTCTCCCGGAGTGATGATTCTGGGGCCCTCACCCGCCGCGATGCGTGCACAGGAGGGGTTGTGCGGCGGCACGACGTCGTGGCGCACTCCCTGCCGGCGCCAGAAATGCAGCAGTTCAGGTGCATACTGTACCATGGTCACCGCGACATACTGCTGTTGCCCAAGACACGACACGCAATAGCTCACCGTGCGGTCCGGCGACAACAGCACTTCCCGGCACAGGTCGCATTGCTGTGTCTGGGATGTCGTCGATGAGCTCAGATCGTCAACAAGGCGGGCACAGCGAGGAGAGGGGGAAAGCCCGCTCGTCGCACACACTTTACGCAAGCGCAGGTCTCGGGGGGGTGCAAGAATTTCCCTGTGAGGTATGCGCGACAGCGATGTAAACAAGTCAATGAGCAACGGCGCGGCGGATTTGCTCCCGACCAGCTCCGGGTTTCCCCGGTTGTTGACGTTGCCTATCCAGACGCCGATGGTGTACTCGGATGAGTAACCCATACTCCACGCGTCGCGACGTCCATAGCTGGTGCCTGTTTTGAAAGCCACCCGCGGCAGCATCAAGGCCGATGCGAAATTGTTCGGGAGATCCGGGCGCTCCAGG
>Ga0105107_10002181_pt1 | contig 12860 bp, 6 predicted proteins | sample PPLLaktember2015_6_FD_79335 | JGI IMG/M metagenome (GOLD analysis project Ga0105107, IMG submission 79335) | Freshwater sediment microbial communities from Prairie Pothole Lake near Jamestown, North Dakota, USA - PPLs Lake P8 Core (1) Depth... | ecosystem: Environmental > Aquatic > Freshwater >... | reverse complement strand
TTCCCCCGGCCTCCTCCATGGCTTTTTTGATAAGTGGTATCTTGTACCTCTCGTCGTGAGCTATGCTGAATGTCACCAGCTCCTTGTCGCCTTCCTCAACATAGGTGTACATGTCACTGGAAAAATCGCAACTGTTCATATTGGTCCTGCCAAATGAATAACCAATACCGGTTGAAGGGTCAAAATAGGCTTTGATGACCTCATCCTGAACTTCAGGTGGCAGCTTAGCCCATGTCTCAGCTGCGGCATCTGTGAATGCCCCGCCTATTCCCAGGAAAGTCTGAAACCTCTTTGACGGATCGACAAATAATGCTGGCTGCGTCTCCAGCGGCTGGCCAAAGTCGGTAAAAGTCAGCGTATCAGTTGCCGAAAGCCTGAATGGAGTCGATTCGGCCGTTGTATAGACGACCACCTGTTTGGAATCTGCACTGAATTCCGCCTTCGCTGATGCTGTGACCGCCTGTTTATCAGTAACCTTATTGCCGGTGCATGCTGCAAGCAACATTACAGCAGTAAGAAGTAGTCCGCTTCTCATTTTGACAGTTTTTTTCGGTTTTATGCGATCCTTTTATTTCATTTATGGCAGGATTTTATGCCATTACATTGTACAGGACTTCTATTCCTGCTGTCCCCATTCCACCTTTCCTGACCGGTAAAAGCTGATGCCCATCGCCTCCATGCGTTCACCCTGGGCGCCGAGGCGTAGTTTGTAATCATCCCAGCTGCGCTGTTCGGCAGGGGTCCACCCGATCTCGGCATAACCCAGTAACCTCGGGAAGAGCAGGTATTCAGCTTCCGTGCGGTTTGAAACTGTTTCAGCCCAAAGCGGGGCTTCGATCCCTATGATGTTTTCCATTTTTATTTCAGGAACCAGTGTGGCAGGATCCCAGTTGTAGCCGTGATCAACTTCGATGTACCCGGCCCAGTCCAGTCCGTAGACGCTGGTCGAATCATACTTCATGTCGATATATGCGTATTTCGACGGTGACATCAGCACCTTTGCGCCCTGGTTCACCCCCTTGATGGCATTATCGGCCCTGGCCCAGTACTGGACAACAGATCCGGGTTTCAGTGTGGCCAGTGCAATCTCGTCCCATCCGATTACCTGCTTGCCGTGGGTGGTGACGATATCCTGCACCCTGTTGATAAAAGGAATATAATCTGCAAGCCTGGTGACATGAGACTCATCTCCTCCGATGTGAAGATAAGGTCCGGGTGTCAGTTCGGAGAGCTCACGGAAAACATCATCCACAAATTTGTAGGTTATCTCCGATTTCGTGTCCAGTGTGCTGAACCCTACTTTGATGCCTGTATACAACTCGGGAGACACCCGGCTAATGTTCAACTCGGGATAGGAAGCAAGGGCGGCATTTGTATGTCCCGGCATGTCAATCTCGGGAATGATTGTGACATACCTCTCCTGTGCAAAGCTCACAATATCAGTATACTGCTCACGGGTATAATAACCGCCTTCCCCACCGCCTACCTGGGTGCTTCCGCCATGGGTGGCCAGGTTGGGCCATGTGCTGATATCTATCCTCCAGCCCTGGTCGTCTGAGAGGTGCAGGTGCAGAACATTCATCTTGTAGTTTGCCATCTGGTCAATAAAGATCTTTATATCCTCCGCTCCGAAGAAATGGCGCGCTACATCACGCATGGCACCACGGTATGAATAGACAGGATAATCACGGATCGTTCCGGTGGAAATCTCCCACGGACCCTCCTGCAGCGTGGTCATCTCCACTCGTACCGGTAGAAGCTGCCTCAGGGTCTGGACCCCGTAAAACAATCCAGCCGGCTTATTTGCGGTTATTTTTAGTAATTTACCGGTGACTACCAGCTCGTACCCTTCATCACCCAACTCTGCATCTCCCTCTGAAAGAGCAAGAAGAATATCTCCCTTGCCCGGCTTCCTGCCGTCTGAAATTACTTTCAGGTCAAGACCGGTTGACGGATTTAGCTTGTCAGCCAGGAACCGGCCTGTCCGGAGAAGCTCATCCGACGCCTCTGAAACATAGATGTCGCTCTTACTGGTCAGGGTGAATGTTTCACCCGTGGCTGTTATTGACACAGGTTTTGGGATAATATTCGCCTTTGTCATATCTGTCGGGGTTGAGGAGCAGGCAGTCATTCCCATTAATAGCAAGGATGACAAGACGGCCGTGATGATGTTCGATTTTCTCATGGGTGGATATTTTATTTTAATTGTTCAAATTCCGTAATCACGGGTTAAATATATCCATTTTTGGAAAGCAGCTGGTACGAGCATTTATATAAGAATCGCTTCCTGCACCGGATGAGGCAATTAAAACCTTTTCATGACAGCCGTCCGGAATTCCGCCATTTTGGTGTAAGCTCTAATTCTATCACCTCCCTGCAGTAGTTCCGGATTATTATTAATTTTGTTGGCACTGCTATGAAAGTTGTAGAGCTAAAGGATTTCGAAGGTCTCTCTTTCCTTTTCAGGGGCGAAAGAGGGCACCGTCTTGCCGGATTCACTATGCGGCTACTGGCAATCGATAAGGTGAACCGGGTCTATGATAACTCCGGTGCCTGGATCGGACCTGAATTTACCTCGAGGCTGCTTGATGACCTCGGGGTAAACTATGTCGTCGGAAACTCCGAACGATTGCAGAGCCTGCCCGAGGGGGCCTTCATCACCGTGTCAAACCATCCATACGGCGGCCTCGACGGGATAATGTCGATAGACCTGTTTGCACGACTGCGCCCTGATTACAAATTCATGGTCAACAGGGTACTCTCCACGATTAAGACCCTTAACCACAATTTTATTTCCGTGGCGCCGACAGGCAATAAAATGACAGGCATAAAAGCAGCCAGCTTAAGAGGGGTGCGCGAAACACTTGAACATATCCGCAATGGTCACCCTGCAGGCTTTTTCCCCTCGGGAGCCGTCTCCGACTTCAGCCTGAAGGATCTCCGCGTCAGGGACCGGAAGTGGCAGGAAGGCATATTGCACATGATACACTCGGTGAAAGTCCCTGTTCTGCCTATCAGATTCTTCGACAAAAACTCTCACTTCTTTTATTTCCTGGGATTGCTCAACTGGAGGATACGCCTCCTCAGACTTCCGTCGGAAGTGTTCAATAAAAAAGACCAGGAACCCCGCATTGGCATCGGGGAAATAATAACCGTTGAAGAGCAACGGCAATTTCCTGATGTCGAGTCTTTCGGAACTTTCCTGAGAAAAATGGTTTACGAAATGCCCCTTCCTGTAAATTTCGTCCCCCGAAAAATGATTAAACAATAGAAACAACAATCCACCTGATATGCCTGAGGATAAAAAGGAAGCTAAAATCAAAAGGGCGCTGAAAACCAGCGAGGTCCTGAATTCTGTTTTCGGTGACAGGTCCCGCACAAACCTCCTTAAAAAATACGAACAGCAGGCAATTGCATGGCTCGTTCAGCACATTCCCCCGGGGATTACGTCAAACTTCCTGACCGGAGTGGGTTTTTTCGGTTACATAGTTGTTTTCGCAAGTTTTGTGCTGGCTAGCTATTATGGCAGAGTCTGGCTGCTTCTCGGACTGCCGGGATTTATCATAAACTGGTTCGGAGATTCCCTTGATGGAAGGCTGGCCTACTATCGGAAAAAACCAAGGAAGCAGTATGGTTTTACACTTGACATAACCATCGACTGGCTTAGTATCATACTCATTGGCCTGGGCTATATCATTTATGTTGATGGTGTCTGGAAGTTGTTCGGCTATGGCTTCGTTTCAATGTATGCATGGGAAATTATCCTTGCCCTGATCAGATACAGGATCACGGGGAAATATTCAATTGACTCCGGGAAGCTGGGCCCCACGGAAGTAAGGATAGTGATCGGCACCATAATGGTGGCAGAGGTCCTGTTGCCCGGATCCATTTTGTTCTCGGCAGTCCTTCTTGTCTCAGCCATCTTCGTTGTCAATATCATTGATACCAGGAAAATGCTTCGCATTGCTGATGAGATTGACAAAACGGAAGCGCAATCAAAATCATAAACTATATTTGTTTACAGCCAAACCGACCGTCATGGGGGAAATTACCGTAAAAGAAGTAGTCACGCGGAAAGATCTGCGTGATTTCATCTATCTGCCTGAAAAGGTTCACCGCAATGAACCTGATTGGCTGCCGCCAATCTATATGGATGAATGGGAGCTCTTTGACAGGAAGAAAAACAAATCTTTCGGCTATGCCGATGCCCTGCTCCTGCTTGCCTGCAGGGACGGCAAACCGGTTGGAAGAATCATGGGGCTCATTAACAGGAGATATAATGATATTCACAATGAGCAGCATGGCCGCTTCTGTTTTATGGAATGCTACGAAGACAGGGAGGTGTTCCATGTACTCATCAGCAGGGTTGAAGAATGGGCCAGACAAAACGGAATGACGAAAATGATAGGTCCGCTCGGATTTTCCGACAAGGATCCTCAGGGGTTTCAGATCGAGGGGTTTGAATATCCGCAGTTCATTACCAGTGCAAACAACTCTCCCTATATGGTCAGCCTGATAGAAAATGAGGGTTTTGCCAAAAAGATTGACCTGGTGAATTATCTCGGAGAAATGCCGAAGGAGTTCCCGGTAGTCTATGAAAGGGTGCTGGAAAGAATTTACAGGACCGGGGAATTTACAATCACCGAATTCCCCACCAAAAAGCACCTCAGACCATATATACTGAGGGTCCTTGAGCTTATGAACGAGACGTTTTCGGAGATTTATGGCTTTGTCCCTTTGAATGACAAGGAAAAATCTGATTTTGCCTCCCGTTACATGCCGATCATCGATCCGAAATTCATCAAGGTGGTTGAGAAGGACGGCCAGCTTATAGGGTTTGCCATCGGCATGCCGGATCTAAGTGCGGGCATTAAAGCCTGCCGGGGCAGACTTCTTCCTTTTGGGATACTCAAGGTGCTCCGGGAATCAAAGAGATCAAGGAAACTTATTATGATGCTGGGTGGCGTGAAGAAGGAGTTCAGGGCTAAGGGTATCGACGTGTTGATGGGCGTCAAGATACTTCGCGACGGAATAAACAGCCGGATGGAAAGCCTCGACAGCCACCTCGTTCTCGAGGATAACCTCAGGATGAGAGGGGAATACGAAAGGATCGGTTGTAAAGTCGTCAAGAAATTCAGAATCTTTCAGAAGGACCTGTAACCGTCAGTCTTCAGTCCGCAATCTGCAGTCTTCTGTCTCAGTCCTGTAAGGCAGTAGGCAGTAGGCAGTAGGCAATAGGGAGGAATTTAGGAATTGAGAATTAAGAATTAAGAATTAAGAATCAGGCGGTTAGACCATATAAGCTTTCGACTTTATGGACTTTATGGACTTTAGACTAAGAGACCTTCGGTCCTCAGACCCCGGGAGGGTTATTCCCAGGTAATAACTGAAATACGCTTCTTCCCGTCCATCTTAACGGTCAGGTTGTTTGTGAACTGCACATGCGTGACATACCGACCCTGCCTGATGACCTTTTGTTTCCTCAGAATATCCCAGTTCAGAACGGAACTCTTCTGATTATGCTGAATTGAAAAATAGCCCACATTCATTGATGTGACATTATGGAAGAAGTGAGAGCCTGATGAAGCGTCAAGGGGAAAATCCTCGAGGCTGGTCTCGATAATTATTTTTGCATTGCTTATCTGCGGCCACGTAACTGGAATGCCGATCCACCTGTCCCTCGTTCCCCATCGGCCGGGTCCGAGCAAAATATACTGCCTCCCACTTCTGATCATCTCATCATTGAACTCATCTATCTCGGCTGCAATCTCCAGGGTTTTGGATTTGTCAAACAGATCCCTGTCAACATAAATCACATCCTGAATGTTGCCTATCATGCCATTCCCCATACTCTTTTCAGTAAACAGCAGGATGCGGGATCTGTCAATCTCATCCATATTTACATCATAGTCAAGCGATGCTCCTATTATGGGCTTTATCTGCAGCAGGTAGAACGAGGCCTTGTAATCGCTGTCTCTTGTCAGGTCAACGGCAAACTCGATCTCAACCGGAGTGCCAAGGGCTTCCTTTACAATATCCAGGATCTCCGTCAGTGACTTAGCCAGCGGTATGTAATCATACTTCAGAATATCGGCAAAGTTGATTATGCGCGGACCGGGCTTGTCTATCCCGGGAAAAATAGTCTTGCTTTCAGCTGAGTAAACGGACGCGCAGTGCCTTATCACTCCGTGACGTTCCGCGTCCTCTATGCTTAAACGGACCAGTCCTGCAGTGTCGCCTTCAAGCAGGTTGAACTCCTTCTTCTCGAGGTCTATGGCATAAAGTTCAACCTGGGAATTAAGATATTGATCCTTGGGTGAATTATTTTCCAGGTTGGGGTATTTTGGCGAAAACCTGAATGCTTTTTCCCCTTCCACAACGTAGGTCCCCAGACCCACGGCAACAACGGCAAACCCATCCTCCGGCTGCATGTGCCCGTAAGGGTAATAATTGTATGACTGACTGACTCCGCTGATGTGCGGATAATAGGTGTTTTCATATTGCTCGCCCACTACCTCCTGGATTATGACAGCCATTTTCTCCTCTTCAATCTTGTAGTTGATGGCGCTGATATAGCCGCGTGCGGTCTCAGAGTATATAGATGCATATACGAGCTTGATAGCATCCATGAGCTGGGTGAGCCGGACTTCGATATCCTCATTGATATTTGGCAGAAGATAGGTTTCAAAAATTCCCGCAAAGGGCTGCATCAGAGAATCCTCAAAAAGACCTGATGAACGGACTGCCAGTGGTTTCGTAATTTTCCCGAGGATAATGCGGAGCTTTTCAATCAACGGTTGAGTTAGGTCACCTTTGATGAACAGCTTTTTAATTGTATCGTAATTGGTTTCGGAAAAGATCCTGCTCCTCAGTTTGTTGTTGTCAAGGAAATCCTCAAACTCATTGGTGCCGATAATAAAAGTTCGCGGTGCCTTGATATTTAGGCCGGGAACATAATTTGAAATATCGAAATTATAGATCAGGGTATGAATAAACGCCAGCCCTCGTCCCTTTCCTCCCAGCGCTCCCGGAGACAACTGAATGATGTTGCTCTCCTCGAGGATCAGGGTCTCATCAAACTCAACAATTTTGCCTTTGTTCTTCTCATATTTGAGCCTCTTGACCACCTCAACCAGATAGTTTCTCAGTGATTCAGCATCCTTGAAATCGCTTATTCTTTTGGGGGCAATCTCACGGGCAAGCTGAATTTCACCGCGGGCAGTGAGCCAGAGTGAAAAATGATTCTTACGGGCGTGGTACAAAAGGGTCTCTGTCGGGATCGACTGAAGCTGGATCTCAAACTCATTCATGTTCTTGGCAGTACCGATGGTCTTCCCGGTTTCATCCTTGTAGATGAAATCGCCAAAGCCAAGATGAAAACTGATGAAGTGCCTGATATCCTGGGCAAGGGTATCAGAGTTCTTGTATATAAATACGCAGTTAAGCTCCTTTGCCTGCTTCTCATTTTCCCTGTCAGAAGATTGAATAATTGTCGGGAGATCCGGAATTTCTGATTTGATGGCCCTGACCAGCTCAAATCCCGCATTCTCATCAAATGCCCCGTCCTTCTGAAACTTCACATCGGTTATCAGGCAGAGAAAGAATTCGTTGTACTTTTTAAAAATCCTGATAGCCTCCTCATAATTTGACGCCATCAGAATTTTAGGACGCACCCTCAAACGCAGAACCTTGTACAATTCATCCATGGTGCTGACATCCTCTATGATTCGCCTGGTCTGCTCCATCACGCAATGATAGAGAAGAGGGATATAACGCGAGTAATATTTTGCCGAGTCTTCAACCAGCAATATTATGCGACTGTAGCCTACCTTAGTGTCGTTTTCAACATTCACATAGTCCTCAAGCTGCTTCACCATTGCAAAAAAGATCCGCGAATCTCCGTTCCATACAAAAACATTATCAATAAGACTGGTGCGTTTTTGTTCGCTTTGAAAAAAGCTTATGTACTGATTATTGTTGAGCAGGAGATATATTGGAATGTACTGGTAGAGCGACTTAAGCTTCTTCGCTATCTCCATAGGGGCCTTCTTGTCAACACCCACCATTATGATTATCAGGTCAAAGTGTTTCAGGTAAACCTTCTCAAGTGCCTCTTCAAATGATGAAACCCCCGTTATACGGGGTATGGTGGTCAGATTAAGCTGGTAATATACCCCCAGTATGTAATCCGAAAATTTGCCTTCACGTTCAAGGCTGTATGCATCATAAAGATTGGATATGATCAGGATCTCCTTGACCTTGAATTTCATGAGATCATGAAATATGTCACGGTCATAATTGTTCTTCTCGAGGAAATTCTGAAGCAGTTTACGTTTATTCAGCAGAAAATCCTTTGCAGCCTCGAACTTCTGCTTGAGCTCTTCATCTGACCTGTACTTCTTGATGGCAACCTCCCCCTGCCTGGAGTTCAGATAGTTACAGATCAGCGACGAGATATTATTGATCAGATCCCTCTCCTCCTTCATGAAGGGCCCTTCATGCATGTCCGGAAAGTCTTTGGTATAATATACCTCGATCTCTCCGATTTTATCATCGATCGTCAGAAACGGTTGCCGCTGCCTCCATTTGGTCACCATAAAACCCGGCGAGGTATATTCCTGCCCGTCGTAACTGATCCTGGCCACAGTGTGTTCGGGATACTGCCAGGCATCAGGCATGATGTAAGCTATCTGCTTCAAAGCATTCTCAAGAGATTTCTCAGCCTGCAGAATTGAAGTTGTCTGGTTGATGCACGATAATTCCTTGAGGCGCTCCGTCTTTTCGTACATGATCTTCTTCATGCCCATTTCCGTGGCAATAACGGTATCAAGCCCATAGATCAGATTAATGAATCCGGAGACCAGGAGCGCCAGGGTCTCCACATATTGCTTTTCCTCCTCCAGGAATGGTTCCTCATCACCGGTGGCACTGTCACCGAAATAATATACCTCTACTGACCCGATCTTTGCCGAAATGGTCTTGAAATTTGCCCTCAGAAGTACCGGGGTCTCAACGAGACCTTCTGAGGAATACTCCTTTTCATCATATTTAATGCGACATTTAATTTCCTCCGGAGATCGGAACGCACCGGGAATTATATCCACAATCTCGCTCAGTGTGGTGCCAATAGAGAGCCCGTTCCTCAGTCGCTTTGAGATCTCATTGATTGAAGCAAATATCCTTGCGTTTCCATTCGTTTCGCCTGACGTTACCTCTTCCCTGTCGGAGGGATTTCTGATTTCATTTCCCTTGATAATGTTTAAAAAACCGGTGATGAGGTTTGCCATATTGCTCAGAAGCACGCTCTCCGATTTCAGGTAAGCCTCCTCTTCGGTAATGGGAAACCCCCTCAGATAGTAGAATTCTATCTTGCCGGACTTTTTGTCAATTGTGGTAAATTCCTCCTTGAGGCTCCATTTATGATCTTCAAAGCTCTTATCGGAACTAAGATATTCCTTGCCTCCGTATACAATCCTCGCAACAGCGTATTCAGGATAGTGCCATGATCTGGGCATGTTCCTGCATATCTGTGTCAGAGTCTCATTTATATTCTTTTCTTCACTCTGTTTCCGCGTATGTTCCAGCCTCAGGGTGGTTTCCTCCTCGATTTCTTCCGACCGGCCGGACGCCAGCTGAGAATTCAGAAAGTTCGACACAATGGTGGCAATGTTCTCAAGCAACTGCCTCTCCTCATGCAGGAAGGGTCCTTCATCAGCCCTTGGGAACTGCTTCGTGTAGAAGACATCAATGGCTCCCCATTTCTTATCGTAAGTTTCAAAAACCTGCTTCTGAATCCAGCGTGACTCCCTGAAATCATCAGCGCGGTATTCCCTTCCATCATACTTTATACGGGCATAGGCATACTCCGAAAACTGCCAGGCCTTCGGGATTTCCTTTACAATTTCAAGCAGTGTGTTTTCAATACTTCCCTTTGTGCTGATTACCTTGTTTATTGTGTAAATAATAGATAAACCCTTCTGACTCTGGATTTTCTCTGCCAGAAGCTTCTGCATCTCCTTCTGCCATCTGGATATATTTTCCATTCTCTTGTCAGTTCAGCAAGGATCGGGATTTGTAACCCGATGCAATTTGTTTTGAAAGTTAATAATAACCCGATTATTTTTTTATTACCTGCGGAAAATATGGAAATTTAATTATATAAATTTGTTTCTTAACACCCAATAATCCCTAAAACCAATTACTATGTCGAACCCAGTAGAAGAATTCATGGCGAAAGTCATTGCCAAAAATCCCGGTGAAGTTGAATTTCACCAGGCAGTCAGAGAGGTAACGGAATCTCTGATGCCTTTTATCCTTGAAAACCCGAAGTATCGCTCTGCGAAAATCCTGGAGAGGATGGCAGAGCCTGAAAGAATTATAATCTTCAGAGTCCCGTGGATGGACGATAAGGGAGAAATCCAGATCAACAGGGGTTTCAGAATAGAGATGAACAGCGCTATTGGCCCCTACAAAGGCGGCCTGCGCTTCCACCCCACTGTGAACCTGGGTATCCTGAAATTCCTTGCTTTTGAACAGGTCCTCAAAAACAGCCTTACAACCCTCCCTATGGGTGGCGGTAAGGGTGGCTCCGACTTTGATCCGAAGGAAAAGTCCGACAACGAAGTAATGCGCTTCTGCCAGTCGTTTATGAGTGAACTCTTCAGGCATGTCGGGGCAGACACCGACGTCCCGGCCGGCGATATAGGCGTCGGAGGCAGGGAGATCGGCTTCCTGTTCGGACAGTATAAGAGACTACGCAATGAGTTTACCGGCGTGCTGACAGGCAAGGGACTCGACTGGGGCGGAAGCCTGATAAGGCTCGAAGCAACCGGCTACGGGCAGGTCTATTTTGCAGAGGAGATGCTTAATACCAGAGGCGACAGCCTCAAAAACAAAATCTGCACCGTTTCGGGTTCAGGCAATGTAGCACAGTTCGCAGCTGAAAAGGCAATACAGATGGGTGCCAAAGTGGTCACAATGTCGGACTCCAATGGCTATATCCATGATCCTGACGGGATTGATGAAGAGAAACTCACATTTATCAAGAACCTGAAGAATGTCAAGAGAGGCCGGATCAAGGAGTATGCCGATAAATACAAATGCCAGTACGTTGAGGGTAAATCAACACCTTGGGAAGTGCCATGCCAGGTCGCACTTCCTTCTGCCACGCAGAATGAAATCACTGGTGCTGATGCCGAACTGCTCGTTAAAAACGGATGCTTCGTTGTCTCTGAAGGAGCCAACATGCCATCAACCCCCGACGCCGTAAATGTCTTTCTCCATCACAAGATACTGTTCGGCCCGGGGAAAGCCGCAAATGCAGGAGGTGTAGCCACCTCAGGACTGGAAATGACGCAGAATTCAATGCGCCTTTCATGGTCAAGAGAAGAGGTTGATACCAGGCTGCACCGCATCATGATAGATATCCATGCAACCTGCGTGAAATACGGTACCGGGAAAGACGGTTACATCAACTATGTCAACGGTGCCAATATCGGCGGCTTTGTCAAAGTTGCCGAAGCCATGCTTGCACAGGGCCTTGTTTAAGCCCTGACATATGCCTGTACCTGACCCTTGCACTAAAGGACCAGGTACAGGCATTTTCATCTTATCAAAATAGGTAAATGTACAAGCTCAGGAAAAACATTTTCAGAGAGACCTCTTTTGAGCTTCTGATGCAGAAACGGGTTCAGTATGTCCTGCTTATCTGCAGCAGATATGATGCATTCATAATGGAGGAGGACGGGAAAATCGACGAAAAGGTCTTCAATGATTATGTATCATTCAATCTGCGCTACCCCCCGCGTTTTGTCCATGTGACATCCGGCCGGGAAGCAATGGAAGCGCTCGGCACAAAACAGATTGACCTGGTCATAAACATGCTGAGCATAAATGATCAGGACCCGTTCGAGCTCTCCCTGGAAATCAAAAAAACATATCCTGATAAACCTGTCGTAATACTTGCTCCCGACTCGCGTGAGAATAACCTCAGGCTGAACAACGAGGATCTCTCAGCAATCGATTATGTCTTTACCTGGCCGGGCAACACGGACATCCTGCTGCCGATAATCAGCCTGGCAGAGGATAAATTAAATGTTGACGAAGACAGCAAGCATGAAGGAGTACAGTCGATTCTGTTGGTTGAAAGCTCATATAAAATGGCCTCCGTCTCCCTGCGCCACCTCTACTCAATCATCCTGGAACAGTCGCGCGAGTATATGACCGAAGGCCTCAACGAGCATCAGAAAATGATGCAGATGAGGGGAAGGCCCAAGATCCTTCTTGCTTCGACCTTTGAAGAAGCATTGCAGCTGTTCAGAAAACATCAGGCGCAGCTCCTGGGTGTCATCGCGGATATTGACCCTAAGACCGGAAATCCAGAACTCAAAAGCATTGCGGCAGACTTCTGCAGAGAGATAAAAAAGTATGACCCCAACCTTCCGATAATAATACAATCAGTAAATAGTGAAGATGAGAACTTTGCTATAGAATTCGGAGATGCATTCCTGTTCAGCAACCCCGGATCTCTTCCCCTCGATCTGAAATCGCTCCTTAAAAAACACTGCTCATTCGGAGATTTTATTTTTACAGACCCCGATACAGGCCTGAAAATTGCCGGGATTTCAGATCTGCAGAATTTTCAACGCAGGCTGTTTGATATACCTGATAACTCCTTTCGTTACCACCTGTCAAGAAACCATCTTTCAAAATGGCTGTACGCCCGAGCACTCTTTTCCCTGGCTGAGTTCATTAAAGAGGTAAGCATTGACGATTTTGCCAGCATCGACCAGGCCCGCCGCTTTATCTTTGATACCATTGCCAATTTCAGACTTAACAAGGGACATGGCATTATTGCAGAT
>Ga0105107_10002179_pt1 | contig 12870 bp, 10 predicted proteins | sample PPLLaktember2015_6_FD_79335 | JGI IMG/M metagenome (GOLD analysis project Ga0105107, IMG submission 79335) | Freshwater sediment microbial communities from Prairie Pothole Lake near Jamestown, North Dakota, USA - PPLs Lake P8 Core (1) Depth... | ecosystem: Environmental > Aquatic > Freshwater >... | reverse complement strand
GGCCGGTAGATCGTCGCGTAGTCCTCCCACGCGGAGAAGTAGAAGAGCTCGGTGCGGGGGCTGAACGACGGCGGATACCAGTTCGTGCCGCCTTGGTTGCCGGGATAGGTCGGCTGGCCCTCGGGCTGGGGCGTCGGGATCGGCCGACCGTTGGCGTCCAGCCCGCTCGACCAGTTCACGCGCACGAACGGCGTGCCCGACAGGAACTCGCCCGTGACGCGGTCGAGCACGTAGAAGTAGCCGTTCCGGTTCGCCCAGAGCATGAGACGGCGCGGCTGCCCGTTCCAATCCATGTCCACGAGCACGGGGACCTGAACGGCGTCGTAGTCGTAGCCGTCGTTCGGCGTGAACTGGAAGTGCCAGACGAGCTCGCCCGTGTCCGCGTCCAGCGCCACGACCGCGTCGGAATACAGGTTGTCGCCGGGCCGCTGCGCCGCGTTCCAGTCGGGGCCGGGATTGCCGATTCCCCAATAGGTCAGGTTCAGATCCGGATCGAACGATCCGGTGATCCAGGCGGGCGCGCCCCCGTGCTCCCAATCGTCGCCCTCCCACGTCTCGTGACCCGGCTCGCCGGGCCCGGGGATCGTGTAGAACTTCCACACCTCCTCGCCCGTTGCGACGTCGTAGGCGGCGACGAAGCCACGGATGCCGAACTCGCCCCCGCCCACACCGACGAGGACTCTGTCCCCGATCACGAGCGGCGCCATGGTGATCGAGTAGGCGAGGTTCACGTCCCCTACCCGAGTCTTCCACAGCGCCTTGCCGGTCATGGCGTCGAGTGCGATGAGATGCGCGTCGAGCGTCCCCATGAAGACGCGGTCCTCGTGGATGGCGACGCCGCGGTTGTTCGCCCCACAGCATACACGCGCATTCTCGGCGTTCGTGTGGCGATATTGCCAGAACACGCGGCCCGTGGCGGCATCCACGGCCATCACGTCGTTGGGTCGCTGCGTGATGTACATGATCCCATCGACGACGATCGGATTCGATTGCCACGCGCCGAACACCTGGTTCGGCAGCATCCACTTCAGCTCGAGATCGTCCACGTTGCCCGGCGTGATCTCGTCGAGCGTGCTGTAGCGCTGGCTCGCGTACGTGCCGTTGTAGGTGAGCCAGTTCTGGGGCTCGTTCGCCGCGCCGAGAATGCGTTCGTACGGAACGCTCACCTGCGCAGTGGACGGCCCCGTCAGCACCGTGGCGGACAGGACCCACGTCGCGGCCACGATTGGCATCGTCTTCATTGGATACCCCGCAGGGTCAGGAGATACCCGATCACGTCCGCGACCTGCTCCGCGGATAGGCTGGTGGGCCGCATGGTCGCCGTCGTGCTCACCTCCCATTCGGACAGGTCGTCCTTTCGGAGGGAGCGGAGTCGGCCCTCGGAGTCGATGAGCTGCACGGTGTACGTATCCTCGTTCAAGCGGCGGCCACGGATCGTCTCGCCCGCGCCCGTGACCGCCCGTACCGGACGGTTGATCGGCAGGAGCGCGGTGCTTGGATCGAGCAGTGTCCTCTGGAGCGCAGCCGCCGTTCGCTGCACGCCGATCTCTCCGAGATCCGGCGCCTGCCTCCGCGGGCCGCGTCCATTCACGCGGTGACAGCCGGAGCAGCGGCCGGCTCCCTCGAAGATCGCCTGGCCGCGCGCGGCGTCTCCGACGCGCACCGCGACGCCCTCGGGATCGAAGCCTGCGCGAATGTAGGCCACGACGCCGTCGAGCTCCGTCGTGCCGAGATCGAAGCTGGGCATCCTCGACCCACCGACGCCGCGGGTGACCACGCGGCGGATGTCGTCATCCGAGCGCACGCTGCGGAACTGCCCGCGTCGCAGGTCGACGCCGTCCACGCCGTCGCCGTTGGCGCCGTGGCAGAGCGCGCATTCGGTGACATAGACGCGTGCGCCCGCCTCGATGGTCTCGCTCGGATATTGGTGGTCGGCCAGGGCCTGGCCGAGCGCCGGCTGCGGGAGGAGCAGCGCCGCCATGAAAGCGAGCCGCCGGGTGATCGACATCGAATCGCTCCGGTGTTCGGGGGTCGCGGCAACATCCCGCTCCCTCCTTTGAGGTGCAAGGCCGCCGCCTGTCGCGCCCCCTCCGTTCAGCGCCGGACGCTGAGCCAAACCCCCGCCACGACGAGCGAGGTCGCACCCGCGAGCCGAAGCGTGATCACTTCATCGAGGAGCACCGTAGCCGCGAGCGCCGTCAGCACAGGCACGGTCAGCTGCACGAGCGAAGCGCGCCAGCGTGAGAGCCCCGGCAGCGCGCCGTACCAGATCGTGTAGCCGACACCGGAGGCCAGAGCGCCGCAGACGACGGCCAGCAGCACACCGGCCGAAGTCACGCTGTCGGGCCGGACGAACCAGACGAGCGCGAGGAGCGTCAGGATCGACGCTCGCCAGAAGTTGCCCGCCGTCGCCGCGAGCGGATCGCCGCTCCCCCGACCCGCCAGCGAGTACGCGCCCCAGCAGATGCCCGCGGCGACCATCAGCACGGCGCCCGCCGGCACCGGCGCGGTGACACCCGGTAGCGTGAGCAGCACGAGACCGCCGACGGCCAGGGTCAAGCCCACCCAGTTGCGTGCGCCGGGTCGCTCGCCCTGCACGAGCCCCGTGCCGATCATCGTCGCCTGCACGGCGCCGAACAGCAGCAGAGCACCCGTCCCCGCCCCGACGAGCGTGTAAGCCGCAGTGAAAGCGATCGCGTATCCCGCCAGAGCGAGCGACGCCGCCCAGGTGCCGCCGCCGACGACCGGTCCGGCGCGGAGACGCTGCAACGCAGCGAGGGTCACTGCGCCCGACGCCAAGCGGATCAGGGCGAACGACGGCGCGTCGATGAGGTCCGCCCCGAGCGCTCCCCGCGTCAGGAGGTTGTTCGAGGCGAAGGCGATCATCGCCAGCGACGTGAGGAGGGCCGTGCGCATCGATGGAAGGCTCAGGGCGTGAGCGCGGACGTCGGCGGGAGCGAGGCGGCCCGATGCTAGGTAGGTATCGACCCGGGCGCCAGCGTGCGGACCCGCTCGAGAGGGTCGCGCTTCGACCCGACCCGGCGCAGAATGTCTCCGCCATGAGCGACTTGCTGCGGTTCTGGTTCCGGCTCGATCGGCGCGTGACGGCGGGCGCGTACCTTCGCCACGGCTTCGCGTTGATGGTGGTGAAGTACGGCGTCGACGCCGCCCTCATCGGGCTGGCGACGAACACGCTCTGGACGCCGCTCGACTACCTGAGCTCGGTGCCGCTTCTTCTCTCGGATCGCCTCGCGGACGCGCCGTCCTATCTCGCGCCGGCGCTCGCGCTGTGGACGCTGCCGTTCCTGTGGATCGGCATCAGCATGACGCTGCGGCGGGTGCTGGACGCCGGAGGATCCGCATGGTGGGCGCTCCTGTTCTTCATCCCGGTCGTAAGCTACCTGCTCATGGCGGTGCTCTCGCTCGCTCCGAGCCGCGCGCCGCGCGCGGCCGACGCGCGTGAAGAACCGCACGGCGAGCGCCTTCCGAGCTCGCTGCTCTCGATGGCGGCCGGCGCCGCCGCGGGGCTCGCGCTCCTGGGGATCGGCGTGCTCCTCATGAACAGCTACGGGCTCGCGGTCTTCATGGGTACGCCGTTCACGATCGGCGTGGTGACGGCGTTCCTGCTCGCGGATCGATACCCGGCGAGCGTGCGCGAGACCTTCGAGGTCGTGACCATGACCGTGCTCCTCGTCGCCGGAAGCGCGTTCGTGATCGGATTCGAAGGCGCGGTTTGTCTGCTGATGGTCGCTCCCCTGGGCCTGGTGATCGCGCTGATGGGCGGGATCGTCGGGCGGGAGCTCGCCCGCTGGGGCGAGAGCCCGACGCGGGGTGCGATCGCACTGGTGCTCCTCGGCCCGAGCGGCGTGCTCCTGGAAGGTGAGCCGCCCCCACCCGTGCTGCGGGAGGTGGAGTCCGCGGTGGTGGTCGACGCGCCACCGGAGGTGGTGTGGCGGCACGTCGTGACGTTCTCGCCGATCCCGGCCCCCGAGTCGCTCCTCTTCCGACTCGGGCTCGCGTACCCGACGCACGCGGAGATCGAAGGCGAAGGTGTGGGAGCCGTGCGTTACTGCCACTTCTCCACGGGCGCCTTCGTCGAGCCGATCACGGTGTGGGAGCCGGGGCGCCGCCTCGCGTTCGACGTCGTCGAGAGCCCCCGCCCGCTCGACGAGCTGTCGTTCCGCGACGTGGCGCCGCCGCACCTCGACGGCTACCTCGTGCCGCGCGCCGGCGAGTTCCGGCTCGTCGATCTCGGTGGTCGCACGCGCCTCGAGGGCAGCACGTGGTACGAGCAGCGCCTACGCCCCGAGGGCTACTGGGTCGTGTTCTCCGACTACATCATCGCGAAGATCCACGAGCGCGTGCTCACCCACATCGCGTCGGAAGCGGTGGCTCGCTAGCGGCCGCCCTCGCGCCCCCAGTCCGAGTCGCGCCACGCCTGGTCGGCGGGCTCGTTCGGATCCGAGAGCAGGAACTCGATCAGATCTGCATGGAACTGCTCCTTGTTCTCGAACTGCGGGTTATGACCCACGTTCGGATACAGGAGCAGCTGCGCGTTCTGGAGCGACTCCGCCACGCGGCGCGCGTCCGCCGCGAAGTCCTGGCTGAGTGGATCGTCGGCGCCGCCGATGACCAGCGCCTTGCTCGAGATGTGCTGCCAATCGTAGACGACCGGATCCTCCCACATCGCCTGCGAGAGCAGACCGCGCACGTGGAGCCAGCGGTCGAACTCGCCGCTGTAGATGAGCCCGAACGGTGCCTCGACCCACTTCAGGTACTCGGGCCGCCACCCCTGCACGTAGTAACGACGCTGGCTGTTGAGGACCTGCTGATAGTACTGCTGCGGCGTCGGCTTCTGACCGCTGTACTCGGGCTCGTTCCACTCGTCTCCCGGCCGCGAGTCCGACATGCCGATCTGATTCACGAACACCGCGTGCGTCGTCGTCTCCGGATAGCTCATCGCGAAGCGGCTCACGACCATGCCGCCCATCGAGTGCCCGAGGACGGCAGCGCGCTCGATGCCGAGGTGATCGAGCAGTCGCTTCGTGTCGCGCACCGGGATGTGGAAGTTGTAGTGCATGATCGGCTTCGACGAGCGGCCGAACCCGAGCCGGTCGATCGCGATCGTGCGGAAGCCGGCCGCGCTCAGGATCGCCATGGTCTCCTCGAACGCGTACATACCGAAGTTGAAGCCGTGGAAGAGCACGACGGTCCGGCCGTTGGGCGTGCCGGTCGGCGCGAGGTCCATGTACGCCATGCGGAGGTGCTGGCCGTAGACCTCCGTGTCGAGGAACTCGACCGGATAGGGATACGGCACGTTCGAGAAGTCGATCGCCGTGACGCCCCACTCGGGTGGCGGGCTCGCGGGGGGCTCGAAGCCCTGGGCGGCGGCCGGCGCGGCCCACGCGAAGGTCAGGACCGAGGCGATCGAGAGTATGTGACGCAGTGACATCTTGGGATCCTCGCAGAGGGGCAGGTACGCGGATGGAAACTGACACCCGCACCCCCGTCGGGGTTGAGGGCTCGGAAGCTGGCGGGGCGGTGTACCTCCGTCCATGACTCCGACCCGGCTCGCCGTTCTCGCCTGCACCGCACTCCTGCTCGCGTCCTGCGCGAGCGGAGGCTCGCGAACGGGCGAGACCGCCGAGGCGGACGCGCTCGAGCGACTCTACCGGGCCCGCACCGACAGCGCGCTGACCCGCTTCAGCGCGGCGGACGTGCGGTTCGTGACGGCCATGATCACGCACCACGGCCAAGCGATCGAGATGGCGTCGCTGGTCCCTACTCGCACCGACGACGCCTCCCTCCGCACGCTGGCGGCGCGCATCATCAACGCACAGAACGACGAGATCGACCTCATGGAGCGTTGGCTGCGCGACCGGGGCCAGCCCGTGCCCGACCCCGCGGCCCACGAGCACACCCAGTCCATGCCCGGCATGCCCGGCATGCTCACCCTGGCCGAGCTCGACGAGCTGCGCGGGTCGTCCGGCGCGGCCTTCGATCGACTGTTCCTCACCTCCATGATCCGACATCATCGGGGGGCGCTGGCGATGGTCGAGGAGCTGCTTGCGGCCGAGGCCGCCGTCCAGGATCCGGCAACCTTCAAGCTGGCCTCGGACATCCATGTGGATCAGGCCACGGAGATCGCACGCATGGAGCAGATGCTCGCAACCCTGAACGGAGGAGGCGCAGGATGAGGCACGCACTGGCTGTCGCCGGAGCGCTCGTAGCCGCGGGCTGCGGCTCGTCCACGCCGTCGGCGGGCACGCTCGATCCGGCGGGCGACGCCGGCGCGCGCATCCGCGCCGAAGCCCTCGCCTCGGTCCCGAGCCCCGATCCGCGGGTCGGGCTCGACGCCGGCGTCTTCGATGCGGAGCACGCGCTCTGGAACATGCGGCTCGTGTCGACGACGCCGCCGTCCGCCGATTTCGTCGGCGGCGTGAACTCGGATCTCGCGTTCACGGGCTCCTACGCCATCCAGGGGAGCTTCGCCGGATTCCAGATCTGGAACATCTCGAATCCCCGGGAGCCGTCGCTGGTCAACGCCTACCACTGCCCCGCCGCGCAGAGCGACGTCTCCACGTACCGCAACCTGCTTTTCGTCTCGGGCGAGGACTACGGCGCCCGGCTCGACTGCGGCACCGAGGGCGCGCAAGGACCGGTGAATCCCGACCGACTGCGCGGCATCCGCATCTTCGACATCACCGACGTCCGCAACCCGAGCTACGTCGGCAACGTGCAGACGTGTCGCGGCTCCCACACGCACTCGCTCGTCGCCGACCCCGACGATCCGGCGAACGTCTATATCTATGTGTCCGGATCCTCGCCGGTGCGCTCCGCCGATGAGCTGCCGGGCTGCTCCGACGCGCCGCCCTCCGAGGATCCCAACAGCGCGCTCTTCCGCATCGAGGTGATCCGCGTTCCGTTGGCCAACCCCGCCGCGGCCGAGATCGTCAGCTCGCCGCGGCTGTTCCAGAACCTCGTCGAGCCGGAGACGCACGGCGCCGCGCCCGAGGAGCTCGCGGAGATCGAGCGTCTCCAGGCCGAGGGTATCTTCGCGGTGGAGATCGACGGCGAGATCGCGATTGCTCCTCCGCAGTTCACCGATCCGCTGCTCGATACGCTGGTCGCCCGGCGCGGCGGAACCGGCGCGCCCACCGCGGCCGACAGCGCCGCGCTGATGGCCGCGCTCCCCGAGATCGTCGCCGGGCTCATCGCCTCGCAGGAGCCGCCGGGACCCGCGCCCGGACCGACGCAGTGCCACGACATCACGGTCTACTCCGAGATCGGCCTCGCCGGTGGCGCGTGCGAGGGCTACGGCTTCCTGATCGACATCAGCGACCCGGTGAACCCGAGGCGCGTCGCCGAGGTCGCCGATCCCAATTTCTCGTACTGGCACTCCGCCACGTTCAACAACGACGGCACGAAGGTCCTCTTCACGGACGAGTGGGGTGGAGGCACGGCCCCCAAGTGCCGCGCGACGGATCCGAAGGAGTGGGGCGCGAACGCCCTCTTCTCGATCGAGAACCGGCAGATGCGCTTCGAGAGCTACTACAAGCTGCCCGCGCCCCAGACCTCGAATGAGAACTGCGTCGCGCACAACGGCTCGCTCCTCCCGATCCCCGGGCGTGACGTCATGGCGCAGTCGTGGTACCAGGGCGGCATCTCCGTCTTCGACTGGACCGATCCGCAGAACCCCGTCGAGATCGCATTCCACGATCGCGGCCCCGTCAGCGACGACGAGCCCGAGTTCGGCGGCACGTGGTCCGTGTACTGGTACAACGGGCTGCTCGTGAGCTCCGAGATCACGCGCGGTCTCGACATCTTCGAGCTCGAGCCGAGCGAGTTCCTGACCGAGAACGAGCTCGAGGCCGCGAATACGGTGCGGCTCGAGTACCTCAACGCTCAGACGCAGCCGCAGTACGTGTGGCCGGCGACGTTCGCGCTCGCCCGCGCGTATGTCGATCAGCTCGAGCGGGACAGCTCGCTCTCCGGAACCCGCGTCGCCGCGCTTCGCACCGGGCTACGCGACGCCGAGCGCGCCAACGGCGCCGCGCGGGCGGAAGCGCTGCGTGGGCTGGCCGACCAGGTGGAAGACGAGGCGGGCGGCTCGCGCGATCCGGAGAAGATGCGGACGTTGGCGACGGCGTTGGAGGCGCTGGCGGCGAGCTAGCCGGGCGTCAGTGCTCCGGCCGCCCGAGCATGTCCATCTCGAGCGCGGCCATGAGCACGATCGCGCCGCCGCGGTCGTCGGCACCGTTCACGACCGGCCGGGTCATGTAGTACTCGAGCGTCGGCTGGGCGCCGGTGCTCGTGCAAACATCCCTTAGCGTGCCGTCGGCGCTCACGCGCGCGAGCACCGCCTGCCACGCCCGCTCGATGACCGGCGTGTACCGCTCACGCTCGAGCCACCCGAGCCGCACCCCCCTCGCCATCGCGGTGAGCAGGATCGCGGTCACCGTGAGCTCCGGATACGCCGTCGGCTGATCCAGCACGTTCCGCCAGCTGCCGTCCTCCGTCTGCAGCGGCAGGAGCGCCTCCATCTGCCGCTGATAGATCGCCAGGATGTCGTCACGCTCGGCGAGCGCGGCTTCCATGTACGTCAGTGCCTCGGTGAGACCGAGCGCGGCGAAGCCGTTGCCGCGGCCCCAGGCGTGTGGGCCGTCCACGCCGTGGATGAAGAGCCCGTCCTCGCGCTGGAGCCTCTCCGCGTACGCGACGAGCATGCGGCCGACGATGTCCGCGAAGTGCGCTTCTTCGGTGAACGCGCCGACGCGCGAGAGGAGCGCGCTCGCCATGTACATGTCGTCGGTCCAGCCTCGTCCGAACCTGACCGTCGAGTCGGGGTGCTCCGAGAGGATGAAGTCGGCCGCGTCGAGCGCGAGAGCGAGCCCCGGCGCGTTTCGGTCGTAGACGCCCCAGTCGAAGAAGCCGATGTGGCCGGCCAGGCTGGTGAGCGCGTACGGCTCGGCGATCGCGGGCCTGGCCCCGTCGACGAACGGCTGCATGTCACGCCGCGGCTTCTCGAGCCAGCGCGGCTCTTCGGTGAGCGCGGCGAGCCGGAGCGCGCCGCCCCACGCGAGGCCTGAGATGTAGCTCATGCCCGGGCTCTCCGGATAGCGTGCGGCGAGCACGCGGGCGACGTCGAGCGGCGCGCGGGTGTCGACCTGCGCGGACGCCGCGGCCGCGAGCGCCGCGCTCAGCCCCGCAGTCAGCGCCGCAGTCAGCGCCGCAGTCAGCGAAAAGGCCCGCCCGAGTGCGCGCGCTCGCATCATCGAGCGGCTTCCTTTCCGAGCAGCTTGCGGTCGAAGTCCTGCGCGGCCTTCAGCTCCTTCACCTCGAGCGAGAGCGACTCGACCTCGTCCTGGAGGAGCGCGACTCGAGCCGTCAACCCGTCGACCTCGAACGGCGGCTCCGCGTCGCGCCGAATCTTGGCGAGGGCCTTCGCCACCAGGGCCACGGTGAGCCCGCTGACCGGGATCATCACGAGGAGAATCCCGAAGATCGGAATCACCATCCGCAGGTCGATCATGGCTCGGAGCTCCGGCTCGAGGACGTAGTGGAAGACTACGTGACCCGAGCGAAGAAAGTGGCGCACGGCGGCCCTGGCGCCTAGCGTACCCCCCTTTCCGGGAGGATCCCTCCGAGCCCGAGGCAGCCCTGAGCGAGACGTCACCGGAGCCCGCCGGCCCCGTGCTGCGGCGCGCGATCACACGCTGGGAGATCGTCGGGCTCTCGCTCAACGACGTGATCGGGAGCGGCGTCTACCTCCTCCCCGCCGCCGCCGCGGCGCTCCTCGGACCCGCCAGCCTGTGGGCCGTGCTGCTCGCCGGCTTCGCGGTCATGATGCTCGTGCTGTGCTTCGCGGAGGCGGGCAGCCACTTCGACGAGCCGGGCAGCGCCTACGTGTACACGCGCGAGGCGTTCGGCGACCTGGTCGGCTTCGAGGTCGGCTGGATGACGTGGCTCGCGCGCGTGGCGTCGGTCGCATCGCTGTCGAACGGGTTCGCGCAGGCGCTCACGTTCCTCTGGCCCGGCGCGGGCGCGGGTATGGCGCGAGCGCTGGTCATCGTCACGCCGCTCGCGCTGTTCGCGTGGATCAACGTCCGCGGCGTGAAGTACGGCGCGCGCCTGGCCGTTGGGCTCTCGATCGCCAAGATCCTGCCGCTCCTGCTCTTCGTGGCCGTCGGCATCTTCGCGGTCGACTGGTCGCTCGTCTTCCCCGTCAGCCTACCCGACAGCTCGGGGCTCGCCGAGGCCGCCGCGCTCCTGCTCTTCGCCTACGCGGGCTTCGAGAACACGGCGGCGTCGGCGGGCGAGTTCAAGAACCCGCGCCGTGACGTCCCCTTCGCGCTGATGACGATGATCCTCGTCGTCACGCTGCTCTACACCGCGGTCCAGCTCGTCGCGCTCGGCACGCTCCCCGATCTCGCCGAGCGCGTCGAAGGCGCACCGATCGCCGAAGCGGCCGCGTTGCTCATGGGCGCGTGGGCCGGCCTCATGATGACCGTCGGAGCCGCCGTGTCGATCGAGGGCAACGTCGGCAACACGATGCTCAACGGCCCGCGCTACTTGTACGCGCTCGGGCGCGACGGGTATGGGCCCCGCGCGCTCGCCGCGGTGCACCCACGCTTCCGCACGCCGGCGGCGGCGATCCTCACGCAGTTCGTGGTCTGCGCCGTGCTCGCGCTTTCGGGCTCGTTCGTGCAGCTCGCGATGCTCTCGATCGTGGCGCGACTCGCGACCTACATCGGCACGGCGGCGTCGGTGCCCGTGCTGAGGAAGAAGTTCGCCCCAACGGAGGACACGGTGATCCTGCCCGGCGGGCCGACGATTCCCATCCTGGCGCTCCTGCTCTGCCTCGCGTTCCTCGCCACCGCCACGGGAGCCAATCTGGTCGCCGGTGCGATCGGGCTGGCCGTGGGCCTCGTGCTGTTCCGACTCCGGCGGACGCCGGAGGGAACGCGCTAGCAGCCGCGGAAATCCTGGGGTTCGCCGCCGTCGGCGGCCCCTGCGGATTCCAGGCCCCGGCCGTCCTCCCTATGTTCCGATAAATGCACCCCGCCCTGCTGCTGGCGCTCGCCGGCGACTCCCTCGGCGCCTCCGACATCGCGATGCGCCTCGGAGCCGTCATGGTGCTCGTGCTCATGAACGGCTTCATGGTGGCGGCCGAGTTCGCCCTCGTCGGAGCACGCCGCTCCAAGCTGGAGCAGCTGGCGGAGGGGGGAGATCGAGCATCCAATGACGTGCTCGTCGCTCTCTCCCAGCTCGATCGCTACCTCTCGGGTACGCAGCTCGGCATCACCATCGCCTCCCTGGCGCTGGGGTGGATCGGGGAGCCGGCCCTCGCTTCGCTGGTCGACCGCGTATTCGTTGCGGTGGGCTTCGAGCTCCCGCAGGGCGCGGAGCACCTCTACGCGTCGATCATCACGGCGTTCCTGATCATCACGTTCCTGCACATCGTCCTCGGGGAGCTCGCGCCCAAGTCCCTCGCGCTGGCTGCCCCGGAGCAGGTGAGTCGGTTCGTGGCCCGACCGCTCATGTGGTTCTCCCACGTCATGTCGCCGTTCATCTGGTTGCTGAACGGGACCGCCAACCGGCTCCTACGCCTCTTCGGCGTCCAGCCGATCTCGGAGTGGCACCACGTCCACTCACCCGAAGAGCTCCGCCTGCTCGTCACGCAGGCACATGCGCACGGGCAGCTCGACGAGAGCGACAGCGCGATGCTCGCGGGCGTGTTCGACTTCCACCAGAAGACCGCACGCGACGTGATGCTGCCACGCACACGGGTGGTGGCCATCCCACTGCACGCCAGCGAGGAGGAGGTGTGGAAGGTGCTCCGTGCGGAGCGCTATTCGCGCTACCCCGTCTACCGTGACACCCTCGACGACATCGTCGGCGTCTTCCTCGCCAAGGATCTCTGGCTTCGCGACGGCGTCCAGCCGTTCTCACTCGGCACCTTCGTGCGCGAAGCGCTCTACGTCCCCCACACGCGTCCCGCGGAAAACGTGCTCGACGACCTACGTAAGACACGCGCGCATCTCGCGGTCGTGCTCGACGAGTACGGGGGCACGGCCGGCATCGTCACGCTCGAGGACCTCGTCGAGGAGATCGTCGGCGACATCGCCGACGAGTACGACGTGATCGCGCGCGAGTCGGTCGCCGTCGGCGACGTGCTCGAGCTCGCCGGCACGATCTCGCTCGTCGACGTGCGCTCGGATCACGACATCCCCATCCCCGAGGGACCCTGGTCGACGCTCGGCGGCTACGTGTTCTCCCGCCTCGGTCGCGTGCCCAAGCTCGGCGACCGCGCCACCTATCCCGGCGGCGAGCTCGAGGTGATCGCGGTGGACGGCCGGCGCGTGGCCGGCGTGCGCGTCCATCGCATGGCGGCCGCCGAGGAGTCCGACGAGGACTGGTCGGAGGACTGAGGCCCTGGGGCCGCTAGCGCAGCCCGAAGTACAGGAAGCAGAACACCGCGCCGACGACCGCCATCGAGAGCCCCCACGCGATCCCCTTGTTGAAGAGGGATTTGCGGTCCTCGTCCGGGTGGGCCGAGGCGAGCGCGAGCGCGCCGATGGTCGAGAGCGGCGACGTGTCGACCATGTGCCCGCCGACGATGATCGAGGACGCCACCGCCATCACGTCGGCGCCCACCTGATCGGCGAGCCCCGCTGCGATCGGCAGGAACGCCGGCAACACGACGCCCGAAGTGCTGCTGTAGACGGAGATCACCCCCGTGATCAACGCGATGATCCCCGTCACCGAGCGCGGACCCGAGATGTCGGCCACCATGTTCGTGAAGAGCTCGCTCCCACCCGTCTCCTGCAGCAGCGCCGTCAGCACCGTCACGCCGCACACCATGAGGAT
>Ga0105107_10002178_pt1 | contig 12871 bp, 4 predicted proteins | sample PPLLaktember2015_6_FD_79335 | JGI IMG/M metagenome (GOLD analysis project Ga0105107, IMG submission 79335) | Freshwater sediment microbial communities from Prairie Pothole Lake near Jamestown, North Dakota, USA - PPLs Lake P8 Core (1) Depth... | ecosystem: Environmental > Aquatic > Freshwater >... | reverse complement strand
TCGGGGCTACGCCATCGAATTCCGCATCAACGCCGAGGATCCGAAGAACGAGTTTCTCCCCAGCCTGGGTCGCATCACCCGCTACTATTCGCCGGGCGGCCCGGGCGTTCGCGTGGATGCAGCCATCTATACCGACTACGTCATCCCGCCCTATTTCGATTCGATGTGCGCCAAGCTCACGGTGTGGAACCTGAACTGGGAATCGACCGTCGAGCGTGGCCGCCGCGCCCTGTCCGACATGCTGGTCTATGGGGTCAAGACGACGATTCCCTACTATCAGGAAATCCTCAAGGATCCCGAGTTCCGCAGCGGCCGCTTCAACACCAGTTTCGTCGACGAGCATCCCGAACTCACCCAGTACACCGAGAAGAAACCCCCGGAAGTGATGGCTGCCGCCATTGCCGCGGCCATCGCCGCACACCAGGGGTTGTAAACAAGGCCTGCAAACATGACCAAAGTATTCGTTACCGAACTCGTCCTGCGCGACGGCCACCAGTCGCTCATCGCCACCCGCATGCGCACCGAGGACATGCTGCCGATCTGCGGCAAGCTCGACCAGGCTGGGTTCTGGTCGCTCGAGGCCTGGGGCGGCGCCACCTTCGACGCCTGCGTGCGCTTCCTGCGCGAGGATCCGTGGGAGCGCCTGCGCAAATTGCGCAAGGCCCTGCCCAACACCCGCATCCAGATGCTGCTGCGCGGCCAGAACCTGCTCGGCTACCGAAATTATTCCGACGACGTGGTGCGTGCCTTCGTGCAGAAATCGGCAGACAACGGCGTCGACGTGTTCCGCATCTTTGACGCGATGAACGACCTGCGCAACCTGCGCGTGTCGGTCGAGGCAGTCAAGGCCGCCGGCAAGCATGCCGAAGGCGCGATCTGCTATACCACCAGCCCGGTGCATGACATCCCGCACTTCGTCGAACTCGCCCGCGGCATGGCGGAGATGGGCTGCGACACCATCGCCATCAAGGACATGGCCGGGCTGCTCACCCCCTACACCGCCGTCGAACTGGTGCGGGCGATCCGCGCAACGACCGATCTGCCGATCCATACCCACAGCCATGCCACCTCGGGCCTGGCGCACATGACGCATCTGAAGGCAGTGGAAGCCGGCGCCACGATCATCGACACCTGCGTCGGCGCATTCGCCGAGGGCGCCAGCCACCCGACCACGCAGAGCCTGGTCGCCGCACTGGCCGGGACCGAATATGACACCGGGCTGTCGCTGCCGCTGATCGAGGAAATCTCCGCCTATTTCAAGGAAGTCCGCAAAAAATACTGGCAGTTCGAATCAGCCTTCACCGGGACCGATACCCGCGTGCTGATCAACCAGGTGCCGGGCGGAATGATTTCCAACCTGGCCAACCAGTTGAAGGATCAGGGCGCGATCGACCGGATGGACGCCGTGCTGGAGGAAATCCCGCGGGTTCGCCAGGATCTCGGTTATCCCCCACTGGTCACGCCGACCTCGCAGATCGTCGGCACCCAGGCTGCGCTCAACGTCCTCACCGGCAGCCGCTACAAATCGGTCACCAACGAGGTCAAGCTCTATCTGCAGGGGCGCTACGGCAAGGCACCTGCCCCCATCAACGAGGAAGTGCGCAAGCTCGCCATCGGTGACCTCGACATCACCACCTGCCGTCCGGCCGACCTGCTGCCCGACGAACTCGACAAGCTGCGCGGCGAGATCGAGGGTCTGGCGAAGTCCGACGAGGACGTGCTGACTTACGCCATGTTCCCCGATGTCGGCAAGACCTGGCTGCAGGAACGTGCCGCCGGCACGCTCAAGGCGGAACAGCTGTTGCCGCAGGGCTCGGCCAAGACGGAGGAAGCGCCGCGTTTTGCCGCCGATGAGTTCAAGGTCACCCTGCATGGTGAGACCTACCACATCAAGCTTTCCGGCAGTGGCCGCTCCGATGCTTCGCAGCGTCCCTACTTCGTTTCGGTCGACGGTGTCTCGGAGGAAGTTCTGGTCGAAACCCTGAACGAAATCGAGATCGCCGCCGAGCCCGGCGCCAAACGCAAGACCACCAAAGCTTCCGCCACGCCGGCCGCCGGGCAGAAACCCCGCCCCAGCCATCCGGGGCACGTGACGGCGGCAATGCCGGGCAGCGTGGTCGAAGTGCTGGTCAACGTCGGTCAGACAGTCAAGGCCGGCGACGGCGTGCTGGTAATCGAAGCGATGAAGATGGAAAACGAGGTACAGGCACCGATCGCCGGCGTTGTCATCAATATCTTCGCCAACAAGGGCGACGCCGTCACACCCGACATGGCGCTGGTCGAAATTCAGCCGGAGTAAGGTGTGCAGCTGGTTCTCGCCTCCACCTCGCGCTACCGGCGCGAACTGCTGTCACGGCTCGGCCTGCCGTTCGAGGTGCTCTCGCCCGACGTCGACGAAACCCCGCTACCGGGCGAGTCGCCCTCTGCCACGGCGCTGCGACTGTCGGTGCTGAAGGCCCAGGCTGCCGCAGCGACTTATCCAGATGCGCTGATCATCGGCTCCGATCAGGTGTTGATGTTCGGCAGCGAGCAGCTCGGCAAGCCGGGCAATTTCGACAATGCATTCACCCAGCTGAAAAAGATGCAGGGGCGGGCGATGGTTTTCCATACCGCGCTGACCCTGCTCAACAGCCGCAGCGGCCACAACCAGACCCGCGACGTGCCGACCGTGGTGCACATCCGCCCGCTCAGCGACGCGCAGATCACCGCCTACCTGCAGAAGGAAAAGCCGTTCGACTGCGCCGGTTCGGCTAAGAGCGAATCGCTCGGCATCGCGCTGATGGAACGCATGGAAAGCCCCGACCCCACCGCGCTGGTCGGCCTGCCGCTGATGGTGCTGACCGAGATGCTCGGCAACGAGGGCGTCGACGTCCTGACATGGCAGCCGGAACCCTCTACCTGATCCCGGTGCCGCTCGGCCCGGTCAGCCCCGAGGCCTGCCTGCCGCCCGACACCCTCGCCGCCGCCCGCCGCCTCGACTGCTTCATCGTCGAACGCGCCAAGACGGCGCGCGCGCATCTCAAGGCCATGGGCCATCCGCTGCCGATGCAGCAGATCGAGATGCGCGAACTGAACGAGCACACCCGCGACAGCGAACTCGACTCCCTGCTGGCCCCGCTGCGCGCCGGACGCGACGTCGGCCTGCTGTCCGAGGCCGGCTGCCCGGCGGTCGCCGATCCCGGCTCCGATCTGGTGCGTGCCGCCCACCGCGCCGGCATTCCCGTCGTCCCCCTGGTCGGCCCCTCGTCCATCCTGCTCACCCTGATGGCCTCCGGACTCGGCGGCCAGCGCTTCGCCTTCCACGGCTACCTGCCCGCCAAAGAGCCCGAGCGCAGCCAAGCCATTCGTGCCCTCGAAGCCGCCGCCCGCAAGCAGCGCAGCACCCAGCTTTTCATCGAGACCCCCTACCGCGCCGCTGCCCTGCTCGAGGCCCTCGCCCAGACCCTGCATCCCGAGACCCTGGTAAGCGTCGGCGCCGACCTCACCCTGCCGGGGCAGACGATCCGCACCCGGCGTGCGGCGGCCTGGCGCGGCCAGGGTGAATCGGTGAAGGATCGGCTGGTGGTGTTTGGGCTCGCCCTGTAAGGACAAGTGACCTCAGGCATCAAAGTTCACGGGCGGCATCATTGGCAACCCGACGAATTGGCGAGCACAGGTATTCCTCATCCGATCGCATGCCGGCGAGTACTCAAGCGATGTCCTGCATGACTGGTAAATGTTCATAGTCTGCCCGTCTCGTGGGAGGGTGAGCTTGTAATACTTGGAGCTCCCCTGACCCGGTAAGCGCTCCGTCGATTCCTGGAGCAGGACGATGAGCTATTCGTCTTCCGCTTCCCGCGGCGAGTAGGCCAGAACCGAGCGGTACAGGGAAACGGTCCGGCATCCAAAGTGCAGGTTCAGGCATTGCTGCTGCAACTGCACTGGATCCAGCGCTTCTCGTCGGCGGGCAGCGCATCAATTTGAGGACGTCCTTGATCACCCGGTTCTTCAGCCTAAGGTCGGCCACCATCAGTTCGAACTTGCGGTTCTCGTCCTCCTGTTCGCGCAGGCGTTTGATGTCCAAGGCATCCAGTTGTGCGTATACCGATCTAGGTGAGGGTTACACCGAGGCATAAGTGAAAACCATCATTCGGGATCTTCGAAAACCCGGTGAAATCAAATCAGCCTGACGGGGCCATGCTGCAATTCGGCAGATGGCAAGAATGCTTGCGGCGTCATTCCAAATGGTGCCTCAGACAGGATGGATTGCCCTGCAGCCAGGCCGATGCCGCCAAGCTTGCCGTGCCTACCATAGTGAAAACCGATGTCGCCGCCCATTGCTTCAGCATCGCTTCCGGAAACATGAAAATCCGCCAGAGCCTGAGCCAGTGTCCACGATGTCAGCCCTGGTTGCGCAGCACGAGCGCTATCAAACGCAGCAACCATACCGCTGAAATCAAAACGCTCAACCTTGTTGTCTCGCAGCGGATCATCTCCGCCCGGCTGAAAATAGAGGGAATCCTCAATCAGCAATTGCAGAGTGGCAATACTTGCCTTACCTCGGTACCAGTTCGTGAAGACGATCGCATCACCTTCGCTCGTGTCGAGGACGAGGTCATTACCCGACTTCGTTAAGCTCAATTGTTCGGCGCCAATGCCACCCCCCAGCGACAAGGTGTCGTCTGCGGTTGCACCGGCGCTGACAATGTCCAGACCGTCGCCACGGTTGAAGGCGATGATGTCGGCACCGGAACCCGTCATGATCATATCGTTGCCGCGCCCTCCAATGAACAGATCGTTCCCCGACCCTCCCGAGAGAAGATCATCCCCTGCTCCGGCATCGAGCAGATTGGCAACCGTGCCGCCGCCATACAGGAAATCATTTCCGGACCCGCTCTGCAAAATATCGTTGCCTCCTCTGCCACGCAGCAAGTCGTTTCCATCCAGACCTGAGAGGTAGTTTTCCCGGCCGTTGCCAAGCAAGATGTTGTCGAGCGCGTTGCCCGTGCCAATAACACTGGCTATTCCTGTAAGGGTCAGGTTCTCGACATTGGCCGGCAGCACGAAATCGACTGAGGCCTTGACGAGATCCACGCCCTGTCCCGCTTCCTCGAGTAGTGTGTCGCCGGTGTCGTCGACAATGTAAGTGTCGTCCCCTGGACCACCCCGCATACTGTCTTCGCCCGCGCGTCCGTTGAGCAAGTCGCTTCCGCCTCCGCCAGCCAGAACATTCGAGTTGCGGTTGCCGAGCAGCACATTGTCCAGTTCGTTGCCAGCACCCATGATCGCATCTGCACCAGTCAAGGTGAGATGCTCCACCTGGCCAGGAAGAACGTAATCCACCGATGCCCTGACATGATCGACTCCGCTGTTCGCTTCCTCCACGATGCTGTCCCCAGCGTTCTCGACAATGTAGAGGTCATTCCCCAACCCGCCCGACATGGTGTCCGCACCCTGGCCACCGTTCAGCGTGTTAGCTCCGTCATTGCCCGTGAGAACATTGTCGAGCGCGTTGCCCGTGGCATTGAGGTCGCCCTGCCCCTCGAGATGCATCGCTTCGATCTGGGCAGGCAGCCTGAAACTGACGCTGCTGATAACGCTGTCGAAACCCTGATCTGCAAGCTCCACCAAGTTGTCTCCTGCGTCGTCGACATAGTAGAGATCATCGCCCTTTCCACCCGACATGCCGTCTGCACCGAGGCCCCCTGCCAGCATATCTGCACCCGTATTGCCCACCAGCTCATCGTCGCCGCCCAGACCAAGCAGTGTCCAGCCATGCTCATCCGGAGCAGAAAGCTGGTCAGGATCGGAAGTGCCCGTCATCGTCCCGGCCATCAGCGACAATTCGGTAAAACTTAATGTGTCGCCATTTGCAAACCACGCCTCCGGTCCGTCGTCCCGCAAATACCAGCCTTTCAGAAGCAATGCCTCCATCCCGCCTGCGGTGGACACCAGCAGGTCGCTGTCGGATTTGGTGAAGACAAGGCTTGCCGGAGCGAACGCCTCAGCGACCCTGATCGCGTCATAAGCCTTTGCGGTAACGCGGCCCATGCCGGGAGAAAAATCAACGATCGCCTTTGGAGCCAGCCAATGCATGCCGTCGCCGTCGTCCGCATCCTCAAGTCCGGCATGCAGATAATCCCCCCAGGTGGCGGCGACTTCCGCAATTCTCCAGTCCAGCTCACCCAAGGGAATCCAACTATCTTCCGCATTGGAGCCGGCAGTCAGCATGGCCAAATGATCGACCCAGGCCTGGAGGCTGAGGAAGGCTGTCCGGTATTCGCCAATCGTTTCATCGTGCACGTTGGTTCGGAACTCCACCTGATGAATCGCGGGTTCCGAAAACCAGTTGTCGAATCGCAGTTCGCGGCTCCATGCCTCATTCAGCGGTGTGGCATTCTGCTGCAACAGTACGAGATCCTGGCCATCCCGGCCAAGGCGAAATCCTTGAAGCGCTTGCAAGTCAGGCAGGGTGAGATGCAGTTCAGCCGCGTGAGAGCCGATGACCCTGATATTGGCGCGCGTAGTTCGATCGCTGAAGTAGTCGTCGTATCCGAGCCAGGTTTCGCTCCCGGTTGCAAGCGCCAAATGAATCCGGGATCCGGCATTGATCGCCTGCAGCTGATTGCTTCCGACCCCAGTCGTCACCTCGGTGACGCCACTGCCAAGCACGACGAACATATTGTCTGCGCCTTCTCCGGAAAGACTTCCAGAACTCGAAGACAGCGCCACTCTTGTCCGGCCAGCGTAATAGGCATAACTTTCTGAAGAAGGTGAAGTGGCAAGCAGATCGCCAAGCTGAGCCGACCCGCCATCGGCAAAGCGCAGAGATACAGGGTCATGATTCTGCTGCATTCCATCTAGCCCGCTAATGCGTGGCAACGCCACCTTGACCCGGGTTTCGCCATCCCAGATCAGATCTATCGTGGGCGTGACCAGTCCGCTGACGATGGCCTGACCAAAAACAGTCGTCAAACCTTGTGACGACAGGGCAGCCGGGAGATCGATCACATCGCGGGCAAAGTCCCAGGGCGCCACCCACCACGCCGATCTGCGGCTGCTGACCGGATTGACCAGATCGACACCGCTCCCGGTGATCACGTATCGATCCGAGCCGTCACCGCCGCGAAGGTGGTTCCTACCCGTTCCGCCGATTAGAAAATCGTCTCCCTGACCGCCCATGAGCAGATCGTTGCCGGCCCCTCCGTCCAGGTAACCGCCGGGCTGCGGGATATCGATATAGAGGATCTCGCCTTCATTGACATCGGCCCCCAGAAAATCATCACCCTCACCGCCATGGATCACGTATGCCTGGCCCGGCCGTCCGTTGAAAATAAGTTCGTCATCGCCCCTGCCGCCGTTTATTCGGCTCAGCAGGATCAGTTCTTCCTGTCGGTAGACCTCCTGTGTCAGGATGCCGGGCAGCGCGCCGCCAGCATGGGCCACCCGTCCCAGCGCCAGAGCATCCGTCAAAGGCGAACTGCCCGGCGAGAGCGCGAACACTGTCGGGGTAGCGCTGGTTCCAGCATAAATCTCAGTGCCTTGCAGAACTGGAACTTCCTCCGACCAGACGCGCCAATATTCGTCCGGTTCGCCGGAGGGATACAGCGAGACCCCTGGCCCAAAGTTGATTCCTGACAATTCCTCTGTCAAAACGAGCTTCTCGCTGAAATATTTCGTTTCGTAGGCATAGATAGGACTGCCGTCGAACTCGTGGCTAACCCTCCAATCATTTACCGTGACATTCCAGATAGATGAGTAGCCACTTGTCTGAAAACCCTCTACAAAGGCATCGCCTCCATTTGCCCCGTCCAACTGGATGAGAGACAGGCCGTCATCGAGGTTTAAGTGCTGCTCGCCTATCGTCGTCAGTTTCCAGCCATCGACATCCGCATAGGCACTCTCGTTCTTGTATTGCGTACCTATCAGAGGGATGTACTGATAATTTGAATAATTGAGTTCAATCTCGGGTAGCCGTTCGATCACCCCATTCTCGTGCTGGATCACGTTGCCCTCGGCCAGCTGCTTCCCGCTCAGCCAAGACCGCCATCCCGAGACGAACGTCTCCTCCAGGAGGGTGTCGGCCCCCATTTCTGTCCGACGGGCCTCGTTATCCATCAGCACAACGTCAAGGATTTCCCTTGCGCCGGTGTGATCCTCGATCGTCCACGCATGATCGAGGGTGTAATAGTCGATCAGACGCAAACCCGCATCCGCCCCGAGGATCGACACGACAAGATCATTGCCTTCCTGCCTATGGGTCAAGTCCCCCAGTCTTGAGCCTTCAACCCGGATAAGACTGGCTTCGCCGGCAAGTTCAGCCACGCTATCGGTACCCCCCGCGCCGTTGGGATGTCCGGGCCGCATGACGTAGACGTCGTGGCCGGGACCGCCTTCCAGCAAATCACCTCCCGCACCGCCATACAACATATCGCTGCCATCTCCTCCCAGAAGGCGGTCCGGAAATTCAGTCCCGGTCAAGTAGTCGTTGCCACTCGTACCCGCAATGGGTGACGCTTCCAGCGCGGTGAGTTGCGCCAATTCAAGCGGGGATTCATCCTCGAACTCGAAGCGTATCGGACGCGTTCCAGTGCCAAACCAGCCCACGAGGGTCAGGCTGGCGTCCGCCCCGTCGATCGTGATCAGGAGGCTTTGGTCAGAAGTCCGCGCATAGAACAGGTCGTCCTGCCGGATGCCTGCCCCGAAAACGATCCGGTCGCCCGCCGCCACGTTTCCTTGCCATTGAATCGTGTCGTGCCCGCTGTCCCGGCCGAACACGTAGGTATCGTCACCACCCTCGCCGGTCAGCAGATCGTTGCCTGGTCCACCATCCAGCGTGTCATCGCCGTCGCCGCCGAAAAGATCATCCTGATCCCTGCCGCCATACAGACAATCCCCGCCGTCATATCCATGAAGCGCATCACTCGCGCGGCCGCCAAACAGGTGGTAGTCGCCGTTCTCACCAAAGCTGGAGACCGGGACGTCAGAATAGGTCCCGATGAATTCCGCCGCACTCATCGTGACGCCAGCGAACTCGAAGCGGTACTGTTGCACCCCGCCTTTGATGGTGGCCAGCAGGTCCGAGCCATGCAGCAGACGCAGGCTGGGGGTGCCGGCGATAAGCGAATGTGATGCGAGAAGGTTTCCCGGGACGACGTTCGCTGAGAAGCGGATGACATTCCGACCCTCGGAATCAAGGAGCGTGTCTTCGCCGGATGTGGCATCGAGCGTATAAACATCATCCCCGGCTCCCCCCACCAAAAAATCGCTGCCCGCTCCCCCAACCAGTGTGTCGTCGCCATCACCGCCGAGCAGGGTATCGCTGCCCCCACCGCCGAACAGTAGATCTTTCCCCGCCATGCCGGTGATCGTGTCGCCCCCGCCGTGCCCAAGAAGGGTGTCGTCTCCCGCCGCACCTGTCAGAAGATCGGCTTCCGCACCACCGTAGAGCCTGCCACCACTGTCATCATTGACGAGGTTCAGCGGCGTGTTCAGACGTTCGCCGATCAATGTTTCAAGATCAAGCTCTTCGCCGGTGTTGAATTGAAGTAGGGTGTTTCCGGTAGCGGCAAAAGGATTGTTCACCATTAACGCGCCACCGCTGTCGAGAGCAATTTGGACCTGCATGTACTGCGTGTCACTGCCGTCGGTCTGCGCACTGGCTGAGAACCCGGCCGCACCGATGCCGTTCGCGGCAAGCTGCAGTGTATTGTCGCCATCGTTGTCGTGGACAGTGTCTTCGCCGGCGACATTCAGGTAAGTGTCATTCCCCTCGCCGCCCATGAGGTAGTCAGCACCATCGCCGCCATCGAGGACATCGTCCCCATCTCCGCCATCGATTCTGTCGTCACCCGCCTCACCCAGGAGCAGATCATTCCCGCCGTGGCCCCACAGAGCATCGTCGCCATCCCCACCAATGAGCACATCATCGCCTTCGTCCTCGGGCAGGGTCCCGTTGCCGTCACCAAACAGGATATCGCTGCCCGCCCCGCCGACGAGCACATCGCTGCCGCCCGCGCCCCACAGCTGGTCGTCACCCTGGCCGCCGTCAATATAATCGTTACCATCTTCCGTGAGATGACCATAGCCGGCGTTGCCAAAGAGTACGTCGTTGCCGCTCTGGCCGAGGATGATGTCTGCCCCCTGACCACCAAATACGATGTCGTTGCTTTCGCCGCCATGCACGATGTCATCTCCGCCGCCGGCCAGAATGAGATCGTCACCATCACCCCCGTCTATGACGTCGTCGCCCCCCTCCGGAAGGATGCTGTCGATGCTGATCTGCCATTGATAGTCGATTACGCCATCGCTTTCGGTTTCCAACCGTTTGACTAGCAGGCTGGCGTCTTTCGTGAGGTCATAAGAATCGACTACGGCCAGGTCGTGGTCGCCCAGCAGGATGTCGTTGCCTTGGTCGCCCCTCAGGGTGTCGTTCCCCGCACTGCCGAGCAAAACATCGTCGCCAACCCCGCCTTCGAGCAAGTCGTCGCCTTCTTTGCCTGCCAGGTAGTCGGTGCCGGCACGGCCCTGGATATGATCGTTGCCGCTACTGCCATACAGGACATCCTGCTTGGCTTCGACGGCTTCTTCGGTGACGAGGTTGTGATGGATGTCATAGTCCACCTGAACGCCATCAGCATGAGGATCGGTGTCAAGAGGCATGAGGTCGCCGGTCATTGCACTGGTGGTGACGGGCAACGCCGGCGCACCCCCTTCTCCCAGGGCAATACCGAGTTCGTTATCCGACCAACCCCTGACCAGCAGGGTGGCGTCGCCCTTGCGGATGAGGAGCTGGGTTTCGCCAGCGACGACGCGCTTGATATAGGTGATGTTGTTCCGCCTGTCGACCCAAGTATTGCTGCCATGGATGCGGAGCCAGTCGGAGGGATCGAGGTCGATGCTGCCGAGGACCTGGATGGTACCGAACTGGACGACCCCCAGGCCGTCGCAGTCGAGAATGGTGTCGTAGCCATCACCAGGTTTGACGAGGTAGGTGTCGTAGCCCGATCCGCCTTCAAGGTGGTCGTTGCCGCCGTTTCCGTTTAGGCTGTCTGCGCCTGCGCCACCGTATAGGCTGTCAGAAAAATGTGCCCCGGCATGGGTGTCGTCAGCCTCGCCACCAAAGTAGTAATGTCGGGTGTTGTTGAACAGTCCGCCCTGTTGAATTCTGTATCCCGAGCTGGCGTCTTCGAAGTAGGCCGATTCGTTTTGAAAGGGATGGTTGTTGGAATCGAATACGACCGAAGTGTCAACGGAGCTTATGTCCTCTGTGCTGAACCACAGCTTGCGCGCAAGCAGGGCAGCGCGGTCGGCGAGATACTGATCGCTCATTGCGCCCGTTTCGGTGATTGGGTCGTACAGGCTCAGCTCGCCATCCATGTTGAAGGCACTGTAATCGGCCCCATTCAGCACGAAGGGATTGAGGGCTGCAAGTGCATAACGGCTTGCCAGACCTTGGGCGTCGTTGCCTTTAGACAACTGCGCAATCTGACCGGCTGTAAATCCGGTAAGCGGCACCAGTTGAACGGTGCCTGCCAGTGAGGTAAATGCTGCGCTGTTTTGCAACTCATGGAGGTGAGCATGGAAAGCGTCGCGGTCGCCTAACGGAGTCTCTATGACGGCGGCCCCCATAAAGATGCGACGCATGGCATCCAGCGCATTTTCCAGCGTATGACCGCTGACGGCGCCGGAGGCATCCACAACTGCACTCAGTTGCTCCTCGCTGGCGCTGGGTACGAGTCGGGAATACAGCGACCGGATGGCGAGGGCATCGGTCAGCCCGACAATGCTGTGGTTGTTGAGCGGGTTGCTTGCCGCCTCTGTCTGAATGGAAATAGCGGTGCCTAGCTGGTAACCCAGTCCTGCAATGACGGAAAGGCCTTCTGAGCCCCGCACGTTCCAGATGTTGCCGGTGGGTGCGCTACTTAGGCCCAAGACGCCGGCAAGGGCGTCGGCCAGGTTGCCGAAGACGCTGCTTATACCGGGGGCGTTAAATAGGTAGGCGTCAGAGACTTGCGCATAGGTTTGCTTGACGGCTGCGGCGAGATAGCCCCCAAGACTGTGGCCGGTGACAGTAAAAAAAGAGTTCAGAGTACCGTCGGCAAGCCAGGAGTCGATCTTCGTTTTGAGGGAAATGAATTGAGGATTAAGGTCCGAGGGCAGCCCCAGGGCCAGCAAACCGTCCGCGGTGAGGTCAGCACCCGATGGCTGAGTACCGCGAATGGCAAGATAGCGTCTGCCAGAAGCCACTTCCTCGAAGACGGTGGCTGATAGGCCGGTGGAGGGTTCGTTATATTGATCGACAATGCTCCAGTTGGTGGCAAAGTCGACGGCTCGGGATGGAGACAACCCGACTTTGATCAATTCTGTTTGATTCGGCTCACCGACAGTAAGCCTTGCATAGCCGATGAGAGAAAGCTCAGCCTGAAGAAAATGTTCAACGACTTGGCTCATGATTTTTTCCCCAATCTGCAGCAATGAAAACCTGCTTCTTTAAGTCGGTAATATTTGCGTTACTAGGACAGCTAAAGGATGACGGGTGCCAAGGGCCTGGCAAATTTCCACCACGTCTGATGTAGGTCACCGACTCACCTAAAAGTTTGTTATCTTCAATTCGATACAGTAAAAATTGGCTCCGTGCCAAGTCAGGAATCCCATCGTCTGGATTTCCAGACTTCAAGTACGTTACTTTCCACTCGTAGTAGTACTCATCTGATTGTTTGGCACTTTGCTTTTGGGGCACATGAATCTGCCTGTACTTATCAAATCGCTCTGCCGGCAACATGACCGTCTCATACACCCTCACCCCACCGTCGATGGCACAGAGCCTCCGCACCTCGGCATCCAGTTCGGCCTTGCCTGGACCGCTTGCACAGGCAGTGACAAGTGTCAG
>Ga0105107_10002176_pt1 | contig 12873 bp, 16 predicted proteins | sample PPLLaktember2015_6_FD_79335 | JGI IMG/M metagenome (GOLD analysis project Ga0105107, IMG submission 79335) | Freshwater sediment microbial communities from Prairie Pothole Lake near Jamestown, North Dakota, USA - PPLs Lake P8 Core (1) Depth... | ecosystem: Environmental > Aquatic > Freshwater >... | reverse complement strand
CCCGGTGATGTTCCAGCACATTTTCTGGTTCTTCGGGCATCCCGAGGTGTACATCATGATTCTGCCGGCGTTCGGCATCATCTCGCAGATCATTCCGACATTTGCGCGTAAGCCGCTGTTTGGTTATGCCTCCATGGTGTATGCAACCTCCTCGATCGCGATTCTGTCGTTCATGGTTTGGGCGCATCACATGTTTACCGTAGGCATGCCGACGGCAGCGCAGTTGTTCTTCATGTATGCAACCATGCTGATCGCGATCCCCACCGGCGTGAAAGTGTTTAACTGGATTGCAACCATGTGGAAGGGCTCGATGACGTTCGAAACCCCGATGCTGTTTGCCATTGCCTTCGTTTGCCTGTTCACGATCGGCGGCTTCTCCGGCTTGGTGCTGGCGATCACGCCGGTGGATATCCAGTTGCAGGATACTTATTACGTGGTGGCGCACTTCCACTATGTGTTGGTGTCTGGTGCGCTGTTCTCCATCTTCGCCGGAGTTTACTTCTGGCTGCCGAAATGGACCGGCCACATGTACGACGAGAAGCTGGGTAAATTGCACTTCTGGCTTTCCACGATTTTCTTCAACATCCTGTTCTTCCCGATGCACTTCCTCGGTTTGGCCGGTATGCCACGCCGGATTCCGGACTATGCATTGCAATTCGCTGACTGGAATAAAATGGCCTCTATCGGCGCCTTCGGATTCGGGCTGTCACAGTTGATCCTGTTGGTTGTGGTGTTGAAGTGCATCAAAGGTGGCGTGAAAGCGGAAGGTCGCGCTTGGGAAGGTGCGGATTCCTTGGAGTGGACGCATTTGCCATCACCGGCGCCTTACCATACGTTTGAAACACCATCGACTGTTAATTGATTGGCCTGGGGCGGCGCGAGATAATTTATCCGCCCGCTCCATTTCTTGGAGTGTTAAGTGGCAAGCCCTGTTAATAGAGAAAAAGCGAAATATCGGACCGCTGCAATTTTGGTGGCGATAGTCCTGCTGTTTTTTATGTTCTCATTTTTGGGGCATTAATTAATGACGGGGAAAAGCTCGCAAAACCACACCATTTTGAAGAAATTGCTTCTGGTGTCGGTGCTGATGTTTGGCTTTGGCTATGCGTTGATTCCGTTCTACAAAAAGCTCTGTGATGTTACGGGTATCAGCAAAGATAAAATAACGGTGTCGAATACGCAGATGGATCCGGCGCGCTGGGTCACCATCGAGTTTGATGCCAATGTTGGTGCGAAGTTGCCATGGATTTTTGAGCCGCAGACAACGAGCTTGCGCATCCATCCGGGTGAGATCAAGCAGGTGTTGTATCGGGTAGTGAATTTGACGGATCGCACCATCGTCGGCCAAGCAATACCGAGTTATGGCCCGGCGCTTGCTGGGGCCTATTTTAAAAAGATTGCATGCTTCTGCTTTACGCAGCAGACGCTCAAGCCGCACGAAGAACGCTTGATGCCGGTACAGTTTGTGGTGCAAAACAACTTACCCAAGGATGTGCATACGATCACTTTGTCGTATACGTTTTATGAACAAGCAAAGCCCGGAGCGACTTGATGGTACAGGAACAAAAGCCGCAAAAAGCCAGTGCATGGCAGGCGGCGCGTGCAGTATTTTGGAGTTTTTTCGGCGTACGTAAGCGCGCGGATTACAATCGCGATGCCGTTCGGCTGACGCCAGGGCAAGTGATTGCGGCAGGATTGGTGGGCGCTGCGTTATTTATCGCAACGCTGGTGGGCATCGTGTATGTGGTCATGCACTAAGACGAAAATTTTTGGTTTAACGATATATCTCAAGGAGGGGAAAAATGAGTGATCATCAAGGTGGGGGTTATTATCTTCCGTCGCCATCGGGTTGGCCGATAGTCGGGTCAACGGCGTTGGCGCTGTTTGCTAGCGGCATGGTGCTATGGGCGAATAGTTTACCTGGCGGCTGGTTGGTGTTGGCTGGCTTGGGTGTGCTTTTCTTCATGATGTTTGGCTGGTTCGGCAAAGTGATCGCTGAATCCGAAAGCGGTAAATATAACGCGCAAGTCGATCGTTCCTTCCGTTGGGGCATGAGCTGGTTCATTTTTTCGGAAGTAATGTTTTTTGCTGCATTCTTCGGCGCACTGTTTTATGCGCGCGTGTTGTCGGTGCCTTGGTTGGGCGAAGGCGATACCCATGACGTATTGTGGTCGGGATTTAAAGCAGCCTGGCCAACGGCAGGTCCCTTAGGTGCGAAAATGATTGCGCCAATGGCGGAAGCCGGGAAAGGCGAATTTGCACCGATGGCGGCTTTGGGTGTGCCCGCATTGAACACGCTCATCTTGCTGACTTCGGGTGTGACGCTGACGATCGCGCATTGGGGTTTAAAGAAAGGCAACCGTGCGCAATTGATTTTGTGGCTGGCGCTAACGGTCGCTTTAGGTATGCTGTTCTTGTATTTTCAAGCCACGGAATATCATGAGGCCTATACCAAGATGGGTTTAACCATGGGTGCAGGCATCTACGGCTCAACCTTTTTTATGTTGACGGGCTTTCACGGCTTTCATGTGACCATTGGGACCATCATGCTGCTCGTGATTCTGATCCGTTGCATGAAGGGGCACTTTAAACCAGATCAACATTTCGCCTTCGAAGCCGTATCCTGGTATTGGCATTTCGTGGACGTGGTCTGGCTCGGCTTGTTCGTGTTCGTATATTGGCTTTGATTAACCCCCGCTAAGTGGTGGAGGAGTAGTTTCCTAAGAAAAAAAACAAAAAGGGGATTGTGGCGCCGCAGCGGTATCGCGGCGCCATTTTTATTTGGCGGGAAGCGGGCAGTACGATTGCATAGATGGTTATGGGCGCGGCGGTAGAATGCCGAAATAAAAGCCGGCCATCAGCAGTAGAAATAATCCAAGGGATAATGAAACACGCAAGGTCAGTGCCTTCACGGTGCGATCGGACTGGCCTTTATCCTTGACCAAAAAGTACAGGGCGGATGCCAAACTGCCGATGATAATAAGCAAGAAGGCAATGATGATAATGCGGTATAGGATGATCGACATGTTATTAGCTCCGAGCGCGTTTCGGCGCAGTGTAACGGAAAGCCGCATGTGCCGCCATGGCTATCATGGCTGAGCGTCGCCGCCCGATCTGGTTGCCGACGGTTGCGGCGATTGCTGTGATTGCCTTAACAGTTTACGCCGGGATTTGGCAAGCCCGGAAAGCGCAACTTAAAAGTGCGCTGCAAGATCGCTATGAAGCGCAAAGCAAGGCGCTACCGGTTGCACTGCCGGGCGGAATTATCGATGATGAGCGTTATTTATATCGGCGCGTCAGCGTGACCGGACGCTTTGATCCGGCACAGGAAATCTTGCTGGACAATGTCGTTTTGAAGGGCGTTCCGGGCTACCAAGTGATCACGCCGCTGAAACTTGAAAACGAACCCACTTATGTCCTGATTAGCCGTGGTTGGATCGCGCGCGGCTTAGATCGGACCTTGTTGCCGGAAATAAAAACGCCGCTGGGCATGGTTACGATCGAAGGCATTGCGGTGCCGCCCAGCGGCAAGTATTTGGAGCTCTCCTCGCAAACGGTTGAGGGAAAGGTCTGGGAAAACTTGCATTTCAAGCGCATGCAGGCGCTATTGCCGCTGCGCTTGCAAACTGTAATGGTGACGCAACTCAACGATAGTGGCGATGGATTGATCCATCATTGGGAACGGCCGGATACCGGCATGGAAAAGAATGCCGGTTATGCTTTCCAATGGTTTGCGATGGCCTTGGCGACACTAGTGATTTACGGAGTGCACTATGCAAAACGACGAAAAGCCGAATAGAACTAAATTGATCCTTGTGATGGCGATATTTGCCTTGCCAGTAATCGCAAGCTACCTCGCTTATTTCGTGTGGCCACCGCAAGGGGGTGTTCGAAATTATGGCGCACTGATCAAGCCCGAGACACTTCCGGAAACGCTGGCAGTGGCTGCGCTCAATGGTTCTGCGGTCACATTCAAGACACTGCGCGGCAAATGGCTCATCGTGCAAGTCGACGTCGGTGCATGTCCGCGCGCGTGCGAGCAAAAGCTGTATGCGATGCGCCAAGTACGGCTGATGCAAGGTCGCGAGCGCGATCGTGTACAGCGTATCTGGGTGATCGAAGATGGTCGCGCGCCACGTGCAGCACTCAAGCAGGATTACGAAGGCACGGAGTTGCTCATTGATCCAGCGCGTGCGCTGATTGGAAAATTAAGCGCGGACGGAGACGTCAAACAGTATATTTATATGATCGATCCGCTGGGCAATGTGATGATGCGTTGGCCGGCAAATCCCGATATCAAGCGCATGCATCAGGATATCGAACGCTTGCTTAAAGCCTCGCAAATAGGATGAGCCATGTTTAAAAAACTGATACTTGCCGCCACCTTGTTAGCCTTTGGCGTAGTGGTCCTGGGCGCGTTTGTGCGTTTGTCGGATGCGGGTTTAGGTTGCCCCGATTGGCCGGGTTGTTACGGTAAACTCAGCCCGGCACATGCGCATCAGGAAATCGCTCAAGCACATGCCGAGCAACCGCAGGGTCCAGTTTCCTCCGTCAAAGCCTGGAAGGAAATGGTGCATCGCTACTTCGCCAGTACCTTGGGTTTGCTGATCGTCATCATTGGCAGCATGGCTTGGATCAAGCGTGAACAACTGAAACAAGGTCCAGGCTTACCGCTGTTTTTAATTGGCTTCGTGATCCTACAAGGCCTGTTTGGCATGTGGACCGTCACGCTGAAACTAACACCGATCATTGTCACCCTGCACTTGCTGGGGGGGGTAATTACATTGTCACTGCTGACCTGGCAGCTGCAACGGCAACGCCGCGATATAGCAGCAGTGCGTGGCGTTGATGCGGAACGGATGAAGCCATATGCGACATTCGCCTTAGTGGTCGTTTTTTTACAAATTGCGCTGGGCGGTTGGGTGAGTTCAAATTATGCGGCACTTGCGTGTCCCGACTTTCCGACCTGCAAAGGGACATTGTTGCCGGCGATGGATTTGCACCACGCCTTTCAGCTGGTGCGCGATTTGGGTATGACCGCGCAAGGCGCATTACTTCCCTTGGAAGCGCTCACCGCGATTCATTGGATGCATCGCGTCGGGGCTTTGGCGGCCTTGCTGGTGGTGGGATTGCTGGCAGTTAAAATGTTGCGCATTCCGGCATTAGCGCGCGCCGGAATATTCATCGCTTTGATTTTGACCGTGCAAATAAGTTTAGGGATCGCCAATGTCTTGCTGAGCTTGCCGTTGCCGGTCGCGGTGGCGCATAACGCCGTGGCAGCGCTGCTGTTGTTGTCGCTGGTGATGTTAAACTACAGATTGAGAAAAGCCCTTGGCAGGGCCTAAGCAGGTGCACAACATGAATACCCTCACGTTCGGTCAATTCGCATATCGCTGCCAACAATTCTTTCAGCTCACCAAGCCGCGCGTGGTGTCCTTGATTGTATTTACCGCAGTCATCGGCATGTTCCTGGCAACGCCGGGCATGGTGCCGTTGCCGCTGCTGCTGTCGGCTACGATTGGTATTGCGCTGGTCGCGGGCGCGGCGGCAGCGGTGAATTGCCTGATCGAGCAAAAGTTGGACGCACTCATGGCGCGCACACGCGCCCGGCCGCTGGTTCGCGGCGAGGTGACTTCGCCGCAAACGCTGTTGTTCGCTTGCATCGTCGGCGGTATCGGCTTGGTGATCCTAAACACTCAAGTGAATGCGCTGACCATGTGGCTGACCTTGGGCACCTTCGTCGGCTATGCGGTGGTTTATACCGTCATTTTGAAGCCGCTAACGCCGCAAAATATCGTTATCGGCGGCGCTTCCGGCGCCATGCCGCCGGTGCTGGGTTGGGCTGCGGTTACCGGGGAAGTCAGTGCCGATGCCTTGCTGTTGTTTTTGATCATTTTCACTTGGACGCCGCCACATTTCTGGGCCTTGGCGCTGTACCGTAAAAACGAGTATGCCAAGGCCGGCATGCCGATGCTGCCGGTTACCCACGGCGATCAATTCACCCAATTACATGTGTTGCTCTACACCATCATCTTGACTGCGGCTACGATTTTGCCGGTGGCCACTGGGATGGGCGGTATGGTGTATTTGGTGTCGACGCTAGTGCTGGATGGCGTGTTCTTATATTTCGCGTATCAATTATGGCGCAATTATTCCGATGCTTTGGCGAAACGCACCTTTGCCTATTCCATTCTGTATTTGAGTTTGTTGTTTGCGGCCTTGTTGGTGGATCACTACTTCAAAGTGCCTCTCGCCACGCTCTATGCTTGGCTAGCTTAGTCGGCTGTATTGCTCCTAGTATCTTGGATCCCTAGGCCGATTGCAGGCTGCAGCGATTTGTAATTTCGGATAAAATCCTCCGAAACAACTTTTAGCCGACTATGATTTTATCCCGCACCAGCCAATACGCGATTCAGGCGTTGATTTTTATTGCGACCCGCCCTTCGGGTGAGCCGGTGTTAAATCGCGAGATCGCCAGTTATCTTGGGGTGCCGTCAGCCTATCTCGCCAAAATCATGCAGCATTTATGCAAGGGAAACTTGCTGTATTCCTACCGTGGCCGATTGGGCGGCTTTTGTTTGCGCGAAGGCGCCGAAAAGACCGGTTTGATGCAAATCCTGATGATGACGGAAGGACCCAGCTTCACGCAAGATTGCGTGTTGGGGCTGAAAGTTTGTTCGGATGCGACGGCATGCCCGATGCATGCGAAATGGCTGCCGATTAAGCAGAAAATCGTGGCGATTTTGAATGATCAGACGCTAGAAAAACTGGCGCGTGCGGTGCAGAGCGGCAAATATCGTCTCACGGATTTACCCGCCACATTGCTTGCTGCGTCCAACCGCAACTAATCCCCTCACCGCTTACGGCGCTCTGCGCGTCGTTGCCTATGCTATATTTTGCGGACTATGCCCGATTCGAACCCGCTTTCCGGAGGCGCATCCGTTGTGTTGCAAGAGCGCGGCCGTCGCCTCGTCTGTGGCGGTGATTGGTCTGTTCAAGGCATATCCGGCCTCCACGCCCGACTGGATCGACTTGTGTGGCCTGTGGCTGGCGAACTGATGATCGATTTTTCCCGGTTGACGCAGCTCGATACCGCGGGTGTGTGGTCGTTACATCGCTTGACCCAGACGCTTACGGCACAGGGCTTGAAAGTGCAGCTATGGGGAATGCGCCCCGAACATGAAGCCCTATTGCGCCTAGTAGAAGCGCGTGCGCCGCAAGCGGATGTCGTGGCGCCGCATGTGCCACGGCAGTCCTTATTGGAACAGCTTGGCCGTCGGGGCTGGCATTGGGTGGAGCAAACGCAGGGCATGCTCCATTTCGTCGGCGAAAATGTGGTGACGCTCGCGCGTGCGCTGAGACGGCCAAGCCATTTGCGCTTGCGCCATATCCTTTCCAATGTCCAGCAAGCCGGGTTCGATGCCTTGCCGATTATTGGCATGCTGTCGTTTTTAATTGGCATGGTGGTCGCGTTTCAGGGAGCGGTGCAACTGGCCCGCTTTGGCGCGAATATTTATATCGCTGATTTAGTCGGCCTTGCTATGCTGCGCGAACTGGCGCCGATGATGGTGGCGATCATTGTTGCAGGCCGCTCTGGCTCAGCCTATGCGGCGCAAATCGGGACCATGAAAGTGTCGGAGGAAATCGATGCGCTGCGTAGCATGGGTGTTTCACCGTTGGAGCTGTTGGTGCTGCCCAAACTCCTCGCCCTGTTAATCACCCTGCCGTTGCTCACGGTGTTTGCAGATTTTCTGGGCGTGATCGGCGGCATGGTGGTGGCGAGCGGACACTTGCACGTCGCCCCGCATGCATTTCTTGACCGCTTCGACGATGCGGTGAAAGTCTCCACGTTTTTTTTCGGTGTCGGCAAGACACCGGTATTCGCCATGATCATCACCATGGTGGGTTGTTATTCCGGTTTTCAGGCGCAGGGCAGTGCCGACAGCGTGGGACGCCAGACGACGGTCTCGGTGGTGCAGTCTATCTTCCTGATTATTATTGCGGATGCCATTTTTTCCGTGGCCTCGAGCTTAGTCAATCCGAATTTCAAATGAGCGCTGCACCCGTGATCGAAATCGAACATCTGGTGACGCGCTTCGGGGCGACGTTGATTCATGATGATATTAATTTGACGATTAACCGGGGCGAGGTATTTGCCATCGCGGGTGAAAGCGGTTGCGGAAAATCCACTTTATTGCGTGAGGTAGTGATGCTGATGCCGTTTCATGCGGGGCGTATTCGTGTGTTGGGCGAAGATATTGCGCGCATTGGCGAGGCTGCCGCGAATCGATTACGCCAACGTTGGGCGATTATGTTTCAAGCCGGAGCGCTGTTCAGCGGCCTCACCGTAGCGGAAAATGTGGCCCTGCCGTTAAAAGAGCATACCGATCTTAGCGCGGCGGAAATCGTCGAATTGGTTTACATTAAAATCGCTTTGGCGGGATTACCGGCTGATACGGCGCATAAATACCCGCGTGAATTATCCGGCGGCTTGATAAAGCGCGCCGCCTTGGCGCGTGCCATAGCGCTCGATCCGGAACTGTTGTTTTTGGATGAGCCGTCGGCCGGGCTCGACCCGCTGGCGGCAAGTGCGTTGGATGAGTTAGTGCTGAATTTACAAGAATCGCTCAAGCTAACGATTGTGATCGTCACGCATGATTTGGATTTACTCTGGCGCGTTACCGATCGCGTCGCAATTTTGGGGGAGAAGCGTGTGCTCGGAGTAGGGACGATGGCAGAACTTTCCGCTTCGGCACATCCCCTGGTGCATGAATATTTTTACGGGCCGCGTGGCCGTGTTCCCAGGAATCAGTATGGAAGCTAAAGTCAATTACACCTTGGTGGGTTTGTTTGTGCTGACGCTCGGCGCGGCATTCATGGGGGTCGTATTTTGGCTGTATAGCGGCGGGGCCTATCAACGCGATTTCCAAAAATACCTGGCTTATTTCGATGAGTCCGTGTCTGGCTTGAGTTTGAATTCCGCCGTACGGTTTCGTGGCGTGGAAGTGGGGCGCATTCTTGAAATCGGCCTGGCGCCCGACCATAGCGGCCGGGTGCGCGTCTTGATGAAAATCGATAACGCTACGCCGATCAAAGAAGACACGCTCGCAACGTTGAAAATGCAAGGGCTGACTGGCTTGTCGGCAGTCGAACTCTCCGGCGGGACGGCTACGTCAAAAGCGTTGGCAAAGAAACCGGGCGAGGCTATTCCCGTCATTAAAACCAAGTTCTCGATGTTGAAAAAGCTGGATGACTCGGTCACGCGCTTGATCACGAATATGGCTCAGACCACCGAGAATTTGAACGAGCTCACCGATGCCGAAATGCGTCAGTCGATTAAGCGCATGCTCGTCAATATGGAAAGCGTGACGCGCTTGTTGGCGGAACAAAAGCCGGCGCTGGAACGGGTGTTGAAGAATGCCGAATACACCTTGGAAGTCAGTGGTAAAACAGCGGAAGAAATCGGTAAACTGGCCAAGCACCTGAATCAAACTTCAAGCGTGGTGGAGGGCATGGCCGGCGATATTGGGACAGCAAGCCGCAGCATGCATTTAACCATGCAGGAGGCGCGGCAACCCTTACGCGATCTATCGGGAAGAACCTTGCCTGAAATGAATGCTTTGGCAGCGGAGTTACGGGAAGTAGCGGCAACTATGAAACGCGTAGGAAATGATTTGGAACAAAACCCGGAGATGCTGGTGTTCGGTCGCGGCGCACCAAAACCGGGGCCGGGTGAACCTGGGTCGGAAAAGCCCGGATTAGAAAAATAAGGAGCAGCGGTGAAGCGGAAAATAAATAGTGGACTTAATCTACTCGTTCTCGCTGGGCTAACGCTGCTTGTTGCATGCGTCGGACCACAGAGTAGACCGCAAGATAGCGCAACTTATTTGCTGAGTAGCGCTTTCCCAATCAAGCCGGTCAATGCAAAATCCGCGCATACAATATTGGTTTCGCCGATGCGTGCAAACCCGGGTTTTGATACGCCGCGCATGGCCTATATGCGTGAGCCGAACCGGCTCGAATATTATGCCTACAATCGCTGGGTTGAAGCACCTGCGCGCATGCTGACCCCGCTGGTGATGCGGGCCCTGGAAGCTAGCGGTGAATTTAACGCCGTCGTGCAAGCGCCAGGGACGGTGCACGCCCAACTGCGTTTGGATACGGAACTGGTCAATTTAACGCAGGACTTTAGCGTTAAACCGAGTCGCATGCGTTTGGTGCTGCGCGCGCAATTGATCGATGCGAACACCCAAACCCTACGCGCTAGCCGTATGTTTGAAGTGCTAGCGCCAACGGCCAGCGAAGATGCGCGCGGTGGCGTGGAAGCAGCCAATAACCGCTTGCCGGTAGTGCTGACACGACTTGCCGATTGGGCGGCGCAAGCGAGTGCTAATGCACCCTGAAGGTGAGCGACTACTCGAATATTCGGAATTAATCCTGTGAAAGGTGCTCTGTATGCAAGCGGAACAAATCGAACAAATTAAGCGACGGATTGTCGAGCTTGGGATTGAGCACCGCGACTTGGATGAAGTCATCGCCCGTCTCACCAGCGACCCGAGTCCGGACGAATTGCAACTGCGCCGCTTGAAGAAACGTAAGTTATGGCTGAAGGACGAAATCACCCGTTTGCAAATGCAGATTACGCCGGATATTTTGGCTTAACCGAAACATAATCGGTTAGCATTCATTTCGATAAACGTGCTCCCGCGTCAGCGGATACGGTAGTTGCCCATTGGCCATCGGCTTGCCAGCCAGGATTTGGAAAATCGACATCCAGCCGCGCTCGAAGGCATGCGCTGAACCTGCCATGTAGATTTGCCAGACACGGTATTTCTCTTCGCCTACGATTTCTTTTGCGGCTTGGCTCTGCGCCTCGAGCCGATCCACCCAATGCCACAGCGTGCGCGCATAGTGCGGACGCAGACATTCCGCGTCCCAGCATTCGAGGCCATGGTTGGAGAGCGCTTCGATGACTTGCGTCACATGCACTAATTCCCCGCCGGGAAATACGTATTCTTCGATGAAGTCGCTGATGCCGCTGCCCAAGCCTTCGGTATCGAGTCCGCTGGCGGTAATGCCATGATTCAGCACCAGTCCGCCGGGTTTTAACAGGCGATAGATTTTTGCGAAATATTTGGGGAGGTTGCCGCGTCCGACATGCTCAAACATGCCGACCGATGCAATCTTGTCGAAAGTCTGTGTTTCCGGCACATCGCGGTAGTCCATGAGATGGACCACCAGTCGGTCTTGCAAGCCGCGCGCTTGGATTTGCGCTTGCACGTAATCGTGTTGATTTTGGCTCAGCGTAATGCCGGTTGCGTGTACGCCGTAGTGGTCGGCCGCCCATAGGATCAGCCCGCCCCAGCCGCAGCCGATATCGAGCAGGCGTTCGCCGGGCTTAAGGTCGAGCTTGCGGCAGATGTGATCGAGCTTCTGTTCCTGCGCTTGCTCCAGCGTATCGTCCGCCTGTTTGAAGTAGGCGCAGGAATACACGCGGCGTTGGTCCAGCCACAGGGCATAGAAGTCGTTGGAAACGTCGTAATGATGGCTGATGTTTTTGCGGTCGCTGGGTTTGGAATGTTTCCACCAAGACAGCGCGCGATTGTGTTTTTTATCCACCATCACATCGCTGGCGCAAAAATGCTCGCCCAGGTTGATGATGTCGCGCATGGAGCCGCTCAGATCGATGCTGCGCTGGACATAGCCCTTGGCCAATTTCCCCAAGCTGGGTTTGACCAGATCGAATAAGGCTTGTGGCTTGTTGATCCTCATCCTGACCGTGGCTTGTTCGTCTGGGTGGAATTCTTCACCATTCCACAACTCCACGGCGACGGCCAGTTGCTGACGGCGCAATCGCCCTTGGACCATTTTCAATACTTGGCTTTGTAGCATGATCTCCCCCTAGGTCTGAATCTCAGTATAGGAAAGCGATCGTGAATTTTAAGGTGGGGTGATGCGAAAAATCAAATACCCGGCGCGCAACGTCTTGCAGCGCGCCGGCGTCGCATGGATCAGGCCAAATCTTGCGCCAGCGAGTTGCGGCTGGCCTCCGGCAAGGCCGGAATTTGCACCGTATATTCTGGATGATCAACGCCAATACTAATAGAGGCGCCGGCCTTGACCGCTTTGACGCTGGCAGCGTCGAGTTCAAAGCGCATGAAATGTACCGCGGAAGTTTTTTCTTCGTTGGCGCGTTCCATATCTTCATCCGCGATGGCGTAGATTTTGGATTGCCCGGCAGCTTGCACCCAGAGTTTATCTTCGATGCCCTTGAGTCGGGCGAGCATGGCTTGACGCTCCGCCACATCGGGATATTCGATCAACATCGTGGCTTTCCAGTTGCTGCCATCGGGGATGAGCGGGTTGTACGCATCCAACTCGTCTTGAATGCCGGCTTCCTCAAAGATGCGCTCGACCCGCAGCATTTCCTGAATTTGGTAACGCATGGTGAGCGCGTCTTCGAACATCAAGGTGACATGATCACCCAAAGCAATGCTGCGGTCTTTTTTGTGCGCAATGACTTGCTCGCGCATCTCCGGCCGCGCCTTGGCATAAGCTTCAAGCGTCATCAGATCGGCGTGGGAAAGTTTGGGCATACTAAGCTCCTGGTGAGGATGCATGATTTACGTTTTGTGTTGTCCGGCGATCGGACCTTCTTTAAACAGATTATTTTTGAGTTGGTGGGAGAAGGCCGGGTCGTGGCGCCGGATCCATTCCAGCACCATGGCGGCATGCTCTTTTTCTTCGTCGCGGTTGTGCGCCAGGATGCGCTTCAGTTCGTCATCGGTGCAAGCGTCGACGCGTTGGTTATACCAATCGACCGCTTCCAGTTCTTCCATTAGAGAGACGATGGCGCGATGCATGTCCATGGTT
>Ga0105107_10002172_pt1 | contig 12888 bp, 9 predicted proteins | sample PPLLaktember2015_6_FD_79335 | JGI IMG/M metagenome (GOLD analysis project Ga0105107, IMG submission 79335) | Freshwater sediment microbial communities from Prairie Pothole Lake near Jamestown, North Dakota, USA - PPLs Lake P8 Core (1) Depth... | ecosystem: Environmental > Aquatic > Freshwater >... | reverse complement strand
TCTCTCCGGCATAACCACCATCGAGGAAGCCTCGGCGGCGGTGATGGTCTAAAGCCAGGGTTCAGGGTATAGGGTATAGGGTATAGGGTACTGGGAAGACAAGGACTCAAAGGAAAAACCGAACAGAGAAAAAGGGAGGGGCGAGGGGTTAGAGACAGGGCGAAAGGAAAAAGAGAGATATTTTCTTTCACCGGTCACTGGTCACTGATCACTGGTCACTGTATTTACGATGCCGAAATATTCCTACGAGGCCATCAACGAGACCGGCATGAGCATCTCCGGCGTGATCGAAGCGGAATCGCTCGATGCGGCGAGGACGCTTCTGCTCAACCGGGGCTACATCCCGTCCCGTGTCGCAGGCGCGTCGGAGCGCGGCGCCTTCCTCGGGGTCTCGTGGGAGAGCCTCCAGCAGAAATATTCCGGCGTCTCGATGCAGGAACTCATCCTCTTCACGAAGCAGTTCCGCACCATGTTTCTTGCCGGCGTGCCGATCATGCGGCTCCTGGAAGTCCTGGAAGTCCAGGTGATCAATCCCAAACTCAAGCAGATCGTGACGGAGATCACCCAGGATGTCCGGGAAGGCTCCCCTCTTTCCGATTCCCTGGCGAAGCACCCGAAAACCTTCAACACGCTTTACCGCAGCATGATCAAGGCCGGCGAGGCCAGCGGGACCATCCCGGAGGTGTTGCAGAGGCTGATCTACATCCTCGAGCACGAGCACAAGATCAGGTCCGATATCAAGTCGGCCCTCCAGTACCCGATCATCGTCGTCGCGGCCCTGGGGATCGCCTTCTTTGTGCTTCTCAACTATGTCATCCCCCGTTTCGTGGGCATCTTCGCCCGCGTGGGCGTCGAACTGCCCTGGCCGACGAAGGTGAGCCTCTTTCTTCACCATCTCCTTACGGATTACTGGCTCTTCAGTCTTGCCCTGCTCATTACCCTGATTGCGGGCACGAGTTATTATCTCAAGACCGAACAGGGGCGATTCGTACGGGACGCGTTTTTTCTGCGGGTCCCCCTGCTGGGGCCTCTCTTCATGAAGGCGGCCATGTCCCGTTTTGCAAGCATCTTCTCCATTCTCCAGGCAAGCGGTGTCCCGGTCATGAATTCCCTGCAGATCCTGTCGGGGACGATCGGGAACACGGCCATAGCCCGGGAGTTCGACAAGGTGAGGGACCGGGTGGAGGAGGGACGTGGAATATCGGGGCCTCTCAGCACGGCCCGTTACTTCACCCCCATGGTCATCCAGATGGTTGCAATCGGGGAAGAGTCGGGTCAGCTCGACGAGATGCTCCAGGCCGTTTCCGTCCACTACGATGACGAAGTGGCCTTCGCGGTAAAACGCCTCTCCGATGCCATAGGGCCGATCCTGGTCGTGGGTCTTGCCTTCGTCGTCGGCTTCTTTGCCCTCGCCGTCTTCCTGCCCATGTGGGATCTGACCAAGATCGCCACCAAGGGGTTCTAAGGCCGGTGGCGGCTATGCACAACACGCGGGAAGAATCATTCCCGCGAAAACGGGAAACCAAGCAAGGCCGGATTCCGGATCAGGCACGTCCTCGAGAAATCGGGTATCCGGAACGGCCGGGCGCGAGTCCGCAAGCCCCGTCCTGTGGACCGGTGCTTCACTGAGCAGGATCCTCTCCTGAGGGTCTTTGTATTAACGGTTTGACGGTTCGATCGATACAGGCATGCAGAAATCAAGATTCCAGATCAGCCTCTACGTCCTGATCCCCATCATCTTCAGCGGCATCACGATCTTTGCCGTGATCGTCACCTATCAACTCGTCGATTTCTACGCGAAGTACAACATCGAAGCCGCGTGGATGCTCAAGTCCTGGGGGATCGGCATCGCGCTGTTTACTTTCCTTTGCGCGCTGCTCGTGACCTGGCTGATCCTGCGGCCCATCAAGAAGTTCATCCGGGACGCTGAGAACCTGCCCGCCTTTCCGAAAACCCAGCTGCAGAGCGCCGTCGAACAGAAGGCCGACGACATCAGCCAGTTCAACCTCGTCTTCGAACAGGTCACGAGCATGCTCTCCAAGGTGGAGGCCCGTGAGCTCTTTCCCGAGATCATCGGCCAGAGCAAGGTCATGCGGGGGATCTTCAGCCAGATCATCAAGGTGGCCCCGACGGACGCCACGGTCCTCATCACGGGGGAGAGCGGCACCGGCAAAGAGCTCGTCGCCCAGAGCATTTACCAGCACAGCCTCCGAAAGGAGGGCCCCTTCATCAAGCTCAACTGTGTCGCCATCCCCGAGGGCCTTCTGGAGAGCGAGCTTTTCGGCCACGAAAAGGGGGCCTTCACAGGCGCCACGACGCAGAAGCGGGGCAAGTTCGAATTGGCCCACGGGGGCACCATTCTCCTGGACGAGATCGGCGACATGCCGCTCACGACCCAGGCCAAACTGCTTCGGGTCCTCCAGGAAAAGGAGTTCGAGCGGGTGGGCGGGACAAAGCCGATCCGGGTCGATATCCGCATCATTGCCTCGACGAACAAGAACCTGATGAAAATCGTCCAGGAAGGGAAATTCCGGGAAGATCTTTTCTATCGTCTCAATGTCTTTTCCCTCCACCTTCCTCCCCTGAGAGAGCGGCGCGAGGATATTCCCTCTCTCGCCCAGGGATTCGTGGAGACGGCACCGAAAACGGCGGAGATCTCGCCGAAGGCCCTGCAGACCCTCATGGGGTTCCACTGGCCAGGCAACGTCCGGGAACTCAAGAACGTCATTGAGCGGGCAGCCGTCATGGCCGAAGAGGGAATCATCGAGCCCCAGCACCTGCCGGTCCAGATATCGGGGGGCCTGGTCGGTCAGGCCATCCAGGAGGTTCCTGATCAGGCCAGTCTCGATGACCGGCTTGCGGAGATCGAGAAGCGATTCATCATCGATGCACTCACACGGGCCGACGGGGTCCAGGTCAAGGCCGCCCAGATCCTGGGGATCAAGGAGCGAAGCCTCTGGCACCGGGTGAAAAAGTACGACATCGACGTCACAACGATCCGGAAATCTACATAATATGTAGACATTACAACAATTTATGTCAGTTTTTCCTGCCGGAAAGGGGCCCGGTAAGTCCTCCCGGCACGGAAAAAGCATGCTCAAGTTGCTGAAAACCCGCGGCCTTTTTATTTTACGGCTTGACGGCTTTTTCCCGTGGCACGGATGATGCTCTCACGTTTTGCAGGTCATCTCGAAGGACCGGCATCCGTTGGTGGTGGCGGGTCACCCGTTGACCAGGGGTTTTAGCCCCGCATGTTTCAGCTGACCGGCAGGCCGTGCGGGGATGATCTCCAGGGGCCCTGGAGGTCGAAATACTGTGGAAAAACGGGAAGAAATGGTTTAACATGCGCCACCTTTCGGACAGGTGCTCCTGATTGGGGAATCGGGAGTGCCACCCGGTCGCCGCACGAACGTGCGATAGATAAATGGGGTTTTTGGTGTCTGAAGAGAGAGAAATCCACAATGTGAAGGAGGGCTTTTGACCATGTCAAGGAGGCGATCGAAAGTGAATAACCAGAAAGGTTTTACGTTGATCGAAATCATTGCCGTGCTGGTGATCCTCGGGATTCTCGCGGCCGTCGCCATTCCCAGGTTCATGGACCTGACGACTGTCGCATCGGACAAGGCGGCCATGCAGGCCGTCGCCGAGGGGAAATCCAGGCTGTCCAATCAGTTCGCGAGGAATCTACTTACAGGCAATTCAAACAGCACGGCCCTTCTCATCGTTAAGGCAACAGCATCTCTTACGGATGCGGGGGATTACACATTAGCCTATGAAGCCGCATCAACAGTTACTGAAATCAGAGTAAGAGCGACAGGCGTTGCTGCACGTGGTGTAAAAGGAACTAACGTCGGCAACTGGGTCCTGCCGCAATAACCGCTTTCGTGCGTGTCTTTTTAAATATGATCGATGGACGGAGACCGCTCCTTCGCGGCCTTTCGTCGTGTCGATCTACCTGCCGGGGATGAAGCGGTCCGCAGGACCGCTTCCGTGGTGCAGAGACGGCGATTGCGGGTTTGTTCCGGTTGTAAAATACAGGAATAAGGCTGTAACGCGTCTATGTCTTTGCCCGCGTCCCAGAGGGGGTTCACCCTGATCGAGCTGATTGCCATCCTCGTCATTATGGGTGTCCTCGCCTCCATTGCCGTTCCCAAATACTACGATATCACTCGGGAATCACAGAACAAAGCGGCCCTTCAGGCCGTGACGGAGGGCAAGGCTCGCCTTTCCATGACGTATGCCAGGCTTTTCCTGGAAAACGGGTCGCCGCCGGACGCCGCCAGCCTCGTCGCTTCAGTCGGCGCTACCTCCAGTGTGGGCGACTACACCCTGAATTTTTCAATCCTGGTAGCTTCGTCGGACATCAAAATTGATGCCTCAGGTAAAGTCGGCGTACAGGGCGTCAACAGCGGAGTGTGGCTGTTGCCGAAATAACGCGAGCTTTCTTCACTTCACGCCGGGCAATCCTCGTCTCAATCATCTCCCCCGCGTCAAATCCCTTTTGATCTCCCTACGGATGATCCGACCGAGCAGTTGGGGATTTACCTCGTAGGCCGACACCGCGTCATTTCCCGTGAGTGAAGTGAGCCATTCGTCCAGGGACGCCGAACCCTTCGACGCGAGGCATCGCACCGCCATGCGGGCGAGGGCCGGCTCATCCTTCAATCGATCGTAGATCTCAACGAGGGCCAACAGCGCCCTCGGGTTTGCCGGATTCATGCGCAGGGCCTCCTCCCAGCACTGGGCCGCTTTTCGCCACTGCCCGAGCTGCCGCCATGCTTCTCCCGAGATCTCCCAGGGCTGCGGGTCGTTCCATTTCAATTCGATGGACCGTGCCGCCGCCTTGAGGGCGCCTTGCGGGTTTCCCTTTTTCAGCAGGACGAGTGCGCAGCCGTTCATTATTTCCACGTTGTTGCGGTGCCGGGGACCGTTCTCCAGCATCAGATTGAAAGCCCTATCCACATCTGCCCTTCTCAGATAAACGTGCGCCAGGCCGACAATCGCGGAGGGAAGCCCCGGGAACCGCTCCAGGGCCTTGTTGAACTGCTGCTCCGCCCGGTCGATATCCTTTGCCTGGTCTAGGTAGTATACCCCCAGGTTGTACGACGCGAGGCCGATTTGCCTCAGATTGGTGTCCCGGTTCAAATCCTCTGCGGTTTTCAACTCGCGCCAGGCGTTCTCGTACATCCCCGCCTCGTAGTAATGCCGTGCCAGGTTGATGTGGGGGCGGCTCAGCTGGGGCGCTTTTCGGACATTGTCCAGCCAGAGATGGACATCGGAGCGCACGATATCATTGCGCTCGAAGGTCGTGTGTCCCTGGAAGGCCAGGAGCAGCGCGAAGCATGCGGTCATGAAAACCTGAAAGCTCCTGCGATAGGCAAAATAATCGAGGATACGGACCATCAGGACAGCCACGGGTACGAAGAAGAACATTGATGCGATGTAATTCCGGTGCTCGAAGATCAGTTCGAGGGGGATGATCGTCCCCTCGATGAGGTGATTCAGGATGAAAAACAAGACGGCGAATGAAAGCAGGGGGTATCTCCTGGCCTTCAGGACGGCGAAAGAAAGACAGAGGATCATCCCGACAATTGCGGTAAGGGTGGTCCAGGGATCGAAAATCGTTCGCGAGATGTCGATATCATGAAGAAACGTCAATCTCGAAGGGATGGGGTACAGAAGCAACGACACGTAGAAAAAGAGAACCCTGCCTTGCGTCAGGAGCCGCTCCACCGGTGAAAAAGGTCTCACTCCGGACTCGTAGACGGCTCTCTCGGCGGAAAAGTCCGCGTAGAACAACCCCAGCCCGATGAAGACTGCGACAGGCAGGATCGCCCATTTCAGGGTCCTTCTTGCGGATGCGGCCGAAATCCCCTGGATGAAGAAAAGGTCGTAGAGAAGAATGGTGAACGGCAGCACCGCCGTGTTCTCCTTCGTTCCGAAGGCCGCCAGGGCACAGACGCCGCTCAAGATGAAAAAAGCCGACCTGCATCGCTTCGAATCGTTCGTCCGTGCCCGGGCGTAGAAATAGAGGGATGCGACATAAGCGAGCCCGGCCAGGCTTGCCATCCGTTGCACGATGATCGCGACCGCGTTGACGTGCAGGGGGCTTGTCGCCCAGAGAAACGCAGACAAAAGGGCAATGGGGTAGGCGACACAGCCGTATCTCTCCTTCATGACCGGGAGTGTAAGCGTTGCCCTGATCAGGAGAAACAGGAAGAAGGCCGCCGAGAGGTGAACGACAAAGTTGACGACGTGGTAACCCCATACATCCGTCCCGCCGAGGTGGTAGTTCAGGGCAAAGCTCGCGTAGGCCAGAGGCCTGGATATCCGCCTGTCAGCTGCGGCACAGTTCAGACCGTAGAATGACTTTGACAGGTCATCCAGGCTCTGTACGTGGACGCACCGGTTTTCGACGATGTTGTGAAAGTCGTCGAAGTGCCACTCGCCTTGGAAGCTGTTTGAATAAATGCTCAGCAGCATGATGAAAAGGGTGGCTGCGGCAAAGACCGCCTCTCGATCGGAGAAGAAGCGAATTCGCCATGGAAACGTAAATCCTTTATCAGACGTCAGCATGGCGTTTCCTTGCTCATGAGGATGTCGCATTCGCCGTATTGTTTTCCTTTTCATCCATTGCGACTATAGCATATCTTTGCGGTAATACAGGAGGAAGGCTGCAAGACGAGGTGCATACGGCTGTTTGCCCCGGGACGCAGATGCGCAAGCGCATCAGGATATCGATTCGAAACGTCAATCCCGCCTTCTATGGCAACGGATCGGCCACGCGCTTCGTCCCATCACGTCCATTCTCTTGCTCCGGGGATATGATGCGGGCCAGCAGGTTTCGATATCGTCTTCCGACAATCTTCCAGTCAAACTCGTTTTCCACACGCTCTCTTCCCTGGCGGCCAAGCTTCTGCCTTCGTTCATCGTCATGGAGAAGATTCGTTACCGACTGCGCAATGGTTGTCCACTTCTCCGGTTCGATGAGAATTCCGCTCACTCCATCCGCCACGGCGTCGGGGATCCCCCCAACGGTTGTTGCCACGACCGGCTTGCCCGCAGCATTGGCCTCCAAGAGGACGATCCCGAATCCCTCGGTGTCGCCCGGGACATTGATCGCGGGCAGAACAAAAATGTCACAGCTCTGATAGGAGGCGACCAGATCCTCTCGGCTGGTCCATCCGACCAGCCGGACACTCTTTTGCAATTCCAGTCTCGCGATTTCGTTCCGTATCTGAGTCATCATGTCATCCCGATGAGCCAAGGACTGGGAAGGGTTCTCACCGATCACGACCAGAACGGCGCCGGGGTCGTGCTTGACGATGTCCGGAAGTGCACGGGAGATGAATTCGAGAATACCTTTTCTTTTTACCAGTCGGCCTGCGCTCAGAATGAAACGTCGGTTGCCGATGTCGTATCGTCGCCGGACATCACCGGGATCCCCGGGGTGATCGAATTCGGAGACGTCGATACCGGGATTGATCACGGTGACCCGGTCTGGCCTGATGCCGTGCTCGATTGCCAGCTGTTTCGTCATGCGACTGTTTGCGATGACATGCCGGCAGCGGGGCAGGAGGAATCGCATGGCGATTTGATACAAGGGGTTGGGATAGATGATGTCGAGCCCGTGGATGACAGCCACGACAGGCAGCCGGAAGAGTAACCCCAGGAGATAGGCGATGGGAAGGACGAGAGCGCTGCCCGTCATGATCACGTCGTATTTTGTTTCTCTTGCGAGGTGGATTCCAGCCCAAAGTGCATGTACGAAAAAGGAAAGGAGACCTTCTCGTCCAGCCCGAACGAGGCGCGGAATTGCTGGTTCAGCCTTGCTGGAATCTGCGAAAGGGGCAATGATATCCACCTGAGCCGTTGAGGCCAATTGGCGCACGACCTCGAAGAGCATGTTTTCCATTCCGCCTGTTTTAGGCGGATAGTTCCAGGTGATGAGCAGGATCTTCATGGGGTGGCCGGCCTGCATGATGGATTTTGTTCGTCTTGATTCATACCGGATCAGTCATGGCAATGCTGGAAATCCTGTTCGGTGGCCTGCCCGACGATGACGAAATGCATGAAGTTATTCAACTAACATGCCAAATATTGGCAGCACGCGTATTCTTAACTGATCGGAATCACGCCCATTTTGTTCCTTCCGGGAAAAGTTATTCTGGGAAGCATCTTCGAAAATCTGTATAATGAGCCCACTGAAAAAGCAAGGATAAGGTTCGTCTCGAGGGTTTGTGCGCGAGTATTATGGCTCGGTTTCGTGACGATGAAAAAGCTTCCTTCTTCATGGTTTATCGACTACAGGGATCAGGAGTGACCGGACTGTCATGGAAGATGCATGAAAAGTAGAAATCAGCGTATTGAAGCTTGAATAGGAGCCGGGCCAGACAGGTGGAACGATCATCCCGTATCAGTCGAAGAAATCAATATGCGGGGTGGATGCCCGCCACAGATCTGGAAACAGGGTTGACAAGAACGTGGAAATGGCACAAGACGCTGCCGTTGTAAATTCAGCAGGCGAACCGGTCTGTTCCATTTGCATCGCCAACTACGATGGCGCAAAGGTGATCGGTCCCTGCCTCGAATCCATCTACAACCAGGATTTTCATTTACCTCTCGAGATCATCATCCACGATGATGCCTCCAAAGACGCTTCCATCGACCTCATCAGGAACCGTTTCCCCGATGTCACCCTGATCGTCAGCGAAAGCAACGTGGGCTACTGTGTCAGCAACAACCGGATGGTTTCTCGCGCAAGGGGCCAATATATCCTCTTGCTGAACAATGATGCGGTTCTCCATCGGGATGCCGTCAGGACGTTATACAACCATGCTGAGCGGCAGCCGGGTCCCGCAATCCTTGGCCTTCCTCAGTATGACATGCAAACGGGTGAATTGATCGACCGCGGCAGCCTGTTTGACCCGTTTCTCAATCCTGTCCCGAACCGGGATCCCGGCAGGACCGATGTCGGCATGGTCATGGGAGCGTGTCTCTGGATCCCGAAATCCCTGTGGGAGGAGCTGGGCGGATTTCCCGCGTGGTTCGGGAGCCTGGCTGAAGACATGTACCTGTGCAGCCTGGCCCGATTGAGAGGAATTCCCGTAACGGTCCTGCGCGAATCCGGTTACGATCACTGGGTCGGAAGGAGCTTCAGGGGAGGGAAGGTTGTCCAGAGCGCCCTTCGAACGAGCTATCAAAGACGCGCGCTGAGCGAGCGCAACAAGACCTTCACGATGTTGATCTGCTATCCGTTGTCCGCAGCGATCCTGCTGATTCCCCTGCATCTACTGTTGCTTGCCTCAGAAGGGCTCATCCTTTCCCTTTTGAAGGGAAGCGCGCGGGTCTTTCGCGACATCTACTGGTTTTCCCTCAAGAGCGCCTGGAAAGAGAAAAGCCGCCTGAGGGGGCTGAGACGGAGCGTTCAGTCGGCGAGATGCATCCCGTGCCGCAGATTCTTCTCTGTCCACAAGCCGCTGCCGCACAAACTGGACATGCTGCTTCGGTACGGCCTGCCGGGCATCGAGTGACCCCCTGCAAGGATCCCGGCGCCGTCACGGGATTTGCCTGCGCCGGTTCCCCGTGATCGAATCCCGGACCCCCCACAGAAGGTATCGCAGATTTTCAAGGCGGTTCTCTTCGAACAAGAGGATCAACACGACCTGGATCGATCGCGTGCCTGCAACGGGCACAACCCAGGACGGTCTGCGGAAGAGATACGTCCCATACAAAATCAGATTGTTCCGCACAAAATAATAAATCCGCCATGAAGGATGATGATGCAAGGCGAATTTGAACGTACGGCATCCAAAAAGGTAATGATGCTTGATATTTCCTATCGTATGGAGCATGAGCTGTTTAAAAACAAAGATAGTCTTGTACCCGTTAGCAGAACATCTCAAACAATACTCTTCGTCAACCGCATCAATGAAAAAATCATTACGAAAATCACCGACCTCTTTATATGCCAAGAGGGACAGAATTGAACCTGAAGTAATGACAACTGCCCGCTCTTCCCAATCCAGACATTTTAAATTACTTGCCGCAATGCGGCCTAAATTAGGGTCATAATAATTACAACCCATGACTCCGACTCTGGCAACCGTTAGCTGCAAACCCGCGTTTATCATTGATTCCATATAGTCTGCAGCGATGATGGTATCCTGATCGAACGTGGCTGCCCACATATATCGCTGTTCCACGGCATAATGACAGCCTTGATTAAGAGCCTGCGCAACCCCGGTATTATAATCATTCCAGATTATGGCCAACCTGTCCCTTGCCCCGCACAAGTTTTTGAGCATGGCAAGGGACTCGCCGGCAGAAGCATTATCGACAATAACCACCTTGCAAAATTGACTGAGAATCAGATCAAGTCTCCGGGGGAAATCCGGATCAGGGAAATACGTTATAATAACAGCGATAATATTTTCTTTCTTCATATCCCTGATCATTTCGAATAATTCCGAATCCCTCGATAAGATCGTACAAGGCGTCGTTGATAGGTACCTGCCATCGCAAGCATCTTGCCGCTCTCCTGTCATTGCGAGTACCGAAGGCTGTACCGAATTCCCCGTTCCCGTTTCCTTCTGCGGAGTGAAGGTGGTGCTGCCCAAATCTCAATAATTAATTCTGAGCCCTGTTACATTCTAACGTTTGCTGCTATCTTTTTAATTCCGAAAACTAAATAATTTACGATGTGTTGAATTGCGTCTCCCGACATCTGATAACCCTTTCGTGCGGCGTCCAGCTGGTAGTAAATGGATGGAATAAAAGCGTATAATGAATTGATCTTTTCACCGATTTTGGATTGATCGAGATCGGCTAATAATCGGCTATCAATCGAGTCGTGCATCTTCGTAACAGGGATTTCACCCGGTATATGCGTGAGTGCGTCGATCATGCGATTAAGAGAGTCAAGCTTGCTTCCGAAGAGTTTGTCATCTTCCTGCATCTTCACTCGCATCTGTTGGGCGGCATGACGAATTTGAGTCCTGTTATTTGCCTGACATGTTACATATTCCACGTAAGCCTTTTCATTCGGCGCACGCATCGAATACGTGAACGTTGGCTGATTGACATGTACGATGCTCTCATGCGGGCCGTAGACTGCAATTGGAAAAGCTTCGCCATAACCTATGGCTTCATGTACTGCACCGAGAGACGGCATAGGGAATGATTCGAGGAAGAGATCACTGGCTTTGTAGTGTACGATTGGATTTACGACAATGCCTGTCAAAAGTAATTTTGGGTTCTTTTTCAAGTTGTCAGGGACCAGACGACTATCCTTCTGAACTCCAACAATCAAAAAATAGGCATCGGGAAGTTTTTCTAATAGCACGCTTAATGTTCGGAAAAAATCATAGCCCTCCCTCGGTGTAAAATATGGCTCGTGAGCCAGTGACATGATCACGGTCGCATCCTCTGGCAATGATAATTCCCGCCTGGCAGCAGCCTTATCAACAATGCCGCCATCAATCGGCAACATGCCAGCGACTCCTGTAAGGAGCGCAGTCGATCTGGCGAATCTGTACTTTTTACTGATAGCACGATAATATTCGACCGTGTTGATAATTAGATCGGACACAGTGCTTCCAAGATTAAAGCTGAAATGCGCATGATTAAACATGGCAACTGGGGGGCCGCCATTATTTGCAAATGCGAGCACCGGTATACAATCATGTGGATGGGTGTGTAGAATGACTCTATCGCATGCTTGTGATATTTTTCTTAGAATCGTTGCCCGATTGATGATGCTGCAGTTTGCAGGTAAACACACCAGGGAATTTCCACTTCTTGCAATCTGATCTCGCATTATGGGAGGGGATCCATGCTTTTGATTCGTCAGAACGACAATGTGCTCAGCATTTGCATTCCTCTCAACCCACTTGGCCAGGACTCTCGAGTGGCCACCAATATCATACAGCGTTGTAGCCACATGCAATGTGCGGCTGGCGGGGCGTTTAGTCGTAGGAACCCTATTCTGTCTGCCGATTGCACGATTTTTCAACCCCTCTCCAACTTCCAGGGCCATGTTTTCCAGTGCACCATCCGCAAATCTTCCCGGATGATGGAGTGAAGCAAACTGGGCCACTCTTTGTATATTTCTGAGGAGCAGCGATACGCCATAGTGCCTGCCGGCTTTAATGTATTCTATGCCGCTCTCGTAGAATTTGCTGTTCATCTCAAGGTTGGCAAGACTTCCTTCCATATTACGACCTTTCACCGATACCGGCCTTTGAAATAACTGCTTCGATTCTTGTCATGATTCATTGTTCTCCTTTCATGGCTTACATAAAGTTACTTCGCCCCAAAGGATGTCAGGTTTCAAGCGCGAGGTGTCTCCGTTAGAAGCATCTTTTTTCGACCTGCTTCCCAGACTTCCATAAATGCTTCCAAACGAAACATCCGGCACAGACAACCATAAACGATGATTCCGACAGATATTTGCATAATGAGCGTGATGAATAGATTCAAAAATGGAAATAGCCCCGTCACACAAACGATCCCACCCATGATTACCGTCATGATCAGATATGCGAATAAGTCCCGCAACTGCTCCCCGATCGGATAGCCGATCAGAATCCCTGTGTAATGACTGTTTAAGACGTAGCAGATGCACGAAAAGACAATCATTCCATAGATCATCGCAGAGATGCCATACTGCCAGGTGACGGCGATGTTGATAACAATCAGTACCTTCTTGATAATCTCCAGGCGGAGAAACAGATCAGAGCGCCCCAGGGCCTGTAATATATTTAAGTTGATCAGGTGGAGGGGGTACAGAAGACCCGTCACGCAAAGCAACTGAAGGTAAGGTACACATGCGACCCATTTTTCAGTTAGCAGTACCTCGACCAATGGACGAGCGATCACCGCCAATCC
>Ga0105107_10002170_pt1 | contig 12893 bp, 10 predicted proteins | sample PPLLaktember2015_6_FD_79335 | JGI IMG/M metagenome (GOLD analysis project Ga0105107, IMG submission 79335) | Freshwater sediment microbial communities from Prairie Pothole Lake near Jamestown, North Dakota, USA - PPLs Lake P8 Core (1) Depth... | ecosystem: Environmental > Aquatic > Freshwater >... | reverse complement strand
CCGCAGCCTGCGGCGCCGGTGCTGGCCGGCATCGACGTGCTGGCACGCGACGGCTTCAAGGTGCTGCAGGGGAAGAAGGTGGGCCTGCTCACCAATCACACGGGCATCGACCGCAACCTCCGCAGCAGCATCGACATCCTGCACGCGGGGATCGGGTCCGGTCTCGTCGCGCTCTTCAGCCCGGAGCACGGCATTCGCGGAACGAGAGACGACGAGAATGTCGCATCGGAGAAGGACGCGAAGACGGGCCTCACCATCCATTCGCTCTACGGCGCCACCAGGCGGCCCACCGACGACATGCTGAAGGGGCTGGACACCATCGTCGTGGACCTGGCGGACGTCGGCGCACGTTTCTACACCTACCACGCGACGATGGGATACGTGATGGAGGAGGCGGCGAAGCGGCAGATCGGGGTGGTGGTGCTGGATCGGCCCAACCCCATCAACGGCTGGCAGGTCGAGGGACCGTTCCCCGACCGGACGGGGACGGCCCTGGTGGACTACTACCCGATGCCCGCGCGCCACGGCCTGACGATGGGCGAACTGGCGCGGCTCTTCAACGGCGAGCGCTCGATGGGCGTGGACCTGACCGTCGTCGCGGCGGAGAACTGGGTGCGGGACGCGTGGTTCGACCAGACGGGCCTGGCGTGGGTGAACCCGTCACCCAACATGCGGAACCTGAACCAGGCGACGCTCTACCCGGGGATTGGTGGCATCGAGTTCTCGACCATCTCGGTGGGGCGCGGCACTGATCAGCCCTTCGAGCAGCTGGGCGCGCCGTGGATCGACGGGCCCCGTCTTGCCGAGGCACTGAACACGCGGCGGCTGCCGGGCATCCGTTTCTATCCGGTCGCGTTCACACCCACGTCGAGCAAGTACGCCGGCGAAGCCTGCCAGGGGGTGTTCCTGGTGATCACGGACCGCGCGGCCCTGCAGCCCGTGCGCGTGGGCCTCGAGATTGTCGGGGCGCTCGGACGACTGTACGGCGACACGTATCAGCTGGAGAACACGGACCGGCTCTTCGGCTCGCGCGAGCGCCTCGAGCGCGCGAAGCGTGGCGAGGATCCGGCGGCCATTGCCGAGACGTGGGCCGCGGACGAGGCCCGCTGGCGCCAGACGCGCGCGAAGTACCTGCTCTACAAGTAAAACGAAACCACGAAGGCACGAAGGGAATCACGAAGGGCACGAGGGAGGTTCTGATGGTCTTGGGTCTTGGGTCTTGGGTCTTGGGTCTTGGGTCTTGAGGTCTTGGGTCTTGAGGTCCTTCGTGCCGATCTTCGTGTCCTTCGTGCCTTGTGGTTTCCTTTCTCTACATCCTGTACAGCATCAGGTAGATCACCACGCCCGTCACCGAGACGTAGAGCCACAGCGGCAGCGTCCAGCGCGCGATGCGGCGGTGGCGATCGAAGCGCTGGCTGAGCGCGCGCGAGAGCGTGAGGAACACCAGCGGCACGATCGCCGCCGCGAGCACGATGTGCGTGAGCAGGATGGTGAGGTAGATCGTCCGGATGAGACCCTGCTTCTGGAACGGCACCGAGCCCACGTTGTAGTGGTAGACCAGGTATGACACCAGGAACGCGGCGGAGGTGGCGCACGCCGCGAGCATGCACGCGCGGTGCGCGTCACGCTGCTTCCGGCGAATCAGCACCCATCCCGAAAGAAGGAAGAGCGTAGCCAGGGCGTTGAGCGACGCGTTGAGGGCGGGGAGGTCGGTGACGGACATTTCGGGTCCTGGGTCCTGGGACTTGGGTCTTGGGGGGGCGTGAGGTCCTGAAGTCTTGAAGGCCTGATCGGAGACCGGACACCGGAGACCGGATCTAGTGCGCTACGTGGTCCCACACGAGCAACCCCCAGAGGATCGGGAGATACAAGATGGAGCTGAGGAACAGCCGGCGCGCCGAGTCCTTGGTGCGCGTGACCGCGAACTCGAGGCTGAAGACCATCATGATGGCTCCCAGCACCACCGCGCCCGCCAGGTAGTACGGCGTGGACAGGCCGATGAGGGTAGGCATCAGGCTGATGGGAATCAGGCCTGCGGTGTAGAGCACGGCCTGGCGGCCGGTGGACCGGCCGTCGGGCTGGATGACCGGCAGCAACTGGATGCCGGCGCGCGCGTATTCGTCCCGATACATCCACGCGATGGCCAGGAAGTGCGGCATCTGCCACATGAACACGATGCCGAAGAGCACCCAGCCCTCCAGCGATAGCGAGTTGGTGGCGGCACTCCAGCCAATCACGGCCGGCAGCGCGCCCGGCAGCGCCCCGACGATGGTCGAGAGCGACGTGCGGAACTTGAGCGGCGTGTAGAACCAGACATAGCTGGCCAGCGTGAGGAGCGCCACGGCGCTCGACAGCACGTTGACGAACACCGCGAGCTCGATGAGCCCGAGGAGGCTGAGCGTCCAGCCGAAGAAGCGCGCGTGCGCCGGCTCGAGGCGCGCGTCGGGCAGCGGCCGCATGCGCGTGCGCCGCATGAGCTTGTCGCTCTCGCGCTCCCACACCTGGTTGAGCGCCGAGGCGCCGCCGGCCACCAGCGCCGTCCCCACGAGCGTGTGCATCATCGTCAGGGCGGACGTGCCTTCCTGGACCCCCAGGCGGTAGGCGGCCGCCGTGGTCAGCAGCACGAGGAAGTTCAGGCGCGGCTTGGTGAGCGCGAGGAAGTCCGACCCGCGCGAGCGCGTGGACTCGCGCGCACCCATGGCGGCCCCGACGGGCGCGTCAGCGTGTGAAGGTGAAGACGACATCTTTCGATTCCTTCGGCCCGACGGTCACCTGGCTGGCCTGTACCCCCAGCCGCTCGTGCCACGCCTCGATCGTATACGTCCCGGGCGGCAGGTTCGGCAGGCTGAACGTGCCCGCTTCGCCGGTCACGGCGAAGTATGGATGCTCGAGCACGCCAAGATAGGCGTTCATCCAGGCGTGCACGTCGCACTTCATCGGCACCATCACCTCGCGCGTGGTGAAGGTGTGCGAGAACGTCATGCCCTGCACGGGCTGGCCCTGGTTGAAGGGCTGGTTGATGTCGCCCTCGGATCGCACGTTGTGCAGCAACGGGTCGCTGTTCAGGATCTCGAGCGGCTGCCCCACGCGCACGCCCAGCACGCGCGGCACGTAGCGGCACTTCTGCTGGTCCAATACCACCGGTGCGGAGGGAATGGGGAACGTGTGCTTCTCGAGGCCGTCCTTCACGTAGACGAACACGTTCTGCAGGGCGTCGCCTTCACCAAGGACGATGAACTCCGCGGGCCGCTGGTCGGAACCCGTGAGCGTGACGCAGTCCTTGTCGGCGTCGATGCGCACGAGCTCCGCGGGAGGCGCGGGGCCGTCGAAGCGCACGCGGCCAGAGATGGTGGCGGTGGTGGCCGGATCGGGGCCGGCCGAGGCCGATGGCGCCGGGGCAGGCGATCCGCCGCACGCTGCCGTCAGCAGGGTCGCGGTGGCCACGAGGAGCCGACGAACCGGGCGCATCTGACCATTATGGCATCCGGCTGGCCTTGACCCGGCTGGCGCGCGCCCGCTAACATTAGAGGTTCGTTGCCCCTCAGTGCCGGTATCGTCTAGGGGTCAGGACACGTGGTTCTCAGCCACGGGACCGGGGTTCGAATCCCCGTACCGGTACCATCCTTCGCCCACTCGCTTCGCTCCGGGCTTCGGATGGCAAACCGTCGCCAGCAATCGTCGCTCCGGGCTTCCCCCTGCTCCGTTCGTGGCCGCGGCTTTGGCTCAGTGCACCCGCTCGTCGCGCGTGAAGAGCATGCGCCCTGAGACAGGTGCCTCCTTCGTGACACTCGTGTTCTCGGCACAGGGCCGCTGTCGCGTTAGCTCGCAATCGGCAGGTTGAATCGAAGGGTCCTCGGGGACATGGCGTGCCGATGATATCGTGGGCGCCTTGGGAATCCTGTGCCTCCTGTCGATCAAACCGGACGCAACCGGCTTCGCCGCCTGCTGATTGGCGCGGCCTTCGGCATCGGGGCGGCGGCTCTCGCGCTGCTCCTCGGGCTCACACCGCTTCTCCGCACCGCGGAACTGAAGCTGTACGACTGGCGCATCCGCGCGACCACGTCGGTACGCGCCGCATCGGCCCCGGCGCTCGAGGACGACGCCATCGTCCTCGTCCAAATCGACGATGACAGCCTGAAGCGGATGGAGCCGCTGGTGGGACGCTGGCCCTGGCCGCGGCTGGTGCACGCCGCGCTCATCGACTACCTCGCGGCTGCCGGCGCGAAGGCGGTGGTGTACGACGTGCTGTTCGCCGAGGCCGATCGCTCGAAGTTCATGGTGGGCGACACCGAATGGACAGGCGAGGAATCGGACCAGGCCCTGGTCGATTCGACGGCGCGGGCGGGCAACGTGATTCACGTGGCCGAGGCCGCCAGCGCCGAGCTCATCGATCCCACGAAGGCCGTGGTCGCGTCGCTCGAAGGCCTGCCGGCCTTCAACCAGCCTTTCCTCGTGGACGCGTGCGTGGAGCGCCGCCCGCAGGTGACGCCTCCTTTCTCCGCGCTGGCGAAGGCCGCGCACGCCATCGGCCACTCGTTGGTGGTGTACGACGCCGACGGGCCGCTGAGGCGGGTGGTGCCCTTCGTTCGAGTCGGGAGTCGGGAGTCCCCCGACCGGGCTCGGGACAGGTCGGGAGACGGGAGTCGGGCCGAAACGGAGCGGGTCATCCCGTCACTACCTCTCGCGGCGATGATGATGGCACACGGGCTCGGGCCCGAGGCGATCGGGGTGCGTGACGGGGTGCTGCACATCGGCGCGACGCGCGTCCCGCTGGTCACCGAGCTGGTGCCCGACTACTACGGTCCGCCCACGCCGGCCTGCCGGGCGCTGCTGCCGTGGCGCGGGCCGACGCGCCAGCGGGATGGCACGCCCACCTTCAGGTCGTTCAGCTTCTACGACCTGTTCTATGCGCAGCAGCAGGTGCTCGAGGGCATGGCGCCGCAGGTGTCGCCCGACACCTTCCGCGACCGCATCGTCGTGGTCGGCGTGGCGGGCGAGGGGCTGCGCGACGTGTTCGTGACGCCGTTTGCCGAAGGCCGGATGCCGGGCGCGGAGATTCACGCCAACACCGTCGACGCGTGGCGCGCCGGGCGCACGCTCACCCCCGTGTCGGCCGGGCAGGGCGGCGTCGCGACACTCGCGCTGTCGCTCGCCGTCGGCGTGACGGGCGCGTTCCTCTCGGCGTGGCTCACGGGTGTGGCGGCCGTCGTGGTCGTGGGGGGCTGGGTGTGGACCAACGTGTGGCTGTTCGGCGAGGGCCGCTGGTGGCCCCTCGCGGGGCCCCTCGTGGCGATGGCCCTGGCCTTCGTCGGGAACCTGGCGTGGGAGTATTTCGTCGAGGGACGAGAGAAGCGGAAGGTGAAGCAGCTGTTCTCGCGCTATGTCGCGAAGGACGTGTACGACCAGCTGCTCGCCGACCCCTCCCGCGCGCGGCTGGGCGGGACGCGCCGCCACATGACCGTCCTCTTCTCGGACATGCGCGGCTTCACGGCGCTCACCGAGAAGGGCGCGCCCGAAGACATCGTGGCGCAGCTGAACGAGTACTTCACCCGCATGGTGAAGGTGCTCTTCGAGAACCAGGGCACGCTGGACAAGTTCGTGGGCGACATGGTCATGGCGCTCTTCGGCGCGCCGCTCGAAGACGAGGATCACGCGGAGCACGCGGTGCAGGCGGCCCTGGCCATGGTGCGGGCGCTGGACGTGCTCAACGCCGAGTGGGAGTCGTTCGGACAGCCGCGACTGGACATCGGCATCGGCATCAACACCGGCGACATGGTGGCTGGCAACATCGGCTCGGCCAGCATCATGAGCTATACGGTGATTGGGGATGCGGTGAACCTGGGGGCGCGGCTCGAGTCGTTGAACAAGGAGTACGGCACCCGGATCATCATCAGCGAGGCCACCCGGTCCCGGCTGAAGGGGCAGTATGATATCCGTCCACTGGGCTCGGTGACGGTGAAGGGCAAGAGCCAGGCCGTGGCGATTTTCGAGGTCAGACCATCATGATGCGCACAACTGCATGCTTCCTGGCCGCAGGGCTCCTGCTGGGGACGGCCACAACCGCCCGTGGCGGCGATCAGCTCGGGCAGATCGGCAAGATCGGCGGGGCCGTGAAGAAGGCCAACGACGTGCGCGACCTGCAGGTCACGGATGCCGAGGAGGCGCAGCTCGGCGCGGCGGTGAGCGAGCGCATCCGCGCCCGGTACGGCGTGGTGCAGGACGCGGCGGTCCACCGCTATGTCGCGCTCGTGGGCGGGGCCCTGACGCAGGCCAGCACGCGACCGGCGCTGCCATGGACCTTCATCGTGCTCGACACCGACGGTGTCAACGCCTTCGCGGCGCCGGGCGGCTACGTGCACATCACGCGCGGCGCGCTGGCGCTGCTGCAGGACGAAGCCGAGCTCGCGGGCGTGCTGGGCCACGAGATCATCCACGTCACCGAGAAGCACACGATCGCGTCCATCCAGAAGAGCAAGGCCGTGCAGATGGGGGCCTCCGAGACGCTTTCCGGCAGCGCCGCGCTGCTGGAGCGCGCCGTCACGGCCACCTACGACAACATCGTCGAGAAGGGATTCGGCCGCGCGGAGGAGAACGAGTCGGACGAGAAGGGCATCGAGCTGGCCAACCGGATCGGGTACGCGCCCGGTGGGCTGAGCGGGTTCCTCACGCGGCTGAAGGATCGCAACAAGGACTCCCAGGAGAAGCGCGGTCTGTTCGCGTCCCACCCCGAGATGCAGTCGCGCCTCGACAACATCAAGAAGGAGATCGCGTCGAGGAAGATGGCGTCCACGGCGACGCTGGCCGACCGCTACAAGAAGTTCATCGCCTACACGCCGAAGCCGGTCACCGAGATTGCGACCGTCGCGGCTGGGTCCGCCGGGCTGACCGGCAGCGAAACCAAGACCGAGCCGAAGAAGGAAGAGCCGAAGAAGAAGAGCGGGTTCGGGCTCAGCCGGATGATGCCGACCGGCGGCGGGGAGAAGCAGCAGGCCCAGGTGTCCGGATCGGGCTCGGCCCGCGGAGTAGATCCCGAGAAGGACGCGCGCGGGGGCGGCAACCCGAAACCCGTGCCGGTGAAGATCGCGGCCGCCGACATCGCCGCGTTCAAGAAGGAAGGCGGACTCAAGTAGCCCCGGGCTCCGCGTGAACGTCTCGAACCTCATCCTGGCCGGCGCGGTCGCGCTCGTCCTGACGCTGGCGTTGCTGGCGGCGGTGCGCAGCCGGTTCGTCCGCGGACGGTTGACCTTCAGCGCCTGGCTGTTCCTGGCCTTCATCGGCCTCGAGCTGGCCGTGGCCCAGGGTCTGGGCGACACCACGGTGGTGCCCGCCATTGCGCGGCTCGCCTTCGTCCTGGCGCTGGTCAACCTGGTGATTGCGCTGCTGGTGAACCCGTGGCGCGAGAACCGGCCCTCGGATCGATTCCCCGCCATCGTGCAGGACGTGACGGTCCTCGCGCTCTTCCTGGTGATCGCCACGGTGCTCATGCGCGAGCAGCTGCTGGCCACCTCCGCGGTGGGGGCCGTGGTGGTCGGCTTCGCCCTGCAGGACACCCTCGGGAACTTCTTCGCGGGCCTCGCCATCCAGATTGAGAAGCCCTTCCGTGTGGGGCACTGGATCAAGATCGGCGACAACGAGGGGAAGGTGCAGGAGGTGACGTGGCGGGCCACCAAGCTCCTGACGAAGGACGGCCAGTTCCTGATTCTGCCCAACAGCGTCGTCTCCGGGGAGTCCGTCCTCAACTATTCCGAGCCCACGGTTCCCACGCGCATCGAGATCGACGTGGGCACCAGCTACATGACGCCGCCAAACGACGTGCGCGCGGCCATCCGCCGCGCGCTGGCGGACGTGCCGCTGGTGATGCAGAGCATCGAGCCTCAGATCCACCTGAACAATTTCGGCGCTTCGTCGCTCGACTTCAAGGTTCGCTTCTGGATCGAGGACTACGGATTGGAGCTCGAGGCGCGCGACCAGGTGCGGACCAAGATCTGGTACGAGTTCCGGCGACAGAACATCGAGATCCCCTGGCCGATCCAGATCGAGTACTCGCGCGAGGAACAGCCAGCGAGGACCGAGGCACACGTGGTGGCGGCCGCCGAGCAGCTGGCTGGCGTGGACCTGTTCGCCACGCTGTCGTCCGAGGCGCGCCTGTCGCTCAGCCGCTCCGCCTCCGACCACCTGTTCGCGGCTGGCGAGGCCATCGTGCGGCAGGGGGATCACGGCAGCTCGATGTTCGTGGTGCTGAAGGGCGCGGTGAGGGTGGTGCTCGAGCCCTCGGGGCAGGAGGTGGCATCGATTGCCGCGGGCGGCTTCTTCGGTGAGATGTCGATGCTGACCGGCGATGCGCGAACGGCCACCGTTCGCGCGGTCACCGATGCGCAGGTGCTGGAGATCGCGGCGGACGACATGCGCCGGCTGGCGCAGGCCACGCCCGGGCTTCTCGAGCACATCAGCCAGGTGGTGGCGGCGCGCCGGGTCGGTCTCGCGCAGGCGGAAGCCACAGCCGCCGCGGCCGCGACCGCACAGTCGCACGCACCGCAGTCGTTGCTGGCCAGGATTCAGGCCTACCTGCGCCTCTAGTGGGATGTATGGTCGGCTAGTTAAGCGGCCGTTCCGTAGGAACGGCCGGCAACTGCGCCCCGAGCACTCTGCCCGGTACTGAAGAAGTCGTTGATACGCTCCACTAATCAGTCAACCCAGAGCAACGCTCGTTCTTCCCCCCGGCTCAGGTCGATCACGATGCCGGGGCCGTAGCGCTCGAGATCCGCCGCGGTCAGCGAGATGCGCAACTCGTCCAGGCCGGTCGCATAGGTGCCGAAGCGGATGGGGCCTTCCTTCAGGCGCAGGAACCAGAAGGGCAGATCGAAGCGCGCCAGCCGGTCCTCGTCCGCGTCGAAGGCCAGCACGTGCAGGGTGGTGAGCGTGGTGCGCGCCGCGTCGTCGGCCGGGCGGTTGGTCTTCGGACCAGCCTCGGAGAACTCGATGAGCGGCGGTTTGTCCCGGAACCGCTGCCGGACCTCGCTGAATGCGGCGTCGGCATCCGATGCGCTGGAGGCGGTGATATCGAGATGGTCCCGCACCCAGGAGATGCCGAAGACGGCTGCCCCGAGGATCACGAAGACGACGAACACCGCCACGCCAAAGAGGATGGGCGCCCACCGACGAGCCTTCATAGGTCCTCCAGGCGGAGAACTTGCCGCCGCCCTCCGCAGAGTCTGACGAACGCCTTACAGCGTGAGTTCCACCCCGCTGCTGTTCTCGACGGCCTTGCGCAGGGCCAGGTCGGCTGCCACGACGTCCTCGACGGCCATGCCCAGCGACTTGAAGACCGTCACGTCCGCGTCGCTGATCCGTCCCGGGGCGCGGCCCAGCACCACCTGCCCCAGCTCGCCCACGATGTGCGTCTCGGTGAACCGGCCGTCGCGCATGCCCATCACCACGTCGCCCGACTCCACCAGCGCGGCGGCCCGCGAGTCCACGTAGAGGCGCGCCCGCGTGACCAGGACGGGATCCATCTCGCGCTGGTCCGGCCGGCATGCACCCACCGAGATGACGTGCGCGCCGGGCGAGACCCAGGCATCGTCGATGACCGGTGTGGGAGACGAGGTGACCAGCACGATGATGTCGGCGCCGCGGACGGCATCCTCCGCGCGCTCGACCGCGCGCAGCCTGCCGGGCAGGTGCGACGCCATCTCCCCGACGAAACGCTCGCGGCTGGCCTGGCGTGGCGACCACACGCGCGCCTCTCCGAGCGTGCGCACTTCGGCGAGGGCCTCCAGGTGGCTCCGGGCCTGCACGCCGGAGCCGATGATGGCCAGCGTGGCGGCATCGGCGCGAGCCAGATGACGTGCCGACACCGCCGATACCGCGGCCGTGCGCGCCTCGGTGATGTAACGGCCGTCGAGCAGCCCGACCAGTGCCCCGGTGTCGGGATCGAGCAGCAGGATGGTCGCCAGGTGGGAGGGCAGTCCGCGCGACTCGTTCTGGCCGAACACCGTCACCAGCTTCGCGCCCATGCGCGCGGGTTGCGGCATGTAGGCCGGCATCAGGCCGAAGAAGGCCCTGGTCGGGCCCACGGTAAGGACGGTGCGGACGGGCTGGAGGACGTCACCCGCCGAGAAGCGGGCCAGCGCGTCCTCCATCGCCTGGATCAGATCGTCCATGGGCAACAGCGATTTCACCTGAGCCTCGTTCAACAGCCGGAAGCGTTGTGACATGTGATCTCCGCGCGTCAGGCCGGCGACCCGCTGGCACACAGGGCCGCGGCCACCGCGATGGTGTTCGCGTGAATCGTGACGATGGCGTCGATGTCGGGGGCATAGCCGCCGCTCATCGAGATCGCCACCGGGAGGCCGAGCGCGCGGCACCGGCCCAGCACCAGCTCGTCGCGCGCGCGGAGGCCGTCGATGGTCATCTTGAGACGGCCCAGGCGGTCGCCCTCGAAGGGATCCGCGCCGGCCAGGTAGAAGACGAAGTCCGGCCGGTGCCGGTCGAGCACGCCATCGAGGTGACGGTCGAGCAGCGGCAGGTAGTCGTCGTCGGCTGCACCGTCCTCCAGCGCCACGTCCAGGTCGCTGGTCTCCTTGCGGAACGGGAAGTTGTGCGCGCCGTGCATCGAGAAGGTGAACACCGACGGATCGTGCTGAAAGATGGCAGCGGTGCCGTTGCCCTGGTGCACGTCGCAATCGACCACCACAATGCGCCCGGCCTTCCCTTCGCGCTGCAGCACGCGCGCGGCCACGGCCACGTCGTTGAAGACGCAGAACCCCTCGCCGCGATCGGCAAACGCGTGATGCGTGCCGCCGGCGAGGTTCGCGGCCAACCCGTCATGGAACGCGGCACGGGCGGCGGCGATGGTGGCGCCCACGGAGCGGCGCGAGCGTTCGACCATCTCGGGCGACCACGGGAAGCCGATGCGGCGCTGGGCCTCGCGCGGCAGCGTGCCCGAACTGACGGCGTCCAGGTACTCGGGCTCGTGCACGAGACGGAGGTCGTCCCAGTCCGCCGCCGGCGCCTCGCATAGCCTGTCCGCCGCCACGACGCCGCGCTCGAGGATCCGCTGGCGCAGGCGCGCGTACTTCGCCATGGGGAACTTGTGATCCGCGGGCAGCGGCAGCACGAAGTGATCGGAGTAGAACGCGAGCACGGAGAACAGCGTACAACAGGACTTCCAAGTTCAAGAGTTCGGACGTCGGGCCCCGGAGCCGCGCCATCACGGTAGCCCCCTTGACTGCAGTGATCTGCGCAATCTGCGACACGCGTCCTCCGCGCAATCCAACATAATCAGTGTCAATGGTCCACACGATCCGCACCCTCGACGCCCACGCGGCAGGCGAGCCGCTCCGCCTGGTCGTGGACGGCCTCCCTTCGCCGGAGGGGAAGACCATGCTCGACAAGCGCGCGTGGGCGATGAAGCGGCTCGATCACCTCCGCCGATCGCTCATGCTCGAACCGCGCGGGCATGCCGACATGTACGGAGCGCTGCTCACCGAGCCGGTGGCCGGCGACGGCCACGCGGGCGTGCTGTTCATGCACAACGAGGGCTGGAGCACCATGTGCGGGCACGGCATCATCGCGGTGACGACCATCGCGCTCGAGCGCGGGCTCATCGATCCCGGAGGGGACGAGATTCGCTTCGACACACCAGCCGGCCGCGTTGTCGCGCGCGCGAACGTGGTGGAGGGGCGGGACGGCCGGCGGGTGGAGTCGGTGAGCTTCGTGAACGTGCCGTCGTTCGTGTTCGAGGCCGGCCTGCCGGTCACCGTGGGCGGACGCACGATGCCCGTGGACGTCGCGTTCGGCGGCGCGTTCTACGCCATCGTCGATGCCGAGGCCGCCGGCATCCCGGTGCTGCCGGCACGGCTGCCCGAGCTTCGCGCGCTGGGCATGCGCATCGCGCGCGAGGTGGAGCGCCTGCGGCAGGTGGTCCATCCCGAGGACGTCGGGCTGTCTGGCATCTACGGCACCATCTTCACGGGCCCGGCGCAGGGCGGCGAGGCGCACCTGCGCAACGTCACCGTGTTCGCCGAGGCCGAGGTGGACCGCTCACCGTGCGGCACGGGCACCGCGGCCGTGATGGCCGTGCTCTCCGAGATTGGCCTCCTCGTGGACGAAGTGCCGTTCGTCCACGAGTCCATCGTCGGGACAACGTTCACCGGGCGCGTCGTGGGAAGGCTACGGGTGGGTGAGCGAGCGGCGATCGTGCCGTCGATCGAGGGCAGCGCGTGGATTACGGGCGAGCACGCCTTCCTGATCGACGGCGACGATCCGCTGAGGGCGGGATTCCTACTTCAGTGACGCGAACTTGCCGAAGTCCATCTTGCCGGCCACCTCGTGCAGCACCTTCGTGTCCGAGAGGTCATCGCCCTCGACCGAGACGAGGAAGCGCTTGTTGACGAGGATGTTCAGCTCGCCGCTCTTCGAGCTGCTGTCCCACTTCTCGAACGCGGGCTGGCCGCTCACGGTCACGGCCTTCTCGTAACCGTCGCGGCTTTCGCGGCTGTATCCGCTCGCGAGCATCATCGACCAGGGCGCGATCAGCATCTGCGCGAAGCCCGAGTCGACGACCTTCACCTCGATGCTCGAAGCGCCCTTCGTGTAGGTGGTCTCGGTCGACGAGAACGGGAAGGGCGAGGTCATTCGCTCGCCCTCGGGCGTGCCCATCTCCCATCCCGACACCTGCGGCAGCGTGCCTTCGAGCGCCTGGAAGCTGACGGGCTCCACGGTCTTGCCGTCGCCGCCGGCCATCGCGCTCGCCATGCCCGCCATGGCTTTGCCGAAGTCCTCCATGCCCTTGGCCATGTCCTGGCCTGCCGCCTCGGTCGCCTTCGCCGCGGCCTCCGCGGCCTTCTGCGCCTCGGCAGCGGCCAGCTCGGCCTGCTTCTCGGCCTCGGACT
>Ga0105107_10002169_pt1 | contig 12899 bp, 16 predicted proteins | sample PPLLaktember2015_6_FD_79335 | JGI IMG/M metagenome (GOLD analysis project Ga0105107, IMG submission 79335) | Freshwater sediment microbial communities from Prairie Pothole Lake near Jamestown, North Dakota, USA - PPLs Lake P8 Core (1) Depth... | ecosystem: Environmental > Aquatic > Freshwater >... | reverse complement strand
GATCACCGTCGACGTGAAGGGCGAGATCCTCGAGCTGAAGAACACCATCAACACGATGGTCGACCAGCTCAACGGTTTCGCGGCCGAGGTGACGCGCGTCGCGCGCGAGGTCAGCACCGACGGCAAGCTCGGTGGCCAGGCGATCGTCCCTGGGGTCGCGGGGACGTGGAAGGACCTGACCGACTCGGTGAACGCGATGGCGACGAACCTCACCTCGCAGGTGCGCAACATCGCCGAGGTGACGACGGCGGTCGCGCGCGGCGACCTGTCGCGCAAGATCACGGTCGACGTCCGCGGCGAGATTCTCCAGGTCAAGGAGACGGTCAACACGATGGTCGACCAGCTCAACGCATTCGCGTCCGAGGTGACGCGGGTCGCGCGCGAGGTCGGCACCGACGGCAAGCTCGGCGGCCAGGCGCAGGTGAAGGGCGTGAGCGGGGTCTGGAAGGATCTCACCGACAACGTCAACTCGATGGCCTCGAACCTCACAACCCAGGTGCGGAACATCGCCGAGGTCGCGACCGCCATCGCCGCCGGCGACCTCTCGCGCAAGATCGCCGTCGACGTGAAGGGGGAGATCCTCGAGCTGAAGAACACGCTTAACACCATGGTCGACCAGCTCAACGCGTTCGCCGCCGAAGTGACGCGGGTGGCGCGCGAGGTCGGTACCGAAGGCAAGCTCGGGGGCCAGGCGCAGGTGCCGGGTGTCGCGGGCACGTGGAAGGACCTCACTGACAACGTGAACCTGCTCGCGGCCAACCTTACGACCCAGGTGCGCGCGATCGCGGAGGTGACCACCGCGGTGACCAAGGGCGACCTCACACGTTCGATCCAGGTGCACGCGAGCGGCGAAGTGGCCGAGCTGAAGGACTACATCAACGCGATGATCGGCAACCTGCGCGGCACGACGGAGCGCAATACCGAGCAGGACTGGCTGAAGACCAACATTGCCAAGTTCGGCGCGATGATGCAGGGGCAGCGCGACCTACTCACCGTCGCGCAGATGCTGCTCTCCGAAATGGCGCCGCTCGTCAACGCGCAGCAAGGCGTGATGTACGTGATGGACGACTCGGAAGAGCCACCGTGCCTCAAGCAGCTCGCCGGCTACGCCGATCGGCCGGAACTCGGCGAGCCGCGGCGCTTCCGGGTCGGCGAAGGACTGGTCGGGCAGTGCGCGGGAGATCGCCAGCGCATCCTGCTCAGCGAGATTCCGACCGAGTCGGTCCGGATCGGGTCCGGCCTGGTGAGCGCGCAGCCGCAGAACGTGATCGTGCTGCCGGTGCTCTTCGAGGGCGAAGTGAAGGCGGTCATCGAGCTCGCGTCGCTGACGAAGTTCACCGCCTCGCACCTCGCGTTCCTCGAGCAGCTCACCGGCTCGATCGGCATCGTGCTGAATACCATCGAAGCGACGATGCGCACCGAGGGCCTCCTCAAGCAGTCTCAGGAGCTTGCCGCCGAGCTGCAGGCGCAGCAGCGCGAGCTGCAGCAGACCAACGAGGAACTGGGTCAGAAGGCGCGCGAGCTGGCGGCGCAGAACGCCGAGGTCGAGCGCAAGAACCAGGAGATCGATCAGGCGCGGCGCGCGGTCGAGGAGAAGGCCACCGAACTCGCGCTCACCTCGCGCTACAAGTCGGAGTTCCTGGCCAACATGTCGCACGAGCTGCGTACGCCGCTGAACAGCATTCTCATCCTCGGTCAGCAGCTCGCCGAGAACGCCGACCGCAATCTGACGTCGAAGCAGACCGAGTTCGCGAAGACCATTCACAGCGCCGGCACCGACCTCCTGAACCTCATCAGCGACATTCTCGATCTCTCGAAGATCGAGTCCGGGACGGTCACGGTGGAGAGCGAGGAAGTGCCGTTCGCCGGTCTGCGCGAGACAGTGGAGCGCAATTTCCGCCACGTCGCAGAGTCGCGCAAGCTCTCGTTCAGCGCCGAGTTCGAGCCGCGGCTCGGGCGCGCGATCACCACCGACTCCAAGCGCCTAATGCAGGTGCTCAAGAACCTGCTGTCGAACGCATTCAAGTTCACCGACGCCGGCGGCGTACGCTTCGAGGTCGCGGTGGCCGAGGGCGGCTGGAGCCACGATCATCCAGTGCTCGGGCAGGCGGCCACGGTGGTGCGGTTCACGGTGAGCGACACCGGGATCGGTATCCAGCCCGAGAAGCAGCGGATCATCTTCGAGGCGTTCCAGCAGGCCGACGCCGGGACGTCGCGGCGCTACGGCGGCACCGGTCTCGGGCTCGCGATCAGTCGCGAGCTCGCGCACCTGCTCGGCGGCGAGATCCGGCTCCACAGCGTCCCGGGAACCGGCAGCACCTTCACGCTGTATCTGCCCATGACGTACATGGGGCCGGCGTTCGGCCTCAAGGTCGCCGCGCAGGGATCGGGAGCCGAAGCGCGCGCGCCGTTCCAACCCATCGTGCTGCCCGCGCCGCGGATCGAGCAGGTACCCGACGATCGCGAGGCGCTGCTCCCGGGCGACGCGGTGTTGCTTATCGTCGAGGACGATCCGCACTACGCGCGCGTGCTCCTGGATCTCGCGCGCGAGCGCGGCTTCAAGGGCCTCGTCGCCATGCGCGGGACCGACGCCCTGGAGCTTGCGCGGCGGCATCTGCCGACCGCGGTCTCGCTCGACATCTTCCTTCCCGACATGCTCGGCTGGACGGTCCTCAGCCAACTCAAGCAGGACCCGGCGACCCGGCATATTCCAGTGCAGATCGTGACCGTCGAGGAGGAGCGGCAGCACGGCCTGGAACGGGGCGCGTTCGCGTACGTCAACAAGCCGCTGACCACCGAGGGCCTGTCGGAGGCGTTCGATCGCATCAAGCGTTTCGCCGTGCCGCGCGTGCGCCGGCTGCTGGTGGTGGAGGACGATCCGGGCGAGCGCCTGTCGATCGTCAACCTCATCGCTCACGATGACGTCGAGATCGTCGCCGTCGGCACCGGCGCCGAAGCGCTCCTGAAGCTCCGCCAGAGCGCATTCGACTGCGCGGTGCTCGACTTGCGGCTGCCCGACATCTCGGGCTGCGAGCTGCTCAACGCGATCCAGCAGGATGGCGCATTGCGCGACATCCCGATCGTCGTGTTCACCGGCAAGGAGCTGTCGCACGACGAAGAGGTCGAGCTGCGACGCATGGCGAAGAGCATTGTGCTGAAAGGGGTGGAGTCGCCCGAGCGCCTGCTCGACGAAACCGCGCTCTTCCTGCACCGGGTGGTCGCCGACCTGCCCGAGGCGAAGCGGCGCATGCTCGAGCGCCTGCATGGCAGCGATGAAGCGCTCGCCCAACGCAAGGCGCTTGTGGTCGACGACGACGTGCGGAACATCTTCGCGCTCTCGACCGTGCTCGAGCGCCACGGCATGGCGGTGATCGCCGCGACGACCGGGGCCGAAGCGATCGAGCGGATCGGGCGGACGCCGGATCTCGCGCTCGTGCTGATGGACATCATGATGCCGGAGATGGACGGCTACGAGACGATACGGCGGATTCGCGCCATGCCGGAGCACCGGCAGCTGCCGATCATCGCGCTGACCGCGAAAGCGATGAAAGGCGATCGCGAGAAGTGCCTCGAAGCCGGCGCGTCCGACTATATCGCCAAGCCGGTGAATACCGAGCAGCTCCTCTCGCTGCTGCGGATGTGGCTGTACCGGTGAGCGCCGACGAGCTCGATCGCGTAAGCGTGCTGCTGGTCGACGACCAGCCGGCGCGGCTCCTGAGCTACGAGGCGATCCTCGGCGAGCTCGGCCTCGATCTCGTGCGGGCGCAGTCGGGCACGGCGGCGCTCGCGCGCCTCATGGAGCGCGAGTTCGCCGCAATCCTGCTCGACGTGAACATGCCGGGTATGGACGGCTTCGAGACTGCGACCACCATTCATCGCCATCCGCGGTTCGAGAAGACGCCGATCATCTTCGTCACCGCAGTTCACGTCACCGACCTCGACCGGCTGAAGGGCTACCAGCTCGGCGCGGTGGACTACGTTTATGTCCCGGTGGTACCCGAGATCCTGCGTAGCAAGGTGCAGGTGCTCGCCGAGCTGCATGCGCAGCGCAAGAAGCTCGAGCGCCTCAACCGCTCGCTCGAGGAGGCGCACAAGAGCCTCCAGGCCGAGCGCACGCGCGAGCTTGCCGCGCTGAACGAGACGCTCGCACAGGCCAATGCCGAGCTCGCTCGCAACAACGCCGTGCTGGTGCGCGAGATCGCTGAGCGCAAGCGCGCGGAAAGCGCGCTCCAGGACGCCGACCGGCGCAAGAATACGTTCCTGGCGACGCTATCGCACGAGCTCCGAAATCCGCTCGCCGCGATCGCCAATGCGGTGGGAGTGCTCCATGTCGCCGCGTCCGGAGCGCCGCACGTCGACGCCGCGCGCGACGTGCTCGGGCGTCAGATCGCGCATCTCGTCCGGCTGGTCGACGATCTCCTGGACGTATCGCGCATCACCACCGGGAAGATCAGCCTGCGCCGGGAGCCGGTCGATCTCGTGTGCGTCGTGGAGCGTGCCGTCGAGACTGCGGTGCCGCACCTGAACGAGCGGCGGCAGCGGCTGACGGTGCACACCCCCCCGGAGCCGCTCTGGGTGGACGGCGATCCGGTACGCCTCACCCAGGTGGCGGCGAATCTCCTCGCGAACGCAATCAAGTACACCGGCGAGGCGGGGCGCATCGAGCTGCGGGTAGAGCGGCGCGCGGGAACGGATGCCTCGGGCGCGGAGGGCGTGCTGCGCCTGGTGGACAGCGGGATTGGCATCGCGCCGACGATGCTGCCGCGGATTTTCGATCTCTTCAGCCAGGGCGAGCACGGTCCCGATCGCCAGGAAGCGGGGCTCGGCGTGGGCCTCGCGCTCGTGCGGGAGCTGGTCGCGCTCCACGGCGGGACGGTCGAGGTCTCGAGCGCCGGTGTGGGCGAGGGCGCGGAGTTCGTCGTCCGCCTTCCTGCGATCGCGGCGCCGGCGCGCGCGGTGGAGCGTCCGGCCGCACGCGTGCCAGGGGTGATTGGTGCAGGGCCGCGGCGCGTGCTGGTTGTCGACGACAACCCGGACTCCGCCGAGAGCCTCGCCGCGCTGCTGAGCATCGTCGGCCATGAGGTGCACCAAGCGCACGACGGGCGGCAGGCGCTGGAGCTCGCGCGCAGGCGCGTACCGGACCTCGTGCTGCTCGACATCGGCATGCCGGGGATGAGCGGGCATGAGGTCGCGCGGCGGCTGCGCGGCGACGTCGGCCTCCGGGAGACGGTGCTTATCGCGCTGACGGGGTATGGGACCGACGAGGACCGGCGCGCCTCCGACGAGGCCGGATTCGACGGGCATCTGGTCAAGCCGATCGATTTCGAGGCGCTCGAGCGGATTCTCGCGGCGTTGCCGACGCGGCGCTCGGAAGCGGCTTGAGTCGCCCAGGTCATGATGCGCCGCGCATAGCGCCGCAAACGCCTCCTCCCCGGGGGCGGCCAGAGTGGGGTCCATAGACCTCCGGACGCGGCTCGCGCGCCCAGGCACGCTGGCTGCTTGGGCGTTTCGCTATGACGAGTGGTTCGCATTCCTACAGCGCGGCGGAAGGCGTCATGTCGGGTGCGGCGCTCGTGGGCGAGCGGGTGCTCGCGGTCGATGACGATTACGACGCGCGGGACCTGCTCGCGGCCCTGCTCGAAGCGGCCGGCGCCGAAGTGCGCACTGCCGCCAGCGGCGCGGAGGCGCTCGCGGCGCTGCGCGTCTGGTGGCCGACGATAATCGTGTCCGACATTGGGATGCCGGGGCAGGATGGCTACGAGCTGATTGGCGCGATCCGGGCGCTGCCCGGAGGCGATCGCGTTCCCGCCGCCGCGCTCACCGGCCGCTCTCGCCACGAGGATTGCGTGCGCGCGTTTGCGGCCGGCTTTCAGGCCTACATTCCGAAACCGGCCGATGCCGATCAGCTGATCGCGGCCGTGATCCACCTCGCGCGCACGGCTCGCAACCGCTGAACCCGGCCTGCTACGAGCCGCGGTCGCGAGCGAAGTGACGCAGCCGGCTGGGTCCGCGCGCCGGGTGGCGGCGCATCGCGCGCGGTCGCCTTCGAAATCACAAAAGCCGCAAGTTCGAAGAGGCGCAGCCGCTCTAAACATCACCGCGCGCCAGAGCGGCGCGCGGGAATAGTCCGGGCGCTCCTCGAGCTACCGCTTGTTCTTGTCTGCCGCGCCTTGGATCTTCTCACCACCGCGCTCGACGTCCTGGCCGAGGCCGTGCATGGTGTTGCAGCCGGCGAGCACCGCGGCGACAAGCACTGCCCAGATGATTCGCGTCATGGTCGTGTCTCCTGTTGGTCCGGCGCGGATTGCGCCACGCCCCGCTGTGAGCAACCGGCGTGCCGGACCCGCTCTGGGCCCTCGCCACGCACTGGGCACGCCGCGTGCTCGGTGATGGGCGAGCATCTGGGACTGTCCCTCCGCCCTTGCCTGCCTCCTCCTCGGGTAAGGGATTCACGACCCGCCCACTGGCGGGTCGCTTTTTCCCGGGAGCAGCTTCAGCGCCGCGCCTGATAGAGCGGCATCACCTTGTCGGCGTACTCCTGCAGATCGCGCAGCCGGTCCTCGCGCGGCGGATGCGTTGAGAGCCACTTCGGCGGTCCCCCCTGCGCGACCTGTCCCATCTTCTGCCAGAGCGTGACCGCGGCATGCGGATCGTACCCGGCGCGAGCGGCGAGCTCGACGCCGATGCGGTCGGCCTCGACCTCGTGGGTGCGGGAGTTCGGCAGGTTGAGGGTCAACTCGAGCGCAAGCTGGGCGACGTTCATCCCCGCGTCCCCGATTCCGGCGACCGCACCCAGCACGCCAAGCGCCACACCCTGGCCGACCGCACGCGACGCGCGCTCGCGGCCGTGCTCGCGCAGCGCGTGGGCGATCTCATGGCCCATCACCGCCGCCAGCTCGGCGTCGGTGAGCTGCAACCGTTCGATCAGGCCGGTGTAGACGGCGATCTTGCCGCCCGGCATGACCCAGGCGTTGAGCTCGGACGTGCTGAGGACGTTCACCTCCCACTTCCAGTTCGGCGCATCGGGCCGGAACGTCGCGGTCTGGGGGATCAAGCGCTGCGCAACGGTGCGCACGCGCGCGACTTGTGCGGCATCCCGGTTAAGCGCGTTCTTCGCGCGGGCATCCGCCAGGACCTGCGCATAGGCCTCGGTTGCGCCGCGGTTGATCTCTTCCTCGCTCACGAGCGGCGACATCGATTGGCCGCGGTCGACCCCAACTGTGCCCGATTCGGTGGTTTCGACCGTGGCGCAGGCGCTGAGGCAGACGACGACCGTGAACGGCCCCACGAGCCGGCGGCATGCAAGAAATGCCCTGCCCGGTAAGTTCTTCCCCGACATCAGATTCTCCCTAGCGTCATGAGCACCACTACAACGATAAAGAGCACCCCCACGATGCCGACGGGCCCGTAACCCCATGTGTCGCTATACGGCCACGCCGGGAAGACGCCCATGAAAACGAGGACGAGCAGCATTAGAAGGATTGGGCCAAGGAACACGAGCATTCCCGGATCAAGGGTGGTGAACGGCTCTGCAATGCCCGGACCGGGGCAGCTTTCGTGCCCGGGAGGCACGGCGATTGCTCAACGCTCGGCGAGGTGACCCATGCGCAACAAGCGACCGAGATCCACCCCTCACCAGCAGCAAGGCCGCTGGGGCTACATTCTGGCCTGGCTCATCGGCATTCCGGTGCCCGTGCTCGTGCTCGTGTATCTATTGCGTGGCTGCACCTGAATCACATGAGTTCCATGAGCCTGGAGCCGCGTCCGCATCGCGGTACCACAACGGCGAGCGCTGTCGTGCGCTGCCCGCAGTGCGGCGGAAGGTTGTCACGGATCGCACGCCAGCCGCTCGACCGGCTCCTCAGCTTGGTCGCGCCGCGTCGGCGCTACCGCTGCCGGACCCTCGGCTGCGGCTGGACAGGCGCGTTGCGCCGCAGCTAATGCCGCATCGACGTTCGGGCCCTGGAAGAAGTGCCGTTCCGCTGCTGTGGCTGCGTAGGTCAAACCGTCGCCAGAAATCAGGCACACCGAGTCAGAGGAGGGGGAAATGTCCTGCATTGTGGGCTTACTAATTCTCGCCCTGGTTGCCGATGTCGTCGGTCTCGGCGGCCTCGCCGAAGTGCTGCTTTCACTGGCCGGCATCGTCGCCATGGCCGTATTGCTGTTCGCACTAGCGCGCCGCGAGCTCGATCCGTTGCAATGAGGGCGCGTTCGCTCAAGTCGCCCGTCGACCTCTGTCAATGCCGGCCCGACCGCGCGCGGCGCCGCTCGAGCTCGGCCTGACAGGGGCCGCAACGGCACGCGGCGGGCAGTGCCCGGAGCCGATTGGCCTCGATGTCAAGGTCACACTCGCTGCAGCGTCCGTAGCCGCCGGAGTCCAGGCGCAGGAGGGCGGCTTCGAGCTCGCCGATCTCACCGACATCGCGGCCGATGAGGGCGTGCCGGATCTCCGTCCGCTCGGCGGCGACCGATTCATCGCCTAGATCGCGCACCTCACCGGCAATCGCCTCCATGCTCGCGTCCGGGGTGGTGGTGAGCGCCGCGCTGAGCCGGCCGCGTACCTCGTTCAAGCGTGCCTGCAGGGCGGTGCGAATGGAGTCGATGGCGATCGCGTGGGCGTTCATTTCGCACCCCCTCCGCGTCGTGCGGTGGCGAGCGCATGTAGCTCGATGACGTTGCAGCCGAGGTGCGTACGGCGCGCGCGGTCGAGCGGTACGCCAAGGCGTGCGGCGTCCTGCGCGGTCAGGCCGGCGCGCTCGAGCTCGGCCAGGCTGTATCCGGGCGTGCGCAGCACAAACCGTCCGCGCACTTCGATCGGTCCGACTGCATGTTGCACACGGGGGTCCATGGGTGGCGCTCCTCGCAGAGACTGCTTCGGCTCCGCAGGAGCAACCGCCGGTCCCGGATGGCGGCGAACGTCGGTTCGGACAGGCACTGGGCTTGCTGCGGCCCCGCTTGTTGTGAGCAGAGGTGCGCGAGGCGCACCGCACGCAAGGAGGATTGACGATGGGAATCAAGCGCAGCGTACTGAGCACGCGTCGCAAGGCGTCGCCGCCGCTCGCCCCGCGCGGCGTGGAAGGTGAGGGGAGTTACGAGGGCACGCGCCGATACAACGCCGCGACGCGCCGGTTTGTCGAGTCGGGTCGCGTCGACGAGGCCGCACGACGCGCCGCGCCGCGCGACGCCGACGAGGCGAAATCGATAGAGCGCGCAGAACGGGCGGGCGCCGCTCGTGCCAAAGGGGAAGATCCCGCCCTCAACAAGGGTCGGCTCCGCACGCGCACCAAGCGCTCGACGTAGTCCGGCCTTACGTCGGCAATTCCTACCGATGGCGGCAATTCTTGCCGCGCGTCATAGCGCGTCCGCGTGAGGGGCACACCTCGCCACTCGGGTATGCGGATTGCGGTACTCCGGTCGACTGCTTGCGACGCCTGCGCGTCGATCGGCGTCGTTGCGCGCCGACACCCCGAGCGGTTCACACGAAGGAGCAAGCGAATGCAAAACCCGCAAACCCCCAATCGGGGCCCCAACAGCGATCCGACCGAGGTCGAGCGTGCGCCCGGCCGGAACGAGGATACCAACGACAAGAGCATGCCCACTCCGGGCCGGCAGCGCGACCCGCTGCAGCAACCGGGCGATGTACCGGACGTGAAACCGGACGTCATCGCCGGCAAGCAGGACCGCAAGGGCGCCGGCCAGGGGCAGGGTACGGGTCAAGGTACCGACTCGTCGGAGCCGCGATCCTCGCAGCGTCAGAAGCAGTAGCCACCGCACCGCGGCCCTGCGCTTGCGCGGGGCCGCTCTTCGACCAAGAGGAGCCTTCCATGAACAAACTTCGTACCTCACTCGTCACCGCAACAGCCGGCATCCTCGTCGCCGGTCTCGCCGCCTGCGATCGGCCCGCTGAGCGCGATCGCACCTCCGCAACCACGCCCCCGGTCACCTCGCAGGCGCCGGCGTCGACTCCCGCTGCGCCCAGTGCGCCGAACGCCGACCGCACGGTGGGCCAGACCGTCGACGACGCAGGCATTACCGCGAAGGTGAAGATGGCCCTTGCGGCCGAGAAAGAGGTTAGCGCGACCCACATCAACGTCGACACCGTTCAGGGCACCGTAACGTTGTCCGGCCGCGTCGCCGATCAGTCGGAGATCGCGCGCGCGCTCGAAGTCGCCCGCAGGGTCGATGGCGTGAAGTCGGTCGACAGCAAACTCAGCGTCGGCAGCTAACGCCGTTCAAATTTCAAAAGGACGTCTCATGAAGCTTCAACGTACATTCGTTCTCGCTGTACTTGCGGCCGCAATGCTCGCTGGCGGTGTCGCCTGCGCGCCCACCAGCACACGGCAAGGCACCGGCGAATACGTGGACGACGCGGCCGTTACCGCGCAGGTCAAAACGGCGCTCATCAAAGAACCCGGCGTCAAGGCCAATGAGATAAATGTCGAGACCTATCGTGGCGTGGTGTCGTTGAGCGGCTTCGTCGACTCTGCGGATGCGGCGGCGAAGGCGCTCAGTGCCGCGCAGAAGGTCGGCGGCGTGCGTTCGGTCAAGAACGACATGCGCGTGAAGCCCGCTTCCTGACCCTGCGGCCTCGCGAGTGAGCTGGCGTGCGGATCGGGACTCTGCTGGCCGCCGCCAGCTTCGTCTGCGCAAGCTGTGCCGGGACCCCCGGTGCGGATCGGCTTGACACCCCGGCGGCTCCGCTGCGCGTCATCGGCGCGAGCGCGCCGTTCGCCCCTGCCGCCGCCGCACGGGTCGTCACGGGGTTCGCCGGGGCGGCGGAGACGGACCTGCTCGCGCATCTGCGCGAGGCACCGGTCGGCGCCCCCCTGGTCCTCGGCAACAATGCCCGCCTTCTGGTGGACGGCCCGGCGACGCACCAGGCGATGTTCCAGGCGATCGCGGGCGCCCGCGACCACATCCATCTGCAGAGCTACATCGTCGAGGCCGACGAGATCGGTGAGCGGCTCGCCGAGCTGCTCGTGCACAAGCGATCGCAAGGCGTGCGGGTGCGGGTGCTGTATGACAGTGTCGGCTCGCTCGGGACGCCGAAAGAATACTTCGAGCGCCTGCGGGCCGCGGACATCGCCGTGTGCGAGTTCAACCCGGTCAACCCCGCCAAGGCGCCGCGCGGCGGGTCCATCAACAACCGCGACCATCGCAAGGTGCTCGTGGTGGACGGGCGCGTCGCCTTTACCGGCGGGGTCAACATCAGCGGGGTCTATTCGTCCGGCTCATTCGGCAGTCGACCGCCCGCGGCACCGCGCGATTCGGGTTGGCGCGACACCCACATCCTGATGCGGGGGCCGATCGTGGGCGAGTTCCAACAGCTCTTCCTGGACGCCTGGCAACGGCAGCGCTGCGGGCCGGTGACGCAACAGGCGGCGTATTTTCCGCGCGTGGCGCCCGCCGGCGACTGGGCGATGCGGTTAGTCGGCAACGACCCCGAGCGGGGCGCGAGCGAGATGTACGTCGCGTTGCTTGCGGCAATCGGGCGCGCGCGGGCGCGCGTGTGGCTGACGTACGGCTATTTCGTTCCCGACCCCGAGTCGGTCCGCGCGCTGAAGGATGCCGCCGCGCGGGGCGTCGACGTGCGGCTCGTGCTGCCGGGCGTGAGCGACTTCTGGGCGCCGCTCTATGCGGGGCGCTCGCACTACGACGATCTGCTCGCCGCCGGGGTGCGCATCTTCGAGCGCCGCGATGCCCTGGTACACGCCAAGACCGCGGTCATCGATGGCGTTTGGTCGAGCGTGGGCTCGACCAACCTCGATTGGCGGAGCTTCGTGCACAACTTCGAGGCCGACGTCATCGTCCTCGGCTCGGCGTTCGCCCGCAGCATGGAAGACCTGTTCGAGCGCGACGTCCATCGCTCTGCCGAGATTGCGCTCGCAGACTGGCGCAAGCGCGGCCCACTGCCGCGGTTGCGCGAGTGGTTCGCGCGCACGTGGGAATACCTGCTGTGAACATTGACGAAAGGGCACGACATGTACGAGACCGCCACCGCTTCGCCACCCGCCGCCGCAACGTTCACCCTCCCGCCGCTGCCGTTCGAGGCGGGCGCGCTCGCGCCGGTGATCTCCCGAGAAACGATCGAGCTTCACCACGGAAAGCATCACCGCGCGTACGTGGACAAGCTCAACGAGCTCATTGCGGACCATGAAAATCTGGCGGGGCTGGCACTCGACGAGGTCGTCAGGCGCACTGCGCGCGGGGCCAAGCTCGCGCCGGTGTTCAACAACGCCGGGCAGGCCTGGAATCACCAGTTCTACTGGCGCAGCCTGTCGCCCGAGGCCGAATCGCCGTCGGAACGGTTGCGGCGCCTGCTCGACCGCGATCTCGGAGGCTACGACGCGTTCGTCGCGGCGTTCACCGAGGCCGCGACCGGGCAGTTCGGAAGCGGGTGGGCCTGGCTCGTCCTCGACGGCGGCAAGCTCGGCATCGAGACCACCGCCAATGCCGACAGTCCGCTTGCGCACGGACGCACGCCGCTGCTGGCAGTGGATGTGTGGGAACACGCCTACTACCTCGACTACCAGAACCGCCGCGAGGAGCACGTGCGGGCGGTGGTCGAGAAGCGGCTGAACTGGGCCTTCGCCGACCAGAACACGCAGCAGGCGGAGTAGTCCGCTGCGTTAAGAGTCAAAGGGAAGGGGAGGCCTCCGTCTTTTGCCGCAGCGTGCACACGATCTCGGTGGCCTGATGACCAGTACCTTGTCCGCCCCGTAGTTCTCGGTCACCGCGCCTTCCTTGATGTGCTGGCGCGCCCGGTTGCGGATCGTCTGGATGTCGGTGAGAAACGGCTGGCCTGCCATGTGGGTCTCCTTGCGCGGGTTGGAGCCCCTGCGACGCAAGCCGCATGCCCCGGGCGCCCTGGGCACGCGGCTTGCAGATCTCGGGGTGCG
>Ga0105107_10002168_pt1 | contig 12902 bp, 13 predicted proteins | sample PPLLaktember2015_6_FD_79335 | JGI IMG/M metagenome (GOLD analysis project Ga0105107, IMG submission 79335) | Freshwater sediment microbial communities from Prairie Pothole Lake near Jamestown, North Dakota, USA - PPLs Lake P8 Core (1) Depth... | ecosystem: Environmental > Aquatic > Freshwater >... | reverse complement strand
GGGCGAGATCACGAGCATGCTGATCGCGGAGAAATCCTTGATCGCGTCGTACAGCGGCTTAGGCGCCACCAGCGGGGCGATCACCATGCCTCCCCCGGTGGCAAACAGGAGGGTGTAGCCGTCGGGGGCGGCCTTCGCACCGAGATCGTGGCCGATCATCGCCGCCGCCCCGGGCCGGTTGTCGACCACCACTTGCTGGCCGATGCTCTCGGTGAGCTTCTGCGCCACCGTGCGCCCCACGAAATCGGTCGGCCCGCCGGGCGGATAGGGCACGATGAGCCGGATCGGGCGTGTCGGGTAAGTCTGCGCGGATGCAGCCTGTGCGAGCAGGCAGGCCGATACGAATGCCAGCGGCAATAACCCGAGCTTACGCAGCGCTACTTGATCCATCAAATCTCTCCTAGTCGTGGTGATGGCGCGCCCGCGGCAGGCAGCCGCGGGGTGCGCTCGCTCGGGACGCTGGCGCGCGCCGCAGCGCGGGCATATGCGCTGCTTGCGCGCCAGCACATAGCCGCAATCGAAGCAGCGGCGCAACCAGTTCCCGATGATGCGAACAACGATCATACGTTGGTCGTCGATCCTGTCGAATATCGTGGCGGCGCCGCTCGAGCGTACCCGTCATACCGGCGATGGTCATCGCCGTAGCGGACAAGGCGAGATGCGTAGCCGCCTCGCGCGAGCGCCGTTTTCGGTGCCGATTGCAGGAATTTCGACTGAACCGTATTGTCGCGGCAAAGCTCGAACGGCGCCATACGGATTTCGCGCGGGCGCGACGGGTACGACAGGTCATGCCGGATCGGTCGTTCTCGTCGTGGTCCTCGCGCTGCACCATGCAGCGCAGGCGTCCGGTTACGGATATCGTTCGGCAATCGCTAGGAGAGGCCCGATGGCGTGGACGCTGCTTTTCGTTGCCGGCTTGTTCGAGATCGCCTGGGCGATCGGGCTCAAATACACCGAGGGCTTTACTCGGCTGTGGCCGAGCGCGCTCACCGTCGCCGCCATGATCGTGAGCGTCGTGTGTCTCTCGATTGCACTGCGTTCGATCCCGGTCGGCACGGGTTACGCCGTCTGGACCGGCATCGGCGCCGTGGGGACGGCGATCCTCGGGATCGTGCTCTTCGACGAATCGGCGAATGCGTTGCGCCTGCTGTGCATCGGGCTCATCGTTGCCGGCATCGTCGGTCTCAAGCTCGTGTCGAGCGGGGCGAGCGGCTGATACAATTCCAGCCGAGCGCAAGCGCCGAAGAATCACGCTACGTCCAACGCGAGATCCCGCCATGCCCAGACCGTCCCGTGCCCGCAGTATCGCCGCCAGGAAGCGCTACAAGGACGTACTGTTCGAGGTGAAGGACGATGTGGCCTGGATCACGATCAATCGGCCGCGCGTGCTCAATGCGTTTCGCGAGCAGACGCTCGACGAGATGATCGATGCGGTGAAATCGACCCGCGAAGACCCGTCGATCGTGTGCGCAGTGATCACGGGTGCGGGCGAGAAGGCGTTTTCCGCGGGCGGCGATTTCTACGCCATGCGCCGGCTCACCTTTCAGAACGCTTGCATGTGGAACGACCGGATGCTCGGGCTCGCGATGGCGATCCGCGGCGTGCCGATTCCGGTGATCGCGATGATCAACGGCTGGTGCATGGGGGGCGGGCACGAACTGGCGCTGTGGTGCGATCTTGCGATCGCCTCGGAGAACGCCGTGCTCGGGCAGACGGGTGCGCGCGTCGCGGCGTGTCCCACCGTCGGCGCCACGCAGTACATCCCGCGGCTCATCGGCGAGCGTCTGGCGCGCGAGATGATCTTTCTCGCGCGGCGCTTCACCGCCAAGGAGGCGGTCGAGATCGGGCTCATCAACAGGTGCGTGCCGCAGAAGGATCTGCTGGCCGAAACGCTCAAGTGGTGTGCGACGATCAAAGGCCATAGCGCGCAGACGCTGCGCATGACCAAGAAGTCGCTCAATTTCGAATCCGATATGCTGTACGCTTCCTGGCAGCACGGCATGGAGTTGCTCGCGCACGTCTGGGGCTCGGAGGAGAGCCTGGAGGGCATGAATGCTTTTCTCGAGGATCGCAAGCCCGACTTTCGCAAGTTCCGGATGCGCAGCAAGCGCGAGATGGAGCGCTATCTTGCGGGCAACGAGCGCGATCTCAACGCGCCGCCGTCGATGCGGCGCAAGCGCCGCTAGCCGCGGGCGCGCCGGGCCGTATTCGCGGCTGCCATGATCAGCGGGCTCAATCACGTTTCGATCGCCGTGCCGGACCTTCGGGCGGCCATCGAGATGCTCGTCTCGCGCTATGGCCTGACGGCCGGCGAGACGAGGACGAACGAGGCGCAGGGCGTGCGGCTCGCCTGGGTCGAGCTCGGCAATGCGCGATTGGAATTGATGGAGCCCATGCGAGCCGATTCCCCGGTGGCGAGGTTCCTCGAGCGCAACCCCGGCGGCGGCATTCATCACTTCTGCCTCGATGTCGATGCCCTCGAGGCGAGCGTGCAGACGCTTCGCGCGCGCGGTGCCCGCGTGCTCGGCGACGGCGCGGCGCAGCGCAACGTCCACGGCGATCGCATCGCGTTCCTGCATCCGAAGGATTTTCTCGGCGCGCTGGTGGAGCTGGAGGAGCGCCCGGGCGGCGCCGGCGACCGATCGGGCATTCGGGTCGGCCGCGGCGAGGGCTCGAACGACGAGACGGCGGCGAAATGACCGAGGCATCCTCGCCGGTGTCGCGTGTGCCGGCCGCTGCCCTGCAGGCTTTCATTCACCGGGCCTGCATCAAGGTCGGCATTCCCGATCAGGACGCCGGCAGCATCGCCGAGCTGATGACGCGTGCCGACGTGAACGGCTCGGACGGGCACGGCGTGTTTCGCTTGCCCCAGTACATACGGCGCATCAAGGGCGGCGCGGTCAATGTGAAGCCGCAGATTCGTATCGCGGCGGAGGCGCCGGCGATGGCCGTGGTCGACGGCGACAACGGCATGGGCCACCTCGTCATGCGCTTCGCCGCCGAAACGGCGATACGCAAGGCGAGATCCGCCGGTGTCGCATGGGTGGGCGCGCGCTGGAGCAATCACGCCGGTCCGGCGTCCCTGTACGCCAGCATGCCGCTCGAGCACGATATGGCGGGCGTCTATCTCGCCGTCGGCAATGCGAATCACCTGCCGGCATGGGGCGGGCTCGACATGCTCCTGTCGACCAATCCGATCTCGGTCGCGATCCCGGCGCTCGAGGAGACGAACATCGTGCTCGACATGGCCACGACGGTCGCTGCCTACGGCAAGGTGAAGACCAAGGCGCAGCAGGGCGAGACGATGCCCGAAGGCTGGATGATCGACCGCAACGGAGCGCCGCTGACCGATCCGAAGCGCGCCGACGAGGGTTTTCTGCTGCCGATCGGCGGCTACAAGGGATACGGGCTCGCGCTGGTGTTCGGCATCTTGGCCGGCACGCTGAACGGCGCGGCGATGGGGCGTGACGTGGTCGACTTCAACAAGGACGACACGACGCCGACCAACACCGGCCACGCCATCGTCGCAATCAACCTTGCCGCCTTCGGCGACGTCGAGGCGTTCAAGCGTCGCATCGACACGCTGATCCGGGATCTGCGCGCCTCCAAGCGCATGCCCGGCGTCGACGCGATCCACATCCCAGGCGAAGGCAGTCACCGGGCGCGCGAGGAGCGGTCCCGGCTCGGCGTGCCGGTCCCTTCGGCGCTGCGCGCCTCGCTCGACGCGCTCGCGGCCGAGTTGAAGATCGACCCCTTGCGTTGACGACACTCCTCCCGGGTTCAGGCGTGAAATGGATGCGGATGGTCCCAATCGGAACGTGAAGCTCGCGAAGCTCGAGCCGCTGGTGATCAACGTCTCGAGCAGGACGAATTGGTTCTTCGTTCGACTGACGACCGATACCGGCGTGAGCGGCGGCGGCGAGGCATCGCTCAACGGCTGGGAGCCCCGGCAGATTACCTTTGCGCAGATGCTGGCCGAGCAAATGGTCGGCCAGCCGCTCGAGCGATGGGTACGACACACGCGTGTGTTTGCCCACGGTGCAGGGGGGCTCGTCGCCGCCTCGATCTGCGAGGATTTTTCCGATCCCGACGTGCGCAGGAAGATCAGCCTGGGGCTCGACCGCGTCTTCGCCGTACGCGAAGCGATCGGCCCCGACGCGGATCTGATGGTCGACTGCCATTGGCGCTTCGACGAGCCGACCGCGGCCTGGGGTGCTGCGTGAGCTGTCCGCGGCGAAGCTGTTCTGGCTGGAGTGCCCGATCTCCGAGCAGCCCGAGCACTGGGCCGCGCTGGCGCGGCTGCGTGCGCTCGCGAACGAGTTCGGCATCCGCCTCGCCGCGGTGCCGAGACCCAGGTCGGCGTGGCCGCGTTTCAGCGGCTGGGGGTGCCGAAGCTCTTCGACGTCGTGATGCCCGACATCAAGTACTGCGGCGGATTCGCCGAGATGGAGAGAATCGCCGCTGCCACCGCGACGCATGGCCTGGCACTGGCTCCGCACAACCCCACCGGGCCGGTGTGCAACATGGCGACGCTGCACGCATGTGCAGTGGCGCGCAATTTTCTCGTTCTCGAGTACCAGCTCGCAGAAAGCCCGCTCTACGCCGAGGTCGTCAAGGGCGTCGAGCCGCACCTCATCGACGGTGGTTTTGCCTTGCCCAGCGCCCCGGGCATCGGGGTCGAGCTCGACGACGACGTGATATGAGCCGATCCCTACCGGCCGTTGCCGGCCAACGCGAATCTGGATCCGCGGCTGGGGTAGCGGCATTGCCGCCACGGCGGCAGTCGGCCCGGAGGCGCTCGCCTGGCATGTGACGAGCGAGCCCGCCTCAGGCTGCGCCCATGAAATCGTTCTTGCCGATCTCGACGCCGTTGTGCCGCAGGATGTCGTAGGCGGTCGTCACGTGAAAGTAGAAGTTCGGCAGCGAGCGCTTGAGCAGCAGGTCGGCGCCCGTGAACGTGAGCTCTCGATTCTGGATCTTGACGGTCACGGTCTTGTCTTCCGTGCCGTCGATCTGCTCGGCCTTGACCGAGTTGAGATACTCGATCGTCTTCTGTACGCGTGTGATCAGCTCGTCGAGACTCTTCTCGTTGTCGTCGAACTTCGGCGCCTCGACGCCCGAGAGGAGCTCCGTGCACTGGCGGGCATGGTTGGTCGACTGGCGCACCTGGCGGGTGAAGTCGAACATGTCGGGAAAGAGCCGATAGCTCAAGAGCGTCGCTTCGTCGTACTTCTTCTCCTGGTAGAGTGCCTTGGTCTTGCCGAGGCATGTCTGGAGACCTCTGAGGTGCCGCAGGAACAAGCGCACCGCGCATTGATGCATCGTGAGTGCCATGGGTGTATCCCTCCTGGTTCGTGGCGTTGGCAAGCGCAATGTTACTCGAATACATTAGCGGGAGCCGGCTGCCGCAGCGCGGGGCGGCCTTCGCCAGACGTCCGAGGAGGAGAGCAGCAGACCATGGCTACCAAGGGAACCACTGCAGTACTCGCCGAATGGGCCGCGGGATTCCGGCTCGACGATGCGCCGAAGCCCGTGGTCGAACGCATGAAGGCGCTGGTGCTCGATCTTTTTCGCGTCGCTGCGGTCGGTGCGCACCTGCCCTGGAGCCGGGCGGCGCGGCGCCTCGCGGTCGAGCTGGGCGGAAACGGCCGCAGCAGCATCCTGCTGAGCGAGGTCCGGCTGGATCCGGCGCGGGCGGCCTTCGTCAACGGCGCCTATGCGCACGCCTGCGATCTCGACGATACCCATGTCGGTTCGATGCACCACGCGGGCGCGTCGATCTTGCCGGCCGTGCTCGCGATCGCCGAGAGCGAGGATGCCTCGGGTCGCGCGCTGCTCGAAGCTGCCATCGTCGGCTACGAAGCGTCGCTGCGCATCGGGCTGGCGACGCAGCCTTCACTCTTCCAGCGTGGCTTCATGGCCACACCGACGGTCGGCGCGCTGGGCGCCGCGCTTGCCGCGGGTAAGCTCCTGGGGTTCGGCGCCGAGGATCTCGCCGGCGCGCTCGGCGCCGCTGGCGCATATGCCGGGGGCCTGGCGCAGTTCTACCACTCGGGCTCGTACATCAAGCGCCTGAACGGGGCGCGCGGCGCCGAGTCGGGCGTCATGGCGGCGCTGCTCACCCGCGCGGGCATCTGGGGGCCGCGCGACATTCTCGAAGGCGAGGCGGGATTCTTCCGGGCGTTCGCCGAAAAGAGCGACCCCACCCGGGTCACGGACGATCTCGGTCGCGGTTATCGGCTGATGGAGGTCAGCACCAAGGTTCACGCGGGTGCCGGCAGGCTGCAGGCATCGGTGGATGCCGGGCTCGCGCTCGGGTGCGCGCAGAATCTTGCGCCCGCCGACGTTGCCGACGTCGAGGTGGGCATTCCCAAGGTCATCCAGGGCCGGTTGACCCAGCTTGATCCGCCCGATCTGCAAAGCGCGCAACTGAGCGTGCCGTTCAGTCTCGCCATGGCGCTCGCGCTGGGACGCACGCGAGGTGCGCAGGCGGCCATTCGGCGCGAAGACTACGAAACCGCCCTCGCCTCCGAGGAGGTACGGGCACTTTCCGGCCGAGTCCGCTGCGTGCTCGATCCGGAGATCGAGGCCGGGACGAACACCGAGGAAGTGCCCTCGCGGGTGAGCATTCGGCTGCGCGACGGCCGGGTGCTTACCGAGCGGGTCGCGCATCCGCGCGGCAGCCCGCACCGGCGCATGAGCTGGGACGAACTGTCGGCGCTCTTTAGCGATACGGTGGCCGATGCGCTGACCGCGGATCGTCTGCGCGACGTCCTCGATGGGGTCGCGGGCCTGGACCAGGGCTCGAGCCCGCGGCGCCTGATCGCAAGTTTTGTCGCGCCGCAGGATTGGGTGGATGGTGGCTGATCGCCACGATGATCGCGGCCGTCGTCCGCGCCGCCGAGGCTGCCGGCTGGCGCTGCGGTCGCGCGCGATGAGCCTACTGCGGTGACGTATCTCGATCTCTACTGCGAGCGCCTCGGTCCCGGCTTGCTGGCCGAGCCGCTGAACGCGATCACCAATGCCGGCTTCTTCCTGGCCGCCTGGCTGGCGCTCACGACGGCACGGCTGCGCGGACTCGGCTCGCGGCAGTTGCGCATCCTGCTCGCGCTCGCGGTTGCGATCGGCATCGGCAGCGCGCTCTTTCACACGTTCGCGACGCCGTGGGCGCGGGTGCTGGACGAGTCGCCGATCCTGCTCTTCCAGCTGCTCTTTATGTGGATGTACCTGCGCCGCGGCATCGGCGCGCCGCGCTGGGTCGCGGCGGGAGGCATCGTCGGCTATCTCGCAGGAGCGCTGTACTGCAGGCAGTTCCCGCACCTGCTGAACGGCTCGCTCGTCTACGCGCCTGCCTTGGCGCTCACGGTGAGCCTAGGCGTTTATCACTGGCTCGACCGAAAACCGGAGCGCTGGCTGCTGCTTGCAGCGAGCGTCACGCTCGCCGCCGCGGTGTTCCTGCGTATCCTGGATGCCTCGGTGTGCGATCGATTCCCGATCGGCACCCATTTCCTTTGGCATCTGCTGGTCGCCGCAGTGATCTATCTGTCGCTGCGCGCGCTCGTCTTGGGGTGGCGGCCGCCGCGGCGCCACGCCGGAGCGGATTCAGGGCTTCGCGATCAGCCCCTCGACCGCACCTAGGATGTAGCGCAGCCGGGTCCGCGCCAGCGCCAGGCCAATGCCGACGCCGAGCGCGTCGAGCGCCATGTCGGAATACTCGAACATGCGGTATCCGGTCATTCCCTGGACGAACTCGAGCGCGACGCCGAGGCCAAGGCAGCCGGCGGCGATGACGAGCCGCGCTCGCCCGGCATGATGGATTTGCGCGAACCAGAACATGAGCCAGAAGTAGGCGAGCACGTGGCCGGCATCGAACGCCTTGGGTACGCCGAGGTCGGGCGGATCGGACGTGAGCGAGAGATGGACGACCAGGGCGACGAACCCCCAGCCCAGTGTCTGCCACAGCCCGCGAAAGCGCAGCCGCGGCTCGCGTGCAATCGATGCGATGAATGCCTCCCCGGCGCTCATACGTGGCGCGAAGCTACCGCAAGAACGCGCGCATCCCCAATCCTGGTCCGATCCTCAACGGCAATCGCGCGCAAGCCGCACGCCGCTGAACTGCCAGCGTGCGTCCGCCGGAAAGAAGTTGCGGTAGGTGGCGCGAATGTGGCGCCGGGGCGTCGCACACGAGCCGCCGCGCAGCACATACTGGTTGCACATGAACTTGCCGTTGTACTCGCCGACGGCGCCAGGGGCGGGACGATATCCCGGATAGGGCGCATAGGCGCTTTGCGTCCACTCCCAGACGTCGCCGAATAGCTGGGCGAATCCGCTCGCCGACGGATCGATCCTCGGCGCGAGCGGATGCAGCGCCCCCGAATCGACCAGATTGCCGTCGATCGGCACGCTCGCGCTTGCCGCCTCCCATTCGAACTCGGTGGGCAGACGCGCGCCCGCCCAGCGCGCATACGCATCGGCTTCGTAATAGCTCAGATGACATACCGGCGTGCTCGGCTCGATCTCCACCATCCCGTGGAGCGTGAAGTTGAACCAGCGCCCGTCGCGCGCGTGCCAGTAAAGCGGCGCCTCCCAGCCCTGGGCGCGCACGGTGTCCCAACCCATGGAAAGCCACAGCTCCGGGCGCCGATAGCCGCCATCCTCGATGAAGCCGAGGTAGTCGCCGTAGGTGACAGGGTGCGACGCCAACTCGAAATCGTCGATGAGCACACGGTGCCGGGGCCCCTCGTTGTCGAAGGCGAACCCTGCGCCGTCGTGACCGATTTCGCGCACCCCGCCCGCCACCCGAATCCAGCGCATTTTGCGCAGACGCACCGGGGTGAGCGGCCAGTGCGCCGCGTAGGCAGGCGCGAGCGGGTTGCGCGAGAGCAAGTGCTTGAGGTCGGTGAGAATGAGCTCCTGATGCTGCTCCTCGTGGTTGACGCCGAGCACGACGAGATCGGCGACGGCTGCCGGCACGCCGCCGCGTGCGCCCAAGAGATCGTCGATGCGCCGATCGACGTCCTCGCGATAGGCGAGGACCTCGGCGAGCGAGGGTCGCGTCAGCATGCCGCGCTCGGGGCGCGGGTGCTTCTCGCCGACCGCGTTGTAGTAGGAGTTGAACAGCACCCGGAACGCAGGATCGAACGGCCTGAAACCGCGCGCATGCCGCTCGAGGACGAAGGTCTCGAAGAACCACGTCGTATGCGCGAGATGCCACTTCACGGGACTCGCATCGGGCATCGACTGGACGGTGCAGTCCTCCGCGGACAGGGGCTTGGCGAGCGCCTCCGAGCGCCGCCGGGTCGCCGAATAAATGGCGGCGAGATCTTCGGCGAGGTCGCGGGAGGTCTGCGGGCGTGCGCTGCGGGTGCGTGCCATCACGAATCCTTTCCTGACTTGGGCCGTCTGATAGCGCCGATTTCCAGGTTCGGGCCGGTGCACCCGAACCAATTTCAGCGGGCGATCGCTCACTGCTCGCGAGCGTGACTCGCCCGCGCCATGCCGATGTCGGAACTGCGCGCGAGCAGCAGAGCACACAAGCCGATCACGCCCAGCACTCCGATGAGACCGAAAGCAAGACTATAACTCCCCGTGCGCGCCTGCACGGCGGCGAACGCGAGCGGGGCCAGCATCTTGCCGGTATTGGTGAAGAGCAGCGTGCCGGAAGTGCAGACGGAGACCTGGCCCGGCGGCGACAGACGGCCAACCTCCGCAAGGTACGTGCCCGGCCAGCCGATCGTCGCAGCGCCGTGGATCGCGAAGAGCAGGCAGACGAGCAGGACCGGCCAACCGTCGTGGAGGCCGAGACTCGTCGCGCCGGCAAGCGCCATGCCGGCGGTGAGCCAGATGAGCACGCCGATGCTGTCGCCGGTGCGATCGGCGATCCAGCCGCAATACAGCCGGCAGGCCACTCCCGCGAGCTGCGCGATCGACAGGATGATTCCGGCCATGACGAGTCCGTAGCCGAGCTGCTCGACGAGCGCGACGACCGTGTAGGTGCCCAGACAGAACTGGGCGCCCGAGAAGCAGAACCCGGAAACCGACAGCCTGCGCAGCCGTGCGCTCCGGAAAACGATCCCGAGCCCGGCGAAGGGATCGCGGAACAGGGCGGCCGCCGGGTCCCTGTCGTCATCCCAGCGGCCCCGCTGCGCCGCCAGTGCGATGGCGAGCAGGAGTACCAGTGCGGCGAGGAGCGCGACCGGCGCCTGCCACGTCGTCGCCACGGCGATCACGGGCGCCCCGGTGGCGGCCAGGATCGCGCCGAGCGGAATCCCGGTCTGCTGCACGGAGAAGACCAGATTCAGCTTCGCCCGCGGGGTGAAGCGCATCATGAGGTGCGAATTGGCCGGCATGATGACGCCATAGCCGACGCCGAGCCCCACCGAGGCGATGACCAGAGCCGGCAGGCTCGGCACGAGCACAAGCACAAGCGCTGCGGCGATCAGCGTGATGCCGCCCTGGATCACGCGCACGGGCCCCCACCGCCGGCTGGCGTCGCCGAGCAACAGGAGCGCGAGGGGCATCGCGAAGGCCACCAGGCTGAACTGGTAGCCGATCCAGATCGGCGGCACGCCATAGCTTGCGGCAACCGCCGGCGCGAGCGTCGGCAGCACCGTGACGGCGGCGGTGCCCAGCATGCTCGCCGCGGTCAGGCAGCCGATCAGCCCGAGGTAGGCGCGAGACATCGCGGGCGCATCGCCGGCGCCTGCAGCGGGCCCGTTGTCGTTCATGGCCCGATTCTACGATGCGAGGACTCCTCGGCGCCGCTCGATCGTGCCTTCGGCCACGGTGCGGCATCGGGCGAAATCCGAGTATGTCGGCCTGGCGACATCGAGGTGCTCGAACCGGATGCGAGGGCGACTATAATCGATCGCGCAAGCGGGTGAACCTCAGTTCGGTCGGCGCCGGGGATGATTGCGGGTCGCCGGCACTTCAAGGAGACAGGCATGTACGGCTGGCGTGGCAGGATTGGGCTGCTGGTGCCCTCGATCAACACCACCATGGAAACCGAGTTCTGGCGAATCGCCCCGGAGGGCGTATCGGTGCACTCGGCGCGAATCTCGGGCGGCCGGCACGGCACCCCCGAAGAGCTGCGCAGCATGGAGGGCGCGAGCAAGGATGCCGCCCGCGACGTTGCGATGGTCGAGCCCGACGTCGTCGTCTACGGCTGCACCAGCGGCAGCTTCTTCGAGGGCCCGGAGTGGAACAAGAAGATCTGCGCCCAGTTGACCGAGATCACCGGTGCCCCGACCGTGACCACCGCCGGCGCGATGGCCGAATGCCTGCGCTTCGGCGGGCACAAGAAGGTCGCGGTGGTGACGCCGTATGTGGAGCTGACCAACGAGCGGCTGAAGGATTTCCTGCGCGCGCACGGCATCAAGGTCACGCACCTCGGCACCTTCGACATGCTCGACATGTTCGATCACGCCAAGATCCTGCCCGAGGAGATCTACCGCAAGGTGAAGGATTCTGACAGCGACGAGGCCGAGGCGATCTTCGTCGCCTGCACGCAGCTGCGCGCGCTCGAAGTGCTCGACATGCTCGAGCGCGATCTCGGCAAGCCGGTCTATTCGGCCATCCAGGCGACCGCCTGGGAGGCCTATGCCGCGATGGGCGTCGACCCTGAGATCGACGATTGCGGCAGCCTGCTGCGCAAGCTGTCCGAGCCCGGTGCCCTCAAGACGAAGGCGCCTGCGCGACGCCTGAAGAAAACCGCTTGACCTTTCGGGGTCGGGGACCGAGACGGCGCCCGACCCGAGCAGTTCCGCCAGGGAGGAACATTGGCCGAATCTCGGACCCGTTCGGAATGGGATGTCATTGTCGTGGGTGCCGGCGGCGCGGGCCTGGCGGCGGCGGCCGAGGCGGCGCAGCTCGGCCGCAAGGTGCTCGTCCTGGAGAAGAACGCCGAGCCGGGGGGCAGCACGTCCTGGGCCGTGGGCACCGTCACGGCGACCAACTCGGCGCTGCAGAAGCGGGCCGGCATCGTCGATTCGCCCGACTGGCATTTCGAGGACTTGAGCAAGCACAACGGGCCGCTCGATTCGCGCGACAATCTGCGCCTGCGCCGCATCCTGGTCGACCAGTGCACCGACGCATTGCAGTGGCTGATGTCGCTCGGGGTCGCTTTCGTCGGCCCGATGCCCGAGCCGCCGCATCGCGTTGCGCGCATGCACAACGTGGTGCCGAACGCCAAGGCGTTCGTGAACCGACTGGCGCGCCATTGCACGCGCCTGGGTGTCGAGATCCGCAGCAATGCCCGCGTCATCGGGCTGGTGGTCGAGAACGGCCGGGTGGTCGGCGTGGAGTGCAGAACCGAGCGGGGCACGCGCCGCTATGGCGCCCGGCACGGCGTGGTCCTGGCTAGCGGCGACTACAGCGCGGATCGCGAGTTGAAGGCGCACTTCGCGCGCCCCGAAGTCGTGAACGTGGAAGCGGTCGTACCGACCGCGACCGGCGACGGCCACAAGCTTGCGCTTGCGCTGGGCGCCGTGGTGGTCAACGGCGACATCGTGCGCGGGCCCATCATGCGCTTCGTCCCGCCGAAGCGGGACACGTTCCTGCGCCGCCTGCCGCCTTCGACTGCGCTCGGGCGCGCGATGGCGTGGTCATACCGGTACCTGCCGCGGCGCTTGCTTCGACCGTTCATGATGGGGTTCCTCACCACGGCGCTGGGACCTTCGCCGAAGCTCTTCGGTGAGGGCGCGATCCTGGTCAACGTCGAAGGACGACGGTTCTGCGACGAGCTCGGCGCACCAAGTTTCGAGGTGCGGAGGCACCCGGACGGGATCGCCGTCATCGTGTTCGATCAGCAGGACGCCGATCGGTGCGTGGCTTGGCCCGACTTCGTCCCCACTGCGCCGGGGATCTCGTATGCGTACCTCGCGGATTACCGCCGCAATCGCCGC
>Ga0105107_10002165_pt1 | contig 12909 bp, 8 predicted proteins | sample PPLLaktember2015_6_FD_79335 | JGI IMG/M metagenome (GOLD analysis project Ga0105107, IMG submission 79335) | Freshwater sediment microbial communities from Prairie Pothole Lake near Jamestown, North Dakota, USA - PPLs Lake P8 Core (1) Depth... | ecosystem: Environmental > Aquatic > Freshwater >... | reverse complement strand
GTATGCTATCTTATCGGACTGGGATTAATCGTATATTCAAGATTTGCATAATTAACCCTTTGTGAACCTTTGTGAAAACCTTTGTGACCCTTTGTGGTAAAAAAGAATAAACCACAAAGAGCACAAAGTACCACACAAAGCAACACAAAGGTAAGAACCATATAAAGTAAAAATCAAACAAATTATATAAGAGTATTTTAAAATTTAATTCTGCTATGAAAAACCTGTTTACTGTTCTTGTCAGTTTATTTATGTGCTCAGTTCTTTCGAATGCTCAGGAAAATCCCTGGAAAGGCAAATCCTCCGATCTAAGTCATGGAAAACTTAAAGTATCTGAGAATAAACATTTTCTTGTATTTGAAGACGGAACACCTTTTTTCTATCTTGGGGATACCGGATGGGAACTGCTTCACCGGCTCAGCAAGGAAGAAACTGAAAAGTACCTCGAGAACCGCAGGGCGAAAGGATTCACTGTAATCCAGGCAGTTGCACTGGCGGAACTTGACGGGCTCAATACTCCGAATGCTGAAGGGAATAAACCACTGACCGATAACAATCCATTAAAACTTAATGAACCTTACTGGCAACATGTCGACTGGGTGATTAAGAAAGCAGAAGAGAAAGGAATCTTTATCGGATTGCTGCCGACATGGGGCGATAAATGGAATCAGAAATGGGGTGAAGGACCTCAGATCTTCAACCCTGAGAATGCCAGAGCATATGGAAAACTTCTTAGTGAGCGTTATAAAGATTCCCCAAATATTATCTGGATTCTGGGAGGCGACAGACCGATCGACATTGAACTGCACCGCCAGATAATTGTAAATATGGCAATTGGTTTAAATGAAGGTGACAAAGGATCGCACCTTATCGGCTTTCATCCCACCGGAGGCCAGGGTTCTGCACAGATTCTGCCAAATGAGCCATGGCTCGATTTCAATATGAGGCAGAATGGTCATAGCCAAAGCTATACAGAACGCTATTATATGACGTATGAAGATTACCGGCTGACTCCCGCAAAACCTGTTATTGATGCCGAGCCTATATACGAAGATCATCCTGTAGATTTCAATCCCGATAAGAATGGACATTCGACTGCAACAGATGTTCGCCGGCCACTTTACTGGGACCTCTTCGGTGGGGCATTCGGCCATACTTACGGACATCATTCTGTATGGCAGATGTATGCACCTGATAAGAATCCAATTAACCGTCCGCTAATGCCATGGTACGAAGCAATTGATCAGCCCGGTGCAGGCCAGATGAAATACGGCAGACTGCTTATTGAATCGAGGCCGGTACTTACACGCATCCCCGATAATTCAATAATTGTTCCTGATAAAATAACCTCCTCGATCCCCGGAGCCGGTTCATACAGGTTTGTTGCAACACGCGATCAGGATGGAACCTATGCTTTTATTTATGCCCCGGTTGGAAGGAAATTCACGGTGAGAATGGATGTAATTAAGGGCAAGGAAGTTGTTGCATGGTGGTTTAACCCGCGTAACGGAGAGGCAACAATGATTGCCAGATATCCGAATACCGGTACCCAGACTTTCAACACTCCGGCTCCCGGTGAAAATCTCGACTGGATTCTGGTACTCGATGATGCATCAAAAAAATACCCTGCTCCCGGATCAAAAAAAACTGAATGATGCGGTTAGGATTGTCATCATACACTTATACGTGGGCAATTGGCGTACCAGGCTCTATGCCTGCAAAATCGCTTTCGGCCAAAGGTCTTGTCGATAAAGCTTTCCGCGCTGGGCTAACCCTTGTTCAGATAGCAGATAATCTGCCACTTGAAAATCTTTCCGGAGAAGATCTGGATGATTTGAGAACATATGCTAACGGCAGGAATGTGGCAATCGAAATGGGTGGCCGCGGACTCACACCAGAACATACATTAAAGTGCCTGGAAGCTGCTAAAATACTCAATTCACCAATTCTGAGAATGGTTATTGATGGTGCGGGATTTGAACCTGACATTCATACAGTAACAGGTTTTATAAGGGATTTAATCCCTGAACTTAAATCGGGGAGAATAAAACTGGCCATAGAAAACCACGATCGTTTTAAAGCCAGGGAATTCGAAAAGATAATCCAATCGGTTGGAAGTGAATGGGTAGGGATCTGTCTCGATTCCGTAAATTCAATGGGAGCCGGAGAAGGATTTGAAACTGTTTCTGATATCCTCATGCCCTATACAATAAACCTTCATGTGAAGGATTTCACAATATACAGGGCAGCTCATAAGATGGGGTTGGTAATTGAAGGCAGACCTGCCGGAAAAGGGATGCTTAATATTCAGGATCTTTTATTCAGAGCATCTCGGAACGGACTTTGTCAGAGTGCCGTACTTGAATTATGGACCCCTCCGGAAGCCAGCATTGAATTGACTGTTAAGAAGGAGCAACAATGGGCCAACGAAAGTATTGACTATCTAAAAGCATTAAAATGAAAAAACTGAAATTTGCTATATTAGGCTGCGGCTTCTGGTCGCAGTTTCAGCTTGGCGGATGGCAGGAACTGGACGGTGCGGAAGGCGTGGCTCTTTATAACCGCACAAAACAGAAAGCCGACAGCCTTGCAAAACGCTTCGGTATCCCCCGCACCTACGACGATGCGGAAGAGATGATGAAAAATGAGAAACTCGATTTCATTGACATCATTACCGATGTCGACACTCATTTAAAGTTCGTTGAGCTGGCCGCTAAACACAAAAAGCATGTCATCTGTCAGAAACCCATGGCTCCCGCATTCGGGGAGGCAAAGAAAATGATGAGGGTTACAAAAGAAGCAGGAGTTAGGTTTTATGTTCATGAAAATTACAGATGGCAGCCACAGATAAGGAGGATGAAACAGATCCTCAACTCGGGTGTTATCGGCAAACCATTCCGGTGCAACTCATTATGGAACACTGCATTCCCATTGTTTGAAACGCAGCCTTTCCTTGCCACACTTGAGCAATTTGCACTTACCGATCAGGGATCGCATCAGTTTGACGTCCTTCGTTACCTTTTTGGAGAAGCGGAAACGATCTATACACAGATACAAACAATAAATCCAACCATTAAGGGAGAAGATGTGGCAACATCGTTGCTGAGGATGAAAAACGGTATGATTTGTGTACAGCAGATTTCCTTCAGCTCTCCCCTTGAAAGAGAGATCTTCCCCCAGGTACTGCTGGTGGTCGAAGGCGACAGAGGCAGTGTGAGACTCGACCCCGATTACAATTTTGCCATTACAACCGGCAATGAAACCATTTATGAGAAGATGACCATGCAAAAATTCGGCTGGCAGACGGAAAGACTTGAACCCGAGCCTCCCGGCATAGTTGCATGTAATAATGATATCCTGCAGGACCTGCTTGGTAATGGCAGGGCAGAAACAACTGCAGATGATAATTTTGAAACTGTCAGGCTGGTGTGGGCGGCTTATGAATCGGCTCATAACGGCAAAAATATCATAGTTAAAGATTTCATTTAACCCGATAAAATCAAAGAATATGTTGAAAGTAGCTTTAATAGGTGCAGGAGGAAAAATGGGGCTACGCCTGGCCCATAATCTGAAAAATTCAGGATACCTTATGTCGTATCATGAAATAAATCCATCAGGAATTTCAAAACTTGAAGAAACAGGTGTGAAAGTTTCGGAAACAGGATTCTGTGTCCGTGAAGCTGATGCAGTAATTCTTGCTCTTCCGGATATTGCTCTGGGAGAAGTTTCAGCTGAAATAATTCCTGCAATGAAGGAAGGATCGCTGGTTGTTACCCTCGATCCTGCAGCAGCCCTTGCAGGTAAGCTATTCCAACGACAGGATATATCATATTTCATTACCCACCCTGCCCACCCTTCAATTTTCAACTGGGAACCGGATGAATCTGCAATGAAGGATCATTTCGGTGGCACTCTTGCCAAGCAGGCTATTGTTTGTGCACTCTTGAAAGGGAACGACGACGATTACAGGAAAGGAGAAGAACTTGCCAGAACTTTTTATGCTCCGGTACACAAGTCACACCGGATAACCGCTGAACAGATGGGTCTGCTCGAACCAGCACTGGTCGAGACTCTTGCATCCACGTGCGTTTATGTAATCAGGGAAGGTCTTAATGAAGTTATTAGAAGGGGAGTTCCTGCCGAAGCAGCAAGGGACTTTCTTCTGGGACACCTGCGGATTCAGATGGCTGTTCTGTTCAATGAATTACCCGGAGCAGTCTTTTCAGATGCAGCAAACAAAGCACTTCAGAGAGGGCTGAAGGAATTCATCAGCGAAGACTGGAAAAAAGTCTTTGAACCTGATAATGTGAATGACCAGATTTTATCCATTACCTGAAACCAAAGGTCTTTTTCTTAATATTTAAAGAGCTGACTAATGAAGATCTTACAAACCATTATGCTTTTCATAACCGGATCGGCACTATATTCCCAGACCCCTCTCCAGTACGTAAACACCCTCATTGGAACAGCTCCGGCAACAACTGAAAGTGCAAGGAAACATAGTGAAGCAGGTTCAGAGCTCAGGGGACAGACGTTTCCGGCAGTTGGCCGCCCTTTTGGAATGACACAATGGACACCTGAAACCCGGCTGACAGAGCTTAAATGCATTTCCCCTTATTATTACAATGATAAATATATTACCGGATTCAGGGGAAGCCACTGGATGAGCGGAAGCTGCACCCAGGATTATGGCAGCGCCTCGATAATGCCTTTTACTTCAGCCATTCCCGATACGCTTACATCACCTCCTGTCTCACGTTTCAATCATAAGAATGAAACTACCTCTCCGGCTTATTACAGGCTTCTTCTCGATAATTACAATATTGTGGCTGAAATGACAGCCTCAGTCAGATCGGGTATTTTGCGCTTCACATATCCTGGGAAAAACAAAAGCTGTCTTTTTATCAGAGTAAACAGTGATGAGAAGCTTGGAAGATTATGGATTGACAGAGAGCAGAATGAGATTACTCTTTGTAATCCTGTTCACCGGATCTATCAGGGATCAGGACAACCGGCAGGGTTCAGCGGCTGGTTTGTGATCAGATTTGACAAACCATTTGAAACACTTGACAAGCTTGCTAATAATCAGCAGATAGCAATTAGCTTCGGCAATCAGAAGACAATTAATGTCCGGATCGGGACATCTTTTACAAGTCTCGAGAATGCACGTATGAACCTCGATAAGGAGATCCCTGACTGGGATTTTGACAAACTCAGGAAGGCTGGTGAGGATGAATGGAATAAGACGCTTGGCAAAGTCAGGCCCGGAGAAGGGACTGAAGAAAACATGAAAAAATTTTATTCTGCACTCTATCATTGCTACCAGCTTCCGCGTATTGTAAGCGATGTCGATGGAAGTTATCCGGGTTTCGCACAAGACACGCTTATACATAAAGCAGTTGGCTTTGATTACTATGATGATTACTCTTTGTGGGATACATACCGTGCACTTCATCCGCTTATGACAATACTCGAACCTGAAAGAACTCTTCACATGGTGAAGTCGCTGGTTGCCAAAGCGGAACAGGGAGGATGGATGCCGATATTTCCTGCCTGGTCAAATTACACTGCTGCTATGATCGGTGATCATGCGAGTGTTATGATTTCAGATGCATATGCGAAAGGTATAAATGACTTTAATACCGATACAGCTTATTACTACATGCGAAAGAATGCATTCGATCAATCGCCGCCTGAGGAATACATTGACGGGAAAGGGAGAAGAGCACTTGCCAGTTATTTGAAATACGGGTATATCCCGCTGGAGGACAGTGTATGGGATGCTTTTCATAAACGGGAACAGGTATCGAGGACTCTTGAATATGCTTTCGATGATTATGCTTTGGCGCAGTTTGCAAAAGGTATCGGAAAGAATGATGATTATGAGATCCTGATAAAAAGATCTCACAACTGGCGAAATGTCTTTGACAGCCAGACAGGTTTTGTGCGTGGCAGATATGCCGGCGGAAAATGGGTAGACCCTTTTAATCCAAACGTTAAAGCCGGTTTTATTTGCGAGGGTACTCCATTCCAGTATACCTGGTACGTGCCTCATGATATATCCGGACTCATACAAATGATGGGTGGAGAAAAAGCTTTCACCTCCAAACTGGATTCCTTTTTTAAGGGTGGTCATTACTGGCATGGAAATGAACCCGGGCATCAGATACCATATCTTTTCACTCTTGCCGGAGAGGCGGCCAGAACACAGGAAATAGTCCAAAGCATTATAGAAGAAGAGTATGGAACAGATCCGGGAGGATTAAGCGGAAATGAGGATGCCGGACAAATGTCAGCGTGGCTGGTCTTTTCCATGATGGGCTTCTACCCGGTATGCCCGGCCTCAAATCAGTATGTCATTACTACCCCATCATTTGATGAAATAAAGATTTATCTGCCTGATGGAAAATTTTTTCTTATTAGTGCAGTAGGCAGTAAGCCAGGCAGCAAATACATTAGGGTAATTACCAAAAACGGAGGAGTACATCCGTCCAGGCAACTGACACATGACGATATTATGAAAGGAAGCAGGTTTACTTTGCAGATGACCGACAGGCCTGTTCCCATGAAATAGTGATTTATTTTACCTTGACTTTCTTCCTTAAAGAGATAAATTTGCCGTCCCCTGCAATACCCTGAATATTTATCTCATAATCAGATTTATAATCAGAAGTCCAGAATTCAATTTCTGCTTTTCCTTCCCTATCAGGTTTCACTGAAGAGTTCCAGTACAGGGTATTCCTGAAATCAGGAATACGGCTTTTTTTGTTCGCCGGTAAAGCATAGTCAGCTAAAGGGAATGAGCCAGACTGATCAGCTGCTATGTATGGTAATCTGACTGCATAATCCGGAAGAGGGATATTGCTGAAATCGCCAGCCCGGGTAATTACATTAACCAATCCATGAAAGAGGTAATTGCCAACAAAATAGCGTGATTTAACAGCGTCGATCTTTTCAACAAGCTCCGGATCGAGATTAGCAATTATGTCGGGGTCGTGGATTACCACCCCATCAATGAGTAATATTGGCGGTTCGTCAAATACTTTGTTTTCAACGGGATCTGCAATTGTTATTTCGTACTCAGTTTTTTTCTTTTTCAGAAAGACCCCTGGCACCAGTTCAAAAAAAACTTCCTGCATTACCGGGAGTTTAATGTAATCATCCATTAAAAGCTCAACATCCGGTTTCCCGTAAAATCTTTTTATTCCTCCGTTAAACAGGAACGGTTCAGATTTCAACGGTAAATCTTCCGACCGGTATATCTTCATTACCTGGTAGTTTACCCCTAATTTTGAAATACTTTGAGGCGTCTCCTTTAATATTGTGTCGGGAGACAGGGCAATATCAGGGTAAATATTCGAAAATGAACTCTCAATTCTTATTGTATTGTTTCTTTCTACTTCTTCAGGCTGGATTATCAGATCTCTGTTCCTGTTATCAAGCGGAACAGTAAAATCAAAATTTCCGTTTATGTCTGTCAGGGCATACTGAAAAGCTGCAATCTTACCCGGCATCGAGAGAAAAAGGTACTGTTCTCCATCCGGTTTCTGGGTGTTTTTGTTTATCAGCCTTCCATAGATATAATGATTTTCTGACTCTTGTCTGTATTTAATCTTCGGGGCATCACCTGATATTATTGCATCCCAGTTAATCCAGGAGCTTTTTATCGAGGAAAGATATTTATCAAGAGTTTCGGCCGGAATATTATCAATACCTGACCTCAGGAAATCATCAGGGATAACTCCGAACTCCGAACCGAAGATCATATATTCACCAATATCAGGGAAAGCGTTCTCACCCGGTGGAGCTATTGAGACACTTAAATTTTGAGAACCTGTTGGCTGGACTGTTGCTCCTCTGATTGTAATATCAATTAAAAAATTTTCTCTGGTATTAATGCTGTCGGGGGATGTTACAGCAATGAGCTCTGTTTCCTTTAAAGGGGTATAAATAAATTGTTCATTAACAGGCTTTCCTGAAGCATTAAAAAGAGTAATGTGATTTATGCCTGGAATAAGGAGGATACGCGGAAGATCAATAATAATCCTTCCGTCATTCAAGTCTGCTTTTCGCTTAATGTTAATTATACCGTGTGTCTGAACAATAATGTAACACGTATTTCCCTCGCGTGACCTGAAATTTCTGTCAGCATTGATGATCAGTTCAACGCTTTCCGGATTCTGCTTACTGATTTCAACAGTCAATCCGGATATCGGTGGCGACGGATTTTTAGTCCTTTCAGTCTCTAATAACCATTCACCTGTATGATTTGAATTTCTTTTAAAATTCTTGCCGCTGATGGCATTGTAGATAGCCAGTTTCTTGCTGAAGCAGTTTCCGGGAAGAAAGTTTTTCATCCAGTTGGTGTAAGCCCTTATGGTATAATAGCCTGCACTCAAAGTGTCAGAAAGACTCATATACCCGGAACCGGATGCTTTATCGAGACTGATTCTTTTCTGCACCACGGGCCTGTTTTCGGCATTCAGTATTTCAAAATAGACAACCCTGCTTCCGTCTGATGGCTTTGAGCTGCGACGGTCAAAAAGATATGCTGCAAACCAGACGTTTTCTCCGGCAATATATTCCTCCCTGTCGGTATGAACATATATCTCTTCCCGGGGAAATGAATTGCAATATTTCATGAATTTATCAGATAGCATATCCGGAATATTATTCTGTACCTGACCCGAAATACTTAGGTGTAACAGGCAAAATAAAATAAATGCGGAGATCAACCTCCGATATTTCAATTTAAACTGACTGGTATGTATTTTGCTATTTGGCATCGGTCCAGAAATCCGGTTTTATTGTAGTTCCTCTTATGGTACAGTCAGCACATCCTTTAGTATAAGTAATTATTTTAAACCCATTATATGGATCATCAACGATTACCCATACGCTGCTGTTCAGTCCAATGATTGGGTCATTGTAACCAAGAGTATCGGCGGGGCACTCCCGGTAAAGATTTGGAAGTCCCCTAAAAGACTCATCGATATAGATCCTTTTGGATGTTTTTGCTGAAACGCTGAAATAACCGAGAACCTGTTCACCCGGATCTTCAATACAAAATATGTTACCCGGGATTGATGAAGGAACAATATCATACAGACCCCCGACATCCTCTGATATATTCTGCAGTTTCTCCCAGTATGACAATTCATCCGCACTTACCGAAAACTGATTTACCAGGATACTGTACCTTACCTCAAGTCTATCAGTTTCATTTGAAATAAACTTCACGGGCAAACGTGTTACCCTGTCTTCACTGAGAATGGATGTATTTTTAATGTTGATATCACTCGAATTGTTTGTTATCCAGCAGGTTTGGTTAGGAACATAATAGGGAAGCTGGAATTTCCAGGTTTCAACATAATCCCATCTGTAATAATTACATTCTCCCTTCGGATCATAAGCATTAAGATATACCTGACTGCCTTCCTCCAACTGATGATTTTCATCCTTCTCGTGAATGACCACTTTCTCATAATAAAGACTGTCAATGGGTGGGACAGGCCTCATTTCAATTGGTAATGATTCATAGGTATAATGTGTTTCGGTAGCATTATTTGTATTGATATGAAGCGTGTATTTACGTCCCACAACCCCCTGAAATATTGAAGTATCAGTCAGATAGGTCCCTGCTGTATTTGATTCATTAAGATAGAACCTGTTTCCAACATCATCAGTAATGGACACTATGCATCCCTTCAACGGCCTCAATGTTGCAGTTTTTCCCAGCGGCATTGACCTTGAAAGTTTTACCATATTTACCTCCGGCTGATCAGTAATTAATCCTTCAACTACCACCAGGTTAGGATCTTCGTCAGTCTCGGGAAGGAATGGTGTTATACATCCGCTGATTATCAGAAGAATGAATGAAATGGTTATATATATTTTTGATCTCATAACTTTTAAAAATCAAAATTGAAACTCACTGATGGGATAGCCTGCCCGAAGACTGAAAGTTTATAACCACTGATTATTTTATTCATATTTTGAAAATATATGGAATAAACATTTTCTCTGCCCAGCAGGTTGTATACTGAAAAGATCCAGTGAGGATTGGCTATCTTATTTGATCTGAGGTTACCACTGAGCGTCACCGAAAGATCGAGCCGCATATAGTCAGGAATCCTGTATTTGTTTCTGTCGGAATAATGAATCAGCATCTTGTCACCCATATAATAGGTGGCAATAGGATAAGTTATTGGCCTGCCTGTGCTCCAGACATAATTGCCTGAGAAACTGAATCTTCTGGAGAAAAGGAAATTAAATGTCGCAACCAGATCATGAGGCTTGTCAAAGTTAGCAGGAAACCATTCCCCGTTATTTATTATTTCATCACTGAATTTGCCTGTGCTTTTAAGGAAGGTTCTGGAATATGTATAACCAAGGCTCCATCTGATCCTGCCCTCACCTTTTTTCAATGATAATTCAAGTCCATACGCTTTCCCCTTAACATTAGCCAGATCCTTTTCGATATTATCAGCCATTATCAGATTTGTTCCGCCCTTATAATCAAGCATATTCTGTATCTGCTTGTAATACACTTCGAGAGAGGTCTCAATACCGTTATCAAACAGCATCTGGTAGAACCCCAGAGCGACCTGGTCACCTACCTGCGGTTTCAGATAATAATCGGCCAGCTTCCATGTGTCGGTTGGAGAAATGGAGGTGGTGTTGGATAGCAGATGTATGTACTGCCGTGTCCGGTTATAGTTGATTTTAAATGAGCTTCTGGTTGAGGTCCTGAAATTAAAAGAGATCCTGAATTCGGGGCCCCAGTATTTTTTATAAGATTCATTTGATTTAAAATCAAGTGTATCGACCACTGTCGACAGGCTTTTTGTAAAGTCAGGATCATAAACAAACACTGATCTGGGTCCAAATGCAAAGAATGAGGAAATTCTTACACCTGCATTTACCGATATATTATCAGTCAGTATAAATTTATCATCAATATATACCGCAGCCTCAAGAGCCTTTTCCTTCTCAATCGACTTTGGCATAACGAGGGAGGAATCGCTTGCCGGCTGATAGCTTCCCGGCAGGATAGAATACCGGGTCAAATCAAGGCCATAATTAATTTCATTCCTGCCCCTGTACCAGTTGAAATCGGCTTTGAATCCTGTGCTGCTTACTTTGTGTGATAAAACGAACCCTTCCTCGGGAATGCTTTCACTCGATACATCATATTTGTAATTACTGTTATTCAGTGATATTGTCGAGAAGAACCTGCTGTTAAAGAAGTGGCGCCACTTAAGTGCGATGATGTTATTATCGTAATTGTAAACTGTGTCTGAGTTGAACTGGAAAGAATCGTGACTCAGGTATGAAGAAATATCAATCTTGTTGTTTTTATTGATGTCGTAAGTAATCTTGCCATTGAGGTCGTAAAATGAAGCTTTGCTGTTACTTATAAACGGATCATCGATCATCTTCAGTATGTAATTTGAATATGTTGTTCTGCCCGTCAATATATATGTGAGTGTGTCCTTTATAATGGGACCTTCAACCATCAGGTGCGCAGTAATGGGACTGATACCTGCATTGCCTGCAAATTCCTTCCTGTTGCCATCTTTTGATGTGATATCGAGAACAGAAGAAATTCTTCCCCCGTATCGTGAAGGTATTCCTCCTTTATACAAAGTAACATCTCTGATAACATCAGAATTAACAGCTGAAAAGAAGCCGAATAAGTGGGAGGTATTATAAACCGGAGCTCCGTACAACAGTATCAGATTTTGATCGGATGAGCCTCCCCTGACACTGAAACCGGCTGAGCCCTCTCCCACCGACTGGACTCCGGGAATCAACAACACTCCCTTGATAATATCAGATTCTCCCATCGCAGTGGGAAGCAGTTTGAAGGATGTAATGTTGACCTTCTCGACGCCAACTTCGTAGCGTTGAAAAATCACATTCTTTTGAGCCGAAACAGTTGTCTCCTTCAAAGGAATAAGCATGCTGTTCATTTCTATATTCAATTCCCCGGAGCCATACAGGTTTACATTAACCTGCTTTTCTTTCATTCCGATAAAAGAAAAATAGAGTAAATGAACCCCTCGCGGAACACTGATATTATAAAAACCATATTCATTCGAAATTGCTCCTATCGAAAGCTTCTGAATATACACTGTCACACCTGCCACTGGCTCCTTCGAATCCCTGTTTGTAATATACCCCGATATACTCACATTTCCGGTTCTGTACCTTTCAGCAGGGTTCCCAATGTCAACAAAGATGTTTCCCGATAATTTCTGTTTATCCTGTGAATCATAATATTCGGTAGGGGCAAGGTAATTCTGGTCACCCGATTCATGGTCCCGCGAGACTTTAACCGCAAAATTCCTGGTAACCACAACATTCCGTGATTCGTCAATGTAGTAGAAGAGAGATTTATCCCTGAATATAAGGTCCAGAAATTCAGTTAATGAGCTTATTCCCGGATAATCACGGGGACTGAGGTCTTTTACCCAGTCTTCTCTGAAAAAAAATCTTAAGTTTAAACTGGTCTCTGCTTTAACCACAAATTCATTGAAGGAAAGATCTTTATAATCCCATGTGATCTTAAGGTCATCCTGTGCATGCAGCAGAAATGAAAAAAACAAAGTAAGCAGAAGAAGAGGAACCTTCAGTTTCATTTAAAAAATACTAATGTCAGAGTGTATCATAATATTCAATTACAGGCCTAAAGCTCTCAGGATTTTTTCTGGAGAGCTTTAATTTATTGGCTTTTATAAAAGTATGCAGTTGTTGTTTTTTATCTTTAAACAGATTCAGGAATTCCCTTTTTGAATCTACCCTGGATAATACACCATCTTTCTTAACATATATCCTGTTGATCTGATTAAACAAATCATATTTGTTTTCAACAGCAAGCTGTAGTATTTCCTTTCTGTATTTTAC
>Ga0105107_10002164_pt1 | contig 12910 bp, 6 predicted proteins | sample PPLLaktember2015_6_FD_79335 | JGI IMG/M metagenome (GOLD analysis project Ga0105107, IMG submission 79335) | Freshwater sediment microbial communities from Prairie Pothole Lake near Jamestown, North Dakota, USA - PPLs Lake P8 Core (1) Depth... | ecosystem: Environmental > Aquatic > Freshwater >... | reverse complement strand
GCGGCATAGCCCCAGGCAAGCAGGCTGCCGCCGTCGCCGGCGGTGATGTAGTCCGCCTTGGCCGTCAGGTTGAAGGTCGGGCCGGTGATGCCATCCACCATCGCCCACGCCCCGCCTGCCCCCAGCGCGAGGGTCGCGACGAGCGCGTGTCCGAGTCTAAGCAATGTCTTGATCATGTCGATTCTCCTCGAGCGTGCGTCCAGCCGTCAGTTGATGCGGATTTCCGTCATCATTCCCCCGTAGTCCTCGGTGTTGTTGCTGAGGTAGTTGAGGTTCGTGGTGTACAGGAAGTAGGTGCCCGGAGCGACGCCGGCGGTGTCGATGATCACGTCCGCCGCCTCGCCGCCTCCCAGGGTCACCGAGCTGGTGTCGTAGTAGAGATCCGTGCCGCCGGGGCCGCGCAGGATGTGGGCCCCGCTGCCGACCACCTTCATGGGCAGGCCCAGGGCCGTGACGGTGTAGAAGTTGGTGACGTTCAGGTTGGACAGGCGCAGCAGCACCTTCTGCCCAGCGGTGGCGGTGACCAGGGAGCTCACTTTCTGCGACACCTTCTCCTTGCCGGCTTCGGAAACCCCGTTGGCGGGCGGGATCAAGGCGGCCGGGTTCACGGTGTCCGGATAGCCGCGACCGTTCATCATGGCGTACTTGTCCTTCATGTCGGCGAACGGCAGGGGCTGCACGGTCATGCTGGCGTCGTGGAAGGCGGGGTCGAAGGAGCCGAGCTGGATCGGAACTTCCACGTCAAATCCTGTGGATCCATCGCCGTCGTTATAGACGTAGCCGTAGGGGCCACTACTGCCCCCCTCTTTCTTGGCCTTGGTCGCACTGTCCGGATTGGCTAGGGTGCCACCGATACCCGTCCGGTTCTGGATCGGATCGACATACAGGTTGCCCAGCATGCCCATCTGCATGTGCTCGGTGGCCTCCATGTGGCAGTGGTACATGAAGGTGCCCGGCTCCACCAGGTTGTAGTAGTAGGTGATGCTGGCGCCCATGTTGATCCCGACGGAGCCTTCAGGCATGCCGTCGAACACCGGCGCGGCCTGGGGAAAGCCGTGGAAGTGCACGGTGTGGGGGTCGAACAGGTCCGGTCGGTTGACCATGCCGGCGTTGGTCAGGGTGAGGTAGAACTCCTGCCCCTGCTTGAGCGCGATGGTAGGCGCCGGAAAATTGGCGGCGAGCATGCCGGCGTCCATCGCCTGAGCGGGCAGGATGCCGGTCAGATCTGAGAAGCCGAAGATGTATTGCAGGTAGCCATCGGCCATCTTGACGAAGCCGTCGCCGCCGGAGAGGTGCATGCATTTGGCGTTGGGATGATCCGGGTCTGGACTGTCGATCACCGCATCGCCGGCTTTGCCGCCATTGGTGCCGTTGTCGCCCGGACACTGCACGAAGACTGCGCCGTAAGCGGCAGGGGCCAGGCCCCAGGCCAGGGCCACCAGGAAACTCAGGCGGCCAAGCTTGAAAATGGTTTTCATGATTCGCTCTCCTCTGCTGCCGGGTGCCGCCGCAGAGCGGCGGCACCCTCGGGTTCACTCAATTTCGTCAGCACCGGCGTCGGGATTGGTGCTGTCAGCGCTCGGACGCGGGTCGCCGTCCCAGTCGGTGGCCACCCCGGTTCCTGTCGCTCCCAGTCCTTCCGCCGGCGAGCCGTCCTGCAGGTGGTAGTCGCCATTGAGGCATGCCCCGATCGTCGGGCAATCCACTGTTGCCGTTTTGTTCGTCAGCGTCAGTGGCCCGAATCGCACGTCGACGAAGTTGCCGCCTTCGTCCAAGGCTGCGGCCGTAGCGAGGCTGGTGGTCGTCTCGGGGATCAGAATGGTCTGCCTCGGATCAACGTTGTAGTAGTCGGCTACAAACAGCGGGTTTGCAGAACTGTTGCTCGCGTCATAGCCGGTGGTGTCCGTCAGGATGCTGTTAGTGGGGCTGAGTTGTCCCGCCACACCCAGTACCGCCAGGTCGTGATAGACCGGGGCGTTACCCGCGCCGACATTGGGCACGAGGCCGAAGGTTGCTGGCACCGTGGTGTCGTCGATCCGCCAGTAGAACGAGCGGTTGTGCCAGACGATGTTGTTCTTCAGCGTGGGGTTGGAGAACACCTTGTAGGCATCGATGTCATCGTCGTTGCCGAAGGCGTTGGTCAGATCCGCGTTGTGCTTCCGTGACACGATGCCGGCCGGCTGGGGCGTGGACTGGTTCAGGGTCGCGTTGAAGACCTCGCCCACGGTGGCCGTGCTGTCGTTGTTGGCGACGGTGTTATGGATGATATCTACGCGGGCGCTGTCCTCCAGCGAGATGCCGCCGCCAGCCCGCCCGGCCATGTTGTCCACGATGATGTTGTTGTTGAGGTTGACGTGATACCAGAGGTCATCACGATTGCGCCGGCGCTGTACGTCCATGCCGTTGACGGAGCGGAGGCTGATGCCGCCGCCGTCGCCGGCGCCGGCCTGGTTTCCCTGGATCAGGTTGGCCAGCACGTCCACGTCGCCCGCACCTTCGCTCAGCACGTTTGGCGCGATGGGTGCGTTACCACCGATGAAGAGACCGCCGCCATCCACCCCCACCCCCTGGTTGAAGGTCTGGTTGAACACGATAGCGTTGTTGGCAATGGTGCCGCCGTTGCTCAGGCCGAGGTGGCCGATGCCGCCGCCGTCACCCGTCGAGAAATTGCCGCAGATGGTGTTCTCGCGCACCTGGTAGCGGTCGGCACCGGTATAGATGGAAATACCGCCGCCGGCCCCATCAAGCGAGCCGTTCTGGGTGATCTGGTTGTGGTGGATGCTAACGTTGTCGTTCCGGCTGTCGGTGTACCCGGAAGCCTCAGCTTCGTCGAGCAGCGTGGCATGGCCGATGCGAATTCCGCCGCCGTAGGTGCCCTGGTTGCCGGTGATGCGGTTGTTGCTCACCTCCAGGTTTTGGGCGTAGCCGCTGGCGAAGATGCCACCGCCGTGGTCGGCGCCGGTAATGGTGAAGCCGTCGATGCGGGCAACCCGGTTGGGCCTGAACTCGTTTGCATTGCCCGCATTGTTGGCGCCACCGACCACGAGTATGCCGGGGCCTTCCTCGGCACCGAACAGCACGGGTTCGTTGTCCGGTGCGTTGAAGGCGACCTCCTGACCCGGCAGCAGGCTGAATTCCCCGTTAGCCGCGCTGCCATCGAGCAGCGTCCTGAGTTTGTCGCGCCAGTTGGCAAGCTTCTCGGCCGGGGCCTTGACCGCGTTGATGGTGGTGCTGTGGGCACCCCAGCCTTGCAGGCGCACCGGCTTGTGCATGATCACCAGCTCCTCGTAGCGGCCCGGCGGCACCAGGATCAGCGGCGAGCCGCTGTCGGGAGCGGCATCGATGGCGGCCTGGATGGAGCCGCCGGGGGCGACGCGGATGGGATTCGGTCCGCCCACGGTGAGGGTGAGGCCCATGATGCTCTGCCGCGTCGGGCTGTTTGGCAGACTGACGTCCATGTCGCGCTCGACCATCAACTGTCCAGTGGTCGTGGCGCCAGTGGTCACGCTACGGGGCACGCGCACGACGATGAGACCGTCGCTCCAGGAGACAACCGGCAGCGAGGTCCCGTTGAAGGTTACTTTGCCATCACCTTGGGCCGCGCCAAAGCCGTAGTTGCGCAGGATGGTTGCAGGCGTCGCTGGCGTGCCGTCATATGCCGGATTAGGCACGCTTACCATGCCCGCCGATGTGATATGCAGTCTCGGCTGCGTATTGGTGTTGGTCGAGTTTGCCGGCCGCGGCACCCAGGGTCCGTTCAGACTGGCACCCCCTGCACCGGCACCCGGTGCGTGTCCATCCACAGAGGAGATCACAGGCGTGGCATCGCGGAATTCGCAGTCCAGGGGATATTGCCCCGGCCCGGCGAAGGCAGCGATCGGCACCACCGGCGTATCCAGATAGGTAGTCTTGCCCGGCATGTACTGGAAGGTGTAGCAGAACTGGCTGTACTGCCGGTTGTAGTGCGGGTCAACGGAGCCATCGGGCAGGATGGGCGAGTTCATGCAGGCGGTCAGCATGTTGGGCGACACGCCGGAAGGCATGGGCAGGTTCATCGAGAAGGTCGATGGCACCAGGGCGTTGAAGGTGCCGTACTGGTCGGCGTACACCCGGGAAATCTCGCGCCCGGTCCAGTCGCGGATGGCCACCGGGAGGAAGGGCGGCGCGTGCTTCTCGCCGAAGGTCGGGGCGTTGGGGTCGAACTCGTTCGCCGTGTCGTCGAGGATCATGCCGACGATATGCGCGGCCACGGGCACTTCGGTGAACATGAAGAAGTTGGCGGCACCGTTCTGGCGATCCTGCAGCACTACCTGCTTGCGGTCGCACAGCGGCCGGTTCTGGTTGGCGTACGCCGAATCCACGGCCTGGTCAGGGAACAGGGACAGGTAGGGTGGGACCTTGCGGCCGGGAATGCCGTCTGGCGGGATGTCCAGATCGTCCAAGTTGGCGCACTCAACCGGCAAGGCCAGCGGGATGGGGGTGTATTCGTCGCCGAAGTCGACGTTCTTGTCCTCTTCCTTGACGTGCTCGTAGCCGGGTGGCGTGATCGCCTCGACGATATAGGTGCCGGCGGGGATATCGTTGAAGGCGTAGCCGCCGTCGAACACGCCGGGGCGCACCTGGTTGAAGTTGCGCAGGCCGTCGAAGCAGTAACCGGGAGCGACGGTTGTCATCTGGTTGTCGCCCTGGCAGTCGCTGGGAAGGTTGTCATCGAAGCTGTCGGTGGTCACGACCTGGAGGGCGTCGCCCCGGTCGAAGATACCGTTGCTGTTGCGGTCGATGTCCTCTGCGCCCTTGGCCGCAGTCGGAGGGCTGTCGCTCCAGCCGAAGGGCCAGTTGTCGACGTCAGCCAATTGCACGCCGGCAATGCTGTTGATGTCGTCGACGAGCTTGTCGCCATTGGTATCCCGGTACAGGTTGACCTGCACCCGCGGGATGCCGGGTTCCCAGAACTCGGCCGCGGCCATGCGGGGGTCGTCCTCGGCGCGGGTCGTCGCGTACTGGACGATGCCGGAAATGCCGCCGTTCTGTCCCGGGGCGTACTGGACCTTGCCCCACTCGATCACGCTGGTCTGACCCAGGAAGCCCTGGAAGGCCTGGGTGAGGACCTGGCCGGCCTCGGTGCGGTAAGGCGCGCCGGCGTTCTCCGACTGCGGCTGGGGACTGAGCTTGCCGCCGTAGGACCAGGGCTCGGCCTCGTCGATCGCGCCGCCGCCGTCGACCGCAATGGTCGCGCCGGTCGCCTTGAAGCGGGCGAAATCCACCTCGGCGATCAGCCAGTTGAAGAAGGGGAAGACCTCGTCGAAGGGCACATAGCCGTCCAGGTCGGTGGGAAAGGACTGGTAGATGCTGCCGTCGCGGAAGCGCAGGTTGACCGCCTGCTCGGGCATCATGAAGGTCTCGTTGTCGTCGCGGAAGCCGTCCTGGTCGGTGTCGTAGAACACCACGCTCTCGATGCGCGAGTACCAGTAGAACACCGGCACCTCCTGTAGGGCGACCTCGGCCGTGTTGGCCGGGACGGTGACGTTGAGGGTGGCGAAGATGACGTCCAGGTACTCGTCCCAGACCACTAGCTGGTAGTCGCCGGCGGGGACGTTGGGGATGGCGAAGCTGCTGTCCGCGTTGCAGGGGCCCGCGTAAAGGCCCTGGCCGCCCACGAGCTCATTCAGCCCGACGCGGCAGTTGGGGATGGGATGGCCGTTGTAGAAGGCGTAATCCGGCGGGCGCGAGTTGTGCAGGTTGACCACGGTGCCGGTGATGGTGGCGCCACCCGTTGTGGGCAGGTCGCTGAAGTCCTGCACGAAACCGATGAACACATGATGTCCGGGCGGGCCGAATTCCTGGAAGAAGGAAGGCTCATTGGCCTTCACCCAGGCGTCGATGGTCTTGGTGCCCTCGATGGTCGATGTCTGGTGCCAGTTGGAGCCAGCCGGCGGCACGATCTGGATGCCGTATTTTCCGGGCGGCAGGTTCTTGATCAGCAGGGTGCCGTCGGCGCCGGTCTTGAGCGTGCTGTCGCCCGTGGTCAAGAGGGCGCCGGTCGTGGGATCGTAGGTGCTACCGAGCGGGTTGCCGTAGGCATCCTGGGTCACCTGGCCACCGGAGATTCCGTAGGTGCCGCCGGGCTCGAACAGCAGTACGCTGAAGCCGCCCAGGCCCTCTTCCTGCGGCAGGTCGGGGGCGTTGTTGATGGGCTGGTTGTCCTTGAAGGCGAAGACCGAGATCTGCGCGGTGGGGATCGGCGCGGGGTTCACCGTTACAGTCACCGAGGTGTCACCTGGCTTCACCGCAGCGCCGCCCATCTGGTAGTCGCTGTTGGGCAGAACCGAAACGTAGTAACGCTTGTTGGCGTCGAGAGCGATCGTCGGACTGGCCGACGTGCCCTTGCCTACGACGGGCATGTAACTGGTGTGGAAGCTCAGCGACAGATCGCGGCCCGGCTGTGCCGGCGTGAAGTCGACGTCCTTGGTGGCGTCTTCTTCCACCAGCCAGCGGAAGGGCACGGTGATGGGCTTATTATCCGGGCCAACCACATTGATGGTCAGTGCCTGGGCGTTGTGGGCGTTGCAAACGCCTGCCAGCAACAGCAGCGTCAGCAACAGGTGCCACAGACTTGCATGGCTGAATTGTTTCAAGGTCTCGATTTTCATCACGCCCTCCCCTGCTCTATCAACACACTCGGAGTCCACACGGGTCATCGCCCCCACGACGGGGCGAATCTCCCTGATCGCAGGTTAGTGAAGCTGCGACAAATCGACACCGGGGCGAAACCCGCAGGCCATGGCGGTTGATCCTGCATTCGCGGGGCGGGTTTCACGGTAGGAAGCACGGCGAAAGTAGACCGACGCTACAGCGGACAGGGAATCAATTCAGGATCTGAAACCCGGGCAGCGGCAACGACTGCGGGCGCGATGTTTCCTTGCGGCAGCCGGCGGAACCCGGTATGCAAGGACGTCAAACTACGGTGTTCCACTACTGCGTAATACACGCGATGCCCCACTGGTCGCCGGAAGTGTCTATGTTCAAATGGTCTTCCGCCGACCCCATTAGCGTCGGCACAAGAGCGCGTGAATGTCCCCGGCGACCGCGGTGCGGGGTCGGCAGCGGGAAGCGCGCCGGGAGGCTCATGCGATGAAGCACACAGATTCCGGATCCCTCGCCGTGAGGGACCATCGTTCCATGCGACGGAACAGCTTGCTGAACCTGGCACTGGCCGCCCTCGCCTGCTCGGCGTTCGCCGTCCATGCGGCCATCCCAAGCGTCGTCTTCAAGCCCGCCACATCCTTCGACCTGCGATCCGGTGGCGTCGGGAATCGGATCGCTGTCGCTGATTTCGATGGCGACGGCAATCTCGACCTGGTGACGACGCCCGACCTGTTCGCGCCGGAGTCGTTTCCCAACGTCGACGGCGTCACCCTGCTGTACGGCGACGGCCAGGGGGCATTCCCCGAGGTGAGCGGCTTCCTCGCCGGCGAATACCTGACGGATATCGAGACTGCCGATTTCAACGGCGACGGCATCGCCGACTTGCTGACGACGGAAGGCTTCGACGGATCTGGACAGAGCGTGCCGGTCGGCCTGTGCCAAAGTGCAGGCCCCCGGGTGCCGGTTTTTCTGGGGTCGGCCATCGGCACCTTCACGCAGCAGTTGCCCTGCCTCTACGCGGGCCGCCGCCCCGGGGCCGCCGCCACGGGCGATTTCGATGAAGACGGCATAAGCGACCTGGTGGTGACGATCTCGAGCTACGACACCAACGCGCTGGACAGGGACACCTATTTTTTTTCGGGAAAAGGCGACGGCAGCTTCGCCACCGGCCAGGTATTCCTCACGGAAAAGTCCAACCATCTCTCCGCCACCGATTTCAACCGCGACGGACACCTCGACCTCGCCATGCCCGGCCGGGTCTATCTCGGCAGCGGGCGCGGCACCTTCGCGGCCGGTCCGGTGGCGGGCGGCGGCGAAGCAGCGGGCGACGTCAACAACGATGGCATCCCGGATCTGGCGGCGCTGGGGACGAACAACCTGTACAACCCGACCGACGATGTGGTCCGTGTGCGTCTGGGGCAAGCCGACGGTGGCCTCGTCGACTTCGGCGCACCGCTGCCCACCGGCGCAAACCCCAACATCGAGTCCCACCCGGTCGCTGTCGCCATCGCCGACCTCAATGGCGACGGCTACGGCGATGTCGTCGTCGTCAATCGCGAGACCGACGATGTCGCGATCCATCTGCGCGACCCGGCCGGAACTTTCCACTCCCGCCAGAATGTATCCACCGCGGCCCTGGCGCAGAACGGCACGGTCAATACCAGCCCCAGGGGATTGGCGATCGCCGACTGGAACAGAGATGGTCACCTCGACATCGTGGTATCGAATTACAACCCGTCGGCGGACGGCACGCCGAACGACGGCACGGTGACGGTGCTGATCCAGGACGCTGCGTCCCGGCCGGCGGCGGCAGATGACAAGGCTGTCACGCCCGAAAATACCGCGGTGCTGATCGACGTCTTCGCCAACGATTACGACGCCGGCGGCGCGCTCGATGCGGCATCGATCGAGGTGGTCCGAAACCCTGCGCACGGCACGGCGGCCAACAGCGGCGGTGGCAAGTTCACCTATACCCCGTCAAGCGGCTTCGCCGGCGTCGACGACTTTACTTATCTCATTCGCGATACCGCTGGCGTGGCCTCCAACGTCGCCACGGTCTCGGTGATCGTCAAACGCGCCAACAAGTTGCCGGTCGCCCGCGACGACAGCGCTGCGACGCTCTCCAATTCCGCGGTCACCATCGACGTCCTCGCCAACGACAGCGATCCAGACGGCAGCCTGCTTCCAGGCACCGTAGTGCTAACGTCGCAGCCTGCGAGCGGCAGCGCGAGCGTCGATCCGGCAGCCGGCGCGGTGACCTACCAACCCGCTGCGGCCGGAAGCTACAGCTTCGGCTATTCGGTGCAGGACGATGGCGGCGCCTCGACCAACGTCGCCACCGTGAACGTGTCGGTCACCGCGGCGAACACGGCCCCGATGGCGGCGAACGACAGCGTCACGACGGCGTCTGGCACCCCGGTGGTGATCTACGTGCTTGCCAATGACAGCGACCCGGACGGCGACACCCTCGACCGGACCAAGCTCGCCATCACCAGCGCGCCCGCTCACGGCGGCGTCGCGATCAACAAGACCACGGGCGGTATCACCTATACGCCGGCCGCCGGCTACAACGGCCCGGACTCTTTCGCCTACACGGTGAAGGACATCCGCGGCGCGACGTCCAACCCCGCCACCGTCACGATCAACGTGACGCCGGTGAACCTGGCGCCGGTAGCGACGAACGACAGTGCAACGGCCATCATCAAACTGAGCAGGTCAGGCGGCTGGCTGCGCCGGCTATCGCTGCGACCGTTGCCCGTGACGATCAATGTCCTGGCCAATGACAGCGATGCCGGGGGCGCGCTCGATCCGGCGACGGTGACGCTGGTGACGCCGCCGGCGACCGGCACGGCAACGGTGAATTCGAGTACCGGTGCGATCACTTATCTTCCGGCGCCGAACTCATTCGGCACGTTGTCCTTCAGCTATACGGTCAAGGACAACGTCGGCGCAGTGTCGGCCCCGGCCACGGTCACGATTACGGTAAGAGTGGTGAAGCCACGCAGGAGCTTCTGGTGAGCGTTTACAGCAGCCGGTTCCGCCCGCGCAAGGATGCGCGACAGGCCGGCAGCGGCTCAGTGCCGGGTCTGCTTCGAGTGTATCGAATTGACGATCGCCACCAGTTGGGTATGGCCCATCGGCGTCAACGGCACGCAGTGGTCGAGACCTGTTTCAAGGATGGCTTCCCTGAAAGCTGGCACCACCTCGTCGGCCATGCCGATCAGTGCCGCCCGCGGGATCATGGCCCGGATTCGTCGGATCAGCTCGACGACGGGGACGCCCGGCATGGCGAGTTCAAGAAGCACCAGATCCGGATTCAGCGCGGCCACGTGCCGCAGACCCGTCTCCGCGTCCGCGGCCCCTTCCACGATCATGACCGGCCAGTGGATGGCCAGCAGCATGCTGATCTGCTTTCGGTAAAGCGCATCGCTGACGATGCTCAGGGCGACGAAGTGCGTCCTCAGCCAGGACTCGATCAGCCCGACGATCTCCGCTTCGGTCGATTCGCCCTTGACCATGAAATGGTCGGCGCCGTTGTGAAACGCCGCGTCCCGATATTCGAGAATGTCGTAGCTGGTAATGACGCAGACCATCGAGTTGACGAACAGTGACTTGATGGTCCTGGTCAGGTCGAGCCCGTTGCCGTCGGGTAGCCGGACATCGACGAAAATGAGGTCAAAGCGCTGGGATAGTCCGTGGCGGATGGCCTCCTCCCCGTCGGCTGCCTCGGCGATGTGCATCAAGGGGAACCGTCCGGCAAGCAGATTGCGCAGTGACTGTCGATACGACGCGTTGTCTTCGACGATAAGGGTATTCATGAGCGACAGCTCCGAAAATCGACCCGGAGACGACCAATCTAGCCTGCGGCTTGCAGGGGACCTATACGGGTTTCTCCGCAAAACGCGTTGCGGCTCGCTGTAGATGACTAGAGCCCTGCCTGGTAGCGCTGGTAGTAGTCCAGCACCCGTGGGACGTATTGCAGGGTTTCACCATAGGGGGGAACGCGGTTGCCGTATTTCATCACCGCATGTTCGCCGGCGTTGTAGGCCGCGAGTGCCAGACTGGTATCGTTGTTGAACATGCGCAGCAGGTCCTTCAGATAGCGTGCACCGCCATTCAGGTTTTGCCTGGGATCAAACGAATCGGCCACCCCGTAACGTTTCGCGGTCTGCGGCATCAGCTGCATCAGGCCGGCCGCACCTTTGCTGGACACGGCTTTCGGGTTGTAGCTCGATTCCACCGAAATTACCGCGTGGAGCAGAGCACTTTCGAGGCCATGGGTGCGGGACACCTCCTCGACAACTTGGTCGTAACCGGCCTTTCTAGCAGGTCCGGTCCTGTTCTTGCGTGCCGCAGTAGCGGGCGCTGCTGCGGCAGTCGCCTGCTGCGGTGCCGCGATCAAGACCGTATAGCGCGCATCCGTCGGCACATTGCTCAGCGACACCGCTCCATCGACATCGGTATAGGCGTAAATGTCGCCCCATGCCGGCGCGGACAGCCCGTTCGCCAGCAGCAATGCGCTTGCAAGTTGTTTTAGCTGCATCATCCGCCCAGACTAGGCAGCACACCGCGGAGGATCAATACACGGAACACTGTAAGTTGCCGCAACCGCTTGGCTACGCGCTTCTCCGCGACGCACTTGCGCTGCTCGATTCACTTGGGCTATTTTGAAACATCGCCGCGCACGGATGAGGGTTCCTGTGTTCAAGTTGCTGCGCTTTTACTCGATAGCAAGCCTGGCTGCCGTCCTTGTCACGGCAGTGCTGCTAGCCTGGCTTTACCGGCAGGTGGCGATATCGGGCATTGTCCAGCTGGCCGAGCGCACCAACATGACCTTGGCGAACGCGGCCATGAACCCGATCAAGCCGGTGCTCTTCGAGTACCTCGACACCGCTGCGGACTTCGGTCGGGGCAGCGCCACTCCGCCACCGCTGCCGCCTGAACTGATCAATTCGATCAAGGCGCTGATGCAGGACCGGACCGTGGTCAGAGTCAAGATCTTCAACCGCCACGGTGTCGTTGTCTTCTCCACCAAACCGTCGCAGATCGGCGATGACCAGAACCCCAATGAAGGTTTCAATATTGCGATCAACGGTGGCGTTGGCAGCTCCCTTATCTACCGCGACACCTTCAACGCCTTCGATCGCGCGACCGAAGAAGACAACCTGATGCAAACCTACCTGCCCGTCCGGGCCAGTCCGGCCGAACCGATTCACGGCGTATTCGAGCTTTACACCGATGTGAACAGGCTGGTGCATCAAACCGAGCGGACCGAGTTCATCGTCGTGACTGGCTCCGTCCTGATCCTGTCGCTCCTGTATGGCACCCTGATCCTCATCGTGCGCCGGGCGAACAAGACCATCGAACTGCAGCAGCGGACCATCAGTGAGCGCACCGAAACCCTGGAGCTACTCTCTGCGCAGATGCTGAAGAGCGAGGAAGCGAACAAGCAGAAGCTGGCGCTCGAGTTGCACGAGGGGCTGGCGCAAACCCTGGCAGCGCTCAAGCTCAAGGCTGAAAACGGCAAGCAGGACCATGCCGACGACGCGACCGCCGGATCGGCGCAATCGATCATTCCGGCGTTGCAGGAGGCTATCCAGGAAGTCAGGACGCTCGCAACGGACCTGCGGCCGTCGAGCCTGGATGACCTGGGGCTGCTGCCGACGATCAACTGGCTTTGCCGCGAACTTGAACAGCGCCATCCGGACATCCGCATCGAACGGCACATCGCCCTGCAGGAGCAGGACATCCCCAAGCCATTGAAGGCCATTCTCTACCGTGTCATCGTGTCCGTGCTCAACGACCTGGCGCAGCATACCCGATCGGGTTCCGTCCATCTCGGCCTTTGGCTGGACGGCGACACGCTCACCCTGCTGATCGATGACACGGCGGCCGAGGCCCTCGACACGACGGCCGTTCCCATGGCAAAAATCGATCCGCGATTGCGCGCGGGATTTGCCCGGATGGAAGAGCTGACGACCTTGTCGGGCGGAACATTCAGCGCATCGGCGCATAGCGGTGGCGGGACCGCCCTGCGCGCCTCATGGCAAGTCTAAGGTTGCGCTGAAAGTCAGCCGCCGCCGTCTGGCGGCTCACCCGGCCATGAATCCCCGACCTTTTGTTCGTTGCCGGCATCCGCGCGCTGGTTGGCCCATCGCTGACCCCGGGTCGACCACGATGCGTCAACAGATCCGGCCAACGACGACGCAGCCGTGGTCCCGGCTCGCGCCTAATACCTGAGCAGATACTGGCGCATCATTTCGTG
>Ga0105107_10002163_pt1 | contig 12911 bp, 14 predicted proteins | sample PPLLaktember2015_6_FD_79335 | JGI IMG/M metagenome (GOLD analysis project Ga0105107, IMG submission 79335) | Freshwater sediment microbial communities from Prairie Pothole Lake near Jamestown, North Dakota, USA - PPLs Lake P8 Core (1) Depth... | ecosystem: Environmental > Aquatic > Freshwater >... | reverse complement strand
TGCTGTTGCTGCTGTTGCTGCTGTTGCTGCATTCGCTGCATGTACAGGGCTTCGAAATTCATCGGCGCGAGGACGACCGGCATGAATCCCGCGCGCGTCGCGCAATCCGATACGACCTCGCGAAGATAGGGGTAGAGAATGTTGGGGCAGCCGACACCGAGCACGACGTCCATGTCCTCCTTGCCGAGGTTGCGGATCTGGAAGATCCCCGCCTGTGTCACCTCGATCAGGAACAGCGTCTTCTCGCCGACCTTGGCGGTCACGGTCGCTGTCAGGAAAGCTTCGAACACACCGTCGCCGATCTGGGCCGCGCCGTTCTGGATCTGCAGGTCGACCTGGGGCTGCTCACGCTCGAGAAAGATCTGCGGTGCATTCGGGATCTCGACCGACAGGTCCTTCACGTAGAGCTTGTCGATCGTGAACACCGGTTGAATGGGCTCGCTCATGAGGACTCCTGGGGAAAGTCCGAGATGGTACCGCATTTCACCCGCGCGCCGAGGCATCGGGTGGCGGGAGCGTTCAGCGGGCCCCGGTAGGCCCTAGCGTGCGCACGGCGCGGCACGCGAACAACCCCGACCGGTCGTGGCAAGCCGCCAATGGGCTTCGAGGGACCGGCTCAGTCGCTCAACAGCCGATCAAGCTCGCCGGCGTCGTTCAGGGCATACAGGTCGTCGCAACCGCCGACGTGGGTCGTGCCGATGTAGATCTGCGGCACGGTGCGACGCCCCGTGCGCTCCATCATTTCCGAGCGACGCGCGGGATCGAGGTCGACACGGACCTTCTCGATCTCCTGCACGCCCTTTGCGCGCAGTAGCTGCTCGGCGCGAATGCAATAGGGACACACCGCGCTTGCGTACATCAAGACCTTGGCCACGAACGACTCCGATCTGCGGCGCGTCGACCGCGCCTACTTCTCGAGCGGCAAGCTGGCTTGCTGCCAGCCGAGAATCCCGCCTTTCAACGAAAACACCTCTTGAAAACCGTTCTTGCGAAGCGCACTGCATGCGGCGATGGAACGGCTGCCGCTGCGGCAGCTCACGATGACGGGACGCTGCTTGAACTTCTCGAGCTCCTTGACCCGCTTTTCCAAGTCGGCGGCCGGCACGTGGCGCGCGTTCGGAATATGGCCCGACTCGAACTCGGAGGCGTCTCGGACGTCGAGCACGAGCGCGTCTCGCCGATTGATGAGCTGGACCGCCTGCTGCACACTCACCTCCTTGCCCCCGGCGGTTGCCTTCTGGATCATCGGCCACAGAAGCATCCCGCCGCTGATCAAGCATACGGCGACCAGAAAGATGTTGTTCTGCAAAAAAACGAAGATATCGGGTTGCATAGTTTCGGTTGCTGCACTAAGGATGGAGGCGCCCGGCGGGGGCTTCCCGCGAGTCGCCAAGGCCAAACAGAACTACTTGATTTCTCGCTGCAAAGGCGCCGCAGAATAGCATAGAATGGCGCCCTTGCCGATGGCTCGCGGGCGGCTGCGGCAAGCTTGCCACGGTCCGGTGCAGCGGCTTTCGCCGCCCGGAGGCGCCCGACGTTGAACCTTGCCGTCGGAGCTGCGCTCTTCCGATCATGGACGTCACCCCCGTACTTCTCATCATCCTGGACGGCTTCGGCTACCGCGAGAACGGCGCCGACAATGCGATCCACCGCGCCCGCAAGCCCAACTGGGATCGCTATTGGTCGAGTTTCCCGCACACCACGATCAACGCCTCCGAGCTGCACGTCGGCCTGCCGCCCGAGCAGATGGGCAATTCCGAAGTCGGTCACCTCAACATTGGGGCGGGGCGGGTGGTATTCCAGGAGTTCACCCGCATCGAGCTCGCCATCCGAAACGGGGAGCTCGGCAAAAACGCGGTGTTGGCGAAGGCCGTGGAATCCGCGCGAGACCGCGGCTCTACGCTGCACGTGCTGGGACTCGTCTCGCCGGGTGGCGTGCATAGTCACGAGGATCAGATCTTCGCCCTCATCGACATGGCCGCGGCAAGCGGTCTGCAGAAAATCTGCGTTCATGCCTTCCTCGACGGCCGGGACACGCCCCCGAAGAGCGCCGGCGAGTCGTTGCGAAAGCTCGAAGCGCGTTGCGCCGCCCATCCGGGCGCGAGCATCGGATCGATCTGCGGGCGGTATTTCGCGATGGACCGCGACAAGCGCTGGGAGCGCACGGCCGCCGCCTATCGACTGCTCACCGCGGGCAGCGCGGACTACCAAGCGCCTGACGCGATAGCTGGCCTGGAAGCCGCCTATGTCCGAGGCGAAAGCGATGAGTTCGTCAAGCCGACAGCAATCCGTGTCGGGAACGCGCCGGCGCGCAGGATCGAGGACGGCGACGCAGTGGTATTCATGAACTTCCGCGCCGACCGGGCGCGCCAGCTCACGCGCGCCTTCACCGATCCGGGCTTCGACGCCTTTCAGCGCGCGGTGCGCCCCGCACTTTCGTACTACTGCACCCTGACGAGCTACGGCGAGGAGTTCGATCTTCCGGTTGCCTTCGCGCCGCAGACGGTCGCCAAGGGGTTCGGTCAGTACGTCGCCGATCTGGGATTGCGTCAATTGCGCATCGCCGAGACCGAGAAGTACGCGCACGTGACCTACTTTTTCAACGGCGGCGTCGAGGCTCCCTACCCCGGCGAAGAGCGTATCCTGGTGCCCTCGCCCAAGGTGGCGACGTACGATCTCAAGCCCGAGATGAGCGCCATCGAAGTGACCGACAGGCTGGTCGAGGCGATCCACAGCCGCCGCTTCCACGCCATCATCTGCAACTACGCCAATGCCGACATGGTGGGCCACACGGGTAATCTCGATGCCGCCACGCGGGCGATCGAAACGCTCGACCAGTGTCTCGGTCGGGTGATCGAAGCGATGCGCGAGTCCGGGGGTGAAGTGCTCGTGACCGCCGATCACGGCAATGCCGAGATGATGGCGGATCCGAAAACGAACCAGGCGCATACGGCGCACACGACCAACCTGGTGCCGCTGCTCTATGTGGGCCGCAAGGCCGAGGTCGCCGACACCGGGGCGTTGAGCGACATCGCCCCGACGCTGCTCGCCATGATGGGACTCCCTCAACCGACCGAGATGACCGGCAAATCCCTCATCAACTTGAAGTGATTGGACTCGCACGCATCGGCCTGGCGTTACTGCTGCTCGCGAGCTCGGCCGCGGGATCCGCGCCGGCGCCCAGTGAGGAGCTCAAGGCGCTGCGCGCGAAGCTGGAGGCCCTGAAGCAGGACATTGCGCGCAACGAGGGCTCGCGCAGCGAGGCGGCCGACGCGCTGAAGTCCTCCGAGCAGGCCATTTCCGAGGCGAACCGCCGCCTGACTGAACTTGCCGCCTCCCGGCAGGAAATCGACAGCCGACTCTCCGAATTGCGCGAACAGCGCCAGGCGCTCGAACAACGCCTGAGCAAGCAGCAGGCGCTCGCCGCTCGCCTGATCTACCAGCAATATACCCGGGGAGGGTACGCCTCGCTGCAGGTGCTCGCGAGCGGGCAGAATCCCAATGACGTGGCGCGCACCGGCGTCTACCTCGAGTACATCGCCCGGGCCCGGCGTGCCGTGCTGGACGGCCTGCGCAATGACGTCGAAGCGCTGCGCGTCGTTACTGAGGAATCCGCCCGCCGCCAGCAGGAACTGATCGACGTCCAGGATCAGCACCTCGCCGAGCGCAGGCGCCTTGACGAAGAACGCAACAATCGGCAAAAGGTGCTGGCGAGTGTATCCGCGCAGATCGAGCGCCAGCGCCGCGAAGCCGGCGCACTGGCGCGCGACGAGCGCAGGCTCAGCAAGTTGGTCGAGGATCTCCGCAAGATGCTCGCCGCGCGCAAGCCCGCCCCCCGCGCACCGCCCGCCGAGCCGGCGCCGCGCTCAGGCCAGGGCAATACCCTCTTCGAGCAACTGAAGGGACGCCTGCAGATGCCCGTGCGTGGGGAACTCGTCGGCCGCTACGGGAGTCCACGTTCGGATAGCGGGCTATCCTGGCGCGGCCTGTTCATTCGGGCGCCCGCCGGACGCGAGGTCAAAGCCGTCGCTCCGGGCAGGATCGTGTTCGCCGACTGGCTGCGAGGCTTCGGCAACCTGCTCATTCTCGATCACGGCGACGGCTTCATGAGCTTGTACGGCAACAACGAAGCGCTGCTGGGCCGCATCGGCGACTCGGTGCGCGGCGGCGACACGGTCGCAACCGTGGGATCGAGCGGCGGGAACACGGCCGCCGGTTTATACTTTGAATTGCGGCACCAGGGTAAGCCTTTTGACCCGATGAGTTGGTTGAATCTCAAGTAGCCTGACAGTTCGCGAGCGCGCGCGGCGGGAGTGATTGCATGTTCAGTAAATGGCGGCAGATCGGTTTGATCACAGTCGGGATCGTCGTCGGCGTGATGATCAGCCTCAACTATTCGGCGGTGGCGCAGCGATCGTTGACGCCGCTGCCAGTGGAGGAGATGCGCGCTTTCACCGACGTCTTCGAGGCCATCAAGCGCAACTACGTCGAGCCGGTCGAGGACAAGAAGCTGTTCACCGAAGCGATCAACGGGATGCTGACCGGGCTCGACCCGCATTCGGCCTACCTCGATCAGGACGCGTTTCGCGAACTGCAGGTCGGAACCCAGGGCGAGTTTGGCGGGCTGGGCATCGAAGTCGGCATGGAAGACGGCTTCGTCAAGGTGGTCGCGCCGATCGACGACACACCCGCCGCCCGTGCCGGGCTCAAGCCCGGCGACCTCATCATCAAGCTCGACGATACGGCCGTGAAGGGCATGTCGCTCAACGACGCGGTCAAGCGCATGCGCGGCAAGCCGAACAGCAAGATCACCCTGACCATCGTGCGCAAGGGCGAGCCGGCGCCGTTTCCGGTGACGCTCGTGCGCGCGATCATCAAGATCCAAAGCGTCAAGTCGAAGCTGATCGAGCCCGACTACGGCTACGTGCGCGTCTCGCAGTTCCAGGAGCACACCGGCGAGACGCTCGTGAAGGCCGTGGACGGCCTGTACAAGCAGAACCAGCGGGCACTGAAGGGCCTCATTCTCGACCTGCGCAATGATCCCGGGGGGCTCCTTAACGGGGCAGTCGCCGTCTCGGCGGCGTTCCTGCCGCAAAACGCGCTGGTCGTCTACACCGACGGGCGCACCGAGGACGCCAAGATGAAACTCAATGCGAGCGGCGAGTATTACCTGCGCGGGCGGGCACGCGAGGACTATCTGCTGAAGCTGCCGCCGGAGGCGAAGTCGGTGCCGATGGTCGTGCTCGTCAACGGCGGCTCGGCTTCGGCCTCCGAGATCGTCGCCGGCGCCCTGCAGGACCACAAGCGGGCCGTGATCCTGGGCACCCAGACCTTCGGCAAGGGCTCGGTACAGACCATCATGCCGCTCGGCAACAACACGGCCATCAAACTGACGACCGCGCGCTACTACACACCGAGCGGACGCTCGATACAGGCCAAGGGGATCACACCCGATTTCATCGTCGAGGACCCCTACAATCCGAGCGAGCAGAGCACGCGCATGCGCGAAGCGGATCTCGGACGGCATCTGCTGAACGACCGGGAGAAGGGTTCGGAGCCCCCGGCCGTCACGCCGGAAGGGGGCACCGAACCCTCGGAGAGCAGCCTGCAGCCGAAGCCGCGTCCCAAGCCGAAGCCGCTCGCGCCGGGTGAGATCGTCTCCAAGGACGACTTCCAGGTGAATCAGGCCCTGAATCACCTGAAGGGACAGCCGGTGCTGGCGAAGGCGCCGCAGAGTTAGCGCTCGCGACCCAAGCGAAGACGCCCGGCCTGCCCGGGCGTTTTCGTTACGGCCGGGGCGAGAACTTACCTCGCACAGATCTGGCGGGCCTGCCCGCAGGCCCCGTCGAAAGCCGAGACGACCGATGGACGACGATCAGCTCCTGCGCTACAGCCGCCACATCCTGCTGCCGGAGATCGGCGTCGAGGGCCAGGAACGGCTGCTCGCGAGCCACGCGCTCATCGTAGGGGCCGGAGGCCTCGGCTCGCCGGCGGCGATCTATCTTGCCGCTGCGGGCGTCGGCCGCATCACCTTGTGCGATGCCGACAGCGTCGACCTCACCAATCTCCAGCGCCAGATCGCGCATCGAACGGCCTCGGTGGGGCGCCCGAAGGTCGCATCGGCCAAGCAGACGCTGCTCGAACTCAACCCGGGCATCGAGGTCGCCGCCCTCGAGGAGCGCCTGGACGCCCCGGCGCTGCTCGAGCACGTGCGGGACTGCGACATCGTGCTCGACTGCTGCGACAACTTCGCCACCCGGCACGCTGTCAACCGGGCCTGCGTCGCGCACGGGGTCCCGCTGGTGTCTGGAGCGGCGATTCGCTTCGACGGCCAGGTGAGCGTCTTCGACCTGCGCTCTGCCGAGAGTCCCTGCTATGCGTGCCTGTTCGCCGAGGACGCGCAGTCCGAGGAAATGCGCTGCGCGGTCATGGGCGTGTTCGCGCCAGTTACCGGCATCATCGGCACCGTCCAGGCGGCCGAAGCGATCAAGCTGCTGACGGGCACGGGGACCACGCTCAACGGCCGGCTCCTGCTGCTCGATGCGCTCAGCATGGAGTGGCGAACCATGCGCCTTGCCCGTGATCCGAGCTGCGAAGTCTGCTCTGCGCGACGGGCGGTCTAGCTCGCGGCTCGAGGCGCGGCATCGTCGAGGCATCCGGCCTCAAGGATGCCTCAGATAACCTTCGTCATATCGAGCGAACCGGGTGTGTCGTCGCCTCGGCGCGCGAGGATCTCCTCCAGATCGCGCGCGACCCGATCGACGTCCGCGCCGTTCCTGCCCATGCACTGCAAGAGGACCCGCGCGGGCAGGTCGGACAGTTGCAGGGGGCGGTGGGTGTCGCGCACGCGGGCCGCATTCATGAGCGCGGGAGACAGATGCGTCGAGCGGAAACCCGGCTTCATCGACTCGATCGCCTCGACGATTGCCTGCTGCGCGCGGGCAATCCCCACGAGAAGCTCGGCAATCTGATGATTACTGATGTTCGCCATTGGAATTCTCCCGTTTGCGCTGCCGGGCCCGAGGCTGCGTCTGGCGCGGGCACGAGACCGGATTATCGATCACGATGCGCGCGGCGGAAACGAGCCGAGCACGCTCTGCCATTGCTCGGGCCACAGGGCCATGATGTCGCGCTTGAATCCGCTCTTGGCGAACTGGTGCCAGCGCCCGATCACGAGGCTCAGCAGCAGATTGGCATACGCGGTTTCATTGCACTCGGCAGGAACTTCGTTCTGCTGAAGCGCGAAGCGAAGCGACTGCTTCAAGCTCGCCTCGACCCGGTCGAGGAGCTGGTTGATGCGAGCCTGCAGCCGCGGATCTTCGTAAACCAGTGCATCACCGTTCAGCACCCGCGTCATCCCGGGATTCTTCTGCGCGAAGCCTAGCAACACCGTGATCGTCTTCTCGATCTGCCTGAGCCCGCTCGGTTCCTCGGTGCCGATGCGGTTGATGAGTCCGAACAGGCTCTCCTCGATGAACTCGATGAGCCCCTCGTACATCTGCGCCTTGCTGGCGAAATGCCTGTACAAGGCTGCCTCGGAGACGTCGAGCCGCGCCGCGAGCGCCGCGGTCGTGATTCTCTCCCAGCGCGGCGCCTCCAGCATCCCCGCCAGCGTCTGCAGAATCTCGACCCGTCGTTGTCCCGGTTTTCTGCCCGGCATTATTGTTGCCCCTAAGCGCGCATGCGCCGACTGAGATCCCTCGATCGGCCTGCCCGATCCATCGGCCGCGTCAGCGCAGAGCGCGTCCCACGCGCCGCAGCGCGCCGATGCTTTGCACGGTATGATCGACAAAGCCCGGCGCGTTGTGCTCCCGACTCACCCAGACGGTACGCATGCCGAGCTTCTTGGCCGTGCGCAGGTTTTCGAGCGTGTCTTCCACCATGATACATTGCCTCGCCGACAGGCGGTTTCTGCGCAGCAGGCGCACAAACCCGTACGCATCGGGCTTGGGTCGGAATCGCGTGTGCTCGATGGAGAAGACGTCGTCGAAAAGATCCGCAATGCGCAACATCTTCAGGACCGCCTGGGCGTAGTGCACCGGCGCGTTCGAGAAGACGATGCGCCGTCCGCGCAGCGCCTGCAGCGTGCGCCGCAGGCCCGGCTCCTTGCTGATCATTCTCGACAGGTCGGGAAACCGATGGGTCTCGCGCAGGAAGTGCGCCGGGTCGGTGCCGTGATGGCGCATCAGCCCGAGGAGGGTCGCCCCGTACAGCCGCCAGTAGTGCTGCCGCAATTCGCCGGCAGCGTGCTCGTCGAGATCCAGCGCAACCTGCAAATACGCGGTCATGGACCGGTTGAGATGCGGAAAGATGTGGGGCCGCGCGTCGTGCAGCGTGTTGTCGAGATCGAAGATCCAGGTGCGCACGCGTGAAATCAGGTCCGACAGGCTCCTAGCACCTCAGTGCGAGCGGATCAGCGTGCCGACCCCCTGGTCGGTGAGGATCTCCAGCAGCACGGCATGCTCGACGCGACCGTCGATGATGTGGACGCTCTTCACGCCGCTGCGCGCAGCGTCGAGCGCCGCGCTGATCTTGGGCAGCATGCCGCCCGAGATGGTCCCGTCGGCGAAGAGTTCGTCGATCCGGCGCGCGGTGAGCCCTGTCAACAGGTTGCCTGCCTTGTCGAGCACGCCGGCGGTATTGGTCAGAACGACGAGCTTTTCCGCCTTGAGCACCTCGGCGAGCTTGCCGGCCACCAAATCGGCGTTGATGTTGTAGGTCTCGCCGTTCTCGCCCGCCCCGATCGGCGCCACCACCGGGATGAAATCGGCCGAATCGAGCAGGGATACGATGCGGGGATCGATGCTCTCGATCTCGCCCACCTGCCCGATGTCGATCCAGGACTCGGTCTTGTCCTTGTCCGGCACGAGCATCTTGCGGGCGCGGATCAGGCCGCCGTCCTTGCCGGTCAAGCCGACCGCGCGGCCACCATGGTGATTGATGAGATTGACGATCTCCTTGTTGACTGCGCCGCCGAGCACCATCTCGACCACGTCCATGGTTTCGCTGTCGGTCACGCGCATGCCCTGCACGAAGACGCCCTGCTTGCCCAGGCGCTTGAGCAGGTCGTCGATCTGCGGTCCGCCGCCGTGCACGACCACGGGGTTCATGCCGACCAGCTTGAGCAGGACGACATCGTGGGCGAAGCACTGCTTCAGGTTCTCGTCGGTCATCGCATTGCCGCCATACTTTATGACAATCGTCTTGCCATGGAAGCGGCGAATGTACGGCAGGGCCTCGGCGAGAGTTGCGGCCTTGTGCTGCGGGCTGGTCGAGTCGTTGGGCATGGCGGGCGCGGGTCGGATGGACCCGCGCATTGTACCGCCCGAGCGTCCGGGTTTCACCAGCGGCGCGTGCGGCTTCACGCCACCGCCTGCGCTTTCAAGCGCAACCCGAGCCGCAGCGATCGCATCACGCCGGCTCGGCCCGGGCGCGCCGGGGCGCGGATATAATCGAGCGCGCATGACTGCGATCCCAGCAGCAATTCCCGCACGTGCCCGGCGCCTTGCCGGCGCACGGCGTGGCGATACGCCCTCTGCCATCACCCTCAGGAACCCATGAAATTCCTCATCTCGCTTTTGTTTTTTCTGAGCGCGAGCGTTCACGGCCAGGCCACTCCGACGCCGCCTTCGGTCGCGGCCAAGTCCTTCCTGCTCTACGACTTCCAGTCTGGCCAGACGCTCGCCGCCGTGAACCCGGACGAGCGGGTCGAGCCCGCCTCGCTCACGAAAGTCATGACGGCCTACCTCGCGTTCAACGCGCTCAAGCACAAGACGCTCAAGCCCGACCAGGTCGTGCCCGTCTCGCACGCGGCGTGGAAGGCGGAAGGCTCGCGCACCTTCATCGAGCCGCGCACGCCGGTGACCGTCGACGAGCTGCTGCGCGGGATGATCGTGCAATCGGGCAACGATGCCTCGATCGCGCTGGCCGAGGCGATCGCGGGCTCCGAGGAGAGCTTCGCGCAAATGATGAATAAGGAGGCGAAGCGGCTCGGCCTCGCCAGTACCAACTTCGTCAATTCGACGGGCTTGCCGCATCCCCAGCATTACTCCACCGCAGCCGACCTGGCGAAGCTCGCCGCGGCGCTCATTCGCGATCACCCCGAGTACTACCCGCTCTACTCGATCAAGGACTACACGTACAACAAGATCAAGCAGCCGAACCGCAACCGCCTGCTGTGGTCCGATCCGAGCGTCGACGGCATGAAGACCGGGCACACCAAGAATGCCGGCTGGTGCCTGATCAGCTCGGCGAAGCGGGGCGAACGTCGACTCGTCTCGGTGGTTCTCGGCGCCGATTCCAGTGCGGCGCGCGCCGCCGAAAGCCAGAAGCTGCTCAACTTCGGCTTCCAGTTCTACGACACCGTGCGTCTGTACGAAAAAGGCCAGTCGGTCGCGAGCCTCAAGGTCTGGAAGGGCAGCACCGACTCGCTGAGCGCCGGATTCGAGCAGGATCTCTACTTCAGCCTGCCGAAAGGCCAGGCAGAAAAGCTCAAGGCGACCCTGGAGAGCCAGCAGCCGCTGGTTGCCCCGGTGGCCGCGGGTCAGCGTGTCGGCACGATGAAGATAACGCTCGACGGCAAGCCGCTCACCGAGGTCCCGGTAGTGGCGATCGAGAAAGTGGAGCTCGGCAACATCTTCGCGCGCGGTTGGGACGCGATGCGACTGTTCTTCAAGTAGGGAGGCTTATGCAAATCCAGACGGTGTATCTGAACGGCCAGTTCATGCCGATCGAAGAAGCGCGGATTCCGGTTCTCGATCGCGGCTTCATCTTCGGCGACGGGGTCTACGAAGTGATCCCGATCTATTCCGGGCATCCGTTCCGCCTGCGCCAGCACCTGGGCCGGCTGCAGAACAGCCTGGACGCCATCAAGCTCGCGAATCCGATGAAGCTCGAGCAATGGGTCCAGCTCGTGCGGCGCATGGTGAAGATGCACCCCTGGAAGGATCAGGCGGTCTATCTGCAGGTGACCCGCGGGGTCGCCAAGCGCGATCACGCCTTCCCGAAGGGCGTTGCCCCCACCGTCTTCGTCATGAGCAACCCGATGGCGGCACCGGACCGCAAACTGGTGAGCAACGGCGTGGCCTGCATCACTGCGACCGACAACCGCTGGCTGCGTTGCGACATCAAGTCCACGTCGCTGCTCGGCAACGTACTCATGCGCCAGCGCGCGGCGGAAGCCGGCTGCATCGAGACGATCATGTTTCGCGATGGATTCCTCTCCGAGGCCTCGTCGAGCAACGTGTTCGTGGTGCACGGCAAGACCATCTCGGCGCCGCCCAACAACCACTTGGTGCTGCCGGGAACCACCAACGATGTCGTGATGGAGTTGGCGCGAAAGGCACGCATGCCGCTCGAGCTTCGCGAAGTGAGCGAGGATGCGGTGCGCGGTGCCGACGAGATCTGGCTCACGTCGGCGACGAAAGAGGTCCTGGCCGTGTCGCGCCTCGACGGAAAGCCGGTCGGCAGCGGCAAACCCGGACCGGTGTTCAAGCGCATGCACAAGCTTTACCAGGACTACAAGCGAACCGTGATGCGCCGAGGCTGACTAACTGAAACCCGTCCGCCCAAGCGCGAGCTGCCATGGCCAGTCCCGAGTCGCTGATCGAGTACCCGTGCGCCTTCCCGATCAAGATCATGGGCAGGACCGAGCCCGGCTTCGCCCAGAGCATCGTCGATCTGGTCCAGCGGCACGCGCCCGACTTCGATCCCGGCAGCGTCGAGATGCGCGTGAGCCGAAAGAGCAAGTACCTGTCGCTCACGTGCACGGTGCGCGCCACCTCGCGCGAGCAGCTCGACGCTCTGTACCAGGAGCTTTGCGATCATCCCCTGGTGGTGATGGTCCTCTAGGAGCCACGGTGCAGCCTGAACGGGAAACGTATCGGCTCGACCCTTCGCCGGTCCGCTCGCGCGCGCCCGGCACGAGCCGGGTCGCCCCCCCGATCGTTCGCAGCCTCGGATGCGTCGAATATGCGCCGACGTGGCGGGCGATGCAGGAGTTCACGACCAAGCGGGACGCGAATGCCACCGACGAGCTCTGGCTCCTCGAACACCCCCCCGTCTACACGGTCGGCGTCGCCAGCCGCCCGGAACACTTCCCCCATGCGGCGACCTCGATCCCGGTGGTGAAAATCGACCGCGGCGGGCAAATCACCTATCACGGCCCCGGTCAGGTCGTGCTCTACACGCTGCTCGACCTGCAGCGCCGCGGCCTTGGCGTGCGAGCGCTCGTCCGGCTGCTCGAGCGCGCGGTGATAGACTTGCTCGGGCGCCACGGCGTTCGGGGTGAAGGGCGCGCCGACGCCCCCGGGGTCTACGTCGAGGGCGCGAAGATCGCGGCCCTCGGCCTGCGGATACGCCAGGGCCGCTGTTACCACGGCCTCGCGCTCAACGTCGACATGGACCTCGCGCCGTTCGGCCTCATCGACCCCTGCGGTTATCCCGGCCTGCGCGTCACTCAGGCGCGCAATCTCGGCATTGCGCAGTCCGTCGACGCGATGGGCCGAGCGCTCGCCGCTATTGTCGCGGAACATTTACAGTCGATGGTCGAGGCGCCCTGATGAGCGAAGCCCGGGACAAGGAAAAAGGCAAGGCAAAGACTGCCCGCATTCCGATCAAGGTCGCGCCCGCCGCGCCACTCAAGAAGCCGGAATGGATACGTGTGCGTCTGGGGCACGGCGCCCGCTTCGACGAAGTCAAGCAGGTACTGCGCGCGCAGGGGCTGCACACCGTATGCGAGGAGGCAAGCTGCCCGAACATCGGCGAGTGTTTCGGCAAGGGCACGGCAACCTTCATGATCCTCGGCGATCTGTGCACGCGCCGCTGCCCGTTTTGCGATGTCGCGCACGGCCGGCCCAAGCCGCCCGATCCCGGCGAGCCGGTCCGGCTGGCGCAAACGATCGCGGCGATGC
>Ga0105107_10002162_pt1 | contig 12913 bp, 14 predicted proteins | sample PPLLaktember2015_6_FD_79335 | JGI IMG/M metagenome (GOLD analysis project Ga0105107, IMG submission 79335) | Freshwater sediment microbial communities from Prairie Pothole Lake near Jamestown, North Dakota, USA - PPLs Lake P8 Core (1) Depth... | ecosystem: Environmental > Aquatic > Freshwater >... | reverse complement strand
GCGATGAAGGCGCTGCCCTCGTACACGCCGAGGTTGGCCGGCGTGATCGACATCATCGTCGAGAGGTTCACGGCCGTCGCGACGAGGATCGCACCCGCGACCGAGAGGTCGGCCCCTAGCGCGTTCACCACCGCCCAGCACGCGGCCACTTCGGCGGCGCGTTGCAGCACTGCCAGGCTCGATCCGGCGACGAGGCTCCGCGGGCTCCGTGCCACTTCCAGCCGCCTGGAGAGCCGTGCGACGAAGACGAGGACCGAGTGACCGGCACCCGCCGGCCGTCGTAGCGCCCATCGCTCGAGCCGCGACGCTCCGCCGACGCAGGCGGCGAGTGATAATGCCAGGAGGGCGAGCGCCGCGACGAGGGCCGAGGCCGTCGCCCGCAGTGCCGGAGGAAGCGGAACGGCCGACGCGAGCACCACGGCCACGAGAGCGAGCTTGCCCACGCCCGTCGTGAGTTGATCGAGGAGCTTGATGGACGCTCCCGTGACGTACCCGAGTCCGCCACGCCGTGCGAGCAAGTGCACGCTGGCCGCATGCTCGGCCAGGAAGGGGCCTCCGTTCGCCACGGCCCAGCCCACCGAGCGAATCCAGAGCATCGTGCGGAACCGGATGCGCGCGCCGTGCGGCACGAGGCACATCCACTGTGCGGTCCCCATGGGCAGAATCGTCGCGTGCATCAACGTGGCGATGAGCAGCCAGATTCCGCTCGCCTCCGCTGATGCGGCTGCCACCGCCGCCCACGGTACGGAGCGAATGCTCCACGCAAGCAGCACGGCGAGCCCCAGCCAACCCGCTACCCGGACGATGCGTCGCGTGATCATCGCGACGTCGTCACTCCATCAGCGAGAGGATCGCCGCTCCCGCCGCCGCTCCGGTCCCGGCGAACAAGCCCCAGTATTGGTACACGAAATTGAGCAGCCGACTGTCCCATTCCTCCCAGCTTCCGCCGGCGATGTGTCTCACGTAGGAGAGCTCGGGCGCGCCGTGCCCATACTCGTCGAGTCCGAGGATGCGCTCGCCGGGATTCGCACCACGAGTGCGCATGCATCCGGTAACGAACAGCGGACCCGTCGTGAGCAGCACGCGGAAGTGGCGCGGTAGCCATGAGCGCTCCCAGCGCCGGAAGGCTTCGGGCAGTCGCTCCAGCGCGGTCCTCATGAGGGGATGCCCGCGTCGGGCCATCATGAGCGCGTTCGTGAGCCCCAACGGGCGAGTGCGCGCGAGTACGAGCTCGTTGTCCAGCAGGTCGTCGAGCGGCTTCACGCACACGAGGTCCAGGTCGGCATAGACGCCGCCGATCTCGTGCAGCATGAGGTAACGCGCCGAGTCCACGCGTTGGATGTGCCATGGGTAGGACCGCCACACCGGATAGAAGCGCGGCGCGCGCGCACGCACGAGTCGGTCGAGATCGTCGTCGGTCCAGAGACGGTGCTCCCAATCGGGATGCGCCGCGAGCCAACTGCGACGGGCGTCGCGCCAGCGCGCGGGCACGTCCGTCGTCTTCCACGTCTGGTGCAGGATACGCGGAATCGTCTCACGCACCCGTTGAGCCCCGCCCGCCGACCGCATTGCATCCCTGCGAATGATTCGGAGAGGGCGCTCCACCGCGGCGCCCGAATCTCGGAAGGCCGGCTTGCACGTTCCGTGCCCTCCGGCGTTCACCGGAGCCGGGGGCTAGCCCCGGGTCCGATGACACCCGACTCGTCGAGCCGCCTGTCTCGCGCTACGTCGACGTCGGACCGAGCTCGACTTGGACGCCACGGCCGGAAGCCACGGCACGCTCGTAGACGAGGGCTGCGGTGGCTACGTCCTGCAGCGCGAGACCGGTGCTGTCGAAGACGAAGGTGTCGCCCGCGCTCTCGCGTCCCGCTCGCAGGCCAGCGACCACGTGACCGAGCTCGGCGTGGACGTCTGCCTTCCGCATGGTGCCCGCCTCGAGCGCATGGTGGAGGTCGCCGACGGCGGCGCATTGCTCGAGCGAGTCCACCACCACCTTGCTCGCGCCGAGCAGGGCGGGGTCGATCTCGTGCTTCGACGGGCTGTCGGCACCAACCGCGGCCACGAACGTCCCTGGACGCACCATATCCGCCAAAAGGACCGGCTGCGTGGCCGTCGTGCATGTTACGATGATGTCGGAGTCGGGCAGCCCGGTGTCGGGCGCGCGCAGCACGATGACGGGCGCCGCGAGCTTCTCGGTCGCCCACTCGGCCAGTCGCTCGGCACGCGAGCGGTTGCGATCGAGCAGAGCCACCCGGGACAGAGATCGCACCTCTCGGAGCGCCTCCAGATGGCTCCGCGCCTGCGCTCCACAGCCGATCAACGTGAGGTTGCTCTCGCCCGCCCGGGCGAGGTACCTCACGGCCACGGCCGTGGCTGCAGCGGTTCGGAGCTCGGTGATACGGATCGAATCCATCACGGCGAGCGGGGTGCCCGACTCGCCGTCGCTCAGCACGATCGCACCCTGGATGGACGGTAGGGCACGCCGTTCGCGGTTCCCGGGGAAGTTGCCGTTCGTCTTGGCCGCGAAATAGCTGCGGTTCCCGACCTGGAGCGCGGCGACTTTCACGTTGAATGCCCCGCTCCCCACGTGGACGACGAGGGCCTGAGGGTCGCGCGCGTCGCCCATGGCCCATCGCCGGAACGCGTCTTCCACGACGTCGATGCACTCGGCCGGCGAAATGAGCGCATCCACGTCCGCGGCCGCGAGGACGCGTACGCCCGCTGGGTCCCCCTTCCTCGGCATCGGCGCGGAATATCGGAAGCTAGGACATGGTCCGGCGGTCCGGCCGACTGACGCCGCGGAGCTGACCTCGCGAGTGGGTGCTCAGGCGAAGGGGGCGACGCCCGGCCGGCGTCGGGCCGTGCGGCGCTCGGGCACGGGCTTGCCCTTGAGCGAAGAGGGTGCATTGAGGTGAGCCCGCTCGTCCACGCCGACGCCGAGACGATCCACGAGCTCGCCCCCCAGCCACCCCGTCACGACCGCGAGCGTCGCGCCAGCGACGGAAAGGATGAGTGCGATTTGAGGCGGCGTCCCCTCGGACGGGATCCGCTGGACCCAACTCACGGCATACAGACCGAGAACGATCACGTTACCCACCCCGTGGATGATCCCGACGCGGCGCGCGCGGGTGTGCCGGGGAATCCCCAGGTAATCCACCAGTCCGAACACTCCGGCAGCGAGGCCGCCGATGATGCCCGCCACGATCATCAAGAAGGATGCTTCCGCCCACCCTGGCTGTTGGGTGATCCAGTAGACCACGTCGAACACCGTGGCGGTCGCGAGCAGTCCCAAAGGGAACACGATCAGCATCTGGTGGACCGAATGGCCGAACAACTTCGCGCGACTCTCCACGGTTCCCCTCCGGGCTGCGGTTGCCTAGCTGCCGTTCACCTATGGAGCGAGGTATCTGCGCGCAGTCGGCAACGTCCATGCCTGAATCCCGAGCCCACGAGCGCCCGGCAGTCGCGTGAACGTCACACTCGGTGCCGCGTAGGCGCGGCGGAGCGCCCTGACGATTCGCCTCGTTTTTCGAGCCGACATCTCGACGCGCCAGTGAGACGACGCACGAGGCACGCAGCTTGCTTTCGCTTCGCGACATGTCGATCTCACATCGCGCAGCACTTCGCTCGATCGGTTTCGCCGCCTGGGCCGCGTCACTCGCCTGTACGGAGAGCGATCCCACCGATCTCGGTCCCGATCCCGATCCGCTTCCGGCCGTCACCATCGAAGAAGGCATGACGATCGGAGACGACGTCTTCCCGGTGGGAAACACGGCCACGGGAGGTCAGGGAGACGAAGTGAACGGCGTAGGGTGCATCGCTTCGATCGCGAGGCACTTTCACGCCCACCTTAGCCTGTTCGTCGAAGGGGAGCAGATCGCGATCCCGGCGGGGATCGGCATCACCGATCCCGTCGTCAGCGACGGGTACGTGGTGAACGGGGACTGCTTCTACTGGCTGCACACGCACGACGCCACCGGCGTCATCCACATCGAGCCACCGGACGACGCTGATTACACCCTCGGTCACCTGTTCGACATCTGGGGGCAGCCGCTCGGCACGAGCGTCGCCGGTTACACGGGGGAGTTGTCGGTCTTCGTCGACGGTGTCCGCTACCAGGGGGATCCGCGCGGGATCGTGTTCACCTCGGGGAAGCATATCTCCCTGCAGGTCGGTCGGCCGCTGGCCCCGATCCCGATGTACGTGTTCCAGGGCTGACCGTTCGGGGGGCGCCGAAACGCCCCCCGAGACCTCGGTCGACGTCAGTGGAGCGTCAACACCGGGCACGGCGCTTCGCGCACGACACGCTCCGCGACGCTGCCCAGCAGGAACCGTGCGGCCCCCGTGCGGCCGTGAGTGCCCATGACGATCAGGTCCACCCCTTCGGCCGCTGCGTGCGCCACGATCTGCGCGCGCGGATCCCCCACCTTGACTGTCTTCCGGAGGTAACGATGGCGCGTATCCTCCGGGGCGAGCGCCTCGTGGAGGCGCGTCCGAGCGTCCTCCGCCATTTCGTCGACGGCGTGGGCGGCCAGCGGGATCGCCCCGAGCTCCGGGATGGGTAGGGCCGCACCCGGGAGATAAGGCACCACGTAGAGCGCCTCGACCGAAGCGCCGAAGCTGGTCGCGAGCTTTTGAGCGAAGTCCAGCGCGTGCTCGGCCGGCTCGCCGAAGTCGAACGGCACCAGGATCTTCTTGATGCGCACCGGAGCCTCCGGCGCGGCTTTCGTGTCCTTCTCGAGCATGGTCTGCATACGCCCTCCGACGCTCGTTCGTGTGTCACCCATGATCGCGGTCACGGGGTGACGCCGGGATCGGGGTCGGCCCGCTTGTCGTGTCGGGACTTTTCCGCCGGCGCCGGCGGTGAGCCCGTCAGGCGGCGCCGAAGCCGGTGTCGGAATCCTGGACGAGCTCGACCGAGCAGTGCGCCCTCATCGCGACCGCCGTGGACACACTGCCGAGCAGCATGCGGTCCATGGCGCCCAGGCCACGTGCGCCGAGGAAGATGCAGTCCGCGCCCCATTCCTCGGCTTTGTCCACGATGATCGCGGGGGGCTCGCCCTCACCGAGCAGCGTAGTGATGGAAAGCTCGGGATTGGAGGCCGCCAGCTGCGCCGCCGCCCGCTCGAGCGCCGATTGATTCCGCGCGCGCTCATCGTCGAAGGCATGCGGCGGCGCGATCGCCATCCGCGACTCGAACACGCAAAGGAGGAGAACTTCGGTGCCAGCTCGCCATTCCCGGGCGGCCACCGTTGCCACGGCTGCGTCCGATCCCGGCGACCCGTCGATCCCGACGATGATTCGGGGCACGTCGTTCCTCGCTCCACGCGGCCTCGCGATTCGCACGTTACAGCGGCCCTCCGTCAGAACCTTGTGGGACACCGATCCCATGACGAATCGTGCGACCGCACCGCGGCCGTGCGATCCGACCACGACGAGATCGGGCTGCCAGCTGTCGGACTCCCTGATGACGCCCCACGCAGGCGCGTCGGCCAGGGCGATCGCCTCGATCGTCCAACCGGGCAGCGCGTCCTTCACCCGGTCAGCGCCTCTACGCGCGACTTCCAGCGCCTGGCCCATCGCGGCGGCCGCATGAGGGGGCGCGCCTCGTAGCGAGGCCGGCTCCGGCTCGCCGGCGACGAGACGACTGGGGAGCGACGGCGGCATCAGGACGTTCGCGACCGTCAGCAAACGCGCAGTTCCTCTTGCCGGCATTCCGGCGCGGGCCAGGTCAGCCACGGCGGCATCGGCGTGGGACGACCCGTCATAGGCGATGAGGATCTTCATGTCATCTCGCTCCCGGACGGTGGCCGTAATGTGCCACACCGGGGAGGCTCTGCCCATCACGCGGCCCGTCGAGCCGGCGCGGGCGGATCATCTCAGGCCTCGACGGCTCTACGCCGCGGTCGGCTCTCGCTCGAGACCGCCGCAGCGGACTCTCGCTCGCTCGCGGCCCGCCGAGGACGTACCACGAGCACGGCGCCGTCGGCCGTCCGCACCACCTTGTCCGTGACCGATCCGAGAATCGCGCGGCGCCAACCGCTGTGGGCGTGGGCCGCCATGACCACGAGGCCGGCTTTGCCGGCGGCGTCCCCGATGGCGATCGCGGGGTGGCGGCCCATGTCCACGTGGACCCGCGGGCGTCCGCGCGCGGTCTCCACTCCACCGGCGACCTTCTCGAGATCCGCGCGGGCGCTGTCGACCAGCTGCCTGGGATCCACCGGCACCCAGTCGGGGGCGGGGAATAGCGAAGTATCGAGCGGCACTGGTGCCAACACACTTCGGACGAGCAGGACGTCGGCACGGAACGCGTCGGCCAGCGCGACCGCGGTCGGCAGCGCCGACTCGGCCACGGTCGACCCGTCGAGCGGCACGACAACCCTCTCGATGCCGAAGTCCGTCTTCTCGCCCGCCTGGGAAGGACGCACGACGAGCAACGGGCACTCGGTCGTCCGCAGGCATGCGTCGGTCACGCTACCGAGCCAGATGCGCGAGAGGCCACCGCGCCCGTGGGACGTCATGACGATCAGGTCGTGGGACGTCTCCGCTTCGGCGACGATCTCCTCCGGGACGTTGCCACGCCTCGAGTCGCTCGAGACGGGGACGGACGTCATCGCGCGCAGGCGCGTCGTGGCGTCCGCGAGGTAGGCCCAGGCCTCTTGGTCCAGCGCTCGCTCGAGCTCCACGGCCTCGTCCGCCCACAGGTGCGGCCTGACCCTGAGCAGACGGATCTCCCCGCCGAATCTCTCGGCGACGGCGATCGCGGCGGGAAACGCGGCTTCAGCGAACGTCGATCCGTCGAGTGGGACGAGTATGCGGTCGAACATATGTGCATCCTCCGATGAGTCTGACCTCAGACATGGGCCTTGGGGGAGTGCCCGTTCGTGCTCGGTTGGTAGCGAAGCAACGCAGCCATCCCACCCTTGTACCCGAGTGTACGGGATGCGGGACCGCGCACCTCCTCGATCCGGCCGCCCGATTCCAGCACTCGGTGCACCATGCGCTCCACGAGCTCCGGCACCGCGTGCATCGGCCCGCCGCAGCGCGGGCAAGCGTCCAGTGGCGAACCGTCCACCAGCCAGCCGCAGGCGTCGCACTCGCTGCCGGAGATGGCGACGTCCATGGCGTACACCAGCGTGTGCACGAGGGCGTCGGACACCGCCTCCATGACGGGTGCCGCGCCGAACACCGAGTGCGATCTGTCTCGTTCCAGGAGGTTGTCGATGAGCTCCTCCTCGGCCTCACGCTCGGCGCGCTCCTGCGCCTCCGTCACGCGAGCGAGCACCTCGTTCGTGGAATTGCCCACGCTCAGTCCGGAGATCAAACGGGTATGGGTTCGAAGGCGTGGGGGCATCAGAGCCAAAAGCTCGTGCACAGTGTCTTTGCCCCCGCCCACGAGAACGCGATCGGGCGGAAGTGCGCCTTTGTCGCGAACGGCCGCCAATACCCGCTCCAGGTGCTGCCTCACGTGCCACGCGTGTCGACGCTCGACGTTGCGTTCGCCGTAGACCATCGGGACGGCCGATCCCTGGCGGCCGCTCCGTGCCTTACGATGAGCCGTCGCGGGCTCCTCGCCCCGGTCGGAGGGCCTCTCCAGCTCGGCTATCTCTTCGATCTGACCCATGAACACGCGGTAGATCCGCGCGTGCTCGCGGTCGACGAGGACGACGATCGTGCGTTCGTGCTCGTCGATGGCCGCGACGAGCTCCTTGAGGCGCGGGTACGGCTGCCAATCCGCCGTGGGCACCACCAGCTCCGGTAGCGCCACGACCCGAACGAACCCGGCGTCGGGACACGCAAAAGCGGCGACGGCGCGCGGCACGGGGTCCAGCGCTTCTAGCTCCCTGGTCAGCGTCGCTGCTGCCGCGTCCAACTGAGCCGCTGCTCCGTCGTCGGGCAGCTCCGAGCGGATCGGGCGCAAGACGCCCTCGATCTGCGCCCGGAGGTTCCGCCCAGCTCCCCACGTGGGATCGGTCTCCAGATACAAGGAGAGCGTGTTCCCTTTCTCGGGGTGGAAGTTCTCGATCTGAGCGAGGTTCCGTTCGATTTCCAGCACGTCTGGCCTCCGTCTTCTCTTGCGGCTGAGCATCCAGCAGGTGACGGCCCTAGACTAGGGCCTCTGGCGTGGCGAATCTGTCGGGGCCGGATGTGGCGGGGATGTCGGGGCGTGGCCCCCCGTTCGTGTAGGGAATTCTTCTCCAGGGCGGGCCCAAGGGGATGGTCACCGACGAATACCGGGCGGTCTTCCAGGCGGCACCCGACGGCATCCTGGTCGTCGACCACCGGGGGATCATCCGCTCCGCCAACCCCATGGCGTCGCGCATGTTCGGATACGCTCTCGACGAGCTAGTGGGCCAGAACGTGGACGCGCTCGTCCCGCAGGCCGCCCGGGCCGCGCATGCGGGGTACCGCTCGCGATACGTGAGCTCGCCGCGCGCCCGACCGATGGGAGCGGAGCTGGACCTGAGCGGGCGCCGTAAGGACGGAACGGAGTTCCCGGCCGAGATCAGTCTGAGTCCGTGGGAATCGGCCGAGGGCATGCGTATCATCGTGATCGTGCGCGACATCACGCAGCGCAAGCGCCTTCGCGACTTCAGTGCGGGCGCGCTGCGCGCGTCGGAGGACGAGCGGCGCCGAATCGCGCGTGAGCTGCACGACGATACCGCTCAGCACCTCGCCTCCTTGCTCATGTGGGTGCGGCTGATCGAACCGAAAGTCGAAGCGGAGGAAGCCCGCGAGAAGCTCCGCGAGCTCCGCAACGAGATCGCCGCCTGCGCGGAGGGCGTGCGACGTATCGCGCGTGGACTGCGTCCGCCGGAGCTCGAGGATGCGGGCATCGTGGCCGCGCTGCGCGCGCATGCCCGCTCCATGCGCGACGGCGCCGGCATGGACGTGCGCATCGACGCCGAGGCGGCCGTAGATTCGCTCCTCGGATCGGACGCCCGTCTCGTGCTCTACCGGATCGTGCAGGAAGCCGTGTCGAACGCCCTTCGGCACGCCGGAACCAGCACCGTGCGCATCGAGCTGAGCGTCGAGGACGAGAAGGTGATCGGCGTCATACGTGACGAAGGCAGAGGATTCGGGGAGGAAAGCCGCGGGGGCGCCGGCCTGGGGCTCCTCGGGATGCAGGAACGGGCGTCTATGATGGGGGGGCGTCTCTCCATCGAGAGTCAGAAGGGCAAAGGAACGTCGGTGCGCGTCGAGTTACCCGTCGAACGGCAAAGGAGCTGAGATGGCGACCACGATCCTCCTGGTGGACGACCACGTGATGTTCCGCTCGGGCATGAAGGCGCTGCTCGAGCAGGAACGCGGCTTCGAGGTCGTCGCCGAAGCGTCGACGGGTGACGAGGGCGTCGATCTGGTGCGCGCCCACAAGCCGGACGTCGTCATCATGGATCTCTCCATGCCCGGCTCCGACGGCCTGGAGGCCACGCGGCGCATCAGTGCTCTCGGGCTCAAGACGAAGGTGCTCGTCCTCACCGCGCACGCGGAGGAGGAGTACCTCGTCCCGGTCGTGGAGGCCGGAGCGAGCGGATATCTCTCGAAGACCAGCGCGGACCTCGACCTCGTCGAGGCCATCCGCGTCGTGGCGCGCGGCGAGGTCTACCTGCCGCCGAAGGCGACCCGGCTGCTGCTGCAGCACTACAAGTCCGGGCCGGGCGACGAAGGCCCGAGCGCCCAGGACCTGAGCACGCGCGAGCAGGAGGTGCTGGCGCTGACCGCGGAGGGCTTCAGCTCCCGGGAGATCGGCGAGCGGCTCTTCATCTCGCCCAAGACGGTGGACACGTACCGCGCGCGCATCATGGAGAAGCTCGGGCTGAACCACCGCTCGGAGCTCGTGCGTTTCGCCCTCAGGACGGGGCTGCTCAAGCAGGTCTAGGGCAGCGCCGCCGCATTCCGACGCCGGGGGCCGGCCTCCGACTCGGCCGGGGTGCTTCCCCCTACAGCCGCCCCTGCGGTCGCTTCCGAGATTTCACCCCAGCAGGGTTACTCGGGAGGGTATCGTATGATACGCGCATTCATGGTGCTCGCGACGGCGTCGGCGCTGCTCGGAGCCCACAACGATATAGCGGCGCAAAAAGTCGCCGTCGACCTACGTGCGGTGGGCACCACGTCCACGCAGCGTCTCGCCGGCGCGGACTTGGGCATCGGCGTCGGGTTCGGGATGACCGTCGGATATCACCTACAGCCGCACTTGCTCGCGTACGGCGGCTGGGACTGGATCCACTTCCGGGCCGACCAGTCGTTCGCCGGACCGGACATGGACTTCGAGGAGACCGGATATACTGCGGGGCTGCGGTTCGAGCATCCCGTCGGTGCCGAGTCACTCACGCTGTTCCGGATCGAAGGCGGCGCGACGTACAAGCACGTCGAGATCGGGAACGTCGGTGGTGACATCGTCGGCGACTCCGGTCACCGGTTCGGCTTCGAGGGAGGAGGTGGGCTCGTATTCGCGCTCGGCGAAGACTGGCGGCTCACGCCGACGCTCCGTTTCCGGTCACTCAGCCCGGCGTTCGACATCACGGGCGTGACGACCAAGAGCGATCTGCGCTACGCGGGCATCGAGCTGGGGGTGTCGAGGAAGTTCTGAGAAGCTCCGAGGAGAGCGGCTCGGCGGCGGGTCCAAGTGGCAGCCCCGAGTCGCTCGCCGCCGCATGAGAGCGGCTCCGCTGCTGTGCGCGCGTCGCCGTAGGCTCCAGCCCGCCATTAGATTATGGCACCTCGAAAGATCGAGGTTCAGGGGGCAGCGGAGATCGATCTCATGAAACGCATCGTGAACAAAGTCTCGAGTCACGAGCAGGCTGATCGATGGGACGTGGAGCAGCACACATCCATGACGCCGAGACAGCGGCTCGAGGTGGCGCGCACCTTGAAGGGGCGTGCCTTTCCGAAGGACGCCAGGGATGTGCGCGAGTGTCACCGATCCAGGTAGATGCGGCGCACTTCTCTCCCGACACCCGCGACTTCATTCGCCTCCTGAGCGAGTACGGCGTTCGATACGTGATCGTCGGCGGAGAGGCCGCGATCCTCTATGGGCACGCCCGCCTCACCGGTGATGTGGGTTTCTTCTACGCGCGCGACCGAGACAACTTGGATCGTCTCTTTTCGGCGCTCCGGGATTTTTGGGACGGGCAGGTGCCAGGGCCTGGCGGGACCGAAGGACCTCGAGCCTGAGGGTACCATCGTCCAATTCGGACAGCCACCGAACCGCCTCGACCTGATCAATGCGATCGAGGGAGTGGAGTTCGGTGAGGCGTGGGAAGGACGGCTCGAAGCGACGATGGTGGGGGCGGCGAGGAAGTGACGTTGCCGTACATCGGCGTACGGGAATTGATCAGGAACAAGCGCGCTGCCGGCCGACCGAAGGACCTCGACGATCTGCGGTACTTGGAGGGTGGGCTGGAGCGGAGCTGAAGTGCGACTCGCGCCCCGTCGCATGTCGAACACGGGCCCTCCCGACCCGCTCACGGGTCCAGTAAGCTTGACGCTCGATTAGGGGCCATAGCTCAGCTGGGAGAGCGCCTGGTTTGCAACCAGGAGGTCGCCGGTTCGATCCCGGCTGGCTCCATTCTCAGGGAATCCCGGAGGCGATCTCGCGGCGGCGGTCGGAGGCATGAAGATCATCGGCTGGATCCTCCTCGTGCTGTCCGCGTTCATGTTCGTCGGGTACCTCGGCGCGGACGTGGCGGGGGGTTCGGCGATCGCCGCGCTGCTCATCACCGTGGTGCTCCCCGCCGCGGGTGGGTTGGCGCTCGTGACCGGGCGCCTGGGCACGAGCCGTAGGCTCAGCGACCGTCGCGCGGGGCTCCGGCGACAAACCCTCGAGGCCGAGCTCCTGCGCCTCGCGACGAGGCACGGTGGACGCATCACGATCGTGGAGGCGGTGAGCGAGCTGGCCGTCACGCCCGAGGAGGCCAAGGAGGCCCTCGATGCGCTCGCAGTCCGGGGGCTCGCCGACTTCGAGGTCACGGAATCGGGCGTGATCGTCTATGTCTTCCACGACCTCCAGCACCTCGGTGAGAAGAGCGAATCCAAGGGGCTGCTCGAATGACGCGGCTCGAGACACGCTATCCGTGTCCCGTCTGCCTCGCGGTGAAGATGGAGAAGGTGAGGATGTCCGCGGCTCGGCAGCAGGAGCTGGTGCTCGACCATTGCCCGCGCTGCGGGGGCGTGTGGTTCGACGCGGGCGAAGTGCAGCTTCTCCGCGGAGTTGACGCCGCGGTGCTCTGGCGGCAGATCGTGCAACGTGATGTCCGGCACGCGATGGCGTGCCACTCCTGCCGCGGCCTTCTCCAGCGCACGGCGACATCCTGTTCCGCGTGCGGGTGGAGGGTCGAGCTCGATTGCCCCATCTGTGCGGAGCCTATGCGCACGGAGGAGCAGTCCGGAATGCGCCTGGACTACTGCCCCCGCGACAAAGGCGTATGGTTCGACCACGACGAGCTGACCGGCATCTGGAAGCTGGAGGCCAGCGAGCTGGTGAGGCGACGAAGTTCCCGAGACCTCCACGTGGGCGAGGTCGTGTTGATGGATGCGCTGCTCCTGGACCCGTTCGTGATGTACTACGGGATCTCGGCTGCCGCCCATGTAGGCGGTGCCGCGGTCGAGGCCGTCGCCTCGGGCGGGGCCCTGGAAGGCGCAGGGGAGGTGGCCGGGGCGGTCGGCGAGGTGGCTTCCTCCATCTTCGAGACCGTCGCCGAGATCATTGGCGGGATTTTCGGCTGAGTCATGGGCGTGTCGCGGGTCCGGTACGCTTCTTGCGCTTAGTGCACGCGACAGTCCCCCCGTACGTGATTCGCCGCTCCTGCTCGACGAATCGACGACTGAGGGCAAGACGCAATATCACAGCAGGCGGCTGAGGAGGTCGTGATGGACTCGAGGGCGAAGATCTCGGGATGGTTGGCGGTGGCGG
>Ga0105107_10002161_pt1 | contig 12915 bp, 9 predicted proteins | sample PPLLaktember2015_6_FD_79335 | JGI IMG/M metagenome (GOLD analysis project Ga0105107, IMG submission 79335) | Freshwater sediment microbial communities from Prairie Pothole Lake near Jamestown, North Dakota, USA - PPLs Lake P8 Core (1) Depth... | ecosystem: Environmental > Aquatic > Freshwater >... | reverse complement strand
CATGTAAGTATTGGGGACGATCTGGACAAAGTACGGCGAGAATTTGTCCACTGTTTGACCCTCTGTGTTGGCAATCGCAGAAATCCTCAGGACCTTGTATTCGGAATGAACCACCTGCATGGCAAGGCCGGTTCCGCTGCTGCACGGTCCGATGAGAAAGTTGACTTTCTCCCTGAGGATCAAATCCTTCACCTCTCGCACTGCCACATCCGTCTTACCTTCCGTGTCGCGGATGATATACTCCAATTTCTTCCCGAGAATTCCGCCCTTGGCATTGATCTCATCCAGGGCCATCTTGATGCCCTTGATACCTGCTTCAGAGTACATGTGGCAGCCGCCGGCAAAGTCATAGATGACTCCGATTTTAATGGTGTTTTGCGAGAATGCAGAGGATGCGATGACCAGGGTGAGTACAAAAAAGAGGGCTGTGAGTAACGCTGACTTCTTCATGTCTTTCTCCTTTCTGTTAAGAAATTCCTTGATGAAAGGTGGGTTTGTTGCGCACCAGGTTTTCCACGGTCCAACTCAAGAGGAATTGAACACCCCTCACCTCCTTTCCCTATGCGGTTACCAGTAAGCAAGAAGTAAGCAGATAAAACTTTCACACTTTCTCAAATAATTGCGGCGGAATTTCTTTCTTATGCTCAGTAAGTCAGAACCATACCACCGTCGAAGAGGAGGTCTCCGCCGATGAGGTATCTTGCGTAACGAGAAAATCCAAAAATGAAAAGATTTGCCACCTCGACCGGAGCCATCATTTCCTTGATTCGGGATTTCCCCATCATGACCTCCGCCACGACCTGCTCTTGAGAGATGTCCCGCTGTGCAGCCTGGGCGGGAATCTGGTTGAGGGCTAAGGGGGTTTTGACAAAGCCCGTGCTCACGGTAAAAGAACGGATCTTGCCTGCCCCTTCGGCGGATATGGATTGGGCCAAGGCTCTGAGGCCGAACTTGGTGATGTTATAGACGGGTTTGTTTACGGTACTGACATGCGCATGGATGGAAGACATGTTACCGATCACGCCTGTTCCGTCCTTGCTTTTCTTCATGTGAGGGATACACAGTTTGGAAAGATAAAAGGGCGCCCGAAGCATGAGGCGCTGCATGAGATCGTATTTTTCCATCGGAAAGTTTTCCACGGAGTCGATGTGCTGGATCCCGGCGATGTTGGCAACGTACTTGATCGTCCCGAGTCTTGCCGCATCTGCTGTCGCCTTCTGGATATCGTCATCCTTGCACAAATCCGCCTGGAGAAAAATCATCTGCCCGCCCATGTCGCGAGCGATTTTTTGCGTTTTCTTACCCTCCTTCTCGTTGATGTCCAATCCCACGGTCATCAACTTGTTCGCTGAGGCTGCAATGGCCGTGGCTCTTCCGATTCCTGTTCCGCAGCCTGTGACGATGCAGACATTGTCGGGGTTGAGATTAGAGTCCTGCAAAATAAGGATGTCATCCTTTCGGATTTCAGGCTCCCTAATATCCAAGGCTGATTCCCCCTGGTTTTTATCTCAAGCAATTCTCGGGCCAGTCCATGTATGCAGCCCGCGTAGCCTCCCAGGAGTCCGCCACAGCAGCTTTTATCATTGGCTCTGAATAAAAACTCTTGTCACGTGCTCAGTTTTTTCTGTCTCAAAATCTCCGGGGAATTGTATCACACCATCTACATGTTGTATGCTTGCTACACGAAGGGAAGTTGCGGTTTTTGCCGTAACCCCGCATGGCCGGCAATTATATTGTCGAATGAATGGATTTTGCAAAGAAAAAGTTCCTGCTCGGAGTGGGAGGCCTTGAACATCACGCGTGCCTTTCCTCGCAGAATTCTGCCTCAGCAAGCGAATCATGACCCGTCCCCTCAAGTGTTCAAACTCATCCGCAACGGCCTCTGTCCATTAAGGAACCTGATTTTCCTTGCCCACCCTATATTGAAAAAGTATGATGTATCAAAAGACCTACATTCCCTTTCAATCGCGGAGGGGCGTCATGGGCAAACTTCTAGATTCTGAAAAGAAACTGCCTCCATCTGTACGAGAACTGCAGCAACAACTGGAGCTCTACAAACTCATTTTCGAAAGCATTTACAACGGAAGCATGGTGACCGACTCCCAAGGCTTCATCACACACTTCAATAAGCCCTACGGGGATTTCCTCGGACTCGATCCTGCCGCCCAAATCGGAAAACACTGCACCGAAGTGGTGGAGAATTCCCGGATGCACCTTGTGGCGCAGACCGGTGTCCCCGAGATCAACCAGAGCCATCTGATCAAGGGCCAGAAAATGGTGGTCCAGCGCATCCCCATCAAAAAAGGCGACAAGGTCGTCGCCGTGTTCGGCCAGGTCATGTTCAAAGATGTGCGGGACGTCACCAAGCTTGCGAAAAAGCTCTCCCTCCTGGAATCCAAACTGGAACTCTACGAACAGGAACTGATGTCGATCCGCTCCACCCGTCACACCCTGGAGAGCATTATAGGAGAAAGTGAGGCTATACAGTCCCTCAGAAGAGAAGCCCTGAAAGCCGCTGCCACCCAGTTCCCTGTCTTGATCACCGGCGAGAGCGGCACAGGCAAAGAGCTCTTTGCTCAGGGCATTCATCATGCGAGCAACAGGCGGCTCCATCCCTTTGTTCACATCAATTGTTCGGCCATCCCCAAAGATCTTCTCGAATCGGAGCTTTTCGGCTACGAGAAGGGAGCCTTTACAGGAGCCCAGCCCGGAGGCAAGCCGGGCAAACTCGAACTGGCAAAGCACGGGACCGTGTTCCTGGACGAGATCGGGGATCTGCCTCTCCAGATGCAGCCCAAACTGCTTCGAGTCATCGAAGACAAGGAGTTCGAAAGGATCGGGGGGACCTCGGTGATCCACTCCGACTTTCGTCTCATCGCCGCAACCAACCAGAACCTGGAAGAGATGCTTGGGGATCGCCGGTTCCGCAAAGATCTTTTCTACCGGCTTAACGTGATTCCCCTCCACATCCCGCCGCTCCGGGAAAGACAGGAGGACATCCTTCCGCTGGTGAGGCATTTCCTCAATCAGGCATCCCAGGAGGCCTTCTTGCCGGAAATCACTCTGGATCACGATGCTGAAGAGGTTCTCCGAAGCTACCAGTGGCCCGGAAACATCCGTGAACTGTCGAACGTTCTTGAAAGGGTTCTTTCCTCCCTCGAAGGCAGCACGATCCGCCTCTCCGACTTGCCTTTCTATCTCTACCGGAGCCGGAAGATCGCTTCCAAGCTGTCCGCCGTATCCATAAGAGAGGTTCAATCCCGCGCCGAGAAAGAGGCGATCCTACATACCTTAAGGCTGGCCCGATACAACAAGTCCAAGGCGGCAGCGATGCTTGGGATTCATCGTACCCATCTCTACAAGAAGATCAAGAAGTATGGGATCACTCGACCAACCTACGACGACATGCAAGAGTAAAACACTGAGGGACAAAGGGACAAAGTAGCAAAGGCACAAAGCAGAAATATTGTTTCTCTTCTTTCCCTTTGTCTCTTTGTCCCTCTGTGCCTTTGCATCTTTGTGCCTATCTTTCTTTGTGCCTTTGTGCCTTCTTCGTTAATCCTCGTGGATCTCTTTGATGCCGGCAAAGACATCCAGAACTTCAGGATTCCTCAGTGCATCCTTGTTGAGCACGACTTTCCCTTCAATCACCTTTTTCACGGCAAGCTCAACCTTCTTCATGTTGAGCGTGTAGGGAATGTCGGGGACGGCGACGATCTTGGCCGGGACGTGCCTTGGGGATGCGTTCGTCCGAAGGATAGTCCTGATTTTGTTTTTCAGCTCTTCAGTGAGTTTCTGGCCCTCGGCCAGTTTCACGAAGAGAATGACACGCACGTCCCCCTTCCAGTCCTGGCCGACGACGAGACTGTCTGCGATCTCCGGTATGTTTTCCACCTGTCGGTAGATCTCGGCGGTCCCGATCCGAACCCCCCCGGGATTGAGGGTGGCATCCGATCTGCCGTAAATGGTGACCCCGCCGTGGTCATTGATTTCTATGAAATCCCCATGACGCCAGATTCCAGGGTACACGTCGAAATAGGCGCTGTTGTATTTCTCTCCCTTGGGGTCATCCCAGAAGTAGATGGGCATGGGTGGGGCCGGAGCCAGGCAGACCAACTCCCCCTGCTTATTTCGCACGGGTTTTCCGTTTTCGTCAAGAGACTCCACCTTCATACCGAGGCACCGGCACTGCAGCTCTCCGGCATAGACAGGCCCCATGGGATTGCCGCCGGCAAAACACCCGTTAATGTCCGATCCACCGGAGATGGAGGCAAGCTGGATGTCTTTCTTCACCTCGTTGTAAATGAACTCAAACCCTTCGATGGACAAAGGGGATCCCGTGGACAGCACGGCCTTCAGAGGCGTCAGATCATATTCCTTGCCGGGTTTAACGCCTGCGGCCATGAGGGCCGCAATGTAACCAGCGCTTGTCCCGAAAACCGTGATTTTGTGATCTTGCGCCATCTTCCAGAGCCCGCCCGCTTGGGGATGAAACGGGAAGCCGTCGTAAAGCATCAGGGTCGCGCCGACGGCCAAAGAGCACGTGAGCCAGTTCCACATCATCCAGCCGCAGGTGGTGAAGTAGAAGATCGTGTCCTCTCGCTTGAGATCCGTGTGGAGCAGGAGTTCCTTGAGCTGATTGATGAGCACGCCGCCCGCGCTCTGAACCATGCACTTGGGAAGGCCCGTGGTCCCTGAGGAGTACATGATGTAATGGGGGTGATCAAAAGGAAGCTGAACGAAATCCATAATCAGATTCGCCTGGGATGAACGAAAATCTTTATAGGCAACGGCGTTGGTCACTCCGCTGATCTTCGGTTCCTTTTCGGTGTAAGGCACCACCACGACCTTTTCAATGCTTGGAATTTCTTTTAGGATATCGGCGATCCGTTCCAGGGAATCCAGGCTCTTGCCCTTGAACCAGTACCCATTGGCCGTGAAGAGCACCCTCGGTTTGATCTGGCCGAAACGGTCCAGGACCCCCTTTATGCCGAAATCCGGAGAGCATGAAGACCAGGTTGCCCCCAGGCTCGTGGCTGCGAGCATGGCAAAAATGGTCTCAGGTATATTGGGCATGAAACCGACTACCCGGTCTCCCGGCTTGATTCCCATGTCCTTGAGCGGTTTTGCCAAACGGGCCACCTCATCGTAGAGCTCCGCATAAGTGACCTTTCTGGTGACCTTGTCCTCTCCTGCGAAAATCAGCGCCGTATGATTGTCTCTGAACCGGAGCAGGTTTTCAGCGAAGTTGAGTCGCGACCCTGGAAACCATTTTGTTCCGGGCATCTTGTTGGGATTGTCCACCACTTGGTCATAAGGCTTTGAAGCCTTGATCTCTGCGAAATCCCACATGGCGGCCCAGAAATCGGAGATGTTCTTAACGGACCACTCGTACAAGGGTGCGTATTCCGTGAAGTTCTTGCCGTGTTTCTTGTTGACGAAATTCATGAACCGGTACATGTGAGAATTCTTGATCCTCTCTTCCGAAGGCTTCCAAAGCATCTTAGCCATAACTCATCCCTCCATCGTTTACGGTTTATTAGTGGTCTCCTAAGTCAGGACACTATCCATAAATCCCTCCTCGCCTCCCTTTAATAAAGGGAGGGACTACCCCTCTTTGGTAAAGAGGGGTCAGGGGAGATTTTCGCTCAGTGCTGGTGTCTAACACCCGAGCAAATTCTATACCAACTGTCGACCCTTTGTTCAAGAAAAGTCAGGGAAGTGTGAAATCTTGCCCCCAGGAGGTTCGTTCGGGTATAGTGCCGGGCATTTGAACGCTTCGGGGCTAAACATGAAAAACATTCTGGCGATCTATGGGAGTCCTCGCAGAAAAGGCAACACAACCCTCCTGCTCAAGAGGGCTGTCGAAGGGGCAAGAGAAGCGGGTGCAGACGTTGAGGAGATCGTGCTCCGCGTTCTCACGATGTCCCCCTGCCTCGAGATCTACGGCTGCAAAGAAACGGGACGATGCGCGATCAAGGATGACTTCCAGGCCGTTTATGACCAGCTTCTGGCCTGTGACGGGTTGATGCTCGCCTCTCCCATCTTTTTCTACACCGTGAGCGCCCACACCAAGATTCTTATGGACCGCTGCCAGTCCTTGTGGGTCAAACGCTACTGGCTGGAAAAGACTCCTTTCGGGAAGAAGGAATTCAAGCGAAAGGGTCTGTTTATTTCTGCAGGAGCGACCAGGGGCAAAAAGCTTTTTGACGGAGCGTTGCTCACGGTTCGCTATTTCTTTGATGCCCTAGACATGGAGCTTTGGAACTCCCTGCTCTACCGCGGCCTCGATTTCGAGGGCGATGTCCTGAAGCACCCGGAATACCTTGAAGAGGCTCACGCGACAGGAAGGCGGTTTTTCCATGCTCTGACCGGTCACGATCCCACATGATTTCCGGATTTAATCTCTATGGGTCTAATCCCTTCAGCGTGCTGCGGCTTCGTCATTCCCGCGCAGGCGGGAATCCAGGTAGGGACAATTCTCTGGACACCCGCCTACGCGGGTGTCGCCTACGCGGGTGTGACAGTTCTGACGAATGCCCAGATACCCCGTAGGTTGCTGCGGAGTAGTTCATTCTTGTCCTCCGCGCGTCACTCTTTGATGGGTCAGCTGCCGCCACCCATGCGGAAGGATTGCCCCTGCGATTCGTTATTGACACCAAGAGAAATCTGTCATAAGGTCCTGGTTCAATGTAGCAGGTTTTAGTCCCTCGTTCGTTGGTTCTCGTCTTTTTTATCCCACAACCCAAACATTCTAAAGGAGGAAGGCATGAGAAAGAGTCATTCATCCAATCAAAAGAGCTCTAATCAGGAGAAAGGACTATCTCGCCGTAAATTCCTGGCCTCAGCGGCCCTGGCAGCAGGCGGTGCAGCGGCGACCATGGGGTTCCCGACAGTCGTGAAGGCCCAGGGGCCGATTAGCATGCGCTGGCAGAGCACCTGGCCGACCAAGGACATTTTCCACGAGTACGCCCTCGACTTCGCCAAGAAGGTGAACGACATGACCGGCGGGGATCTCAAGATCGAGGTGCTGCCTGCGGGCGCCGTGGTGCCGGCTTTCAATTTGCTGGACGCGGTGAGCAAAGGAACGCTCGACGGCGGCCACGGCGTGCTGGTTTATCACTACGGCAAGGCGCAAGCCCTGGCCTTGTGGGGATCGAGCCCAGCTTTCGGTATGGACGCCAACATGCTGCTTGCCTGGAACAAGTACGGCGGAGGCAAGGAACTGATGGCAAAGATCTATGCGTCTATAGGCGCCAACGTGGTATCCTACTCCTACGGCCCCATGGCGACCCAGCCCCTGGGCTGGTACAAAAAACCCGTCACCAAGGTGGAAGACTTCAAGGGTTTGAAATTCCGCACCGTCGGAATTTCGATCGACCTGTTCCAGGGACTGGGCGCGGCGGTGAACGCGCTGCCTGGAGGTGAAATCGTGCCGGCCCTGGATCGCGGGCTGCTGGACGGGGCGGAATTCAACAACGCAAGTTCCGACCGTGCGCTCGGCTTCCCCGACGTGTCCAAGGTGTACATGCTCCAGAGCTACCACCAGAATGCGGAGTCCTTCGAGATTCTTTTCAACAAGGACAAATTCAATGCACTTCCGGACAAGATGAAAGCCATCATCGATAACGCAGTGGAGGCGGCTTCTGCGGACATGTGGTGGAAATCGATTGATCGTTACTCCAAGGACTACATCGAACTGCAGACCAAGGACAAGGTCAAGATGTACAAGACCCCGGACTCGATCCTGATGAAGCAACTGGAGATCTTCGACGAGGTCATGAAGAAATATTCGGACAAGCCCTTTTTCAAGGAAGTTCTCGAATCACAGAGAGAATTTGCGAAGCGCACCGTGAGTTGGGATATGGATACCAACGTGAACCGGCGCATGGCGTACAATTATTATTTCGGTCCGAAGAAGGCACCGGCGGCTCCGGCTAAGAAAGGCTAAGAGATTTAACTGCATCACCCATCAGCCATCCACCCCCTCACCCCGCCCTCTCCCCCAAGACTGGGGGAGAGGGGAAGGGTGAGGGGGCTCGATCATCAATAATCAAGTGGGGTTGTCTTAGCAAGCCATCCGGCCGACCCTAGCGTCCGGGTGGTTGATTTTCAAAAAGGATCGAGTATGCAGAAATTGCTGCTCACTGTCGACAAGATCAGCACCTTCGTGGGGAAGATGTTCTCCTGGCTGATCGTGACGCTCACGGCTCTCATCACCTGGGAGGTCTTCTCGCGCTATGCGCTCAGTGCTCCGCATGCCTGGGCGTTCGATGCCATGATCATGATGTACGGAGCCCTCTTCATGATGGCGGGCGCCTATACGCTTTCGAAGAACGGCCATGTGCGCGGCGACGTCCTTTATGGGTTTTTCCCGCCCAGGCTGCAGGCGACCATTGACCTCACGCTCTACATCGTGTTCTTCCTGCCCGGCGTCACCGCCCTCTGCTGGGCAGGTTACAAATATGCCGGGGAGTCCTGGGCGATCCTGGAGCACTCGAGCATCACGGCTGAAGGCCCGCCCATCTATCCCTTCAAGACCGTCATTCCCGTCGCAGGGGTGTTCATCCTCATGCAGGGCATTGTCGAAATCATCCGATGCATTCGCTGCCTGAAGGATGGCCGGTGGCCCTCTCGCATTGAGGACGTGGAAGAGGTGGACGTCGACAAGTTAAAGGAAATGATGCACGTCAAGGATGAGGATATTAAGAAGCTCGATGAAGTGGTGACGGCAAAAGAAGGGGGTGTCCGATGAAAAAAGAAGCCTGGTTCGGACTCTCCATGTTGGCCATCGTGGTCGGTTTGGTATTTTACATATTGCCAGCGCCCTCGCAGATGACCAACGGCCACCTGGGCTTGCTCATGCTGGCCATGATCGTGGTGGCCATCATGCTCGGCTTTCCCACCGCCTTCACGCTCATGGGCTTGGGTACGATGTTCGCTTTTTTTGCGTATTACAGCCAGAACCCTGCCACAGCGCTGACTCAGACTCTCGACCTCATGGCGCTGCGCGCGTATTGGGTCATGAACAACGACGTGCTCATCTCTGTCCCCCTGTTTGTCTTCATGGGCTATCTGGTCGAACGCTCGCAACTGATCACCATGCTGTTCACGAGCCTGCACCTGGCGACCTCGCGCATACCCGGATCCCTGGCGGTCGCAACCATTGTGACCTGCGCGATCTTCGCCACCGCTTCCGGCATCATCGGCGCAGTGGTGACCGTGATGGGCCTGCTCGCGTTTCCGTCCATGCTCAAGGCCGGGTACAGCATCAGGCTCGGAGCGGGTGCTGTGACTGCAGGAGGCACCCTTGGTATCTTGATCCCTCCCTCGGTACTGCTCATCCTCTACGGCGCCACAGCCGGCGTGTCCGTGGTGCAGCTTTACGCCGGCGCTTTGTTCCCTGGTATTATGCTGGCCGGGCTCTACGTCGTCTACGTTATCATCTACGCGAAAATCAGTCCCAGCTCTGCGCCTCCCCTCTCCGAGGAAGACGCGTGCGTCTATCTGCCCAAATTCGCGGAAATCATTTGTCAGACTAAAAGCAAGAATGTCCTGCTCGGGATCGCTCGCGCCATGAAGGGCAAGCGCAACGCCGATGTGCCCATGTACACCCTACTCGGCAACCTCTTCATTGCGCTTCTGCCGGCCATGGCAACCGCATTGCTCTTGGGCTCACTCTATCTCGTAGCGACCGCACCTGAAGATGTAGTGCCCGAGGGCGTGCAGGAGATGGGCATCGCGGCCTCAGACTCAGAGCAAGCAGACCCCGGAGTCGGGAGTCTGCAGGAACCGGAAGGTTCTGAAGAACAAGAAGCCCAGCCGGAACAAGTCGAACAGGAGGAGCCAACTACGGCTGAGAGTCAGACGGCCGCAGAGGCCAAACCAGACAAGGAGACAGCAGCTGCGCCGGCTAAACGAACTTCGGTTCCTACCTGGTGGTGGATCACGGCGGCGATTTTCACGGGCATCCTGGTGATTGTCTATGCGATTCTCACCTTTGTCCGACTCGAGATCTTCAAAATGCTGCTGGGGTCCTTTTTCCCGCTGGCAATCATCATCCTCGGGGTACTCGGCACCATCGTGGTCGGGCTGGCAACTCCCGCCGAGGCGGCGGCTATGGGCGCATTCGGAGGTTTCATTCTGGCTGCAGCCTATAGACGGCTCACCTGGAGTGTGCTCAAGGAATCCGTGTACCTCTGCGCAAAAACCAGCGCCATGGTCTGCTGGTTGTTCGTGGGCTCAGGCATTTTCGCAGCGGCCTTCGCGCTGCTCGGCGGCCAGGAGATCGTCAATAATTGGGTAAAGTCGCTTGACATGACGCCGCTGCAGTTCATGATCCTGGCGCAAATCATCATCTTCCTCCTGGGCTGGCCTTTGGAATGGACGGAGATCATTATCATCTTCATGCCGATCTTCCTGCCCCTCCTCTCCCACTTTGACATCAACCCTCTTTTCTTCGGTCTGCTGGTGGCGCTCAACCTTCAAACGGCCTTCCTCTCGCCGCCTGTGGCTATGGCCGCTTTCTACCTGAAGGGGGTGGCGCCCCCGCACGTGACGCTGAACCAGATCTTCCTTGGGATGATGCCCTACATGGCAATCCAGATCTTCGCGATAGTTCTGCTGTACATGTTCCCGCAGATCGGTTTGTGGCTGCCGTCTCTGGCATACGGCAATTGAGGGGATCGGGTTGTGGCTGCCGAGTGCGGTGTACGGCCATTGAGGACCACGGCCGCACCCATGAAAATCCCCCTCAATCCCCCTTTGTCAAAGGGTGATGTTGAAGGAAATCCAGCAAGCACTCCAAGCACTCCCCCCCTTTCATAAAGGGGGGCAGGGGGGATTTCTTAAACGTTACTTCACCTTCTCCTGCAACTCCTTTTTCTGCTTTTCCCACCTGGGCCCGAACTTGGCGCTGTAATACGCCTCGGCCCAGCCCACGAACGGCATCCAGGTGTTCTTTCCCTTTTTCTTCAGGTCCAGGATGTTCGCGAGAATCGCCGGCATTTCGGCTATTTTGTCCTTGGGCACATAGTAGGCAGCCCCGCCCTTAAAGGACTTCATGGTGTCCTCAGGGCTAAGGGCATGCGCTGTCAGCATAACAGCAAGGACCTTCTTCTTAACGGCGATTTCCAGAAGTTCATATCCGTTGACCCCCATGATGTCCAGGACGGTCATGTCAAAGGGTTGCGTTTCCAGTTCTTTTTTGGCTTCCTCAAAGCTTCCAGCCTTCACGACCTTGCACGTGGAGAGCAGATCCTCAAGGGTATCCAGCACGTCGGGTTCATCGTCCACGATCAGAATCTTCTTCCCATCCAGCAGGCTTTTGCTTGTCATGGTCCCACCTCCTCGGGGGTAACACAAGTCTGGGCGATTCGCTTCTTGTTACGCTAGGTCATATTACATTTTCCGCGTCCCCACAAGCCCTCTTTGATCTAATAGCTCTTGACACGACATTCGCGGCAGAGTATTCATTGTATCGCATAACAAACTGATGTTCCACGATACGGAACGCTCATGAAATCTCTTCACAAGGTTCTCGACGTCATAGAAACCGTAGCCAGGGAAGGAAGCATCGGAATCCGGGAGCTTTCCGCCCGCACAGGTTTCCCCCCGGCCACGGTCCACCGGATGACCTCAACACTGGTGGAGCGCCATTATCTCAAGCAGGACGCGGTGTCGAAAAGGCTCTCCCTCTCCATCCAGTTCCTGGAACTCGGCACCAGGGTGCAGCAGCATTTCAGCCTGACCGCCGTTGCAAGGCCCCATCTCGAAAACCTGTTGGCGGAAACCCATGAAAGCGTCAACCTGGCCGTGCAGGACGGCGATCACATGGCGTATCTTGACCACATCCGGAGCGATCACTCCATGCTGCAGCTTTTCACCAAACCCGGAGCCAGGGTCCCCCTCTATTGCACGGGTGTGGGCAAAATGCTTCTCAGCGGGTGGCCTGTTTCTGAAGTGGAGGCCTACCTGGAGCGAACACCCATGACTCCTCACACCTCCCACACCCTTGTGGACCGCAGCAAGTTCCTCCATGAACTCCTTCGCATCAGGGCCCAGGGCTACTCTGTGGACAATCAGGAAATGGAGGAAGGCGTCCGGTGTGTGGCCGCCCTGGTGACGGACCACCGGGGTGAGCCGGCAGGGGTGGTCTCCATATCCGGAGCTGCAATGCGAATCGCACCGCCGAGAATCAAGTTTTTCGCAAAATCCGTAATCGATTGCTCTCAGGCCATCTCCAGGGACCTGGGTTTCAAAGGAACTACATGAAGTCAAAGGAAACTGCTGTCGGCTGCAGCCGACAGCTTGAGGGACAAAGGCACAAAGTGAAGAAAGGGACAAAGTAACAAAGGGACAAAGATGCAAAGGGTAAAGACAAAAAAAGAAGTTTTCTGCTTTGTCCCTCTGTGCCTGTGTGCCTATGTCCCTCGTTTTGGTTTGTGCCTTTGTGCCTCTGTCCCTTTGTCCCTGTATCATAGTGCCAAAACCAAACTGAGTCTTCGCCTAAAGGCGAGGATTTTTCTCCCATTCCCCAAATAGGACCATCAATTCTTGGAAGCAAAGGAGATCAACCATGGCTAAGATGACGACAATGGCAGCGGCTGTAAGAATTCTTCAAAGCGAGGGCGTCAAGTATATCTTTGGGATACCCGGTGCAGGGATTCTCCCCTTCTATCGAGCCTTGAAGGAGTTGGGGACCATTAGACACATGGTGACCCGTCACGAGGAAAGCGCCATCCACATGGCCGACGGTTACGCCAGGGCCCTGGGAACCGTTGGGGTATGCGCAGCGACATCAGGTCCCGGAGCCAGCAACTTCGTTACAGGGCTCTACACAGCGCAGGTGGACTCGATTCCCATTCTGGCCCTCACCGGCCAGAATGTGCGTGCTCAGCTGGACCGGGAGGCCTT